>Ga0123330_1000041_pt1 | contig 120935 bp, 109 predicted proteins | sample BioC13SIPDNA_2_FD_89704 | JGI IMG/M metagenome (GOLD analysis project Ga0123330, IMG submission 89704) | Anaerobic biogas reactor microbial communites from Washington, USA - Biogas_R2_A C13 SIP DNA | ecosystem: Engineered > Bioreactor > Anaerobic > Unclassified | place: Washington, USA... | reverse complement strand
GCTCCAAAAGGCGTGATGGTTGCCGCTGATGCCATAGAAAATCTGGAAGGGCACGCCCCGCTCGTCGCGGATGTCCTCCGCCTCGATGGCTTTGATGAAAAGCTGCTGCATGTCGCGCTGGCTCATATAAGCCCCCAGGTAGCGGCGCAGGCAGCGCCAGTCGCCCGGCGCGCAGCGGTCGCCGTCGGTCTCGCGCGGCGCGCCGATGCGGATTTGCACGTTCTCCAGCGGGCGGCCGTTCACCTGGCCCACGGCAAAGACGAACCCCAGGTGCTCGTAGGTCTCCTTGGCCCACCCGTAATAGTTGTCCGAGAGGGCGCGCATCTCGGGGTTCACCACGTCCATCTTGCCGTCGAGGATCAGCCGCTCGTAATAGTCGGCGGCGTGGTTGGAGCTCATCACCACCACCCGGCGGGCGTTGGCCTCCCAGGCGGCCTGATAGACGTTGTAGGCCATCTCTACGTTGGCCAGCTCGTCCCAAAAGGCCTGCGTCCGGTCGGCGTTGCCGACGAACCCGCCGTGCACCACGGCGTAGGCGTCCTGGAAATGGCGGCGCAGGGCCGCGCGGTCCCTGTCCAGCAGGTCCACCACCTGGATGTCGGCGATCTCGACCCCTTCGCGGGTGGTCTTGCGCCGGTCCAGCAGCGTCAGATCATACCGTTCGCGCAGCGCGGGGAGGATCAGCCCCACCATCCGCCCCGCCGCGCCGGTCACCACCACATGCTTGCGCTCGCCCATAGCCCGCCTCCCTTCGCGCGCCCCTATCGGATGCTCTCCGGCTTGACCTCCACCTGGTCGCCGGTGCGCTCCTGCCAGCCCACGATCCGCCCCGCCAGCTCGCGCATCCGCGGGCGATGCTCGGCCCGGCGCGCCAGGTTGTTGACCTCCAGCGGGTCAGCGGCGAGGTTGTAGAGCTCGTGCTCGCCCAGCGTGGGGCTATAGTTGAGCTTCCACCCGTCCGGCGTGATCACCGTGCGCACGGGGTCCAGGATCGCCGCCGCCATCTGCTCCGGCGTGGCCAGCCCCTCGGCTCCCTCGGGCAGCACCACCTGGCCGATCACGTCGCCGAAACCGTTGTTGTGGCCGCTCCATTCGATAAACACGTCGTCTTGCAGCGCGCTGTCCCGGCCCGCCTCCACCGCTGATCTGAGGCTCTGGCCCTCCAGCCCGCTCGGGACCGGCTGTCCCAGCAGGTCCAGCAGTGTGGGCACGATGTCCACCTGGCTCACCGGGCCGCGCACCCGCCAGGAGCGCTTTTGCCCCGGCAGCCGCACCAGGAAAGGCACCCGCGCCGCCTCCTCGAACATCACGGTCTTGGCGATCAGCCGGTGGCTGCCCATCATGTCGCCGTGATCGGAGGTATAGACCACGATAGTGTTGTCGTCCAGCCCGCACTCGGAGAGCGTGTCCAGGATCCTCCCCACGTGGGTATCCACCAGGCTGCATAGCCCCCAATAGTGGGCGATCATCCGCCGCCAGTCGGCCTCGGTCTTGAGGGGGAGCCCGCTGTGGCCGCGCTCGTAGTAGGCCTTTTGGTAAATCTGCGCTTTGAGCGGCTGGTCGGCGGTAGGCGGGTCGCTGAAATTGCCGGGCAGCTTGACCGCGTCGGGCGAGTATTGGTTGTCGCGCGGCCCAAAGAAGGGCATGTGCGGCTCCAAAAAGTTGACATAGAGGATAAACGGGTTGTCCTTGTTCTCGCGGATGAAACGCGAGGCCTCTTGCCCCAAAAAGGCCGGCTTGCCGAACGCCTCCGGCAGCCGCGCCGCCTCGCCCCGGCCAAAGACGCTGCCGTTCTTGGGCGTGAAGCCATTGGCCACCAGCCAGTGGTGATATTCGCAGCGGGTGTCCCGGTCGCGCTTGGGGCTGTAGTACTCGATATAGTTGTCCTCGATGCCCACCCAATCATCAAAGCCGTGCTGCTTGAAAATCTCGTCGCCCAGGTGCCACTTGCCATAGTAGCCCTTGACATACTCGGCGGGCTGGTCCAGCAGCTCCACCAGGCAGGGGACCTCGTCCGGCAGGGCCAGGTTGTTCTCCGTCAGGCCGCTGGTGTGCGGGTATAGGCCGGTCATGATGCTGGAACGAGAGGGAGTGCAGACCGGCTGGGTGACGTAGGCCTGGTCAAAGACCACGCTTTGCTCCGCGAGGCGGTTCAGGTTGGGCATCTGGATGCGCCGGTTGCCATAGGCGGCCAGGGTATCGGCGCGCTGCTCGTCGGTAAAGATGAACAACAGGTTAGGCTTGGGCATGATCTTGCTCTCCTTTGATTACTCCAGCCAGGCCTCGAACACGGCCTCGACGTTCTCCCGCTTAACGTTGATGCCCCACTCGCACTCGGCCACCACGCCGCCCTGCCCGTCGTCCAGCGCGCGGCGCACGCGGCGCACCGCCTCGCGCACCTGCTCCGCGCTGCCGAAAGGCAGGACCCACTGGCGGTCGATCTCGCCCCAGAAAGTGATCTGGCCCTTGAAGCGCCGCCCCAGCTCCTCGATGTCCTGGCAAAAGAGCTGCGAGTTGACCGCGTCCACGCCGATCTCGATCAGGTCGGGGATGATGGCAGAGATGTGGCCGTCCGAGTGGAAAAAGGCGAATTTCCCCGCGCCGTGGATGATGCGGCAATAGTCGGCGTAGAGGGGCTTGAAGAGCTCTCGCCACATGGCCGGGGCGATGAGCAGCGCCTTTTGCGTCCCCCAATCGTCCATGAACGAGATGCCGTCTACGTCGGTCTGGGCCCACAGCTCCATCTCGCGGCAGTAAAAGTCGTGCAGCATCTCGCGCAGGCGATACATCTCGGCGGCGCCATAGCCCAGGTCGACGTACAGGTTCTCCGAGCCGCGCAGGAACTGCATCCGCTCAAAGGGCCGGGCCATGGTTCCCCGCAAGACAAAGCGGTCGGTGGCGGCGCAGCTCGCGTTCACGCGGCTGAAATCGGCCTCCCGCAGCATCTCCCAGGGCGGCTGGTAATGGTCCAGGGCGGACCAGTCGGCCAGCGGGGGGTCTTTCACCTCGCCCACCACCCCCGGCTCGGCCACGGTCCAGGGGCAGCCCCACTCGTCCACGTAGGTCCCCACCTCGGCGGGCGTGCCTCTGGCCCGCAGCGACGGGCCATACTTGAAATCAGGGCCGGTCAGGTCGGGCGGGTAGAGGGCCCGCACCGCCTCCAGCTCGTCTTGGCGGTACATCCGAATGCCCGGCAGGGCCCACAGATCGCGCGGCGCGCGGTCGGGGCGCTGGAAGCGCAGGGCGCGGCGAAAACGTTCACGGCCATCCATGTGGTTATCCTCGTTGCGGCGCATGGCGCTAGAATTTGATCTGTGCGGGGTTGCGCTCCGGCCCGGCGTGCAGCCAGAGGTTGATGCAGGGGTCCGCTTCGTCGGCGATGAGGTGGTGGTTCTCCCCCGGCTCGACGATGAGCACGTCGCCTGTGACGAGGTCCACCGTCTCGCCATCCATCTCCATGCGCGCCTTGCCCTGCAGCAGGATAAAGACCTCGGCGTCATCGTGGATATGGTTGGCCTCCTCGGCATGGGTGACGAACCCCGGCGCCTTGTAGCTCATGGTCCCCTTGTTGATGTACCGGCCGGGGATCAGGCCGCTGAGGAAGTGCCCCTCGCGGTTATCGGGCAGTTGGTTCAGGCGCAGTTTGATCATCTCGCGTCCTTTCTATGTTTCCGGCTCGATCTCGTAGGCCAGTTGCCGCATCATGTCGCATTGCGCAGGTCGCCGACGTACCACCAGCCCTTGTTGGCCTGCGCCGCCGTGTCCTCGCGGTACCGGTCGATCTCGGGCAGGATCGGCAGGATGGCCTGCACCTGCATTTCAACGAATCGAAGCCCCCGCTCCAGCGAGGTGAGAGCCGAAGGGCAGGCATGGTGACGGGGGTCCTGCATGCAGCGCCCCACCACGCCGACCTTGCCGATCTTCCGTAGCGCCTCCGAGACCGGCGGCGGCTCGTCCTCATAGGCCATCTCGGCCTCGGTGTAAAGGTGCCCCAGGCCCAGGATTTGCAGCGCCGCCAGCACCACCGAGGCCTCCATGCCCTTGTCCCACTCGTCGGCAAAGAGCGCCCGCGCCTCGTCGGTGAGGGGGCGGAACGCGTCGATATAGACAGCGGGGATCAAGTGCTTTTCATAGATCTGCCGGACAAAGAGGTACAGCGGAAAGTCGTTGCCATGGTGGATGCTGAGCACCAGCAGGCGCCGGAAGCCCATCTGCGCGGCCCGCAACGCCACCGCCTCCGCGGTCTGCTGCACCAGGCTCGGCTCCACCGAGATGGTGCCGGCAAAACCGTCGGTGGAGCCAGACCAGGTGTAGTGGATCTCGGGAAGCACGATGCCATCGCCAGCCTCGGCGAGCCGAAGCGCGAAAGCCTTGGCCACCAGGCTATCGGTCCCCAGCGGCTGGTGGGGGCCGTGCATCTCGACCGAGCCAACGGGCAGCAGCGCGGTCTTGCCGCCCCGCGCCAGATAGCCGGTCAGGTCGTCATAGTTCAACTCGGAGAGGAACCTGCTTCTCAAAACTGGCCTCCGTTCGTTTTGCCCGGCCCGTTACGAAAAAGTGGGCAGGAACTCGCTCTGACGCTCCAGCATGTCGTCCAGCAACTTTTCCGCCGCGGTGACGCTATCGACTACCGGGTCCATCAGCAGCGCCTGCAGCAGCAGCTTTTTGGAGCGCGCGCGATAGGCCTCCGTCACCAGCGAGATGATGGAGAACTGGGTGCGGATCATCGCCGCGAAGGGCTCGGGCAGTGCGCCCACGTGCTGCGGATGCACACCGCGGGCGTCGACGATCGCCGGAACCTCCACCGCGCCATCGCGCGGCAGGTTCTCGATATACCCCTCGGCGTTCAGCACATTGACGGCGGGCCGCCAGAGGCCGCGGTCCAGCTCGATGTCGCAGATGATCGGCACGGTGATCTCGGCGGTGGGGCGCAGCGCGAACTCGTCCAGCGGAAGCCGCCCCGAGGCATAGTCGGCCAGCCCGGGCTGGGGCGGCGGGTTCTGCACCGTCACGCGCTTGGACTCCAACCCATAGTGCCACTTGATCCCGCCATAGTCCGATCCGAAGGAGAGGTATTCGCCGATGTGGTCATCGGAAGGGTAGGAAAAGATGCCAAAGGTCTCGAGCAGCTTTCTCCAGAGCGGGCGGGCCGCGGCGGCCTCATCGGCCAGGCCCTTGGCCACCAGCTCGTCCCAGAGGTTCTCGCCGGTCCGCTTGTCCACGATCCGCAGGATCGTGAAAAAGTGATTCATCCCCGCCGAGACGACGTCCAGCTCCTCGATGGGGCGCTCCAGCAGGCGCGAGATCAGGCTCAGCGCGCCAAAGACGCCGTGGCAGATGCCCACCGCCTGCACGCGGGTCAGGTGCAAGATGGCATGCAGCACCCGCGCCTCGGGATTGGTAAAATTGAGCAGCAGCGCTTTGGGGCACAGCTCCTCGATGTCGCGGCAGATGGGCAGGATCAGCTCAAAACTGCGCAGCGCGTGAAAGACGGCGCCAGGCCCGCCGTTCTCGCCCAGGCAATGGCGAAAGCCATAGGAAAGCGGCACGCGGAAATCCTGCTCCCAGAGCTCCATCCGCTTGCGCGCCACCGCGGTGATGACATAGTTCGCGCCGGAGAGGGCCTTGCGCCGGTCGGTGACGGCATCCAGTGCCACATCGCTGCCCAGGTGGTCCTTGACCCGCTGCGCCAGTTGCATCATCAACGCCAGCGCCGCCTCGTCCTGGTCCACCAGGGTTAGCTTGACCGGGCGCCCCCGGAATTCAGGGGCGCCCAGGATGTCGACGATCTGCCCGCGGCCAAAGCTATGGCTGCCCGCGCCGATGAGGACAATGTTCATTCCATCCATCTCCTTGCCAGCTATCCGAGGGCCGCCGCGACCTGGTCCAGGGCCTTCACATGCTTGGGGCGGCATTCCTCCAGGGTGGGATGCCACACCGTCTGCATAAAACCCAACAACCGCTCGGGGGCGATATACTGCCGGCAGAACTCGACGGTCCTCCCGAAATTGACGTCGTTGCTCCACATGCTGCCCGTGGGCACCTGATCGAAACCGTGCTTTTCCAGATCCACATAGGTCTTGACGTACTGCAGCTCGGGGCCGAACTCGGCGCCATAGTACCAGTTGCTCTGCAGCACCGACTTGGGCATCCGGGCATAGAACTCGTCGTGGTGCTCCCAGGCATAGTCCGCCCACATCCAGGGCCGCACGCCGTTCTTTTCCACCTGCTCGAGCAGAAAGTACAGGTCGTGCCACCATAGATCGTATTGCCGCATGACGGCGTACTCAAAGTTGCGCTGGTGGCGAGCGGTCTCCTCGTCCATGCCGATGTGGAAAAAGCGCGGCTTGTCGAAAAGCGCGGTGACCTCGGCGATCAGCTCTTGGCAGACGTCATAGTAGACGCGGGTGGAGACCATGCGCGAGTAGGGCCCCAGCCAGGCATCGTGGCAGGTGGAAAAGTTGAGCTTGGGGATCGGCTCTAACCCCATCTGGCGGATGCGGGCCAGCTCGGCGCGCAACTCTTGCGGCGTCCACGAGTTCAGCACCGCCAGCTCGGGGTGGCTGTCGTATCGGACGCCCTCCCCGAGGTCGATGACCACCATGTTCATGCCGATCTGGACCATCCTGGCAAGGACATCGTTCCACAGGCTTCGGTCGCAGCGCAAGTAGGGCTGGGCCGTGATGTAGCCGCTGTGCCAGTCGGGCACCTCCCGATCGGCCCACATATTGTAGCCCAGGTGCAACAGATACGAGTTGATCAGTTTTGGCGACGTTCCCATACGAATTCCCTCCTGTTGATCTCCCGTGCAACAATCCAAACCGAATGGCCCAACCGGGCCCGGTCAGCCCGCCAGCTCGCGAACCAGCTCGCAGTAGCGGCGCACTCGCACCACCGGCGTGCCCGGCGTGACGGGGCTGCCCAGGCTCATGAGGAAACGGCTGCCGTTGCGGCGCCCCGCGGCGATCTGCCGGGCGATCTCGGCGCGCAACGCTGCCTCGGAGCCGTCCTGCAAGACGCCGATGGCGTCCAGATTGCCCAGCACGGCGCAGCGCCCCTGGACCCGCTCCACCACATCCTCGACGTCGATCGCCCAGCCCTTCTTGCTCTCCTCCAGCGACAAGGCGTCCGCGCCCACGTCCAACAGCATCTCCCACTTGCCGGTCGGGTCGCCGCAAAAGTAATAGATGCTCTGCATCCCCGCCGCGCGAATCTCTTCCACCAACGGGCGCAGGTAGGCGACGTTGAGCGCGGCAAAAGCCTGCGGTCCGACCATGTCGGTCATGCAATCCTCGATCCAAATCCCCGCCGCGCCCAGCGCCGCCGCGATACGCACCTCACGGATGCGCTGTTCCAGGTAGCGCCGGCAGGCCCGCCCCACCAGCTCGGGCTGCGTGGCCACGAGAACCATCAGGTGCTCAAAGCCCCACAGCGTATAGCAGCTCCATAGCGGTCCACCGACGTGCCGGATGGGGTAGAGATCGCCGTGCTCCGCCAGCAGCCGGGCTGCCAGGTCGGCGTTGCCGTCTCGCCGCAGCGCCTCCGGGTCCGCCGCGGATAGGGGTATGGCCTCGGCGATTTCGTCGGGCGTCGCGGGCAGCGCGCTCGGCCGGACCGATTGCACCTTGGCGGTGGCCGGCCAGCCGCCGATCTGGGGCTCCTGCAACCGCCGCTCCTGGGCCGTTTGCCGGTTGACCAGGTACCTCTCGCCGTCTCGCGTCTCCAGAGACAGCTCGCGCCGCTCCTGGCGGGTGTAGGTGCTCGGCAGGACCATCCAGTCCTGGCCGGTGCGCTGGATCACCTCGCGCCGCCAGCCGAGCTGCTGTTCTAGGTCGGGCGATTCCTGGTGCCACCAGGGAACGGTCGTGAGCTGCGCCCAGTGGTCACGGATATAGATGCCCTCGTAGCAAAGCACGGCGGGGATCTCGGCGGTCCCCTCCGGCGATAGAGCAGCCTCGATCTTGGCGCGGCCGGTCATAGCCACTTTTCCAGGAAGGCCATGATCTCGGCGCGCATGGCCGCCGTCTCGAAATGGGCGATGGCGTAGCGCGAGAGGCGCCAGGCCTCCGGCGCTCCCTCCGAGGCGTAAATCTGGCGCAACTCGCCGTCGATGGTATCCAGCCCCGCAGGCGGCGTCAGCCGGTCATAGAGGCCCGCCAGGCTGAGGTGCGGGCGCGGCGCGATGAGGGCGTTGATCTGCGCGGTGGTGAAATGCTGGAGCAGGCGCGGCACATAATAATAGATGCCGTGCCCGTCCAGCCCGCGCGCCGCGATCAGCGCCTGATAGTCGGTGAGGCAGCAGATGTCGATGCAGACCTTGATGCGCGGGTCCAGCGCCGCCGTCCACCAGGCCATGGTGCTGCCCATAGAGATGCCCAGCGTCCCCAGGCGGCTGGCGTCCACGTCAGGGCGGGAGACGAGGTAATCCACGGCGCGGAGGCTATCATAGACCATCATCCCCCACATCACCTGGCCGGACCAGAGCATCAGCTTGAAAATCTCCAGCTCGGTCCTGCCGCGCCGCTCGCCAAAGGCCCAGGTGTCGATGCACAGCGCCGCATAGCCCTGCTGGGCCAGGGCCTGCGCATAGGGCGGGTCCTGCAGCGCCTTGCGCCCCTTGATCAGCTCGTCCTTGCCCAGCTCGTAATCGCCGCCATGGGCGTGGTTGTAGAGGATCGTGGGGAAGGGCCCCGCGCCCAGCGGCCGGGTAAAGTAGGCCGGCACCGGCTCGAGCCCATTCAGGGACAAGAGCAGCTTTTCGAGGAGGTAGCCCTCCCGTTTCTCTTGCCCCACCAGGGTCGCCCCGAGCGCCCCATGCCGATCGGGCAGGTCGCCCATCAGGGAATACAACTCGTCTCGTCGTGCTTGCTTGGATTCCGTTCCCATCCCCTGCCTCCCTGCTCCGTATTTGCCTCTCGCCCCATTGTAGCGCGCCGCCAAGACAAGTCAAACAGGCCCAGCCTCCCAGGGTCGGTTTATGTCATTCCGCTTTGACAAGTCTCGCTTGTATGGTAAAATACCACAAGCAGATTGTGAAGGAGCGTTACATGTGGCAGGTCGCCGGGCATGAATGGGCCGTCAAGCTCTTGCAGCAGAGCCTGGCAGCGAACCATTGCGCCCACGCTTACCTGTTCATCGGCCCGCCGCAGATCGGCAAGACAACCCTGGCGTTGGAGCTGGCCAAGGCGCTCAACTGCACCGACGCTGAGCGGCCCTGCGGCCGCTGCCTATCCTGCACCAAGATCGCCCATGGCGTGCACCCCGACGTGCGGATCATCGAAGCGCAGGAGGGCGCGCTCAAAATCGCCCAGGTGCGCGAGTTGCAGCGGGAAGCGATCCTGGCGCCTTTCGAGGGCAAGCGGCGCGTCTATATCCTGCCCGACTTTCAGCAAGCCACCCCGGACGCCGCCAACTGCCTGCTGAAGACCCTGGAGGAGCCGCCGCCCAGCGTCATGCTCATCCTGACGGCGACGGACCCAGGGGCGCTCCTGCCCACCATCATCTCGCGTTGCCAGGTGCTGGCGCTGCACTCCCTGTCCACGCAGGAAACGCGCCAGGCGTTGCAGGCAACCTGCCAGGCCGACGCCGCCCGCATCGAGTTGCTGGCCCGGCTCTCCGAGGGGCGCGTGGGCTGGGCCATCGGCGCTTGCCGGGATGAGCAGGTGCTCAAGGCGCGAGAGCGATGGATAGACCTCCTGGCGCGGCTGCCCGAGGAAAGGCTGATGGGGCGGATGCGTGTGGCGGAAGAGCTCGGGCAAAAGCCTGACCAGGTGCCGGGCGCGTTGGACCTCTGGCTGCTGTGGTGGCGGGATATCCTGCTCAGCCAGGTGGGCTGCCCGGAGCTGATCACCAACATCGACCGGGCCGATCACATCGCGGAGAGCGCCCCCCGCTACCAAACGGGCGAGATTCAGCGCTTCATCCAGAGCATTCAGCGGACGAAAACGGAACTGGACGGGAACGCCAACCTGAGGCTGGCCCTGGAAGTCCTGTGCATGGACTGTCCCGCGCCGCGGCTAGGCCTTAACCCATAGAGAGGTTGCTGGTATATGCCTAACGTCATCGGTGTCCGCTTCAAGGAAGCGGGCAAGATCTATTACTTTGACCCGGGGAACATCCAAGACCTGAAGGTGGACGATTACGTCATCGTCCAGACCGCGCGCGGCTATGAGGCCGGTCAGGTCGCCATCGCGCCGCATCCCGTGCCCGACCAAGAGGTGGTCGGGCAGCTCAAACAGGTGGTCCGTTGCGCCTCGGCCATCGACCTGCTGGCCAAGCAACGCTACAGCCTCAGGGAACAGCAAGCCGTGGAGGCCTGCCGCGCCAAGGTGGCCGAGTACAACCTGCCCATGAAGGTGGTCGGCGCCGAGTATAGCTTTGACGGCAATTCGCTGGTCTTCTTTTTCACCGCCGACAAGCGCGTGGATTTTCGGGACCTGGTGCGCGACCTGGCGCGCACCTTCCGGACGCGGATCGAGCTGCGCCAGATCGGCGTGCGCGACGAGGCCAAGCTCATCGGCGGCATCGGCCCCTGCGGGCGGGCGCTCTGTTGCAGCACCTATCTCGCCGATTTCAAGCCGGTTTCGATCAAGATGGCCAAGCAACAGGACCTGCCGCTCAGCCCCATGGAAATCTCGGGCCTGTGCGGCCGCTTGCTGTGTTGTCTCGGCTATGAGGATGACTATTACCGCGAGGCCAAGCGACAGTTCCCCAAGATGGGCGACACCGTGGACACGCCCGATGGCCCAGGCCGCGTCTGCGGCGTCAACGTGATCAAGCAGACCCTGCAGGTATTCTTGGAGAGCGAGGCCACCGTCGAGATCCCGTGGAGAGTGCCGGGCGACGAGGAGGAAGAGGTGGCCGCCCCGGAGGACCGGCCCGCGCCAGCGCCGCGGCCAGCCCCGCGGCCACCGCGTCGGCCCGCCCCGCCCGTGCAGAGCCGAGAGCCCGAGGAAGCCGAAGAACCCATGGAACCGGCCACGCCCGCGCCAGCGCCGACGGAGCAGCCAGCGGAGGGCCAGCCGCGCTCCAACCGACGCTCCCGCCGCCGGCGCTCCAGAAGGCGCCCGTCCTCGGGGAACCCGCAAAACACAACAGGGGCCTGATCCAGGCCCCTGTTTTTCGTCTATCTTGCGCGCTCTGCCGCTTGCCGGAGCGCTTCCGGCGCGCCCTCAGGCGCCTCGATCTCGCCCAGGCGCGATTCCGGCAGGATGCCCCCGCCGTGGAAATCGCTGCCGCCCGTCACCAGCAGCCCATAGCGAGCGGCCAGCTCGAGCAAAAAGCCCGTCTCCCGCGCCGAGTAGCCGGGATAGTAGGCTTCCAACCCAGCCAGGCCGGCGCTCACCAGCTCCGGCACCGCGTCCATCAGTTGCAGCGGGTGCGCCAGCACCGCCACGCCCCCGGCCTCGCGAATGAGGGCGATCGCCTGCGCGGGGGTCAGCTTGAACCGTTCCACGTGAGCGGGCCCGCCCTTGCCGATGTAGCGAGCAAAGGCATCCGCCGTGGAGGCCGCATAGCCGCGCTCCACCAGGGCCTGGGCCACGTGCGGGCGCCCCACTGCGGCGCCCTCTCCCGCGATCTCGAGCACACGCTCCCACTCCAAAGGCAACCCCATGGCCCCCAGCCGCTTGACCATGGTCTGCGCGCGCCCAAGCCGCCCCTCGCGCAGGTGGCTCAACACGCCCTGCAAGCGCTCCGAGCCCAGCTCCACATAGTAGCCCAGGACGTGCAGCTCGGTGTGTCCAAACTCGGCATTGATCTCCACCGCCGCGATAGCTTCCAGCGCGCTGGCTGCGGCGGCTTGTTGGGCCTCTGGGACGCCAGCGGTCGTATCATGGTCCGCTATGGCGATGGCGCGCAGGCCCAGGCGCACCGACATCTCTACCACCTGCCTCGGCGGGTACGCCCCGTCCGAGGCGGTGGTATGAACATGCAGGTCAACTCTCCCCATTTACCGCGGCTCGATAACCAACTTGACGGCGGTCCGCTCCTGGTCACCGATGGTGACCTCGGTGAAGGAGGGGATGCAGATCGCGTCGATCCCCTCCTCGGCCAGGTATCCGCGCGCGATGGCAGCAGCCTTGACCGCCTGGTTTACAGCGCCAGCTCCAATGGCCTGGACCTCTGCTCGGTTCGACTCCCTGATGACACCCGCGATAGCACCCGCAACCGCCGTTGATCGAGACTTTGCAGACACTTTGAGTACATCCATCTGTTGCCTCCTTCGGGCCATTGCGTCTGGGAAGTTGCCCCTGTTTTAGCAGGGTAGAGGCCTTTCCAGAACTACTTGGCGAAATCGACGGCTCGTGTCTCTCGAATCACGGTCACTTTGATCTGGCCAGGATAGTCTAGCCCCTCCTCGATTTTCTTGGCGATGTCTCTAGCCAGCAGCGTCGACTCGGCATCGGTGATCGAATCGGGCTGCACGATGATGCGCACTTCGCGCCCAGCCTGGATCGCGAAGGCCTCTTCGACGCCAGCGAACGACCGAGCGATCTCTTCCAGCGTCTTGACGCGCCGGATATAGTTTTCCAGGGTCTCGCGACGAGCGCCGGGGCGCGCGCCCGAGATGGCGTCCGCGGCCTGGACCAGCACAGCCTCCAAGCTCTGAGGCTCTTCCTCCGCATGGTGCGCGCCGATGGCATTCGCCAGCGCCTCGGAGGCGTTGAGCCGCTTGGCAATGTCCGCGCCGATCAGCGCATGCGGCCCATCCACCTGATGGTCCACCGCCTTGCCGATATCATGCAACAGGCCCGCCTCCCGGGCCAGCGTCACGTTCGCCCCCAACTCGGCCGCCATCGTTCCCGCCAGGTAAGCTGTTTCCAGCGAATGCTGCAAGCAGTTCTGCCCATAGCTCGAGCGGAACTTGAGCTGGCCGACGAGCTTGATGAACTCGGGGTGCAGGCCATGCACGCCGGACTCGTAGGCGGCCCGCTCGCCCTCCTCGCGGATGATGGCTTCCACCTCCTGGCGAGCCTTCTCCACGACCTTTTCGATGCGCCCGGGGTGGATACGCCCATCCAGCACCAGCTTGCTGAGCGCCATCCGGGCTACTTCACGGCGGACGGGGTCAAAACTGGAAATGATCACGGCCTCGGGCGTGTCATCCACCACCAGGTCCACGCCCGTGATGTTCTCGATGGTGCGGATATTGCGCCCGCCGCGGCCGATGATGCGGCCCTTCATCTCGTCATTAGGCAACGGCACCGAGGAGACGGTCACCTCCGAAACCTGATCGGACGCGGTGCGCTGAATCGCCAGCGTGATGATCTCGCGCGCCTTGCGGTCGGCCTCCTCGTGCGCCTGGAGCTCCACCTCGCGCACCACACGCGCCGCATCGCGCCGCGCTTCCTCGCGAATGCGATCCAGCAAGATCTCCTTGGCCTGCTCCACCGTCAGCCCCGAGATGCGCTCCAACTCGGCCAGTTGCGCCCGTTCCATCCCGTTCAGTTTCTCAGCCCGGACCTCGAGCTCCTTTTCCTTAGCCGCTATCTTGCGATCGCGGGTCTCCAGGCCATCCATCCGGGCGTCCAGGCGCTCGCGTTGGGCCTGAAGCCGCTGCTCCTGCCGCTGCACCTCGCGCCGCCGGTTCTTGATCTCTTCCTCGGCCTCGTCGCGCAGCTTGAGCGCCTCATCCTTGGCCGCGAGTTCGATCTCCCTGGCCTGGGTCTTGACCTGATTCATAAGCTCTTCTGCCTCCAGGTCGCGCGCCTGAATCTCCTTGCGCGACAGCACCTGGTGCAGGTAATATCCCACAGCTCCGCCGGCGGCCAGGCCGACCAGCAGGCCGATCAACACAAACAATACATCTCCCATGGTCTCTTTCCCCTGAGTTTATGTGATATCTTGGACACTGGGGCCAAGTCCGTCTAGCTAGAACGAGCGTCCTCTCGGTTGCTCGCGCACTCTCGCCAGAGCCGTTCGACGACATCCTTGATGACGTCATAGCCAAAGCCACGACGCTGCAAGAAGCCTCCCAGTCGGCGTCGAAAGGTCTGGTAATCCAGGCGAGCGAGCCTTTGCGCCCGCCCCTCAGCGGCGCGATAGGCGCTATCGGCCTCATCGATGCCCTGAAGGGCCTTCTCGATCACCTGGTCGCTGACACCTTTTTGGCGCAGCTCTTGACTCATCGCCCACCGCGAGCGCGGTCTGAACTCCTCGCGGTTATCCACCCAGAACTCGGCAAAGCCTGGGTCGCTTAGCCACCCTTCCTCTTGGAGCCGGGCCGCCACCTGCGCCACCGCGGAATCCGCCAGTCCCTTACTCTGCAGATGCCGCTCCACCTCTGCCCGGCTACGCGGGCGGTACGAAAGGAAGCGCAGCGCGCGCTCATAGGCCCGATACTCCACATCGCGGCTCTGCAGCTCCTCGCATTCTTCCGGCGAGAGCTGTTGCCCGACCCCTAGATCTGCCGCGATGGAGGCGTGCAAACCAAAGGCAAAAGCCCCATCGAGATAGACGTTAAGCCGATCCTCCTTTCTCTGTTGCGGAACCAGGTTGGTAATCGTTTTCAGAGATTCCATGTTCATCCATGCCGGGCATGCCCATTCCAGGGCCTAAAGGGCAACCCCTCGAAACATAAAAGCTGCGGCCCGACAGGACCACAGCTTTTACACACTTGGGACGATGCAAAGGGAACCAGTTCGAGTCTGATGACGCTTTAGCGATTTTGTTATCGGTTATGCTACCAGGGACCTGCCGAGCTCGCCAGATAGCATACTTACAAATAACGCACCCTGGGCTGTGAGCGTACCCTGAGCCTAGACTTCAGGCTCCCCCAATCAAGCACCGACTCGTTTGAACCATGTGCCCCTTGCCCCAACGGATAGCTATGGCCTACTTGTAGCCTATGAACCCAGCGCCTTTCAGCGCGCCGTGCCTACGCGTCATCGTCCTCTTCGCCCTCGTCGCCATCAGTCATGCTGCCAAAGCTGAGGGGGTGATCAAAGCTCTCCTTACGGACCCGCCCCTCGATCTCGTCCCTGAGCTCGGGATTGGCTTTCAGAAACTCTTTGGCGTTCTCGCGACCCTGGCCCAGGCGCGTCTCGCCGTAGGAATAGTAGGCGCCGCGCTTGTTGATGATGTCCAGCTCGGTGCCCACATCCAGCAGGTCGCCTTCCTTGGAAATACCCTCATTGTACATGATGTCGAACTCGGCGACCTTGAAAGGCGAGGCCACCTTGTTCTTCTTGACGCGCACGCGGACGCGGTTGCCGATGATGTCGGCGCCCTTCTTGATGCTATCCAGACGGCGCATATCCAGCCGCACCGCCGCATAGAACTTGAGCGCGTTGCCGCCAGTGGTCGTCTCCGGGTTCCCGAACAGCACGCCGATCTTCATGCGCAACTGGTTGGTAAAGATCACCGCCGTGTTGGAGCGCTTGATCGCCCCCACCAGCTTGCGCAGCGCCTGCGACATGAGACGAGCCTGGAGACCCATGTGGGAATCCCCCATCTCGCCTTCGATCTCGGCCCTGGGCACCAGCGCCGCGACCGAGTCCACGACGACGATATCCACCGCGCCGCTGCGCACCAGCGCCTCAGCGATCTCTAGCGCCTGCTCGCCGGTATCTGGCTGCGAGATGTACATCTCTTCCACGTTCACGCCGCAACGCGCCGCATAAACCGGGTCCATGGCGTTCTCGACGTCGATGAAAGCCGCCACGCCGCCGCGCCGTTGCGCCTCGGCGATGATATGCTGGGCCAGCGTCGTCTTGCCCGACGATTCCGGGCCATAGATCTCGGTGATGCGACCGCGAGGGATGCCACCGATTCCCAAAGCGATATCCAGCGAGACCGAGCCGGTGGGGATCGCCTCGATATTCAGGTTAGAGGCCTCTCCCATCTTCATGATCGCGCCATCGCCGAACCGTTTCTTGAGCTGCGCGAGCGTCGTATCGAGGGCTTTGTCTTTGCCCACTTCCGGAACAGTTGCCATGAGCTCCTTTCGTGAACAGCGAATGTGTTCACTACGCACGCTGTGTCTAGTTTACACTAAAAGGCAAGAAAAATCAAGTTTGACGTAATTGTTATGTGACAACTGCGTCATGTTCTCAGTCTGCAAAGAACTGCGGCAGGTCTCGGCGATGCGCCTCGAATAGCTCGTCCATCATCTTGACGATGTCGTCCCGATCCAGCCGCGCCTGGGTCTGCGGATCCTGCACAAACGCCTGCAGCGCCAGCTTGCGGTCCCCGCTCAGCGCCGCCGCGGCGGTCAGTTGCTGCGCGGCGATGTGGCCTCGCAGGGTGGCCGCCAGCGGCTCCGGCAGCGCGCCCACCTGCACCGACAGCAAGCCGTAGGCCCCGGCCACGCTGGTCACCTCCACCACCGCATCGTCAGGAAGATTGGGGATGGCGCCGCGGTTCAGCACGTTCACGCCGAACAGCTCGTTGCGGTTGGTCCGCAGCGACTCGATGATCTCCACCACCTCGATGGCCTCCGCGCCGGGCAGCACGTTCAGCGACACCGGCTCGCCCACGCCCGCGGCCCAATCCTCGGCCAGCTTTTCCCACTTGCAGACCCGGGCGCGCTCGCGTTCCATGCCGTGCACGTGCAGGTCGTATTTCATCTCTAGCCCTTGCAGGCGGCCCTGATACGGCTCCACCAACTGGCTCAACATGGGAAAGAACTCGGTGACATGACTCCAGCAATAGGGCAGCACGCCATAGGTCTGCAGCCCCCAGCGGATCACCGCGTTGTTGGCGCGCTCGGCCATCAGCGGGAAGGCGCTTTCGCCGCTGCGCAGCCGCACATCCAGCATAAAGGCGCAATGGTTCAGCCCGGCCATGGGCGCGGGGGTCACGATCTCCTCCGGGGGGATTTGCGCCCACTGCGACAAATACGAGGCGTTGCGCGGGATGGAGACGCAACTGCACAGCCCCACCGTCTTGACCGCGGGACGGTGGCGCAGCAGCGCGGTGACGATGGAGCTCACCGGGTTGGTATAGTTGAAAACCCAGGCGTTGGGCGCCACCTCGCTGACGTCCTCCACCACCTTGGCCAGGGCGGGGATGTGGCGGAACGCGCGCATGATCCCGCCAGGCCCGATGGAATCGGCCACCACCATATAGACCCCATACTTGGCGGGGATCTCGATGTCCTTCTCCCAGGCGTCCATGCCGCCCACCGAGATGGCGGTGATGACATAGTCCGCGCCCACGAGCGACGCCCGGCGGTCGGTGGTGCTCTCGATCTTGAGCTCGGCCCCTTCCTTCTCCACCAGGATGCGACAGAGGCGATCCATGACCTCCAGACGATGCGCGTCGACGTCCATCAGTGTGATGGTGCTGCCTTTGAGCACCTCTGAGCCCAGGAACAACCGCATGAGCTGCGGCACAAAGGTGCTGCTTCCCCCGCCGATGATGGTGATCTTGGACATGCGCCCTCCTTTAGCCTTGCTCCGGGTGGATGATGCGTTCCGCGTACTCGACCAGCTTGTCGGCCCGGCCCGCCGAGACGCCCGTGACCTCCAGGTACTTGCGCAGCGCCTCGGCCGGCGTCAGCCCTTCGGCGCCCTGCGCGCCCAGGCGCTGGCGCTGATGCCGGTCCACGTCCTTGCGGATGGCCGAGATATAGTGCGCCCCCTCCAGCGCCTGGCGGATGGCCCGCTCGTCGATCAGCGGCTCCCGCTCCTCGTCCACCTTGATGATCACCCGCACCACCGCGTCGGCCACGCGATGGCGCTCGATCTCGGCCAGCACCTGCGCCATGGGATCCTCGGCGTCCACCGTGACCTGGATCGTGACAAAGGGGCGCGCCTGCACGGGGACGAACCGCCACTTCGCCCGGCCCTTTTCGATATCGGCGATGACAAAGCCCTTGGGCTCGCCCTCTTCGCCGAAATCGATCCGCTCGATGCTCCCCGCATAGACCACCGGGGGATGGTAGCCGGCGTTCACGTCCTGATGCTTGTGGATGTGGCCCAGCGCCACATAGTCAAAGGCGGGGTCGGCGACGAGGCTCTTGAGCACCGTCACGTCCCGCCCGATCATGACGTGCTGCTCCGAGCCCAGCTTGGCCTCCGCCACGCTCAGGTGCGCGGTCAGGATCGCGGGCAACTGGGGGTTGAGCTGCTCGGCCAGCGCGCGGATGTTCTCCGCCACCATCCGCTGCAGCGCCTGGTCCAGCTCGGCCAGCGACAGGTTCTTGAGCTCGCCATCGGCCATCAAGCGGCTGCGCGAGGGGTAAGGCACCGCCGCCACCTGCACCGGCACCCCTCGCCGGGTGTCCACCACGTGCACCTTTTCGCTCTGGGCCAGGATCACGTTCCGCACGCCCAACGTGCCAAAGATGTCCACGCTGCTGGCTCGCCGGACCGCGCTGGGCTGGTCGTGGTTGCCCACCAAGAGCACCACGGGTATATCCGCATCCGCCAGCCGTTTGATCCGCCGCGCGAACTCGCGCTGGTGGGTCACGTTGGGGTTGCGGGTCTTGTAGGCGTCTCCGGCAAAGATCGCCAGATCGACCTCGTTTTCCAGGGCGTAATCGATCACCTCGTCAAAGCGCCGCAGGAAATCCACGACGCGGCTATTAACGCCCGCCCGCGGATCGAGCCGGCCATAGTTCTCCACGCCGATATGGACATCGGCCACATGCAGCAACCGGATGCTAGACAAGCCCGTCATCCTCGTCCTCGCCGCGCATCAAGCGCCGGTTCTGTTCCAGCTTGGCCTGCAATTGCTCGCCCTCGGCCACGCCCAGCGAGCGGTAGAAATCGGCCGTGCCATAGGTGCGCGTCTTGATCACCACCGGCATCTTGACCGCATGGCCCAAGAGGAGCGCCTGCTGCTTGGTGTCCAGCCGCGCCAGCACGTTGCGCAGCTCGCCCGCGCCCGAGATGCCGGTCAGCACGGCCTGGATGTCCCGCTCGTTGTCCAGCAGGCAGGTGACGCGGGTGCCGATCTGGGACATGACCTCCTCATCGATGCCGCTGGGCCGCTGGTCCACCACCAGCAACGTCACGTTATACTTGCGCAGCTCGCGGGCGATGATGCCAAAGATGGTCTGGCTGGCGATCCGCGGGTCGAGGAACTTGTGCGCCTCCTCGATGGTGATCACCAGCGCGCGCGGCTCCTCGGCCTTGTTGCCCAGCGCGTCCTCTTTGCGCCGGACGTAGGCCTCGTGGATGCGCCGCGTGAGATAGTTGGCGACCAGCAGATATGCCGAGAGATCGCTGCCGTACCGTCCAAACTCGAGCACGACATGCTGGCCATTGTTCAGATACTCCAAGATATGCTGCACCGAGGGGTTCTCGGCCTGCGGCACGAGAAAGCTGAAACGCTTGAAACGCTCTAGCTTGCGCTTGAGGGCGGCCAGCGTGCCCGCATGCTGCCCGTGACTGCGCGCCAGGTCGTCGATCTCTTCCTGCGTCAGGTCGAGCGTGCGTTGCAGCCACGCCTGCCCAAATAGCTCGCCCAGCGAAAAGATCGCGCTCACCTGCGCCTCGGTGAGGCCGAGCAGGTCGCCCAGCATCTCGATATCCGCGGGCTCCACCTGCTCATAGGCGATCTGCACGACGAAATCGGGGCGGATGCCGCGGCGGCGGCTGGATTCGTCGTCCAGCGTAAAGATCGAGACGCGGCTCTCGAAGAGCTGCTTGAGCCCCTTCACGCGAGAGCCGCCCTCGGCCTGGCTCTCCCAGCCATACTCGTTGTGCATATCAAAGATCAGGTTCACCGCCACGTCGCCCTGGACGATGCCCGCCAGGAGCAACCGCGTCAGGAAGGTCTTGCCGGTGCCCGACTTGCCAAAGACGCCGCTGGAGCGCTCCACAAAGCGCCCCAGGTCCAGATAGACCTTCATCCCTTCCATGTCCAGCGGCTCGCCCACCTCGAAGAAGCGGCGATCCGCCGCGTCGGGACGGCCAAAGATGCGCCCCACATCCTCTTCCGAGGCGGTGCATACCGCCGCAAAGTGCGAGGGCAGCGACTTGACCGGCTTGGGCTCCTCGCCTTCCTGAAAGGCCAGCATGGGCGACACGTTGATCCGGCCATGGACGCTGGTCCCGGCATAGACTTCGGCCAGGAAGGGGTCGGAGACGTCCGGCGGCGTCTTGGCCAGCATGGGGTTGGTGTTGTCCAGCGTCACGTCGGTGATCATGCCGAAGAAGCGCAGCTTGCGCCCTTCCACCACCACATAGCGGCCCACCGTCACCCCTTCGATCATGGTGGAGCGGTCCAGCTTGACTTCCAGCCCCTTGGAGATGGAGCCGCCCACCACCATGCCGATGCGATCCGGCGACTGCCCCCGGTCGCGGTCGGGAGGGTTGGCGCCGAAAAACGCCTCGAAGGAAAGGTCTTCGCTCATGCCCTGATCCTCCGCAAGATCCCCTCCAGGCGCGCCAGATCATCGTTCAGCAGCCCGACCAGCTCGCGCCCGGCCTGGACCAGATAGGCTCGCGTGGCTCCCTCGCCCTCGCGGCAGCGGCTGGCCTGGCGCAGGCTAGCGGCCAGCAGCTCGTCGGCGGGGAGGTCGCCACTGGCCAAAACCGTGCGAAAATAGTCGAACGACCGCGAGAAAGCCAGGATTTCCTCGTCACCGCAGAGCCAGACCTCGTTCAGCGCCGGCGGCGGCTGCGGCGGCAACACCTGATAGACCACGCCATCACGCCGGTAGCCGACCACCAGCACGCCGACCTCGATGGGGATCTGGCGGTTCTCCCGCTGGTCGCGCAGCACCACCTCCGAGATCGCCTCCGCGCCGATGAGCTGGCGCACCAAGAGGTCGTCCTGATAGGCGACATCGTAGATCAGCCCATAGACCTCGGTGCCGTTGGGCACCTGGACCTTGACCAGCGCCCCAAAGTTGGGCACCTCCCGCAAGAGCGCCGGACAGCCCGCCACGAGGCGCGTGGTGCTCGAGCTGAGCACGCGGCCGATGCTCAAATCGGTTTCCCTTTCCAAGCTCAACGCCTCCTCGGCGGCCCTGGCCGCCTGCTCCCCGTCAGCTCTTTGAGCCGCGCCTTTTCCGAGGGCTGGCCCACCAACCCCTGCCGCGCCATGGCCGCCACCGCGCGCATCTCGAGCTCGCGGCGTTCCTCCACGCTCACCAGCGCCAGCTCGTGGGCGCGACCGAGGACGTAGGGAAAGGGCCGCGCGATGCGGCACTGCTGGCAGATGGCGGCCTGCACGAAATCCACCAGGAGATAGGCGCGCGGCGCGCCCTCGGGTTGCCAGGGCGACGGGCGCTCCGCCACCCAGCGCGGAATCTCGACGCGCAGGATCTCCGGGCGCCCTTCCGCGCCCACATTCAGGTAGAAAAAGAGGATCTCGAAGGCGAGGCTCTGCCGCCGATGATCCTCGTTGACCTTGCCCGAGCTGAGGAACAGCGCGGACCGCTCCCCTGGCGCCAAAAAGCCGAATAGCGCCGCGTCGGTGAGGCGGCGGTATCGGTGACCAACCACCTCCTCGCGCCGGGTGGGCGGCTTCGGCAACTGGGCCAGGTAGACCAGGTTGATCACATCGCTGTAGCGAGGGCGGTCGATGACCCCGGCCAGGGCCGCCCCTTCACGCTGCAAAGCCTCCCAGTGGGCGAGGTAACGCTCCAGTTTGGCCTGCGGCCGCGTGGGCGGGTTCTCCTCCAGGATCCAAAGCAGCAGCGGCCCGTCGCGCAACGCCGCGAGGGGCGCGCCGGGATGCTGCGCGGCGAGCTCGGCCAGCTTGCGCATCTCGGCGGTGGCCATGCGCACGTCCAGCAGGTTGCCCTGCACCAGACGGTCCTCCTCGTAGAGGTCCTCGTCCGCGTAGCCCAGCTCCGGCTCGCTGGCGGCCAACGGGCGCCGGTCGCTGCCGTGCTCAAAGACGATGCTCCCGATATTGATCAGGTAGAACAAGGCCACGCTGTGCTGATCCGGCTCCACCGGCGAGCCGTCGGCGGCGATAAGCGTCGCCCGCTCAGGGTGCGGCGGCTCGGGATAAGCGCAATCCAGGGGCTGCCCGGCAGGGATGGCCACCCGCCAGGAGCAATCCTTGGCCGCGCGTCGCGACCAGTCCGTCAGGCGATCCAGGTCGTCGGCGTGCCGGTGCAGCAGCTCCTGCGCCTCCCTCAAGAGGTCGGACTGCGCCTGCTGGCGCCCCGCCAGGGCAGCGCCCATCTGTTGCAGTTGCTGGCTCAACGCGCTCAGGTTCAGCGTCACGTCAGCCAGCCCTCAAGACACGCTCGTCGCCGATGCGGCGGGTGACATGTTGCGCGTCCAGGTACTCGAGCAGCGCCCCAGCGTATTTGCGGCTGGTCCCGAAAAGGTCGCGCACCTGCGCCAGGGTGATGGTCGAGTTGCTCTTCAGGTGCTCGACGATCCGCGCCACCATCGCATCATAAGTGGCCGCCGCAAAGATCACCTCGTCGCTGACCTTGACCAGCTTGCGCTGCTCCAGCAGGGCATTCAGCACATCCGCGCCGACGCGCTCCTCGCTGCTGGCCGCCGAGGGCGGGCTATACGGGTTGGCCGTAAACTCGCGCAGCAATTCGCTGACCCGCGCCTGCTGCTGCGGCGTGAAGCGAATCTCGTGATCGGGCAGGCGGATGTCGCCGCTGGCGGTCTCGGCCAGCGCGCCCTGCGCCGCCAATTGGGCCAGCACATCGCCAAACAGCCGGGTGTTGGTCAAACGCAAGCGGTTGCGCAGCTCGTTTCGGGGCATCCCGCCGCGCAAGGGGTTGGCGCGATGATAGCCAAAGAGCATCTCGGCAGCCTTGTCCGCCAGGGCGCCCCAGCCGGATCGCGTGAACAGGTAGCGGTTGGATGAAGCGACCTCGGCAGCCGCGGCCCCGGTCGCCGCCAGGGCGACAATCTGCCCCTCCTCGATCAGCTTGGCCAGGCCTTCCTGGGCCATCTCGGCCGGCATGTGCGCTAGCTTCAGGAGTTCGCCCGCCTCCAGCGGCTGCTGGCGCTCCAGGGCCTGCAGCACGATCTCTTCCGGCGTCCCCTTGGTCAGCGTCTCCAGCCGCTCGACCACCTCGGGGCGAAAACGGCGGTGGCGGCGCGCCGGCAGGGGATCCACGATGGAGCCGCCGCCGATGGTCTGACTGGGCGAAGGCTGGCGGATGACGTAGCGATCGCCTTTGGCCGTCACCACCGGCTCAGCCAGCACGATCTGCGCCCAGCCATGCTCGCCCGGCGTCAGCTCGTCCACGCCCAGGAGGCGCACCCGCGCCGGGACCACCGAAGCGCCCACGTAAAAGTCCACCTCGGCGTTGTGGCGCAAGGGCTTGGCCGCGCCCTCCAGATAACGCAAGGTCACGTCCACCAGCGCCGTGGGTTTCATGGTATTCGCGTGGCAAACCACCTCGCCGCGCCGCAACTCGTCGACGCTCAAGCCCACCAGGTTGACCGCCACCCGGCTGCCGGGCGAGGCCTCTTCCAGCTTGTGCTTGTGGGTTTGCAGGCCGCGAATCCGCGAGCGCAGCCCGCTGGGCAGGATATCCACCTCCTGCCCCACAGCCAACCGGCCATCGATCAGCGTTCCCGTCACCACCGTGCCAAAGCCCGCCAGGCTAAAGATGCGGTCGATGGGCAGCCGAGGCCGGTTGATATCGCGCCGCGGCGGCGAGTCCGCGATAATCCGGTCCAGCTCGGCCTTGAGCTGGTCCAGGCCATACCGCGTGCGAGCCGAGACGGGGATGATCGGCGCGTTCTCCAGGCAGGTGCCGGCCACCTGCTCGCGGACGTCCTCCTGCACCAATTGCAGCCATTCGGGGTCGTCGATCAGGTCTTGCTTGGTCAGGACGATCACGCTGCTGCGCACCTCCAGCAGGTCGAGGATCGCCAAATGCTCGCGCGTCTGGGGCATCACCCCCTCGTCGGCGGCCACGACGAACATGGCCACATCGATGCCGCCCACGCCCGCCAGCATATTCTTGATGAAATCCTCGTGGCCGGGCACGTCGACGATGCTGGCCCATTGGCCGCTGGGCAGCTCCAGCCAGGCAAAGCCCAGGTCGATGGTCATCTCGCGATCTTTTTCCTCTTGCAGGCGATCCGGGTCGATCCCGGTCAGCGCTTTGACCAGCGAGGACTTGCCGTGGTCTACGTGCCCTGCCGTGCCGATGACTTTCAACGCCCCTTACCTCCCGACGACTGCCGCCTCTGCATGTCTGCCATCAGGGACTGTAGCCCGGCGAGGCCCTGCTGGGTCCAGGCAAGCGTGGCCTGCCAGATCTGCGCGATCTTGGCGTCTTGAGCCTGGTCATTGGCGACGATCTGGTCGCGGATCGTGGTCAAGTCAGCGATGCAGGCCTGGCGCCAGGTCTCCAGCGCGGCCAGTCGCCCGTCCTGCTGGCCGTCGAGCTCCTCCTGCTTGGCGCGATGCCACTGCTGCTCGGAGAGGAAATTGGTCCACCCCTTTTCCAGCTCGCCCTGAAAGACGCGCAGCTCTTTTTCCCGCCGCTCATCGCCCAGGCGCTGCATCTCTTTCCGCTCGTCGTTATCCTGGCGCAGCCGTTTTTCCGTCTCGCGCACCACGAGGAGCACCTTTTGCGCTTCCTTGTTCTGCTCTTCCAACAGCTTGAGCGATCCCGCCCAGCCGCGCACCTGCTTCTGCGAGTCCTCCAGCTCTTTCGACCACTGATCGAGTCGCTGGCGATGAGCCTGTTGCTCCACGCGAAGCTGATCCGCCAGCTCGCCTTGGGCCTTTTTCAGGCTCTCGGCGGCCAGCTTGAGGCCGGACACGTCGCCCGTATACCGTTCCTGCCAGCGGGCCAGCAGGGCATTCTGGTCTTGCACCTCTTTGGTCACCCCCTGCTGCCGCTCTTGCAGGATCGCGAGCTGGGCCAGGATCGGCGGGTGCACGGTGGAGAGCAGCTCGAGCTTGTCGGCATGCTGCTTGGCTTGCCGCGCCAGCTCTTCGATTTTGGGAAACACGCCCGAGAGAGAGGCGGCGAGCCTCGAGACCCCTTCGCCGTTGATCTGGCCGACCTCGTTCAGCGCCTTGAGCTCGGTGGCCACCTGCCCAAGCTGGGCCTGTAACCTGGTGGCCTGCTCCCGGTCCCGGTGAAGGTCCTGCACGCCAACCTGCAGGTTTTCCGTGATCGCGGCGATCTGTCCGCGGACCTCAGCCATCGCTTTATCGAGCAGCGTGGATTGCGTCCTGGTGTCCCGGTGCTCCTCGGACACGATCGCCAGGCGCCGGTCGAGGTCCTGGCCGCCTCTTTCCAGGGTCTCCTGCCGCGTGGCCAGTTCGGTGAGCCGGGTAAGCAACTGAGCCTGCCGGTCCGAGATGGGGCCGATGGGTTGCACCTGCTCTTCCAGCCAGCGCCGCAGTTGGAGCATCTCGTTCTCTTGGACCGCCAACTGCGTCCTTTCCTTATCGTCCTGCTCTGCCAGCAGCCCGATCTGCTCGGCCAGCTCGGCATCCCTGGCCTGCGCCTTGCGAATCCCTTCCTCCTGCACGGACAGGCGGCCCGCCAGCTCGCCAAAGCTGGTGGTCATGCTCTCGAGGCTTTGTCGCAGGCCCTGGGAGAGCTGATCCAGCGCGGCCACCTCATCATGCTGCACCGCCAGACGCTTGAGCAGTTGGTCCTGCGCCTCCAGAACAAAGGCGACTTTATCGGGGAAATCGCGAATCTCTTTGGTCAGACCGTCCAGGTTGCGCCGCTGCTCCGCCACGTGGGCGGCGATGTCCTCCTGCCCATCGGACAAGAGGGTCAGTCGGCCCATCGCCTGCTGGCTGTTTTCTTCCAAGCCGGCCAGCCGCTGGCGGTGCAAGGTGATATGCTCCAGGGCCTCGGCCTGACGAGAGGCCAAGAGGCCCGCCTGCTCGTCGATCGCCCCCTTGTGCTTGACCAACGCTTCGAGCGTCTCGCCCATCTGTGCAACCAGCTTGTTGCCGCTCGACTGGGCCTGGCTCAGCGATTGCAGCCTCTCCTCCAGCGCGCGCGAGGCCGTGGCCAGCGGCGTCACCTGGTCCGCCAATTGCGCCACGCGGGTGGATAGACGCTCGTGCGCCTGTCCCATGGCCGCCAGTCGGTCATCCGCCCCCTTGAGCCGCGTGGTCAGCGCCAGCAGCTCTTCGCTGGCCTGGGCTTGTTGCCGAACCTGGTTCTCGCCCGTGCGCGTCCAGGTCGTCACCAGCTCTTGCTGGGCCTGAGCCTCCCGCTCCAGGTGGTCCAGGCGCAAGCGCGCCTCGCCCAGCCCTTGCACGTGCGTATCCTGATCCTGCTGCTGCCGCGCCGTGAGGGCCTTGATGGACCCCTCGTGCGCCTGGCGATCCTCATCCAGCCGGCGCAGCAGCTCGTCGCGCCAGCGTCCCTGGGTGTTTTCCATCTCGGCCAGTTTGAGCAGCTCGGTCCGCACGTTGGTGCGCGTGCTTTCCCAGGCTTGCAGCGCCAGGTTCTGCTCGGCGATGCGGGCATCCTGCAGCTTCAGAGCGGCCTCCAGCGCGTCCAGGCGCGCCTTGTCCTTGAGGCGCTCCTGTTGCAGCCACTCCAGCAATGCGGTCGCTTCACTCAACTCCATGTGACCAACCTCTTCAGTCATGCAGATCGAACGATAGGCGTATTCTAGCACACTTTGAATGATCGGAAAAGGCCATCCCGCCCGCTCTTTTGACGCCGCGCCGGGTCCGTGGTATCCTCTAGCAGGTCAGGGTCGGGGCCTGCCTCGCCCCTGATGATGTTGTATCGAGGGGGATCCGCATGACGGAAACGAAATCGTATGATGTGATCATCGTGGGCGCCGGGCCGGCCGGCATCTTTGCCGCGCTCGAGTTGAGCCAGGCCAGCGACCTGCGCATCCTGGTGCTGGATAAAGGGCGCGATATCGAAAAGCGCCATTGCCCGATCTATAACTCGGACCGAAGCTGCATCCACTGCAAGTTCTGCGACCGTATCTCGGGCTGGGGCGGCGCGGGCGCCTATAGCGATGGCAAGCTCACCCTCTCCGACGAGGTGGGCGGGCAGCTCCAGGACGTGGTGGGCCAGCCTGCGCTCGCCAAGCTGGTCGAGTACGTCGACAAGACCTACGTCCAGTTCGGCGCGCCAGCCCGGGTCTATGGCCAGCAGCGGGATGACGCCGTCGAGAACTTGATCCACCAGGCGGCGCTGGCGGAGCTACAGCTCCTCTATTTCCCCGTGCGCCACATGGGCACCGACGGGTCCGCCGCGGTGCTGCGCGCCATGCGCGACGAGCTGCTCCGACGCGGCGTCGATATCCGTTGCAGCACCGAGATCAGCCAAGTTCTCGTGAATGATACCCACGTCGTTGGCGTCAAGACCAAGCGCGGCGAGGTCATCGAGGGGCATTACGTGATGGTGGCGCCGGGGCGCGAGGGCAACGCCTGGCTCACCCAGATGGCCCAGCAACTGGACCTGCCGCTGGCCGTCAATCCCGTGGATATCGGCGTGCGCGTGGAGCTCCCCGCCAAGGTCCTGGAGCCGCTCACCAGTATCCTCTACGAGCCCAAGCTCTACTACTATAGCAAGTCCTTCGACGACCAGGTGCGCACCTTTTGCGCCTGCCCCTATGGCGAGGTGATCTCGGAGTGGGCCGGGGACGTGCTCACCGTCAACGGCCATAGCTATGTTCACAAAAAGACCGAGAACACCAACTTTGCCATCCTGGTGAAAAAGAACTTTACGGAGCCCTTCAAGGACCCCATCGCCTATGGCAAGTATATCGCCCAATTGGCCAACCTGCTCAGCGGCGGCGTGATCGTCCAGCGGCTGGGCGACCTGAGGAGCGGGCGGCGCACCAACGCCCAGCGCCTGGAGCGCTGCATCGTGCGGCCCACCCTCAAGGAGGCCACCCCGGGCGACCTGGGGCTGGTGCTGCCGTATCGGCACATGGTCAATATCCTCGAGATGCTGGACGCGTTGGACAAGCTGGCCCCCGGCGTCGCCTCGCGGCACACCTTGCTCTACGGCGTGGAGGTCAAGTTCTATTCCTCCCGGCTAGAGCTGAACGCGCATCTGGAGACGCGCATCACCAACCTCTTTGCCGGCGGCGACGGGGCGGGCATCACCCGCGGCCTGGTGCAGGCCTCGGTCTCGGGCGTGCTGGTCGCGCGCGCCATCCTGGAGCGGGAAACCAAGTCGTCATAGAAATCGGCGTTTTCAGGACTTGACCGCAAGGGCAAACCCTAGTATACTACATCACCTACAGCCGCCTTGATGGCGGCTTATTCTTGCGAGACTGGGCGGACCGGGCATTGGCAGAGCAGGTGTTCCTGACCAATTTCACGCCTTCACAGCTTCAGGAGTGGGTCGTCTCCCTGGGGGAGCCGGCCTATCGGGCGCAGCAAATTCGGCAGTGGCTCTACCGGTCTCTGGAATCCGACATACACAACATGGCGAACCTGCCCGAGGAGCTGCGCGCCAAGCTGGCGGAGCGCGCCTGCGTGAGCAGCCTGCGGCCATTGCAGCATATCCGCTCGGTGGACGGGCAGACGGAAAAGACGCTGTTCGCCCTGCCCGATGAGCAGACCATCGAGAGCGTCCTGATGCGCTACGAGTCCCGCCAGACGATCTGCGTCTCGACCCAGGTGGGCTGCCCTATCGGCTGTTCTTTTTGCGCCACGGGGCAGGGGGGCTACCAGCGCAACCTGACCGCCGGCGAGATCATCGATCAGGTTCTGCATTTCGCGCGCCTGCTCAGGCCAGAAGGCCTCCCCGTCACCAACGTGGTGTACATGGGCATGGGCGAACCGCTGCTGAACTATGACGCGGTCTGGCAATCCATCGTGGTGCTGCATGATTCCCAGGCCCTTTCCATCGGCTCGCGGCGCTTTACCATCTCGACGGCGGGGGTCGTGCCTGGCATCGACCGCCTGAGCGCGGAGACGCTGCAGATCGGGCTGGCCATCTCGTTGCACGCGCCCGATGACGAGCTGCGCGACCAGTTGGTGCCGCTCAATCGCCGCTATCCCTTGAGCGAGCTGCTGGCCGCCTGCCACCGCTACGTGGCGCAGGCCGACCGGCGCATCACCTTCGAGTATGCTTTGATCGACGGGGTGAACGACGAGCTGGCGATGGCATACAAGCTGATCGAGCTGCTGCGCGGCCTGCCCGCGCACATCAACTTGATCCCGCTGAACCCCACCGCCGATAGTCCCTACCGCGCTTCCCGGCGAGATAGGGTCGTGGCGTTCCATCGGGCTTTGCGGCAGCAGGGGATGAAGGTGACCCTGCGGCTGCGCCGCGGCGTCGGCATCAGCGCCGGGTGCGGGCAGTTGCGCTCGCAAGCGGGCGACCATCAACAGGGGCAGAGACCATGATCAAGATCGCGGCATCGGTGTTATCAGCGGACTTTGGCCGGCTGGGCGAGCAGGTGCAAGAAGCTGAGCGAGGCGGCGCCGACTATATCCACCTGGACGTGATGGATGGGCATTTCGTGCCCAATATCACCGCCGGGCCCATCCTGGTGGAAGCGGTGCGCCGCTCCACCCGTCTGCCCCTGGATGTGCACCTGATGATCGAGAACGCGGATAGCTACCTGGAGGCATTTGCCGGGGCGGGCGCCGATATCATCACCGTCCACCAGGAAGCCTGCCTTCATTTGCACCGCACCGTGGACCAGATCCACAAGCGGGGCAAGATGCCAGGAGTGACGATCAACCCTGCCACGCCCCTGGTCACACTCGAAGAGATCCTAGAGTATGTCGATCAGGTTCTGATCATGACGGTGAACCCGGGGTTTGGGGGGCAAAAATTCATCCCCAGCATGCCCGATAAGGTGCGCCGCCTCTATCGGATGATCCAGGAGCGGAAGCTGCGTTGCGATATCGAGGTCGATGGCGGCGTCAACCCCGCCACGTGCGCGACCATTGTGCAGGCGGGAGCCAACGTGCTGGTGGCGGGTGCCGCCGTCTTTGCCGCTGAGCTGCCCATCGCCGAGGCCATCAGCAGGCTGCGCCTATGCGCCGAACGGGGCTTGGCCAATCGAGCGGAATGAAAAAAGGCCAGCTCTGGGCGAGCTGGCCGCGGAGATGCCGCTGAGGCGAGAACGCTTAGGCGGACTTGCGCATGGTGCGCAGGCAGCGCGAGCAAACGTACACGGTCACGGGCTTGCCATCCATCTCGGCCCGCACCTTTTGCAAATTGGGCCTCCAGGACCGGTTGGTCGCCCGCTTGGAGTGGCTAACGTTGTGCCCATACTGAAGACCCTTGCCGCAAACATCACATATGGCCATATCTGGACCCCCTCTGCTTGGGTTATAAATAGTCGATTAGCCTAGACCGACAATAGCAGGATGATGATATCACAATGTGATGATTTAGGCAAATCTAGAGCGCGCGAGGTGAAGATATGTCGGAGGAAACGAGGCTTGGCAGAATAGAGGTGTCGCCTCTCGCCATCGCCACCATCGCCAGCCGGGCCGTGCTGGGGTGCTATGGCGTGGTGGGCATGGCCTCCAACAGCTTGCGCAATGGCCTGGAACAGCTCTTGGGCCAGGAGAACAGCCGCCGCGGCGTCCAGGTCAAGCTGGTCAAGGATCAGATCGTTATCGATCTATATGTCGTGCTCGAGCACGGTCTCCGCGTCTCTGAGGTTGCTCAGAACATCATGGAAAGCGTCAAGTTCAACGTGGAGAAATCGTTGGGGATCCCTGTGGCCCAGGTCAATATCCACGTACAGGGCCTGCGCATCAGCACGAACGACTGAGAGGCAACACAACATCTGGCCCGACGTGGGTGAGGCCCGCCCGCCAGAGGCACGCGGGCGCGCCGAATTGAAGTGGAGGACAAGGGATCGTTGATGCAAGATATGGTTCATGACGCGGAACTAGATCGCCCCACCGCCGCCGAGAGCCTGCCCGATTCAGTTTTGGATGGCAACAGGCTGCATGATGCTCTGGCCGCCGGAAGCGCCTGGCTCGAGCAGCACATCGACCTGATCAACTCGCTGAACGTCTTTCCCGTGCCCGATGGCGACACTGGCACCAACATGTTCCTGACCATGCAGGCCGCGCTGAAAGAGACGTCCGGCCTGGCCTGCCTGACGGTTCCCACCGTGATCCAGGGTATCGCGCATGGGGCGCTCATGGGCGCGCGCGGCAATTCCGGCGTGATCCTTTCGCAGATCCTGCGCGGCATGGCCAAGGTCTTGGCGCACACGGAGACGGTTGGTGGCAGCGACCTGGCTCGGGCGCTGACGGAAGGGGCCAACACCGCCTATAAAGGCGTGATCAAGCCCGTCGAGGGCACCATCCTCACGGTGGTCCGAGAGGCAGCCGACGTCGCCACCAAAGCGGCAGCCGGTCAGGATGATATCCGCCACGTTCTGGAAGTCGCCGTCCAGGAAGCGCGCGCCTCGGTGGCGCGCACGCCTTCATTGTTGCCCACCCTGCGCGAGGCAGGCGTGGTCGATTCCGGGGGACAAGGCTTGCTCACCTTTTTGGAGGGCATGCTCAAATTCCTTCGAGGTGAAGAGATGTCCCTTGCGCGAATCGACCTGGCCCTGGCCGCCCCCGAGGTCAGCGCAGAAGGCGCCTATGGGTACGAGGCCCTGTTCATGCTAAAGGGCACGGACCTCCCCGTGGAGCAGATCCGCGCCACGCTCAGCATGATGGGCGATTCGGTGTTGGCCGTGGGCGACGAGATAGCTGTCAAAGTGCATATCCACACCGGGCGGCCGGGCGCGGTGATCGACTATGCCATCAGCCTGGGCTCCATCAGCGACGTGGTGATCGAAAACCTGCAGGCGCAGACGGAAGTGTTCCGCCGCGAGGCCCCCACAGCGCCCGCGGAAGTCCTGACCGATACCGCCATCGTCACGGTGGCCTCCGGCGCGGGGCTGCAAGAGGTCTTTCGCACGCTGGGCGCCAGCGCCATTGTCTCCGGCGGGCAGACTTCCAACCCCAGCACGGAAGAGCTGCTGAAGGCCCTGGAGGGACTCTCGGCCAGCAAGGTGATCCTGTTGCCCAACAATAGCAACATCATCCTGGCGGCGCAGCAGGCCAAGCAGATGTCCAAAAAGAATGTCCAGGTGGTCCCGACCAAGACCATCCCGCAGGGGATCAGCGCCCTGCTGGCGTTCAACTATCAGGCCGACCTGGATACCAACGTCGCCATCATGACCGAGGCAATCAAGCTGATCCAGACCGCCGAGATCACCACGGCAGTGCGCTCGGCGCAGGTCAACGGCCTGCGCGTCAACGCCGGGGAGACCATCGGCCTGCTGAACGACCAATTGACCGCCTCCGGCCCGGACGCGCTGCACGTCATCGACAAGCTGCTGCAGCAGATGCAGGCCGGCCAATACGATATCGTCACGGTCTATTACGGCGATTCGGTGAGCGCAGAAGAAGCCCAGGCCGTCGCCGAGCACATCCAGCAGGCTTTTCCCGGCCCGGAAGTGGAAGTGGTCCATGGGCAACAGCCTCACTACCAGTACATCATCTCTGCGGAATGACCGTCCCTTAAGGGAGGCGAGCAATGAGCCAGATTCGCGTTGTCACGGATAGCACAGCCGAGATACCGGCATATCTTGTGGCCAAGCTGGGCATCACCGTCGTGCCCATGGAGCTTTGCCTCGAGGACCATACCTGGCGCGACAGCGTGGATATGACCTCTGCCGAGTTCCTGGAGCGGGTCACTGCCAGCGCCAGCCTGCCCACCATGATCCCCCCCTCTGTGGAGGCCTTTGAGCAAGTCTATGCCGAGTTGAGCGCCGAGACCGACGAGATCATCTCGATCCACGTCTCCTCCAAGCTGAGCCCCACGGTGCAGAACGCGCGCGAGGCCGCTGGCCGCTTCCTGGGCCGCAGCCGGATCTCTATACTCGATTCCGAGCTGATCTCGGGCGGGCTGGGGTTGCTGGTGGTCGCCGCGGCCGAGGCCGCCGCCAACGGCAGCAACATGCAGCAGATCGTGCGGCTGTTGCGCGGCATGATCCCTCATATCTATGTGGTCTTTTTCATCGAATCCCTGGAATACCTGGAGCGCAGCCAGCGCATCGACCGGTCCCAGGCGATCCTGGGCAACTTGCTGAACATCAAGCCCATGCTCATCATCGAGGATGGCGAGTTGATGCCCCTGGAGAAGGTCCGAACGCGAGACAAGGCCGTGGAGCGCCTGCACCAGTTCATCAGCGAGTTCGCCGAGTTTGACAAGATCACCATCTCGCATGGGCTGAATGGACAGGAAAGCCCGGACCTCCTGGAGCGCATCGCCGAGACCTTTCCTGATCGCGAGGTATCGATCACCACGTATGGCCCCTCCATGACGGCCCAACTAGGCCCCAAGGCCATTGGAGTCATCGTCTGCGAGGGCCGGTGAGCGCATGCCCAAGGTTGGAATCGTAACTGATAGCCTGGCGGATATCCCCGACGACTTGGCCGCCGAATTGGGGATCGTCGTGGTGCGCTGTCAGGTGCATGTGGGCCGCCAGACTTTTCTGGACGGCATCGAGCTGACGAAGGCCGACGCGATCCGGCTGCTCCGGGAGGGCCCGCCGTATCCGACCACGGCCAGCCCGCCCGTTGGCGCGTTCGTGGAGGCCTATCGCCAGCTCGCTCAGCAAGTCGATCACATCGTGTCGATCCATCTGGCCTCCAACCTGAGCACGCTGTATAACGCGGCCCGGCTGGCCATCGAGATGGTGCCAGAGATCGACGTTACGCTGGTGGACTCCCGCCAGCTCACCATGTGCACCGGCTGGCTGGCCATCGCGGCGGCCAGGGCAGCGCAGAGCGGGGCCAGCGTGGACGAGATCAAGCGCCTGGTGCAAGACCTGATCCCGCGACTGAGGCTGGTCGGCGTGATCGACGACCTGAGCCATCTGGCGCGCAGCGGGCGCGTCGGCCTGGTCACGTCGCTGCTCGGCACCGCCCTGCGGATCAAGCCCATCTTTCAGGTTCAGGAAGGCCAGGTGGGACTGCTGGAAAAGGCCAGGACGCGGCGCAAGGCGATGGCCCGCCTGGTCAAGCACGTCGCCGCCTATGGCCCCCTGGAACAAGCGGTGGTGCTGCACCTGGATGCGCCCAAGCAGGCTGCCGAGCTGGCTGAACAGATCGCCCGATACCTGCCAGGCTACCCCCTGGGCATCGCGGAAGCAGGCGTCGCCATCGGCACGCATCTGGGCCCAGGTTGTGTTGGGTTGGCCTTGGTCCTGGCCAATGGACATGTCGCCTAATCTGAGGCAATGAGGTTCGAGGCTTATGAACGTCCTTTTCGAAAAGCTGCTCAAGATCCTCTCGCTGGAAAAAGAACAGGGCTTCCAGGACCATGCCGTCATCGGCGGCCTGCGGAGGTTCCTCGTCGTCTGGCGCGACACCTCCCCCGCCGACGCGCAGACGCCGGAGGACCGCGCCCTCGTCGAGCAGGTCTATGGCATGTTGGCCGATTACCATGAGCTATCCCCCCAGGACCGCGCTCAGGTGGTAAGCGCGGTCATCGCCAAGCTGGGCAAGCCCGGGCCAGTCGAGGCCCCGCCCCCGCCTCCAGCCCGCGAGCCGCGCCCTGCGCCGGCCCCGCGCGCCCGGGAGCCCGAGTCCCGTTGGGAGGCGGATTTGCCCATCGAGAAGGTCAAGGGCATCAGCGAGATCTATGGCAAGCGCATGGCCAAGCTCGGCGTGCGCACCGCCAAAGACCTCCTTTACCTCTTCCCGCGTCGCTATGACGACTTTTCCGCCCTGAAGCGGATCAACGAGCTGCAATACGGCGAAGAGGTCACCATCGTCGGCACCATTTGGGAGACCCGGTCCCGCCCCACCAAGCAGGGGCGCGGCATGATCCAGACCATGATCTCGGACGGCACCGGCATGATCCAGGCCACCTGGTTCAACCAGCCCTTCCTGGAAAAGCAATTGCGCCCAGGGCGCGAGATCGTGCTCAGCGGCAAGGTGGAAGAGTTCCTGGGCCGGCTGACCTTTTCCGGCCCCGAGTGGGAGCCGCTCCAAAAGACCCAACTGCATACGGCGCGCCTGGTGCCGGTCTATCCGCTGACCTCCGGAATCAAGCAGCGCTGGCTGCGCCGCACCATGCGCACCGTCATCGACGAGTGGGTCCGCCGCCTGGCCGATCCCCTCCCCTCGGCGCTGCGCCTCAACTCGAACCTGCTGGACCTCAAAACCAGCATCGAGCAGATCCACTTTCCGGACTCCAAAGAGATGCTGGAGCGCGCGCGGCAGCGCCTCTGCTTTGAGGAGTTTCTGCTCATCCAACTGGGCGTGCTCAAGCAGCGCCAGGCATGGCAGAAGCGCCCGGGGCAGCCCCTGCCCGTCGACACTGCGCTGGTGCAGGCCATGACCGCCGCGCTGCCCTTCGCCCTTACCGGCGCCCAGCAGCGGGCGCTGCAAGATATCCTGGCCGATCTGCAGGAGAATCACCCCATGAGCCGCCTGTTGCAGGGCGACGTGGGCTCCGGCAAGACCGTCGTCACGGTGATCGCCATGCTCATCGCCGTAGCCAACGGCATGCAAGCGGCCATCATGGCGCCCACCGAGATCCTCGCCGAGCAGCACTTCCGCAGCGTCAGCCGCATCCTGCAGCAAATGTCCGCGCGCGCCGCCGACCCGGAGCAAGCGGCCCTGTTGCAGAACCTGACGCAGCGCACCCATCTGCGATTGCTCACGGGCAGCACGCCCCGGCAAGAGAAAGAAACCATCTATCGCGAGATCGAGAGCGGCGAGGCCAATTTGGTGATCGGCACCCATGCCCTCATCCAGGAGGGGGTCCGCTTCCCGCGCCTCGCCGTGGCCGTGATCGACGAGCAGCACCGCTTCGGCGTGGAGCAGCGCGCTGCGCTCAGCCCGCAAGAGTACAACCCCCACGTGCTGGTGATGAGCGCCACGCCCATCCCGCGCACCCTGGCGCTGACGATCTATGGCGACCTGGATATCTCGGTCATCGACGAGTTGCCGCCCAACCGCCAGACGATCCAGACGCGCTGGCTTTTCCCGGCTGAGCGCGAGCGCGCCTACGCCTTTGTCAAGAGCCAGATCGAGCAGGGCCGCCAGGCCTTTATCATCTGCCCGTTGGTGGAAGAATCCGACAAGACCGAGGCCAAGGCCGCCACCTCCGAGTATGAGCGGCTGCAAAACGACATCTTTCCCCGGCTCAAGCTGGGGCTGCTGCATGGCCGCATGAAAGGCTCCGAGAAAGAAAAGGCCATGGCGGCCTTTGAGCGCGGCGATTACCACATCCTCGTCTCCACCGCGGTGGTGGAAGTGGGCATCGACGTGCCCAACGCCACGGTCATGCTCGTCGAGGGCGCCAACCGTTTCGGCCTGGCGCAACTGCACCAATTCCGCGGGCGCGTCGGACGGGGCGAGCACCAGTCCTATTGCATCCTCCTCTCCGATACGCCCACGGTCGCCGGGGAGCAACGGCTCAAGATCATCGAGAGCACCCACGATGGTTTTGCGCTGGCGGAAGAAGATCTTAAAATGCGGGGGCCTGGCGAGTTCTTTGGCACCCGTCAGAGCGGCTTGCCCGACTTGCGCGTCGCCAAGCTGAGCGACACCAAGATACTCGAGTCGGCGCGCCAGGTCGCCGCTGAGCTATTCGAGCAGGACCCGGCGCTGCAACAACCCGAACACGAGCTCTTGCGCGCCGAGCTGGAGCGATTCTGGCAGCCCGCCGAGGAGCCTAACTAGGACGCCATCGCCGCGCCCGACCAAGAAAAGGGGAATATGATCACCGCGCTCTATCCGGGGACTTTTGACCCGGTCACCTATGGCCACATCGACATCGCCACCCGGGCTTCCTGCCTGTTCGATCGCTTGATCGTGGGCATCTATGACCGCCCGCAAAAGAACATTACCTTTACCGCCGAGGAACGGGTCGAGATGATGCGCGAGTCTCTGCGCCACATCCCCCACGTCCAGGTGGTCAGCTATTCGGGATTGACCGTGAACTTTGCTCGCGCGCATGGCGCCAAGGTCCTCGTGCGGGGGCTGCGGGCCATCTCGGATTTCGAGCTGGAATACCAGATGGCCCTCACCAACCAGAAACTGGCGCCCGATATCGACACCATCTGCCTGATGACCACGCTGGAACATGCTTTTCTCAGCTCGAGCATTGTGAAGGATGTCTTCCGTTCTGGGGGGTGCGTGCAGCAGTTGGTGCCTCCGCACGTCATCACCGCACTGCGCGCCAAGATCGTGCCGCTGACGGATCCAACCGAGCCGGCTCGGGGCCAGCAGGATGAGTCCAAATCATAGCCGCGCAAAGAAGCGAGAGGGGGTGATCACCATCGACATCCTGTACTTGATCGACCAATTGGAAGTGTTGTTGAGCGAGGGGTGGCGCGTGCCGCTGACCTCCAAAGTCGTGGTGGACGAGGAGGAGTGCCTTAATATCATCGATCAACTGCGCGTTAGCATCCCGGCAGAGATCAAGAAGGCCAAGCGTATCCAACAGGAAAGCCAAAAGCTCGTCGTCGAGGGGCAGCAGGAAGCAGATCGTATCGTCTCCCTGGCCAGAGAGCAGGCCAATAACCTGCTCAACGAAGAGGAACTGCGCGAGCAAGCGAACCAGCGCGTGCAGGCCATCGTCGATAACGCCATGACCGAAGCGAAGCAGATCCGGCACGGCGCCGACGAATACGCCGCCGAGACGCTCTCCGACCTGGACGAGCGACTCAATAGCTTGCAGGCCGTCGTCCGCAACGGTCTGACGGCATTGGGCAAGCGTCGGCAGAGCGTGGAAAAAGAACCGGTCGAGAGCGACGAAGGGGAATAAAGCCCCCTTTCCCCAAGGGCCCGCACGCCCGCATCGAGGGACACGAGCATGCCTATTTGGCACGCCTCGCTCCGTCGCGATTTTGACATGCCGCCCGAATGGCGTATAATGTCCGATGCCTTTATACTGAATCGTGGGCGACTGAATCACATGGACTCTCTGCAATTCAACGTCTCGCAGCTCCTGCGGGAGCCTAGCGGCGCTACCCGTTCTTACGAGTTGGACGACGACATCTCGGATTTGACCGACCAGGTGCAGGTCACGGCGCCTCTGCGCGGTACCGTCCGGTTCACGCGGACCTCGGACGGCATCCTGGTTGAGGGCGATCTCGAGACGTCGGTTCAGGTGCTGTGCAGCCGCTGCGCCATCGATTTCGTGCAGCCGGTCCGCATCGAGATGGAAGAAGAGTTCCGGCCCACCTATGACGTCGTCACCGGGCTGCGCATCGTCTACGATGAAAGCATCGAGTTGGACGATGCCACCATGATCGACGAGCGCCATATGCTCGATCTGTCCGAAGTGATGCGCCAGAACCTGATCGTGTCCGTGCCGCCCTTTCCGACGTGCAAGCCGGATTGCGCCGGGCTTTGCCCGCATTGCGGCCAGGACCTGAACGAAGGGACCTGCAATTGCTTGGCTGATAGCACCGACTCTCGTTGGTCGGTCTTACAGGATCTGCTCGATCAAAGGACGAATCCCGCCTGACACTAGCGCGCCGCAAAGAGCGCAGGCGCAGGCCGGGGCCCGAATAGCCGTTTGGCCCGCACGAAAGGAGTTCTGATAAATGCCACCACAACCGAAACGCAAGTTGTCTCACGGACGTCAGCACCGGCGTCGCAACCACCTGGCGCTCACGCCCACCAAACTGGTCGCTTGCCCGCAGTGCCACGCGCTACGGCTCCCGCACACCGTTTGCCCGGAATGCGGAAACTATCGCGGCACCGAGGTCATCGCCCAGGAAAAGAAAGAATAGCCTCGCCTTCGGATCACCGAGGCCGTGCTGCAGTCGCGCGCGCACGGCCTTTTTGTTGCCCGCCGCTGGGGTCGCGCACTGCCGTCCCATTCGCCCCAGCCGAGCGACTTTCCTCTTGCGCCGGGGTTTATTCAGGCAGCAAGATGAAGGGGAGGGGTTATGGGCAAGCCAGCAGCATTCGTTTTTCCCGGCCAGGGTTCGCAATATGTGGGCATGGGCCGACAGGCCCTGCAGTCCTTTGCCATAGCCAGGGATGCCCTGGCGGAGGCCGACCAGGTCCTGGGGTTCAAGATTTCGCAGATGATCCTCGAAGGGCCGGAGGAAGCGCTCACCGATACGCTCAACGCCCAACCGGCCCTCTTGGCCACCAGCATCGCCTACCTCCGCATCTATCAGCAAAGCGCGGAGGCGCTGACGCCGCGGCTCTTGGCCGGGCACAGCATGGGCGAATACACCGCCTTGGTGGCTGCCGGCGCCCTGAGCTACGCCGATGGCTTGCGGCTGGTGCGCGAGCGGGGGCGGCTGATGAAAGAGGCGGGGGAGCGTCACCCCGGCAAGATGGCGGCCATCATCCGCGTCGAAACGGATGCGCTGGAAGCGATCTGCCGCCAGGCCAGCGGCGCCAGCGAGCTGGATGTGGTTCGGATCGCCAACTATAACGCTCCCGGACAGATCGTGATCTCGGGCTCCGCCGAGGCGGTGGACCGCGCCATGGCCCTGGCCCAGGCGCAAGGCGCGCGGCGCGTCATCCCGTTGGCCGTGAGCATCGCCTCCCATTCCCCGCTGATGCGCGACGCCACCGCCGGGCTGCGCCAGGCCGTCCACCAGGCAGCCATGCGACCTGCCCAGGTTCCGGTGGTGTCCAATATCACCGCCCGACCCATGAGTGATCCCGCCGAGATCGCCGACGAACTGGCCGCCCAGCTCACCTCGCCGGTGCGCTGGATCGACTCGATCCAATACATCGCCGCGCAAGGCATCAACACCTTTGTGGAGATCGGCCCCAAGGACGTGCTCAAGGGGCTGATCGGCCGCATCCTGCCCGAGGTCGAGGTGATCGGCGTCGAGAGCGCGCTGGGCTTGGCCTAAAGGAGAGAGCGCCATGATCGAGATGCAAGGCAGAGTCGCGCTGGTCACGGGCAGCGGCCGCGGCATCGGCCGCGCTATCGCCCAACTCCTGGCCCAACAGGGCGCCCAGGTGGTGGTCAACTATAGGAGCAACGCCCCCTCGGCCGAGGAAACGGTCCGCGAGATCGCCGCCCGCGGCGGCCAGGCCATCGCCGTCCAGGCCGACATCTGCTGCCAGCAGGATGTGGACCGGCTGGTGCAGACCACCCTGGACACATTTGGCCATTTGGACATTCTGGTGAATAATGCAGGCATCACCCGGGATACCTTGCTGGTCCGCATGAAGGACGAGGACTGGAACCAGGTGCTAGAGACCAACCTGACCGGGGTCTTTCGGTGCACGCGGGCGGTGCAGCGCCCGATGATGCGCCAGCGCTATGGACGCATCATCAATATCGCTTCCGTTTCGGGCCTGGCGGGCAACGCGGGCCAGGCCAACTATTCTGCGGCCAAGGCGGCCTTGATCGGCTTTACCAAAGCCGTCGCCAAGGAAGTCGGCTCTCGCGGGATCACGGTCAACGCTGTGGCGCCGGGCTACATCCCCACCGACCTCACGGCGGATCTGCCCGCGGAGCTGCTCCAGGAGGCGATGGACCGCTGCGCGATCAAGCGACAGGGGCAGCCGCAGGACGTGGCTTACGCCGTGGCCTTTCTGGCTTCCGAGGAAGCGGGGTTCATCACCGGCCAGGTGTTGAGCGTCGATGGCGGCCTGGTGATGCAATAGGCAGGCGAGTGGCGAGGAGGTCATGTTTCATGAGTGAAAAGCTAGGTACCGTGCGCATCGCGCCGAACGTGCTGGCAACCATCGCCAAGCGCGCCGCGTTGGCGGTTCCCGGCGTGGCGCGCATGGCGGAAGGCCCCGCGTTTGTGCTGCGCAATTGGGCCCACGAGGGCGTCCGGGTGGAAGTGAGCAATGACACCGTTGCCATCGAGCTATACCTGATCGTGGAGCCCGGCAAGAGCATGCTGGAGATCAGCCGCGCCGTGCAGACCCAGGTGGCGCGCGCCATTCAGGACCTCCTTGGCATGCCCGTCAAAGAGGTCGACGTCCATATCCTGGATGTGGCATAACCGATAGCCTAATCAGGCGCTGGGCGCAGCCCGTCGGGCGCCCAGCTTTCCCCGCACCTTAACGTGCCCATAGAACGCGAGTTGGAAGAGCGGTATGCAACCGAGACACCAGGCGAGAATCGTTGCGATCCAGGCGTTGTTCGAGATCGACCTCACGGGCCACGAGCCCAGCAAGGTCTTGCAGCAGCGGCTGGCCGAGGAAGAGCTGCCCGTCAGCGGCATCCCCTTTGCCACCAAGTTGGTGATGGGCGTGCAGGCTGCCCTGGCGCGCATCGACGAGGTCATCCAAGAGATCGCGCCGGATTGGCCCATCGACCAGGTGGCCCCCGTCGATCGCAACATCCTGAGGCTGGCGATCTATGAGATCATTGTCGCCGAGACGCCTGTCAAGGTCGTCATCAACGAGGCGGTCGAATTGGCCAAGCTCTTTGGCAGCGATAGCTCGCACCGCTTCATCAACGGCGTCTTGGGCACCCTGGTAAGAAACCGCGACAAGTACCGCATCCCCGACCAGGAATAGCCGCCATGCCCCAGTATTGCCTCAAGTGCGGCGCGCTGCAACCCGATGGCCCTCGTTGCCAGAACTGCGGAACCAAGTTTGAATCGCCGATTCAGACCTCGCAGGGAACCTGGACCACGAGCAGCCAACTGCGCGCTGCCGTGCTGATGATCGTGGGGATCGTCTTGCTGCTGATGCTTTGCTTCGGGGGGTTGGTGGCCGCGATCGTGTTCTTCTAGTCGTCGTACTTCCAGTAGACGAACCCCAGCACGCCCACCTCTTGGCTAAGGTCCGTCACCCGGCGGCGCACGCACTCCCAGCCGCAGATGTTCGAGTCCGCGCGCACGAACGAGCCATCGGGGTATACCGTCTCCACATAGGCCACATGCCCATAGCTGCCTCGCCCCTGGCCGCCGTCGTATACCAGGATCGCCCCGGGCAGCGGGAGCTGGCCCACCGCATATCCCGCCCGCGCCGCGTCCGCATACCAATGCTTGGCATCACGCCACGAGGGGACGACGCGGCGCTCGGCCACGTACCAGGTGCATTGCCCCCAATACTCGTAAGCGAACAGGTTCTCCCCGCGAGTCGCCGGCATCAAGGCCGCTCGCTCGGGGATCGCCGCCAGCAGCTCGGGCGGCAGCCGCCAAATCCGCGACTCGGGCCAACCATAGGCAGCAAAGGTTTCCTCATCGGGTATCAGGCGCCTGCCGCGGTCCAGGATATAGACGCGCTCATCCTCTTCGTCGGCGCTCCCCAGCAGGCAGCCGGGGTACAGGGAGGGCATGACGTCGCCTTCGGGAACCAGCGCCAGCAAGCGCGGGCTGAGGTCGTGGACCTGCGCCAGGTCCCAGCCCCCGGCCTCCAGCGTCTTTTCATCGGGGAACCAATGCAGGCCCTGCGAGAGGGCATAGAGGCAATCGGTCTCTGTGCAGCGGATCAAATCGCCGTTGCGCAAGGCGAGATCGGGGCCATCGGGGATCACCGCGAGCAGCGCGCTGGCCGCGCGCTTGGTCGGGCGTTCGGCCCACCCCAGCGCGGGCAGCGTCTCTTCGTCCGAGACCCAGCGCTTGCCCCCATCCAGCACGAAAGTGCCCTCCCCCTGTTCGCCCTGAATCAGGTCGCCCCATTTGTACGGCAGCAGGTTGGGGCCGGTCGCCACGCGGCTGAGGGCATAGTGCGTAAGCCAGCGCACCTCGCCCAGGGCAAACCCCAATACCTCCAGAGTGGCGGTATCGGGGACCAGGCGCTTTTGGCCGTTGATCATGAGATAGACCGCGCGCGTGCTGGGATCGCCGACCAGCACGCTCTCCGTCTCCCAAGCCGAAACGCTGGTCAGGGGAACGGCCCCTGCCAGGAGGATCAGGATGACAGAGATCCAGCGCGCAAATGGGGACATCTTGGCTATAGCAGTTTGCGTACCTCGGCGACGATTTGCTCCGGCTTGGGCTGCTGGCCGGTTTGTTTCTTGGAATAGATCAGCTTGCCGTTGGCCGTGATCTCGTGCACGCCGCCGCCGCTCGAGATCAGATTGACCGACTCGATTCGCTTGCCAAAGGCTGCAAAGAGCGCTTCCGCCACACTGGCGGCAATTCGCTGATACCCTCAATCCATGCAGAAGGTGATCTCGACCTTCATCCCGCCCTCCCGTCTGACGTTTGTTGGATACCGATTCTATTATAACGCCTAGCCCGCGACCTGGCAAACTTGACAATGGCCCCGGAGGGGCTATACTGCTCCTGGACTGGTGTATCAAGCGCATCTCCAGTGAAAGCGAGGACATGACGATGCAAGGCGTCATTCTGGCCGCAGGCAAGGGCTCCCGCCTACATCCCATCACCACCACACGATCCAAGGCCATGCTGCCGATCCTGGGCAAGCCCATCGTGGAGCGCGTGATGGAATCGATCTCGATCCATGGGATCACCGATTTCGTGCTGGTGGTCAGTTGCGAGGACAAAGAGATCGTGCAGTACTTTGAGCAGGAATGCAAGCTGCCCGTCACCATCCAGTTCGTGGTGCAAGAGCAGCGGCGCGGCATGGCCGATGCCCTGCGCCAGGCTGCCCCGCTCATTCACGAGCCCTTCATCCTCTCCGCCTGCGACAACCTGGTCAACTCGGACCACGTCGGGGCGCTGATCCGGCGCTTCAACCAGCCGGATGCCAACGCCGTCCTCACGCTGATGGTCATCCCCCCGGCGCAATTGGGCAAGACCGGCATCGTGGATATGAAGAACGAATATGTCACGCGGATCATCGAGAAGCCGCCGCCAGAGGAAGCGCCCACCAACATCGCCAGCTTGCCGCTCTATATCTTTCCGCCGCGCATCCTGGACTTTTTGCCGGAGGTCAAGCCTTCGCCGCGCGGCGAGTACGAGCTGCAGGACGCCATCCAGATGCTCATCGACCGCGTGGGGAACGTGGCGGGCGTGTTCATCGAGAGCCGCCTGACGCTCACCGGCCCGGAGGACTTGCTGGCGATCAACCGCCACTACCTGATGGCGGGGCAGGATCAGCCGCAACTGGCGCCCTTTACCGTCGGCCCGGGCACGCACCTGGTCACCCCGCTGCGGATCGAGCAGAACACGGTCATCGGCGCCAATTGCGTCATCGGCCCGCGGGTCTATATCGAGAAGGACTGCCGGATCGGCACGGGCGTCACCATCAAGGACGCGGTGGTGCTGCGCGGCGCGGTGATCGCCGATAACGCCATGATCATCGGCGAGGTGATCTCCTAGCTTTGGGCACCCCGATGCGCCGCTGCCTGATCATCCGTCCCGGCGCCATCGGCGATGCCATCGTCACGCTGCCGGCGGCGCAGCGCCTGCGGGAGAGCGGAGCGCAGGTCCACCTGGTGGTCGGTGGGTCTGCCGCGGAGCTCTTGCGCGGACGCTGCGCCGCCGAGGTCGTTTCCAGTTTCGATGAGGCGCGGTGGGCGGCGCTCTTTGCCCCCGCGCTCCCCGCCGAGATGCGGGCCTTTCTAGAAGGTTTCGCCGCCATCCTGGTCTACCTGGCCGACGCCGCCTCCCCGCTGGTTCTGCCCCTGCGCTCGCTGGCGACTCGGGTCGTGCTCTGGCCCGCCTTCCCTGCCACGCCGCAGCCCATCGCCCTGCACCTGCAAGAGGCGCTAAATCCATTGGGCCTCGCCGCCGAGCCGTGCTGGCCCAGCATACGCCTAACGGCGGCCGACATTGCCTTTGCGGAGGGGTTCTGGCGCGACCAGGGCTTGCCCGTGGGCAGCGAGATCCCCGTCATCGCCTTGCACCCCGGCAGCGGCAGCCCTCGCAAGAACTGGCCCGCCGAGCGGTACGCCGCGCTGGCCGCCCGGCTCGCACGCGAGCGCCACGCCCGCCTCCTGGTGGTGGCCGGGCCTGCGGACGAGGCCGCCTGGCAGGTGCTCCGCGGCCAGTGGGCCGACGAGCCCCCTTTGGTCCTGGAAAGCCGGAGCTTGGCGCAGGTGGGCGCGCTGCTCGCCCGCTGCCATCTGCTGATCGGCAACGATTCCGGCATCGCCCACCTCTCCGCCGCCCTGGGCGTCCCCACACTGGCCCTGTTTGGCCCCACGGACCCCCGCGTCTGGGCGCCCCAGGGCCCGCGAGCTGCCGTCATCGCGCCAGAGCGGCCCAGCGACGGGGGCCTGGCAAGCCTCACCGTGGAGCGAGCGTACAAAGAGGCGCTGGCCCTCCTGGCGCGGGGCGATTGGCCTCCGGGCGCGCGGCGGGTATAATAGGCCGTGCAGAGTCACATCACCGGGGGAGGCAGGAGCTTGGCGCTGGCCGTATCGCTGATCGCCACGATCAAGAACGAGGGGCGTTCCATCCAGGGGCTGCTGGATTCGCTGGCGGCGCAGACCCGGCCGCCGGACGAGATCGTCCTGGTGGACGGCGGGTCGTCCGATAACACCGTCGAGCTCATCCGGGGCCACGCCCTTTACCAACAGGGGCGCGTGCAGGTGTTGGTGCGGCCGGGGGCCAACATTTCGCAGGGACGCAACATCGCCATCGCCGCCGCGAGCCACGACCTCATCGCCTCCACCGACGCCGGCGTGCGGCTGTCCCCGAACTGGCTGGAAGAGCTGACGGCCCCCTTTGCCGCCCCCTCCCCGCCCGATGTGGTCAGCGGCTTTTTCGTGCCCGATCCGCAGTCGGCCTTTGAGACGGCCATGGGCGCCACGGTCCTCCCCGCCCTGGAGGACATCGACGCGGAGCGCTTTTGGCCCTCCAGCCGCTCGGTGGCTTACCGCAAAGCCGCCTGGCAGATGGTGGGCGGCTACCCGGAGTGGCTGGACTATTGCGAAGACCTGCTGTTCGATTTCCGCCTCAAGGCAGCGGGGGCCCGTTTCGCCTTTGCGCCGAAAGCCCTGGTCTATTTCCGCCCCCGCAGCAGCCTGCGCGCCTTTTACACGCAGTACTATCGCTATGCCCGCGGCGATGGCAAGGCCGACATCTATCTGAAACGCCATCTCGTCCGCTATGCCACCTACCTCGTCGCCCTGCCCCTCTTGGCGATCCTGGGATTGGTCGGCTCGCGCCTCTGGTGGCTGCTGCTGGCCCTGGGCGGCGCGGCCATGTTGCGTGCGCCCTATCGGCGGCTTGGCCCCATGCTCGGCCCCTATGATTGGCGCCAGCGCCTCGCCGCCCTCCTCTGGGTGCCGGTGATCCGCGTAACCGGGGACGTCGCCAAGATGGTCGGCTACCCGGCGGGGCGCCGGTGGCGCCGCCAGAACCGCGCCAGCATCCCCGATTGACCGCAGCGGCACCCTGTGCTACAATTGGCGACTAACATCGTTGGCAAGATGGACCAGGACGAATATGCGCGACCTAGATATCGTCATCGTCAACTATAACACCCGCGACCTGCTGCGAGCCTGCCTGCGCTCGGTCGATGCCAGCGTCGGCGTCGACCTGCTCGTCTATGTGGTCGATAACGCCTCCAAAGACGGCAGCGTCGAGATGGTTCGCCAGGAATTCCCCCAGGTGCAAGTGATCGCCAACAGCGCCAACGTCGGCTACGCGGCAGCCAACAACATGGCCCTGCGCCAGCTCGACGCGCGCTATGCCCTGTTGCTGAACTCGGACACGCTCTTGCCGCCGGAGGGGCTGCGCCAGGCCATCGACTTTATGGACGCGCACCCCGACACCGGGATCATGGGCCCCAAGCTGGTGCGGCCCGATGGGAGCCTGGACTTGGCCTGCCGGCGCAGCTTTCCCACGCCCGGGGTGGCCTTTGCGCGGCTCTTTGGGCTGGCCAAGCTCTTTCCCAACGACCCACGCTTCACGCGCTATAACCTGACCACTGTCGACCCCGATCTGCTGATGGAGGTGGACGCGGTGGTGGGGGCCTTTATGCTCATCCGCCGCGAGGTGCTGGAGCAGATCGGCCTGCTGGACGAGACCTTTTTCGCCTTTGGCGAGGACCTGGACCTGTGCTATCGCGCCAAGGTGCACCGCGGCTGGAAGGTGTACTATAACCCCGCCATCACCGTGTTGCACTATAAAGGCGAATCCATGAAGCAGCGCAGCTACGCCATGACCATCCAGTTCTACCGGGCCATGTGGCTCTTTCACCGCAAGCACTTTGCCCGGCAGACCTTTTTCCTGTTCAATGGCTTGATCGCCTTGGGGATCGCCGCGCTCGGCGGCATCGCCTTGCTCAAGAACCTGTTGCGCCCCTCCGGCCGCAAAAAAGCCGGCATGTAGCGACATATTCCATCCAGGAGGACACCATGCCCAAATTCGCGTTTTTCCATGGCAAGATCGTGCCTTTTGACGAGGCCAAGGTCAGCGTCATGACCCACGCCCTCAACTATGGCACGGGCTGCTTCGAGGGCATTCGCGCTTATTGGAACGCCGAGGACGAGCAGTTGTACGCCTTTCGCCTGCTGCCGCACTATCAGCGCCTGCTCGAATCTTGCAAGATCATGATGATCGACTTGCCCTACACCGCCCAGCAGATGTCCGACCTGACCGTGGAGCTGTTGCGCAAGGAAAGCAATCGCGAAGACACCTACATCCGCCCGCTGGCCTACAAGAGCAGCGAAGTCATCGGCGTGCGGCTCAACAACCTCCAGGACGATTTCACCATCTTTGCCACGCCCCTGGGCCGCTACCTCGAGAAGGAAGAGGGGGCCGACGTCTGCATCTCTTCCTGGCGCCGCCTCGATGACAACGCCATCCCGCCGCGGGCCAAGGTCACGGGCTCTTACGCCAACGCGGCCTTTAGCAAGACCGAAGCGCTGCTCAACGGCTATGATGAGGCCATCGTGCTGGACGAAAGCGGCCACATCTCGGAAGGGAGCGCGGAAAACCTGTTCATCGTCCGCCAGGGCAAGCTGATCACGCCGCCGCCCAGCTCCAATATCCTGGAAGGGGTCACGCGCGCCACGGTGCTCCAGCTCGCTCGCGAGGACCTGGGGCTGGAGGTGGTGGAGCGCACCATCGACCGCACCGAGCTCTACGTGGCTGACGAAGCGTTCCTCTGCGGCACCGGCGTCCAGGTGGCGGCCATCGCCTCCGTGGACCGCCGCCCCGTCGGCGCCGGCAAGCTTGGCCCCGTGGTCACGCGGATTCGCGACCTGTACTTTGACGTCGTGCGCGGCAAGGTGGCCAAATACGCCTCCTGGTGCACGCCGGTTTACGCCAAGTAACATCGCCCGCTGGCTGTCGTGGGCAAGAGGTGGATCGTGGACTGGAAAGCCAAGCCCAATCCCAACGCCTGGCGCGTCGCCGCGCTGGGATTGGGCATCCTGGCTCTGGGCGCCATCGCGGCGCGCGCCGCGTTGGGGCGCCCGCTGGACACCCTGACCTTCTGGATCGTTTTTCTGCTGGCGCTCGGCCTCCTGCTGGTGGTCCTGATCGGCTATTGGCTGTGGGTGCAGCTTCGCCTGCGCTATCACCTGGACCGCAACGAGTTCGGCATCCGCTGCCCCCTGGCTCGGCATCGCACGCCCCTTTCGGCCATCACCAGCATCGCGCCCCGCAGCCCGGAGCAGAGCGTGCGACGGTTCCGCGGGCTAAGCCTGCTGGGCTACCGCATCGGCTATGGCGAGCTCAAAGAGATCGGCCCGGCCTGGTTCTGCGCCACCCAGCCCGCCGCCACGCAGTGGATCGTCGCCACACCTGGGCTGGCCTACGTGGTCACGCCGGCGGACCCGGAAGGGATGCTGGGCGCTTACCAGGAAAAGCTGGGCCTGGGCGCCACTCGCCCGGTGCTGCCGGAGCGTTCCTGGCGCGGCCCGTTGCGCTGGGCCCTCTGGCGAGACCCCTTGGCGCTGGCGCTCTTGGGCGTGGCGCTGTGGCTCAACGCCGCGCTTTTGGCCCACGTCAGCAGCCACCACGGGCTGGGCAACGTCCTGGTGGAGCGCTGGGCCTACGCCTTACGCTGGCCGCTGGTGAGCCTGGCTATCCTGACGGGGAATAGCTTGCTGGGGCTCTTGCTGCACAGACGGCACCGCCTGGCCACCTACCTGCTTCTCATCACGGGCACGCTGGTGCACATTCTCGCCGCCGGCGTGGTGTTCGCCACCTTGCCGCCCACCCGAGGGGCCATCCTAGGCTACCAACTCGTCGCCGGGCTGTGCCTGAGCGCGCTCATCGCGGGCCTGGCCTATCGCAAGGAGGCGCTCTCGCCCAGCGGGGTATTGGGCGCCCTCCTGGTGGGCACGATCATCTTTGGCTTCGGCGGCTGGGTTTGGGGGCTGCTGCTCATCGCCTTCTTTGTCAGCTCTAGCATCCTGTCGCGCTACCGGCGCTCCATCAAAGAGACGTTGGCGGACAAGTTCTCCAAGGGCTCCCGCCGGGACCTGGGGCAGACCCTGGCCAATGGCGGGCTGGGGGCCCTGCTGGCCCTGGCCAGTTTTATCTGGCCGCATCCGCTCTGGCTTCCCGCCTTTCTGGGCGTGATGGGCACCGTCAACGCCGATACCTGGGCCACCGAGATCGGCGTGCTGAGCAAGCGCGCCCCGCGGCTGATCACCACCTGGAAGGCGGTACCCATCGGCACATCGGGGGGCATCTCGCTCCTGGGCACGGCGGCGGCGCTGGGCGGCGGCGGCTTGATCGGCCTGCTGGCGCTGCTCCTGATCGCCGCCGGGAGCCTGTTCCGGCGCGCGCCCTGGCCCGAGGGGCTGGCCTGGCTCCCCGTCCTGGGGCTGGCGGCGGGATGGTTCGGCTCCCTGGTGGATAGCCTCCTCGGCGCCACGGCGCAGGCCATCTATTACTGCGACACCTGCGAAAAAGAGACGGAACGGGCCATCCACGCCTGCGGGCAGCCGACCCGCCCGCTCCGCGGCTGGAAGTGGCTGGATAACGACTGGGTGAACCTGCTCAGCTCGGCGGCGGGCGGGGCTTTGGCCGCCTTGCTCGCTTCTTGGGTATGGTGACGCGATGACCGATCCACAACAAGGCATTGGCATCGACTATGACGGGACCATCGCCGACACCGGCGCGCTGAAATCGGCCTGGATCCGGGAGCACCTCTCGCTCTCCGTGCCGCCGTGGAAGACCGACCGCACCCTGTGCGTGCCGATCATCGGCGAGGAGAATTACGAGCGGATGGGCCGGGCGGTCTATGCCCCCGCGGCCTCTTTGCTCGCCGAGCCGGTCCCCGGCGTCGGCGCGGCCCTGCGAGCCCTGGCGGCTGGCCATCGCCTCTATGTGGTGACGGCGCGGGACGACCAGCAGATCGCCTCCTGCCGGGAGTGGCTGGAGCGGCGGGGCTTGGCGGCTTGCGTCGCCGGCTACCTTTCCAGCGCGGCGCGCAACCCCGACGGCTCCAAGGTGAGCAAGGGGCAGCTCTGCCGCGACCACGGGATCGGCGTGCTGATCGACGACGACGAGCGCCACCTCCGCGGCGTTGACCTGCTCGGCCTGCAACGCATTTTGCTCAAGGATGGCTGCGACGAGCCCTGGACTCCGGCGGCGGGCATCGCGCTGGCGACAAGCTGGACAGAAGTGTTGCAACTCGTGTACAAGGGGGAATCGGCACCGTGACCAAGGCGTACATCGGGATTGACCTGGGCGGCACCAAGATCAGCACCGCGTTGATGGATGAGCATGGCGCGATTTTGGCGCGGGCCGGCTGCGAGACCGAGGCGGCCACAGGGCAGGACGCGGTCATCGCGCGCATGGTGGATACCGCCAAGCAGGTGGCGCGCGACGGGGGCAAGGCCGATCTGCGGGGGATCGTCGCTATCGGCGTCGGCGCGCCCGGCCCGCTGGATACCAAGTTGGGCGTCCTGACGGCGCCGCCCAACCTGCCGGGCTGGCTCAACGTCCCGCTGGCGCGGATCATCGAGGAGCAACTGGGCGTGCCCGCCTACCTGGAGAACGACGCCAACGCCGCGGCCCTGGCCGAGTTCCATTATGGCGCGGGCGTCGGCTGCGCCAACATGATCTATGTGACGGTGAGCACGGGCATCGGCGGCGGCATCATCCTCAACGGGCAGCTCTATGGCGGCACCGACGGCGCCGCTGGCGAGGTGGGCCACACCATGATCCTGCCCGATGGCCCCCTCTGCGGCTGCGGCAACCGCGGCCACCTGGAGGCGCTGGCCTCCGGCACAGCCATCGCCCGCGCGGCCCGCGAGCTGATCGCCAAGGGCGTGCCGACCCTGATGGTCGAGCTGGCCCAGGGCGATACCAGCGCGGTGACGGCACTCACCGTCGAGATCGCCGCCAAGCGGGGCGACCTCGAGGCGCAGCGCATCATCGACCGCGCCATGGAATACCTGGGCATCGGCATGGCCAACCTGGCGAACATCTTTAACCCGGACATGATCGTCCTGGGTGGCGGCGTGACCAAGATGGGCGAGATGCTCTTCGCCCCCGTCCGCCGGGCCGTGGACCGCTTTGCCTTTCCCATCATCGCCAAGACCGTCCAGATCGTCCCCGCCAAGCTGGGCAAGGACGTGGGCGTGATCGGCGCCGCCACCGTGGCTGTCTTGCATGGCTAGGGCGCGCAACCCTTCGCTCAGGGCGCGCCTCTGCCACGTCTTGGCCTGGCTAGCGAGGGCCGTCATGTTCCTGGCGCTCATCGGCATCGGCGGGGTGGCCCTGGTGTTGCTGTTTGCCACAGCCATCCGACAGCCGTATCATAAGCTCATGGCCGAATCGCTCGACGAGGTGCCAGCGCGCCGGGTGGCGCTGGTCTTTGGCGCGGGCGTCTGGCCCGGCGGCCAGCTCTCCCCCGTGCTGGAGGATCGCGTCTGGACAGCGGTGGCGCTCTACAAAGCGGGCAAAGTCCAAAAGCTGCTCATGAGCGGCGATAACCGCTTTGTCGATTACAACGAGCCCAAGCACATGGGCGAGTATGCCCAGTCGCTCGGCGTGCCGGCGGAGGATATCGTCCTGGACTATGCGGGGCGGCGCACCTACGATAGCTGCTACCGCGCCGTGCACATCTTTCAGGTTTCCGAAGCGGTGCTGGTGACGCAGCGCTTCCACCTGCCCCGCGCCCTGCTCATCGCCGACGGCCTGGGGCTGGAGGCGGTGGGGATGGTGGCGGATCGGCGGCCCTACCTCAACGCCGATTGGTACCGCTTGCGCGAGGTGCTGGCCAGCGTGGCCGCGTGGTGGGATGTGCATGTCTCCCACCCGCTGCCGGTATTGGGCGACAAGCTGCCCATCGAGTAGGCCGGCGAAAGGGGGCGTCCGTGCAGCTTCGCCCATATCAGCCCGAGGACAGGCCCGCCTGCCTGGCGATTTTCGACGGGAACACGCCGCCCTATTTCGCGCCGCACGAGCGGGCCCAGTTCGAGACCTTTCTCGACACGGAAGCGCAAGCTTACCCCTATTTCGTGGTCGAGGGGGATGACGGCCAGGTGCTGGGCTGCGGGGGCTACCTGCGGCTGGGGGACACGCCGGTGGCCATCCTGACCTGGGGGATGGTGGCGCGCGAGCGGCACCGGCAGGGCATCGGCTGGTTTCTGCTCCTGGAGCGGCTCCACCGGATGAGCCTCGACCCGGCCATCGCCCGGGTCAAGCTGGAGACGAGCCAGCACACCTATGGCTTTTTCGAAAAGGCGGGCTTTGTGACCAAGCGCATTGTCACCGACGGCTTTGGGCCGGGGCTCCACCAACACGACATGCTGCTCGAGCTGGACGTGGCAAGCTGCGCCCGCATCGCGCGGGAGCGAGACAAGCTCGCAGCAAGAAATGGGGCACTGGCTTCTTGAGCTACAGCCAGGCCGGGACGCCTGTTATCGGACACCTCGCGGACGAGGAGGAGAGGATGTCCGCACATATAGTCGCGGATCCAAGCATCTTGGGTGGCAAGCCCTGCATCAAGGGCACCCGCATCAGCGTCGAGTTCATCCTGGAGCTATTCGCCAGCGGCGCTGACCACGAGGACATCCTGCGCGCGTACCCGCACCTGACGATGGAGGGAATTACCGAGGCGCTGCGGTGTGCGGCAACGTTCCTTTCGAACTCGCCGGCTCTGATTGTTGACCTACCCCTCAGGGGGCTATGACCACTCCCCACATCAGATAAACAAGGAGTATACACATGGCATCCAAAAAACTCGAACAACTCGCCGTCAACACCATCCGGGCCCTGGTCATGGATGGCGTGCAAAAGGCCAATTCCGGCCACCCGGGCATGCCCATGGGCATGGCCGACGTCTCTTACGTGCTCTGGACCCAGTTCCTGAAGCACAACCCCAAGGACCCCGCCTGGCCGGACCGCGACCGCTTCGTCCTCTCCGCCGGGCACGGCTCCATGCTGCTCTACACCCTGCTGCACCTGACCGGCTACGACCTGCCCATGGAAGAGCTGCAGCGCTTCCGCCAGTGGGAGAGCAAGACCCCCGGCCACCCCGAGCGCGGCCTGACCGCCGGTGTGGAGACCACCACTGGGCCGTTGGGGCAAGGCTTTGGCAACGGCGTGGGCATGGCCTTGGCCGAGCGGATGCTGGCCGCCCGCTTTAACAAGCCCGGCCACGAGATCATCGACCATTACACCTATGCCATCGTCAGCGACGGCGACCTGATGGAGGGCGTCTCCTCCGAGGCCGCCTCGCTGGCCGGGCATTGGGCCCTGAGCAAGCTGATCTACTTTTACGATGACAACGAGATCTCCATCGAGGGCAACACCGAGTTGGCCTTCACCGAGAGCGTGCCGCAGCGCTTTGCCGCCTACGGCTGGTTCGTCACCGAGGTGGACGCCCACGACCGCGCCGCCATCGCCGCCGCGGTGAAAGCGGCCCAGGCGCAAGGGGAAAAGCCCTCCCTCATCGTCTGCCACAGCCATATCGGCTACGGCAGCCCCAACAAGCAAGATACCGCCGATTCCCACGGCGCGCCCCTGGGCGAGGACGAGGTCTGCAAGACCAAAGAGTGCCTCGGCTTCCCCACCGAGCCGCATTTCTTTGTGCCCGATGAGGTGCGCGAGTTCTTTGCGGGCCTGCAGCCCCAGTGGGCCGCCGCGCAGGCCGCCTGGGAGGCCCAGCACGCCGCCTACCAGGCCGCCTATCCGGCCGAGGCCGCGCTGTTGGAGCGGATGCTCTCCGGCGAGCTACCCGAGGGCTGGGAAAAGACCCTGCCGGTCTTTCCGGCGGGCAAAGAGATCGCCACCCGCTCCGCCGGCGGCACGGTGATGCAGGCGGTGGGCGAGGCGGTGCCGGGGCTGGTGGGCGGTTCCGCCGACCTGACCCCCTCCACCCGCACGGCCCTGGACAAGTACGGCTCCATCCAAGCCAACGACTTTTCCGGGCGCAATCTCCATTTCGGCGTCCGCGAGCATGGCATGGGCGCGATCATGAACGGCCTGGCGCTGCACGGCGGCTTCCGCCCCTATGGCTCCACCTTCCTGGTCTTTAGCGACTATATGCGCCCCTCGGTCCGCATCGCCGCCATCATGGGTGTGCCGGTCATCTATGTCTTTACCCACGATAGCATCTTTGTCGGCGAGGACGGCCCCACCCACGAGCCGATCGAGCACTTCGCCGTGCTGCGCGCCATCCCGCACCTGACGGTGATCCGCCCGGCGGACGCCAACGAGACCTCCGTGGCCTGGCAGGCGGCCATCGAGAACCACGGTCCCACGGTGCTGCTCCTCTCCCGCCAGAACCTGCCCGTGCTGGACCAGGCCAAGTACGGCTCGGCCAAGGGGCTGCTCAAGGGCGCCTATATCCTCTCCGAGGCCACCGCCGGCAAGCCCAAGCTCATCCTGATCGCCACCGGCTCCGAGGTCTCCATCGCCTTGGAAGGGCAAAAGCTGCTGGAGGGGCTGAACATCGCCACCCGCGTGGTCAGCATGCCAAGCTGGGAGCTCTTTAACGCCCAGCCGCAAGCCTATCGCGACAGCGTCCTGCCGCCGGCGATCAAAGCCCGGCTGGCCATCGAGGCGGGCATCCCCATGGGCTGGGAGAAATACGTGGGCGATGGCGGCGGCATCCTGGCTATCGAGAACCGCTTCGGCGCCTCCGCCCCTTACAAGACGCTGGCCAAGGAATACGGCCTCACCGGCGAGAACGTCGCCAAGCGCGCGCTCGCGCTCCTCAACAGATAGCCGCGGCAGCAAGACGTCCGGCAAGGCCGACCACCCGAGTGGTCGGCCTTTGTCTTTTCGGTTGCCCTGGCGCGAGCTGGATGCTATAATCCAGCCAGCGGCTAGAACAGCGAAAGGACCGTGTCTATGTCCAAGGAAACGATCTCGCTCTGGGTCAACGAGGCGCCCCATCGCGTCGAGATCGAGCCGGGCGAGTCGCTCTTGTCCCTGCTCCGCGACCGGCTGGGGCTCACCGGAACCAAGAACGGCTGCGGCGAGGGGCACTGCGGCGCCTGCACCGTGATCGTGGATGGGCGCGCGGTGCGCTCCTGCGTCTATCCGGCCGCGCGCGCCGAGGGCAAGCGGGTGGAGACCATCGAGGGCCTGGCTCGCGACGGCGCGCTGCACCCCCTGCAACGCGCCTTCATCGCCGAGGGGGCCGTGCAATGCGGCTTTTGCACCCCGGGCATGATCATGGCCGCCAAGGCGCTGCTGGACCGCACCCCCAACCCCAGCGATGCCGAAATCCGCCGCGCTTTGAGGCACAACCTCTGCCGCTGCACAGGCTATAGCAGCATCCTGCGCGCCGTGCGCGCGGCGCAGGCCCAGATGCGCGCCGCGCAGGCCGAGCCACCCGATGCCAGCGCCGCGACCTCCGCCGCGGCCTATACCTCGGCGCGACCGCTGGCCGCTGTGGGCCGCTCCCTGCCCCGCCCCGATGCTCGCGCCAAGGTCACCGGCCAGGCCGTCTACAGCGCCGACCTTCGTTTCCCCGGGATGCTCCACGCCAAGGTGCTGCGCAGCCGCTATCCCCACGCCCGGCTGCTGGGCGTGGATACCCGCCGGGCCGCCGCCCTGCCTGGCGTCGTCGCGGTGCTCACCGCGCGGGACGTCCCCGGCGTCAATCGCCACGGCCTGGAGCGCCCGGATTGGCCGGTGCTCTGCGATGACAAGGCCCGCTACATCGGCGACGCCATCGCCGTGGCCGTGGCCGAGACCGAGGCCCTCGCCGCGCAGGCGTTGGAGCTGATCGAGGTCGCTTACGAGCCCTTGGAGGTGGTGGATAGCCCGGAGCGCGGCCTGGAGCCGGACGCGCCGCTGGTGCACGAGAGCGGCAACGTGGCCAAGCACATCCACCTGGAGCGCGGCGACCTGGCCGAGGGCTGGGCCCGGGCCGATGTGATCGTGGAGCGCACCTACCGCACCGCCCGCGCCGAGCACGCCTTCCTGGAGCCCGAATGCTCCGTCGCCGTCCCGGAGGCCGATGGCCGCCTCACCGTCTATGTCGGTTCGCAGATCCCCTTCGACGACCGGCGGCAGATCGCCGCGGCGCTGGGCCTGCCCGAGTCGCAAGTCCGCGTGGTGCACGCCGAGACCGGCGGCACCTTTGGCGGCAAGGAGGACATCGCCGGGCAAATCCACGCCGCGCTGGCGGCCTGGGTCACGCGCCGCCCAGTCAGGCTCCTTTATACCCGCCCCGAGTCCATCATCGCCCATCCCAAGCGCCACCCCACGGTGATCCACTTGAAGACCGGCGCCACGCGCGAGGGCAAGTTGGTGGCGCTGGAGGCCCGTATCCTCGGCGATACCGGCGCCTACGCCTCCTTGGGGCCATACGTGATGACCCGCACAGCCACCCATGCCACCGGACCCTACGAAATCCCGCACGTCTGGATCGACTGCCATGCGGTGTATACCAACAACATCCCCAGCGGCGCCTTCCGCGGCTTTGGCGTCCCCCAGGCGGCCTTTGCCATGGAGAGCCAGATGGACTTGCTGGCCGAGCAACTGGGCCTCTCGCCCTGGGAGATCAGGCGGCGCAACGCCTTCCACCCAGGCAGCATCACCGCCACGGGCCAGGAGCTGCGGGAGAGCGTGGGCCTGCTGGAGACGCTGGACCGCGTCCAAGCCGCCTGGCGCGCGCTGGATAGCCCCTGGGCCTATCAAACAGCCGAGGGCAAGCGGCGCGGCTGGGGCCTGGCCTGCGCCTTCAAGAACGTGGGGCTGGGCGGCGGCGCGCCGGACACGGCAGGCGCGTCCGTCGAGATCACCACTGAGGGTCATATCCAAGTCCGGGCCGGGGCCGCCGAGGTGGGCCAGGGGCTGGTGGGCGTGCTGGCGCAGATCGCCGCCGAGGAGCTGGGCGTCGGCCCGGAGCGGGCGGAGGTGCTGGTGGGGGATACCGCCCTGACGCTGGATGGCGGCGCGACCACCGCCTCTCGCCAAACCTACATCACGGGCAACGCGGCGCGGCTGGCGGCGCAAGCGCTGCGCGAAACGCTGGCCGCCGTCGCCTCCGCGGCCCTGGGCAAGCCCGCCGCGCCACTGCGCTTCGCCGACGGGCGGATCGGAGATGGCGAGCGCTGGTTGGCTTGGGAGGAGGCCGTCGCGCTGGCGCGGGGGGCGGGCTGCGCCCTGCGCGCCGAGCGCGTCTACCGGCCGCCGGAGACCCGCCCCTTGGGCCAGGGCGGCGACATGCACTTTGCCTTCGGCTATGCCACGCAAGCCGCCGAGGTGGAGGTCGACCCGGCCACGGGCGAGGTGACGGTCCTGCGCGTCATCGCCGCCCACGACGTGGGGCAAGCGATCAACCCCCTGGGCGTCATCGGGCAGGTCGAGGGGGGCGTGGTGATGGGCGCGGGGCTGGCGCTCACGGAGGACCTGCCCATGCGGGACGGGCTGCCGCTGGCCACCAACCTGGCGCAATATCGCATCCCCACCGTGGAAGAGGTGCCCGAGATCCTGCCCATCATCGTCGAGGACCCGGCGCAGGAGGGGCCCTACGGGGCCAAGGGCATCGGCGAGATCCCCTCCATCCCCACCGCCGCGGCCATCGCCAACGCAATCCACGCCGCCTGCGGCGCGCGGGTCTACGAGATACCCGCCACGCCCGAACGCGTGCGCGAGGCGAGTGCCCGCGAGGCGCGTACTCGCGAGGCGCGTACTCGCGAGGCGCGTACTCGCGAGGCGCGTACTCGCGAGGCGCGTACTCGCGCCCCTATGCCTGGCCGCGGATCAGGTCGCGCAGCCGGCGATAGCCGATGAGGCGGATGCCCGACGCCGCGACGTGGTCCCGCAGTTCTTCGCTCAGCCCGGCGCGATAATCGGCCTGGCGATATTCCCAGTTCGGCGTGATCGCCTTGATTTCCGCGCTGGGCTTGTTGGGATGGCAGAGAAAGTGGGTAACGCCAGACGGCAGCGCGTCCAGCGCCTTTTTGAAGGCAGGCTCGGGGTCCCCTCGCGTGGCGGGGCCGCTGGCGATAGCGTCCAACACGGGCAGGCCGCTGTCCTCCAGCGCGGCGAGCTGCGCCAGCGCCGCCGCCGCAGCCTCCTCGCTGGCTCCTTGCTGGATCATCGCTGCCCGCGTCAGGCGCGGCAGCATCACCGGCACGTGGAACTCGATCCCCAGTTGGATGTAGGCGCTGAGCAGCGACAGGTGCAGCACGGCGCCCATGTGCGTGTCGATGTGGGTCACGTCGATGCCCGCGGCCAGGGCGCGCTCCACCTGCGCCCGCATCTCGGCGATGGCCGCCTCGGGCTTCATCTGGCGGTGCAACTCGGCCACGCTGCGCGGCAGGTAGCCCTGCGCATCCAGCAGCCCCGAGGCTGGGTCGCGCGTGGAGATCGGCCCCCAGCGATAGGTGAGCCATTCGGCGTTGAGCGTGATGTGCACGCCCATATCGAGTTCGGGGTGCGCGCGGCAATACGCGGCGATCTCGGCAAACCAGGGGCAAGGGACCATCACGGCGCCACAGGTGATAAGCCCGAACGGCGCCTGCTCGACGAAAGCGGCGTTGGCGCCGTGGCACATCCCGATATCATCGGCGTGCCAGATCACCACCCGGTCCTGGGGGGCGTACCCCAGACGTTCCGCCAGTGTCCGCTCGGTCATTGCACAGCAATGAGCGCCACGCGGAGCTCGGCCTCCAGATCTTGCAGCGTTTCCATCTCTTCTGGGCTCAGCTCGGCCAGGTTCACGGGGTGCCAGCTCAGGGCCAGCAGCGTCTTGCCGGTCTTGGCCTCCCAGGCCTGCAATTTGGCCAATTGCTCGGGCTTGAGCCCGGCCAACGTGTACAAAAGCATGTCTGTATCTCCTCCCGCCTTGGGTTTCTCAGGGACGGATCTGCCCGTCCCCCATCACCACCCACTTGTACGTGGTCAGCTCGCGCAGAGCCATCGGGCCGCGCGCGTGCAGCCGCTGCGTGCTGATCGCCACCTCCGCGCCCAGGCCGAACTGCGCGCCGTCGTTAAAGCGCGTGCTGGCGTTCACGAACACCGCCGCCGAGTCCACCTCATCGAGGAAACGCATGGCGTGTGTATAATTCTCGGTGATGATCACATCCGAGTGATGAGTGCTGTGCTGGTGAATGTGCATCAGCGCCTCGTCCAAGCTGTCCACCACCTTGACCGCCAGCACTAGGGCAAGGAACTCGGTATCAAAGTCCTCCGGCCCGGCGGGGCGCGCCAGCGGATGACCCTGCAGGATAGCCAGGGCGCGGGGGTCGCAGCGCAGCTCCACCTTGGCGCGGGCCAGGTCGGCGGCGATGGGCGGCAAGAGCTCGCCCGCCACAGCGGCGTGGATCAGCAGCACGTCTAGCGCGTTGCACACCGTGGGCCGCTGCACCTTGCCGTTAAAGATGATGGGCACCGCCTTTTGCGGGTCGGCGCCCGCGTCCACGTAGGCATGGCAGATGCCGATGCCGCCGGTGATGACGGGGATGGTGGCGTTCTCCACGGCGAACTGCTGCAGCGCCTGGCCGCCGCGCGGGATGATCATGTCGATATACTGGCTGGCGGTGAGCATGTCCTTCACCAGCGCGCGGTCCTGCGACTGCACGAGTTGCACCGCCTCGGCGGGGACGCCCGCCGCGACGCAGCCCGCGCGCACCGCCTCGGCCAGGGCGCGATTCGAGTGCGCCGCCTCTTTGCCGCCGCGCAGGATAGCCGCGTTGCCCGACTTTAAGCACAGCGTGGCGATATCCACGGTCACGTTGGGGCGCGATTCATAGATCACGCCGATGACGCCCAGTGGCACCCGGCGCTTGTGGATGCGCAGCCCATTGGGCAGGGCGCGCGCGTCAAAGACCTCCCCCACCGGGTCCGGCAGCGCCGCCACGGAGCGCACGTCGGCGGCGATCCCCTGCAAGCGCGCGGGGTTCAGCTCCAGCCGCTCCATCAGCGGCGCGCTGACGCCCGCGGCGCGCCCGGCCTCCAGGTCGAGCGCGTTGGCCGCCAGGATCTCGCCCTGCCGCTCCAAGATCGCCTCGGCGATGGCCAGGAGCGCCCGGTTCTTGGTATCCGTGTTCAGCGTGCGCAGCTTGACCGCCGCGCGGCGGGCGTTCTCGCCCAATTCGATCAGTTCGGCAAACATGTCCCCTCCTTGGCGCCGCCATTCCTTGGCGCTGCCGCCACGCTCAGCGCCCCGCGTGCTCGATCAGCACGAGGTCATCGCGGTGGACGACCTCCGGCCCGTACTCGTAGCCCAGGATCGTGGCGATCTCGTCGGAACGGTGGCCGCGAATCGCCGCCAAATCCTTGGCATGGTAATGGGTGATGCCGCGCGCGATCTCGCTGCCCTCCGGGCCGATCAGGCGCACCGTTTGGCCGCGGTCGAAATTGCCGTTAACCGCCGTGACGCCCACCGCCAGCAGGCTCTTGCCCTGGTTCAGCAAGGCCTGGGCTGCCCCGGCGTCGACATGGACCTCGCCCCGCGAGGGCTCGGCCAGGATCCAGCGCTTGCGGCTCTCCAGGTGGCTGGTCACCGGCAAAAAGCGCGTGCCCAGCGCCTCGCCCTCCACCAGCCGCAACAAGACGTTGGGCTCCGAGGCCGCCGCGATGATCACCGTCGTCCCCGAGCGGGTGGCCATGGCGGCCGCCTCGATCTTGGTGGCCATGCCGCCCGTGCCAAAGGAGGTGCCGCTCCCGCTGGCCAGGCGGCGGATGCTCTCATCGATGGCCGGCACCTCGCGGATCAGCTCGGCCTCGGGGTTGGTGCGCGGATCCGCCGTATATAGGCCGGCCTGGTCTGTGAGAATGATCAGCAGGTCGGCGTCCACCAGGTTGGCCACCAGCGCCGACAGGTTATCGTTGTCGCCGATGCGGATCTCTTCCACGCCCACCACGTCGTTCTCGTTGATGATCGGGATGACGCCCAGTTGCAGCAGCGAGAGCATGGTGTTGCGCGCGTTGAGGTAGCGCTCCCGGTGGGTCAGATCGGCGCGGGTGAGCAGCGCCTGCGCGATGGTCACGCCATAGAGGCCAAAGAGCTGCTCATAGATCGCCATCAGGCGCACCTGGCCAATGGCCGCCAGCGTCTGCTTGAAGGGGATGTCCTTGCGCTGCGGCATCGTGCGCTGCGGCAGCGCGCCCAGCGCCTCGCGCCCCGCGAACACCGCGCCCGAGGAGACGAACACCACCTGATGTCCTTGTCCGTGCAGGGTCGCGAATTGCCGCGCCAGCTCGACCAGGTGGGGGCGGCTCAGTCGCGTGCCCTGGGGAGCCAGGCTGCCAGTTCCGACTTTGACGATGATGCGCATACGGCCCTCTTCACCTCGCGTTGGGGCGCCATGACGGGCGCCTCAGTTCGGACATTATAGCGTCGCCCCTCGAAATGTCAAGCCACCGGCTTCAGGGGTTTGTCTTGCTGCCTGCTCTGACGTATAATAGGCGCGGTTTCCCGAGGTGCCTGCCAGCGCTTGACTCGGCGCTGCCATGGCAGGCCATGTGGATGGAAAGGGCTAGCGCACATGTCTCCTCTCAAAGCGATCATCCTGGCCGCCAGCCCCGGCGGCGGCGCAACGACCCCCTATGCGCGATTCCTGCAACGCCTGGGAGACCGCGCCATCATCGACTATGTGGTGGATATTGCCTTGCGCTTCGTCAAGCCCCGCGACCTCTATATCGTGGCGGGGTATGAGCGCGAAAAACTGCGAGAGCACCTGGGCCCCACGTACAACTATGCCTACCAGGAAGAGGCGCTGGGCACTGGCCATGCCGTGCTGCAAGTAAAGCCCTTGCTGGGAGATTACCAGGGCGACCTGCTCATCCTCTACGGCGACACGCCGCTCTTTCGCTCGGCCTCCATCCTGGGGCTCATCAATCGCCACCGCCTCACAAAGGCCCACCTGACCCTGTTCACCAGCACCACCGACCAGGCGCTGCCCTATGGCCGCATCATCCGCGACAGCTCGGGCAGCATCCTGGATATCATCGAAGAAGCGGAGGCCTCCGCGGAGGTCAAAAAGATCCGCGAGTTGAACCTGGGGGCCTATGTCTTTGACGCGCAGGCGCTCTTTTCGGTGCTGCAACAGCCCCGCCCCGGCGAGGCCGAATCCCGCCATCTGCTGACCGATTCGGTGCATCGCCTGATCCGCTCCGGCCACCGCGTGGAAAGCTATCGCAGCTATGACCAGGACGAGATCCTCGGCATCAACACCCCGGAGAACCTCAGCCAGGCCGAGTTCATCCTCAAGAAGCGCTTCTACCGGCCCAAGCGGGTCGAGGAAGAGAACATCGTCCAGTTCGGCACCGGCGGCTGGCGCGCCGTGATCGGCGAGGGCTATACGCTGCACAACGTGCGCCGGCTCTGCCAGGCGCTGGCCAACAAGATCATCCGCGATGGCGAAGAGGCTCGCGGCGTGGTCATTGGCTATGACCGCCGCTTCCTCTCGGATCGCTCCGCCGAAGCGGCCGCCGAAGTCTTTGCGGGCAACAATATCCAGACCATCTTGCTGCAAGAGGCGGCGCCCACGCCGCTGGTCAACTATGCCACGCTGGCGGAAAACGCCGTGCTGGGGTTGGCTTTCACCGCCAGCCACAACCCCCCCGAGTACAATGGGCTCAAGGTCTTTCTCACCGATGGCTCCCTGCTCATGGATGACGAGACCCGCCAAGTCGAGATCGAGACCAACGCCATGCGGCAGGAGGATGTGGTCAAGATCGAGCTGGACATCGCCGAGGATGCGGGCATCGTTCGTTGGCTCGACTACACCAACGCCTACGTGGACGCGGTCGAAAAGATGATCGACATGGACGCCATCCGCAAGGCGGGGCTGCGGGTCATCCTCGACCCCATGTACGGCGTCGGGCAGGTGACCCTGGAGATCATCCTGATCGAGGCCCGCTGCCGGGTGGTGACCATCCACGGCCGGCACGATCCCCTCTTTGGCGGGCGCTCCCCCGCGCCGGACCCCAAGGCGCTGGCCATGCTGATCACCGAGGTGCGCGAGGGCCACTATGATTTGGGCCTGGCCACCGACGGCGACGCGGACCGCATCGCCATCGTGGATGAGCGGGGCGAGTATATCGGCATCAACGATGTGCTGCTCTTGCTCTACTATTACCTGCACGAATATCGCGGGGAGCGCGGCGGGATCGTGCGCAACCTGGCCACCACGCACATGCTGGACCGCCTGGCCCACCATTTCCACGAGGAGTGCTACGAGGTGCCGGTGGGGTTCAAGCACATCGCCGCCGCCATGAAAGAGCACGATATCCTGTTGGGCGGCGAGAGCAGCGGCGGGTTGACCATCCGCGGGCACATCCTGGGCAAAGACGGCATCCTGGCCTCGGCGCTCATCGTCGAGATGATCGCCCGCACCGGCAAAAAGATGTCCGAGCTCCTGGAGGATGTGCGCGCCATCACCGGCCAGCTTTACACCATGGAAGAGAACGTGGCGGCCACCTCCGAGATGAAGGTGGTCATCCCGCAAAAGCTGCAACAGATGGGCCTGGACCGACTCGGCCCCTATCCCGTCCGTAAAGTCTCTTACCTGGACGGCATCAAGGTGCTGATGGCCGATGACGAGTGGGTCCTGTTGCGCTTCTCCGGGACCGAGCCGCTGCTGCGCATCTTTGCGGAAGCGACCACCCCGGAGCGAGCGCAAGACATGGTGCGCCTGGCCAAAGAGCTCGTCGGGCTGGACAAGTAGCCAGGCCCCACGAAACAGAACGGCGAGTTGCGGCCCGCAGGGGAGCAGCTCGCCGCACCACGATGCGCCAAAGAGAGGAAACATGCCCCAAGACAAAGTGGCCCTGGTCGTGATGACTGGCCTGCACGGCGAGTCCGAGGTGGAGCAGATGATGAACGGCGCCCTGGCAGCGGCCACGCTGGACACCGTCGACAAGGCCCTGGCCGCAGGCAACATCGGGCCCATCATCGTCTCCACCAACTCGGCCAGCCTGCAAGAAACGCTGCGCGAGTGGCCGGTGCTCGTGGAGCGTGATTCCACCGAGGAGCCTTTCCATTTCGGCCTGCGGCTACGCGAGATCATCAACCAGCATCACCTGGAAAAGGTGATCTATATGGGCGGCGGCAGCGGCGTGCTACTCTCGGTGGAAGAACTGCGCCAAATCGCCGAGGAGCTCCTCAAAGAGGAGCGACTGCTGATCACCAACAACTTTTACTCCACCGATTTCTGCGGCTTTACGCCGGGCTCGCACATCAACGCCATCCACGTGCCCCCCTACGATAACGACCTCGGCTGGCGCATGGGCCAGGGCGGCGGTCTGCCCAATGTCTCCCTGCCGCGCACGGCCAGCACGCAACTGGACATCGACACGCCCGTGGACCTGATGGTGCTGACCTATGACCCCACCGTGGGCAAGCACCTGCGCGCCCACCTCGATAGCCTGGAAATGGACACCGCGCCGATCCGGCAGGCCATGCGCTTCCTGGTCAACCGCACCACCGAGGTGATCCTGGCGGGACGGGTCTCGTCCGCCATCCTGGCCTACATGGAAAAGGAAGCGGCCTGCCGCGTGCGCGTCTTTTCCGAGGAGCGCGGCATGCGCGCCAGCGGCCGCCAGACGCGGGGCGAGGTGCGCTCCCTGCTCGGCCACCTCTACCAGTCGGCCGGGCCCCGGCGCTTTTTCAACACCCTCGCCGAGATGGGCCAGGCGCTCTTTTTCGATAACCGCGTCCTCTGGGTCCATTGCGGCGTCTGGCCCTCGGCCAGCGACCGCTTCTACTCTGACCTGCGGCAGCCGGACAAGATCGAGGACGATTTCGTGCGCACCCTCACCGAGGCCGCCCTGGAATCGCCGATCCCGGTCATCATGGGCGGGCACTCGCTGGTTTCCGGCGACATGTACGTGATCGTCGACCGCGCCTGGGATATCACGCAGGTGGACCTGCCCCGCTGGGTGAATCACACCTTCTGGGGAGATCCCACCCCAAAGAAGAGGAAATAGGGATCTCGAGCGCCGTCCCCTGACCCACAGGCCAGGCAGGCGGCAGCACATCTCCAAGGAGCCGACATGAGCGAGGACAAGAGCTATCTCGACTTTTTATGCCGCGACCTGGCCGAGGTCGACCCGGACACCCAACGACTCATCGATTTGGAGCAAGAGCGCCAGGCCCGGCGCTTTATCTTTGTCCCCTCCGAAAGCATCTGCCCGCGCCCGGTGCGCGAGGCGCTGGGCTCGGTCTTTACCAATGTCTATGCCGAGGGCTACCCGCCCCTGCGCATGACGCGCGAGGATGAGGAACTGCTCACCGACTTTGGCTACCAACTGGCCAATTTCCGGCGCTACAGCGACCGCCGCTTCTACCGCGGCACGGACTATGTGAACTTTGTGGAATGCCTGGCGCAGCGGCGCGCCGCCGACTGCTTTGCCACCGAGTCTGTGCCCGCCCGGGACATCTATGTCAACGTGCAGCCGCTCTCCGGGGCAGGGGCCAATCTGGCGGTCTATGACGCACTCCTCCAGCCCGGCGACACCCTGATGGGCATGAACCTCTTTCAGGGCGGCCATCTCACCCACGGCAGCGAGTTCAACGCCTCCGGCAAGCGCTATAACGTGGTCTCCTATGGCGTGGATCCCAAAACCCAGCGCCTGGACTATGACGCCATCAAGGCCCTGGCGCTCAAGGCCCGCCCCAAGCTCATCGTGGCGGGCTTTACCTCCTACCCCTGGGCGCCCGATTGGGACCGCTTCGCCGAGATCGCCCGCGCCTGCGGCGCCATCCTCATGGCCGATATCGCCCACATCGCTGGACTGGTCAGCGCCGGCGTGGTCGCCTCGCCGGTGGGCCATGCCGACGTGATCAGCTTTACCACGCACAAGACCATGTGCGGCCCCCGCGGCGCGGTGATCATGACCACCCGCGAGAGCTATGCCCGCAAGATCGATGCGGCGGTCTTTCCCGGCCTGCAAGGCGGCCCCCACACCAACAAGTTTGCCGCCATGGCCGTGGCCTTCAAGATCGCCCAGACGCCCGCCTTCAAGGCGCTGCAACAGCGCATCGTCGAAAATGCCCAGGCCCTGGCCGCCGGCTTGCAGTCCAGGGGCTTGCGCCTCGCCTACGGCGGGACCAACACCCACATGTTGCTCATCGACCTGCGGGCACTCAAGACCCCCAATGGCATACCGCTCCTCGGCGAGCCCGCCGCGCGCATCCTGGACTTTTGAGGCCTGGTGGCCAACAAGAACACCCTCCCCGGCGACACCGTCACGGCGCTGGCCAGCGGCATCCGCCTGGGCACGCCGTGGCTTTCCCAGCGCGGCATGGGCCCCGCCGAAATGGACCTGCTGGCGGGGATGATCCACAAGGTGCTGACCAACATCCATCCCTTCTATTACGTTCGCACCAGCCGCGAGACGCCGCGCGCCAAGCTGGATTGGGCCACCTACGAGGAGGTCAAGCGCGAGGTGGACGACCTGGCCGCGCGCACACCCGCCGAGGAAACCGCCTGCCACAGCGGCTACCCCCATTACATGATCACGCCGCCGGAGCCGACGCAGGCGCCCGTTCCGCCCGAGCCGCCAGAGCAGATTCGCCAGGTCAGGCAAGCGGCCCGGCAAGGCGCCGCCTGCCTGGACCTGGGCGATAGCCTGCTCTTGGTGCGCGGCGACCTGGCCAAGCCGTTCCTGCAGAGCGTCTGCACCGGCAACATCGCCGGATTGGCGCCCGGACAGGCCATGCGCTCCCTGCTGCTGGATCGGGAGAGCCATGTGATGGGCGACATCACCCTTTGGCGGTTGGAGCAAGACAAGCACGGCTGGGATCGCTACCTGCTCACCGTCAAGGCCACGGTCAAGGAACGCGTCACCTCCTGGTTGCGCGGCCTCTCCGATGCCTACATCCTGTTCGACCAGGACATCGTGCGCAAGATCCCTGGCCCGGCCGTGGTCGAGGACTGCGCCGAGCTGTCCAGCGGCGAGTTCGCCCAGCTCGCCCTGTTCGCGCTGCAAGGCCCCAAGATGCGGGACGTCTTGCAGCAGGTCCTGCCGCTCCAGCAAGAGATCGCCCCTGGCGCCTATCATCGCTTCGAGTGGGAAGGCCGGCCCCTGTGGCTGGCGCGCCTGGACCTGGGCGCCCAGACGCCGCGCTACGCCATCATCGTCTCGGAAGCCCAGCGCCAGCCCCTGGCAGCCGCCCTCCAGAAGGCGGGCGCGGCACTGGGCGGCTTCGCGGCAGATGCCGCGCTGCGCGCCGAGGTCGGCTGGCCCGCGGGTGCCTATGGCCAGGATGCCGCCGCCATCTATCAGGCCCACCCCGCGCTCTTTGACCTGACCAAGCCCTATTTCGTGGGGCAAGCAGGGTTCCCCAAGGCCCAGCCCGTCGTCGAAAGGCCCGCCTTCCGGTGGGACCCGCCGGCGGAGCAGGCGGCCAAGCGCACGCCGCTCTACGAGACCCATCGCAAGCTGACGCGCAAGATGGCCCCCTTTGCCGGGTGGGAGATGCCGCTCTGGTATTCCAGCGTCGGCGAGGAGCACCAGGCCGTGCGCACCGCTGCCGGGCTCTTTGACGTTACCCACATGGGCGCGCTCGAGATCGCCGGCGAGGACGCCGCCGCTTTCATCGACCTGGTCTTTACCAACCACGCCGCCGGGCTCGGCAACGGGCACTCGTCCTACGGCTATCTGATGGACCCCGATGGCCACTGCATCGACGATATCATGATCTATCGCCGCGCCAAGGACCGTTTCCTGGTGGTGGTCAATGCCGCCAACACCGCCAAGGACCTGGCCTGGCTGCGCGCCGTCAACGCAGGAGAGGTCCTCATCGATCGGGAGAACCCCGCGCTGACGCGCGAGGCGCTGGTGGTTATCCGCGACCTGGGCGACCCCAGCAGCGGCGCGGATCGGCTGGTCGATCTGGCCCTGCAGGGCCCGCGGTCGCAGGATATCCTGCTGGCTCTGATCGCTGACCCAGCAAGCCGCGACCAGCTTGCCAAGCTCGAGCGCACCCATTTCATCGAGGCCGAGCTGGCGGGCATCCCCACCGTCATCTCCCAGACCGGCTATGCCGGCGAGGACATCGCCTACGAGTTGTTCGTGCATCCCGACCAGGTCGTCCGGCTGTGGGATGCCCTGCTCGAAGCCGGGGCGCCGCACGGCCTCAAGCCCTGCGGCCTGGCCGCCCGCGATTCGCTGCGGCTGGAGGCGGGATTGCCGCTTTACGGCCACGAGCTCGGCGGCCGCCACGATATCGTGCCGGCCGAGGCAGGCTATGCGGCCTTTGTCAAGTTCCACAAGCCCTATTTCGTCGGTCGCGCCCAGTGCCTGCGTCAGGAAGCCGAGCATGAGATGACCCTGGTCCGCTTCCGCGTGGATCGGGCTGGCGCCCGCGCCATCCATCAGGAGGACCCGCTCTTTAACCGCCAGGGGAGCCACATCGGCTGGGTCACCAGTTGCACCCTCATCGGCGGCGTGCAGATGGGCCTGGCCCTGGTGCAAAAGCGGCACGGCGCTCCGGATACGCCGGTCAGCATCTTTCCACTGCCGCCCAGCGACCGCATGCCCGAGGCCAAGCCGATGAATGCCCTGCAACCCGGCGACCGGGTGCTGCTGCACGAGGGCGCGACGATCCTTTCCCGGTTCCCTGGCGCCAAGGAGAAAAAGGCCTGGCGCGCCGCCTGAGCCACCTGCCTGGCGGCCCCGCGCGATCATCCAGCCGCTTGCGCCCGCTCTCGTCGGCGCAGGCGGCTGGGTTTGGTCAGCCGCGCAAATGCAATTGCCCCCCATATACATCGGTGGTATATTGGGGCCGCGTGGACAGATCGGTTCGCCCCAGTTGGCTGTCGCCACCCCGCCAGGCGTGCCCCGCCTCGTGGCGCCGCCGCTCCAAGCCAATCCCGGGATACTGGAGTTGAGGTCATGAAACGAATGCCGCTGCGTCGCCATCTGTGCAGAGCCGCCGCACTGCTATCCCTGGCAGCTCTGCTCGGCCTCCTCGCTCACGCACCCCTGGGCGCAGCGCAGGCCATGGCTCCCAGCGCCTTGCCCACCGAATCCATCACCCCCTCGCCCACGCCGACGCCCAAGGGCGTATGGTGGAGCGGCGGCCCGTATGGCGGGCTGGTGGCCAGCTTGGCCGCCTCGCCTGACCTGGCCAATGACCTGACCCTGTTCGCGGGCACGGAGAGCGGCATCTTTCGCTCCACCGATAGCGGCGCCTCCTGGCAGGGGATCTTGTCCACCACCGGTTTCCTGGTCACCTGCTTGCAGGTTTCCCCCACCTACCGTATCGACAGGACCGCCTTTGCCGGAACCAACCAGGGCGGCGTATTGCGCTCCGTCGATGCCGGGGCCACCTGGGCGCCCGTGGGACTCGCATCGCTGGGCCAGGACCCCTACATCCACGCGCTGGCGATCTCGCCCCGCTATCGGTTCGACGGCATCCTCTACGCGGCGGTCAGCAACCAAGGCCTGTACCGCTCCAACGATCGCGGCCTGAACTGGACCCGCGTCCCCATCGCCACGGCCCCGGCCACGCTGACCATCCAGGCCATCGCCCTCTCCCCCAACTATACTATCGATGGCACCCTCTTTGTGGGAGGGAGCGACGGCCTGCTCTACAAGTCCGTTAACTTTGGCAGCACCTGGTCGCCCATCCAGATGTACACGGGCCCCGACGCCTTGCGGGTCCGCAGCATCGCCCTCTCGCCCGATTATGCGCGCGGCGACCCCACCATCTTTGTGGCGACCTCGGGCCAGGGCACGCTGCGCTCCACCGATGGCGGCGCCCATTGGAGCCAATCCAACCCCGCCGAGCCGTTCCGCTCCACCGCCTGGGTCGCCCTCTCCCCCAACTATGGGACCGACCACACCGTCTTTTCCTGCTATCCCGAACGGGACGCGCTCTTTATCTCGACCGATCGAGGGTCCAGTTGGAGCCTGCTGGTGGACGGCCTGGGCGATGCCTTGCCCGAGACGCTCGTCGTTTCGCCCAACTATGCCGCCGACAAGCTGCTCTGGGCTGGGACGCGCGGCGACGGCGTCTACAGCCGTAAGGTCGGGGCCACGCGCGGCTGGCTGCCCACGAACAAGGGGCTGGCCGCCTTGCACGTGCCCTCCCTCGCGCTCTCGCCCGACTTGGCCAGCGACGGCTTTGTCCTGGCCGGGGCGCCCCATGGCGGCGTCTATCGCTCGCTCAATGGCGGCGCCACCTGGGAGGCGGTCAATCGCGGGCTGCCCTATCAGGACCGCTCGATCTATAGCGTCGCCATCTCGCCTTACACGCTTTCCATGGGTACCATCTTTGCCGGCGGCCCCAAGGGCCGGGTCTTTCGCTCCAGCCGCACCACCATCTCCTGGACCCAGGTGCTGACGGTGCCCGGCGCCTCGGGCATCGAGGCCAATATCACCGGCTTTGCCTTTTCCCCCAACTTTTCCCTGGACGGGACCGGGTTCCTGGCTGCCGGCGTGGGCGGCGTGTACAAGACCACCGATCGCGGGCAGACCTGGCAACCGTCCCCCCTGCCGGTCGATATCGATATGGTGGTCAAGTCCGTCGCCATCTCGCCGGTATATAGCGAGCCCATGCCAGCGGGCATCCAGCGCGCCGCGGTCATCGGCGGGTCCGCTGGGCAGATCTTGATCACCCACGACGGCGGCGCCTCCTGGCACTCCCTATCCACCCCACTGCCGCCGGATAGCACCGTGGTGGCGCTGGCGTTCTCCCCGGATTTCGCGCGAGACGACCTGATCCTGGCCGGGGTCGCGGGCGCCTATCAGGGGATCATCGCCAGCCACGATGGCGGCGAAACCTGGGAGCCCCTCGCGGGCCTCCCCCAGAGCGCCGTGTTCGGCCTGGCCTTTTCACCCCATTTCTCGTCGGATCGCACCGTCTATGCTGGGACCAAGGAGAATGGCGTCTATCGCTCCCAAGATGGCGGGACCACCTGGCAGCCCTACAACCAAGGGTTACAGGCGCCCTGGATCGCCTCGCTGGCCACGGACCCCGGCACCGGCCAGACCCTGTTCGCAGGGACGTGGGGGCGCAGCGCCTGGCAATATATCCCGGTGACAGTGGTCCCCACCGCCACGCCAACCGCGACAACCACCCCGACGGCCACTCCCACGCCCACCAGCACCCCGACGGCCACCGGCACGGCCACGGCCACCAGCACGCCGACGGCCACGCCCACCCTTCAGCGGCGGTTGTACCTGCCGCTGGTCAGCAAGGACTATCCCACGCTCTGGCATCGCAGCGGGCTGGAAGGCACGCCGATCAAGTCGTTGGCGCTGGACCCGGGCAATCCGCAGACCGTGTACGCCGGGACGACCAACGGCGTCTTTCGCCACCCCTATTGCGAGGGGATCTGGTTTGCCACCACCCTTCCCAGCGACCTGGGCGTCTATGCCATCGCGGTGGCGCCGCCGCCGAGCGGCCATGTCTTTGTGGGCTCTTGGGGGCACGGCGTCTATCGCTCCACCGATGCGGGCGTCTCCTGGAGCCAAGTCAACACCGGCCTGGCCTCGCTGTACACCAATGCCGTGGTCGTCTCGCCCAACTATGCCGCCGACCGCACGGTCTATGTGGGCACGGACCGGGACGGCGTCTTCAGGAGCACCGACAACGGCTCGACGTGGCAGCCGGCCAACAGCGGCCTCACCAGCCTGGAGATCTCGTCCCTGGCGATCAACCCCGCCAACCCGCAGATCCTCTCGGCGGGCACCTTCAACCGAGGCATTTTCCGCTCCGAGAATGGCGGCCAATCGTGGGTGCGCACGCCATTGGGGAACGACGTGGTCTGGTGCCTGGCCGCCAGCGCGGCGCATCCCCAGTTCGTCTATGCGGGGACCGATGGCGGAGTCTTTGTCAGCGCCGATGCGGGCGCGACCTGGACGCCCACCGCCTTGGGCGTCAAGACCTATAGCCTGGCCATCCCTTCACAGGCCGATGACCTTGTGGTGGCGGGCACCTCCGGCAGCGGCGTGTTCGTCACCACCAACGGCGGGAGCAACTGGGCTCCGCTCAACGACGGGCTGGGGGACCGCGTGGTGCAAGCGCTGGCCATCGACACCGCCAGTTGCACCGCGCTCTATGCGGGCACCAACGACGGCGTCTGGAAGTGGAGCCTCAGATAGCCCCCGCAGGAGGGCACGCTCCCCATAAAAGACGCCAGGCATCCAACGGCTCTAGGGCGCCGCTCGGATGCCTGGCGTGTTGTTTGGCCTTCTGACACAACCCTACCAGCGCAGCTTGGGTTGCCTCGCCGCCCTCACCTCGTCCAGCCGCCGCACCGGCGTATCGTGCGGCGCGTCGTGCAAGAGCTGCGGCTCCGCGACCGCTTCCTCAGCGATCCGCCGCATCGCCTCGATAAAGGCGTCCAGCGTCCGCTTGCTCTCCGTCTCGGTCGGCTCGATCATGAGCGCCTCGGGGACGATCAGGGGGAAATAGATGGTCGGCGGGTGATAGCCATAGTCCATCAGCCGCTTGGCGATGTCCAGGGTATGGATCTCCGGCGTCTCCGGACGCTTGCCGGAAAAGACGAACTCGTGCATGCAGCGGCGGTCGTAGGGCAGCGGGTAGACGCCCCGCAGCTTGGCCAGCAAATAGTTGGCGTTGAGCACCGCGTTCTCGCTGACTTCGCGCAGCCCCTGGGCCCCCAACATGCAGATATACGTGTAGGCCCGGACCAGCACGCCAAAGTTGCCATAGAAGGACTTGAGCCTGCCGATGGACGCTTCGGGCATCACCAGGTGATACACGTACTGTGGCTCTTCCTCTCCGTCTTCCGTCTCGATCTCCGGAAGGTCCTCCAGGCTATAGCGCGCCACGATCGGCCCGGGCAGATAGCGCACCAGGCGCTCGGCCACAGCCACCGGCCCGGCGCCAGGGCCGCCGCCGCCGTGCGGCGTGGAAAAGGTCTTGTGCAGGTTATAGTGCAGCACGTCAATGCCCAGGGCCCCCGGCTTGACGATGCCCAGCAGTGCGTTCATGTTGGCGCCATCGCCATAGAGCAAGCCGCCGCAACTGTGCACGAGCTCGGCCACCTGCAGCACATGCTCGTCGAACAGGCCCAGGGTGTTGGGGTTGGTGAGCATCATCCCCGCCACGCGGTCATCGCAGTGCGCCCGCAGGTCCTCCAGGTCCACGTTGCCCCGGCTGTCGGACTTGATCTCCACGGTGGTATAGCCGCTCATCGAGGTCGAAGCGGGGTTGGTGCCGTGGGCCGAGTCAGGGATCAACATCACCTGGCGCTTGGCGTCGCCGCGCTCGCGGTGATAGGCGCGGATCATCAGCACGCCGGCCAATTCGCCCTGCGCGCCCGCGGCCGGCTGCAGCGAGACGCCGGCGAACCCGCCGATCTCGCGCAGAAACTCTTGCAGCTCCCACAGGAGCTGCAAATTGCCCTGCACCGTTAGCTCGTCTTGATAGGGATGCGTTTGGACAAAGCCCTGCAGCCGCGCCGTCTCCTCGTTGACCTTGGGGTTATACTTCATGGTGCAGGAGCCGAGCGGGTAGAGACCCTTGTCCACCGCATAGTTGAGCTGAGATAGCCGCACATAGTGGCGCACCAGGTCCACCTCGCTCACCTCGGGCAAAGGCAACTCCTGGCGCACCATCTCCCAGGGAAGCTCGGCCTGGGGCACATCACACTCTGGAAGGAGGCAACTGGCGGGAAGCGTCCCGGAGCGCCCTTCCTCCAGCTCGATCAGCAAGGGCTCGCTCATGCCGTCACCTCCTTCAAAGACTCGACCAGATGGTCAATTTCGCTGCGCGTGATCGTTTCGGTGACGCAGACCAGCATGTGATCCTGCAGCTCGGGGTAGGCCGCCTCGAGGTCATAGCCGCCCAGGATGTTGCGATCCAACAGCGCGTCGTTGATCAGTTGCGGAGGCTGAGGGCACTTGACCACGAACTCTTTGAAGAAGGGCTCGCCGCTGACCACGGAAAAGCCGGGCAAGGCCGCGATCTGCTTGGCCGCGTAATGGGCCTTGTGATAGCACAGCTCGGCGACCCGACGCAGCCCGGAGCGCCCCAGGGCGCCCATATAGACCGCCGCGGCCAGGGCGCAGAGCGCCTGGTTCGTGCAGATGTTGGAGGTGGCGCGCTCGCGGCGGATGTGCTGCTCCCGGGCCGTGAGCGTCAGCACGTAGGCGCGCTTGCCCTCCACGTCCACCGTCTCGCCGACGATGCGGCCGGAGAGGCGATGGACATGCTCTTGCTTGCAGGCCAGGTAGCCCAGGTAGGGCCCGCCATATTGCAGGCCCAGCCCCAGCGGCTGGCCCTCGCCCACCGCGATATCGGCGCCGTATGCGCCGGGCGGGGTGAACAGGCCCAGCGAGATCGGATCGGCGCTGACGATGAACAGGGCGCCGGCCTCCCGCGCCTTTTGCGCCAGCCCCTCCAGTTGATAGAGCTGCCCCAGGAAATCGGGGTTCTGCACGGCGACGCAGGCCGTGTTGGCGTCGATCAGCCGCGCGAACTCGTCCAGGTCCAGGCGGTTGCCGCGCAACCCCAGGTCGTCCCCCACGATCTCCATCTCGAGCCCTTGGGTATAGGCGCGCAGAGCGGCGCGATACTCGGGGTGCAGGGTGGGCGAGACGAGGATGCGACGCTGCTTGCCCCGCTTGGCATAGTAGGCCATGAGCACGGCCTCGGCCAGCGCCGTGGCGCCATCATAATGCGAGGCATTGGCCACCGCCATGCCGGTCAGGGCGCAGATCATGCTCTGATATTCAAAGATGCTCTGCAGCGTGCCCTGGCTGATCTCGGGCTGGTAGGGCGTGTACGCGGTATAGAACTCGGAACGGCCGGTGATGTGCTTGACCACGCTGGGCACAAAGTGGTCGTAGGCGCCCGCCCCCATAAAGCTGATATAGTGCACCGTGTCCATGTTCTGCTCGCTGAGCGCCTGCAGGCGGCGCAGCGCCTCCATCTCGGACATGGGCGGGAACAGATCTAGCTTGGGGAACCGAAACTGGGCGGGCACATCACGGAACAGGTCGTCGCTGTCCTGAATGCCGATCGCGTCGAGCATCGCTGCCCGCTCGGCCTCCGTGTGCGGCACATATGCCATGCTCAGGCCTCCTCTTCGCAGAACTTTTTATAGGCGGCGGCATCCAGCAAAGAGGCGGCCTCTTCAGGGTTGGAAAGGCGCAGCTTGACCAGCCAGCCCTTGCCAAAGGGATCCTCGTTCACCATCTGCGGGGCCTCGGTCAGCGCTTCGTTGACCTCGATGATCTCGCCGCTCATGGGCATATAGATATCCGATGCCGCCTTGACGGACTCGATGACAGCGTAGGCATCGCCCAAGCCGAACACGTCGCCCGCCGCGGGCAAATCCACATACACGACGTCGTTCAGCTCCTCCTGCGCAAAGTCGCTGATGCCGGTGGTCGCCACATCCCCGTCGATGATGACCCACTCGTGGGACTTGCGATAGGAGCGATCGTCCAGATAGATAGCCATAAAAGATGCCTCCTCGAACCTTTGCTAGGTGCTCGCCCCGCCGGGCGGGGCAGCCGGCCGCGTGGGCTAGTCCCCCGGTGGAGCGCGCCCGCGCGAGTTGCATGGCCCCATTGTAGCAACTCGCGGGCCGTTGGCAAATGCGCCACGTAGCCAGTCGTGGCAACAAAACAAAAAAGGGCGAGATGGACAGCTACGTCCATCTCGCCCCTGGCTTGGGTCGCCTACTTCTGACGGCGCGCGTATTCCGGCCGGATGTCCACCCGGCGCAGCATATTGGCGTTGGTCACCACGGTGACCGAGGAGGTGGCCATGGCAATCTCGGCCAGGACGGGGTGCATCCAACCGATGATCGCCAACGGGAGCATGATCACGTTGTAGAAAAAGGCCCAGAACAGGTTCTGTTTGATCTTGCGGAACGTGGCCCGGCTCAGGTTGATCACCTCGACCACGCCGGTCAGGTCGCCGCGCACCAGCGTCACGTCGCTGGCCTCGATGGCGATATCCGTCCCCGTGCCGATGGCGATGCCCACGTTCGCCTGCGTCAGGGCGGGCGCGTCGTTGATGCCGTCGCCCACAAAGGCGACCAGGCCAAAGCGCTCCTGCAGCCTGCGCACCTCGTCCACCTTGCCCTCGGGCAGCACTTCCGCCAGAACCTGATCCACGCCCACGCGGCGGGCGATGGCCTCGGCGGTCCGCTGGTTGTCGCCGGTAATGATGGCGGTTTGCAGCCCCATGCGCTGCAGCTCGCGAATCGCCTCCGCCGAGCTGTCCTTGAGCGTATCGGCCACGGCGATGGCGCCGGCCACCTGGCCGTCCACAGCCACCAGCATGGCGGTTTTGGCCTCTTGCTCCAGGCCGCGCAGCGTCTCCTCGGCGAGGGCGGGATCCACGCCGCGCTCTTCCAGCAGCCTGCGCGAGCCGGCCAGCACCCGCTTCCCCTCCACCAGCGCCTCGACCCCCTTGCCGCGCACGGCCTGAAACTCGCGGGGATCCCACAGGTCCAACCCGCGCGCCTCCGCGCCGCGGACGATGGCCCGGCCCAAGGGGTGCTCGCTGCCGCGCTCCGCCGAGGCGGCCAGCCGCAGCAACGCGTCCGCATCGTAGCCGCCCAAGGGCGCCACATCGGTCACCGCGGGCTTGCCATTGGTGACCGTGCCGGTCTTGTCGAAAACGACCATCTTGACGTCTTTGAGCGTCTGGATCGCCTCGCCGGTGCGGATGAGGATGCCGTGCTCCGCGCCCATGCCGCTGCCCACCATCAGGGCCGTCGGCGTGGCCAGGCCCAGCGCGCAGGGGCAAGCGATCACGAACACCGCCACCATGGAAACGATGGCCAGCGTCACCACGCCCAGGTTGGGGTTCACCCAGGGCAGGAAGGAGCCCAGCTCCACCAGCGACCCCATCACGCCGGGCAGCACCAGCCAGGCGAGCAGCGTCAGCAGCGCGATGGCGATCACCACCGGCACAAAGACGCCCGTCACTCGGTCGGCGAATTCCTGGATCGGCACCTTGGTTCCTTGCGCCTCTTCCACCAGCTTGATCACCTGCGCCAGGAAGGTATCGCGGCCGACCCGCGTGGCGCGGACCCGCAGCAGGCCCTCCTGGTTGACCGTCGCGCCGATGGCCTCGTCGCCGGGGCGCTTGTTCACCGGCATGGATTCCCCGGTGGCCATGGACTCATCGATGGCGCTTTCGCCCTCCAGCACCAGGCCATCCGTGGGCACCTGCTCGCCGGGCCGGACGACCATCACATCGCCGACCTGCACCGCTTCGATGGGCGCCTCGATCTCGCGGCCATCGCGCACGATGCGCGCGGTTTTGGCGCCCAATTCGAGCAGCTTGCGGATCGCCTGGGAGGCGCGCCCCTTGGCCGTCTCTTCCACATACCGCCCCGTCAGGTGGAAGGCCATGATCATGCCCGAAACGCCGGCATAGTTGGCCACCGGGAAGAAAAAGGAGGCGGGGCCGGTCAGGAAGGACGCCGCGGTGCCCAACACGATGAGCGTGTCCATGTTGGCATAGCCGTGCAGCACCGCCGTCACGCCGCCGCGATAGGTGGAGCGCCCGACCCACAGCAGCACCGGCAGGGCCAGCAGGATCATGCCCAGGTTAAAGATGGTGTGATTGGGCCACATGATCCCTAGCACCATCTCGACCAGCATCCACAGGATGAGCGGCCCGGTGAAGGCCCAGGCCACCAGCATGTTGAAGCGGGCCTGGCGCATCTTGCGCGCCACCTGGTCCTCCTGCTCTTGCGCCGCCGCCACCGCCGCCGAGGGCTCTTCCAGCACCTCGTAGCCAGCCTCGGCCACGGCCTTTTTGAACTCGGCCAGGCCCGCGGACTCGGGCACAAAGGTCACGGTGGCCTTTTCGGTGGCCAGGTTTACGCTGGCCTCCACCACGCCGGGCACCTTGCTCAGCGCCCGCTGGACATGGGCCGAGCAGGAAGCGCACGTCATCCCGCCGATGGGCAGGGTGATGGTCTCCGTCGCGACCTGGTAGCCCGCGTCCGAGACGGCATCGACCATGCTCCGCAGCGAGGCCGCGTCATCTTGATAGCGCACCGTGGCCTTTTCGGTGGCCAGGTTAACCTGCGCCTCCTCCACGCCGGGGACCTTTTTCAGCGCCCGGCCCACATGGCTGACGCACGAGGCGCAGGTCATGCCCTGGACGGGCAAGGTGATCTGTTTATCTGCCATGGGCAACCTCCCACATGGGACGGCAACGAAGGGCTGCTCACGCAGCCACGGGGTAGCCGATCTCCTCCAACGTCGCCTTGACCCGAGCGAGCGTCGCCTCCGAGTCATAGCCGACCGTCACTTGCTTGGTCTGGGCGCTGGCATCCACGCTGCTCACGCCCTTGAGCGCGCCGAGCTCGCGCTTGATGGTCATCACGCAATGGTTGCAGGAAATGTTGGGAACGGAAAAAGTCTGGTTAGCCATGTTGGTCTCTCCTCTAGCCGAAAGCGGCTACATTTTGCTGGATACATCATAGACGTCCAGCAGTTCCTCCACGACGCGGTCGCGCTCCTCCCCGTCCTGGCTGCGCAGGGCCCGCGTGACGCAGGTGCGCAGGTGGTTATCGAGGATGAGGCTATCGACCTTGGCCAGGGCGCGTTGCACCGCCTTGGTCTGCTTGAGAATGTCGATGCAATAGCGATCCTCTTCGACCATAGTCTGGATGCCGCGCAGGTGCCCTTCGATGCTTTTGAGCCTCAGCAACACCTGTTGTTTTTCCTTGTCTTGCACCGCGATCCTCCCTGCCTACCCCACCCCTCATGGGGAGGGGTAGGCATAGTATATCACAACGAGCTCCAGACGTCAAGGGGGCGCGCGTTAGAATTGCACTAGAGATCGAGGCGTGTGCCCCGCTATAGGGGGCGCAAGGTCACCAGAGGCAGCAACTCGGATGTGCGGGCGAGGGTGCCCATGCCGGTGCCCTCCTCCATCGCCGCCGCGGTGCCCGCCGCCACCGCCCAGCGCAGCGTCTCGCCCAGCGGCCAGCCACGGGCCAGGCCGCAGGCAAACCCCGCCAGCAGCGCGTCGCCCGCGCCGATGTTGCTCTGGATAGCCACGGAGGGAGGCGCAGCCATCAGCATCTCGCCGCCAGAGGCCGCGGCAGCGCCCTCGGCGCCCAGCGAGATCACCGGCAACGCGATGCCCAGCCGCAGGAAGGCGCCCAACCCGCGCCGGAGGCCATCCCTGGTCGCCAGGCGCGTGTCCAGGGCAAACTCGGCCTCGGCGCGGTTGGGCTTGACCAGGAAAGGGCGAGCCCCGCACCCAAGCACAAGCGGGGTGCCGGAGGTGTCCAGCAGCGCCCGGCCGCCGCCCGCCGCGATGGCCGAGATCAGCGTGGCATAGAGGTCGTCCGGCGCGCCCGGCGGCAGGTTGCCGGCCAGCACCCACCAGTCTCCCGGCGCCACGCGCGCCCGCACCTGGTCCACCAGGGCGCGAATCTCCTGCGCCGTCACAGCGGGGCCAGCCTCGTTGAGCTTGATGAGCGCGTTGCGGCGTTGGTCGTGGATGGTGAGGTTGACGCGGGTCTCGCTGGAAACGGAGGTGAAATCGGCGCGCAGGTCCAATTGCGCCAGGCCCTGCCGCAGCAACTCGCCCGCGGCCCCGCCCACCAAGCCCATGGCGACGCTCTCCAGGCCGAGGTTGCGCAGCGCCCGCGACACGTTGATGCCCTTGCCGCCGCAGTCCACCCGCGCCACCTCCGCGCGGTTGATGACCTCCGGCTCCAGGCCGGTGGCGATCAGGGTCTTGTCCAGGGCGGGGTTCAGGGTGACGGTATAGATCACGCCGCGCTTCCCGCCGCTTGCCACGTCCCCGCGCGCACCTGCTCGAGCTGCGCAGCGACCAGGTCGGCCAGGCGGCGATCCGGCGCGGCGCCGCGATCCAGGCCGCAGACCTCCCGCAGCGCCGCCTCCAGCCCGCGCTCGGCCAGGAGCCGTTGCAGCGTCAGGGCGCTGGGGTCTTGTGGGTCCGCGAAGGCCAACGCCGCGGCGATGCCCAGCGCCAGGGCCTCCGGCGCGATGCCGTGCTTGGCCGCCAAGAGCGCCGCCCCCACCAGCCGGTCGGTGCGGCCCAGCTTGCGCAGGGGGTCGCGCCCCAGGCGATAGATGGTGTCGCCCAACGCGCGGTTGCCGAAGCGCTGAAGCAAGTCCTGCACGTGCTCGCGCAGGGCCGCCGGGTCCAGGCCATGCTCCGCCACCAGGGCGCGCTGCGACTCGTCCAGCGCGCGCAGCAGCCATGGGCGGATGGCGGGGTCGTCCAGCGCCTCATAGCCGTAGGTCAGGCCCTTGAGCGCCCCCAGGTAGGCCAGCATGGCGTGGCCCGCATTGTGGATGTAGAGCTTGCGATCCACATAGGCCTCGAAACGTCCTTGCGGCTCCAGGCCCACGATCTCGGGGATCGGGCCGACGAACCCGGCCCGGTTCACGGGCAGCACTTTATAGGGCTCGGCATAGACCAGCGAGGGATCCTGCGCCTGCTCGGCGGCGGGGACCAGCGGCACCATCCGCCCGATGACGGCATCCACCAGCCCGACGCAAGTATCCAGATAGGGGTGCAGCTCGACGGGCAAGTGCTCCCGCAGCATCTCGCGAAAGAGGCGCGGGGCATCCTTGAGGTTCTCGCAGATGATGAGGTTCAGCGGCTGCGTAGGCCGCAGCTCGGCCCGGCGAGCCAGGCCCGCGGCCACCACCGGCGCGATGCGCGGCAGGATATTGGCGCCCACGGCGGTGGCCAGCACGTCGGCCTCGGCGATCTCGGCGGCAACCGCTGGGACGTCGCGGCCATCCACCGCGCGGACGTTTTCCACCACCAGCGGCTCCGCCCCCTGGTTGGAGACCAGCACCAGGCGGTAACTACGCCGCGCGTTCAGCGCCGCCAGCAGAGCAGGCGCCACGTCCACAAAGACTACCTCGTACCCGGATTCGGAAAAGAGCTGGCCCAAGAAGCCGCGCCCCACGTTGCCCGCGCCATACATCACCGCTTTTTTCACGTCCTGGCCTCCTGCGCGAGCTGGGCCCTACACGCGGCGAATCTGCGGGTCCGCAAAGATATCGGTCTCGTCGTGGCTGGTGGTGGAGAACTCGGAGACCACCGCGCCCTCGTCGCCCGCCTGGAACCAATGCCAGGTGTCCGGCCGCAGCGTGTATTGCTCGCCGGGCCTCAGCACGATCTCGCGCCAAACGTGATAGTGCTGCTCGCGGCCCTTGGGCGGGCGGCAGGCGGGGGTGGGCGCCGGCTCGCCGGGCACGTAGAGATAGACGATCCCCCACCGGCAACGGAAGGTCTCTTCCTTGCCGGATAGGTCGCCCATGGGCGGGTGGCGATGCTCAGGGCAGGTCTGCCGGGGAAAGAGCACGAGCTCTTTGGCGCAGACCCGGGGCGTGTTCACATAGACGACCACCTCCAGGCCCGTCTGCTCCAGCTCATCCAGCCCGAAATCGGCGATCTCGATGTTCGCCGCCTCTTCCGGCGTGATGACGATGCCGGCCTTGTCCAGATAGGCATGGGCCCGCGCGCGCGCCCGGGCGATCTCGTTCGATTTCATCTCATCCCCCTCGAGTATAGGCAAACAGCCTATCATTTCGTGCCATTGTTTTCCGCAGGGCTAGCGGGCTGCAGCGCCGCCCGGACCTTTTCCAGGGCCTCCGTCGCCGCCTGAGCCTGCTCCGCCGATGGCGGCGCCGGATCATAACGCGCCGCCACGTAGGCATCGGTCAGCGTGCGCAGGTCCTGGCGGTTCTCGGGCGCCAGCTCGCCCAGCTTGTTGAGGTAGGTATAGGGCGTCTCACGTTGGGCGCGCGGCTTGCCGCGCTCCACCGCCAGGGTCAACAGCCGTCGATAAGCCTCGCGGATAATCAAACGCGGGTCGGCGAGGTTCCCGGCAAAAGGCCAGAAGAGCGGGACAGGCGCCGCCTGCCGCGCCCGGCGAAACAGCGAGGCGAGCTGGTCGCGCATCAGCCCCCAGGACCAAACGCCCTCGCGGCTCTCGTCTATCTCGGGCTTTTTTGCCGGGCTGATGCGCCGCAGGGTCCGCACCACCAGCCAAACAAAGATCAGGACCGCCGCCACCAGCAGCACCGCGCGCAGGGAGAAATCCAGCGCCTCGGGCATCTCGCGGATCGCCCGTTCCACCGGTTCCAGGGTCTCCGTCGGCTCGGCGACGGCTTCGCCCTCTTCAGGCGGCCGGGCGCGCCCTTCGAAGAAATCCAGCAAGGGGCCGAGCAGCAAAAAGATCAAATAGATGAAAGGATAGAGGATATAGTACACGATCTGGCCCAGCAGCCGCCACACCGGGCGCAGCCAGTCCAGAACCTGGCGCACCCCTTCCGGGGCCACGATCAGGCTGATCAGCCAGCCGACGACCAACACCGCGCCGATCACCGCCACCACCGCCAGCAGCCAATGCCGGCTCAAGCGCACCGGCATGCCGGTCTCGCGCTCGCTGCGCTTGAGCGCCTGCGAGGCCCCTGCCAGCGCCAGCGTGGCCAGCCCCGCCATCAAAAAGACCACGACCGCAACAAAGATGTTGCCGTCGCTCAGCACGGGCGGAAAGATGCGCACCAGGCCCAGCGCGATGATCATCATCACGCCGCCGGTGGCGAAGGAGATGGTCAGGGCGCTGTGATCCATGTTGCGCGTGGCCATCCCGCGCCACCACAGCAGGGCTGTGGACACCAAGAGGACCACCGGCGCGGGCAGGGTCTGGTTCCAGTAGAGGACCTGGCGTCCCAACCCCGCGATCCAGGCGCCCAGCCCCATCCCGACCGGGGGATAGGCCACCAGCAGCATGGTCAAGCAGGCTGCGAACCCGCTCAGGATGGCGATGCCATAGCCGCCCGGCGTGTCGCTGGCCAGGTGGGCCAGCACCGTGCTGCCGAAAGCAAAGGCCAACAACAGCCAGGCCGGGACCAGCACCGAGCTCGCGCCCGCGATGGCCGGCGAGGTGGCGATGGCCAGCAGCGGGTAGAACCAAGCCACCCGCATCACGGCCACGGCCAACGGGAGGGCCAGGACGTCAAGCCAGCTCGATTTTCGCCAGACGCTGCCAAGCATCGCGACCTCCCAGGTGATGGATCGTGAGGTTTCCTTGGGGCGGCACGGGCTTTTCCCCAACGGTCAACAAAGCGACGGGGTGCCCCATGTCGCGGATGGTCAACAAGGCGCGATAGACCTCCGGGCCAGGCAGCGCCGTGATGACCACCACCGTCGCGCCAAAAGGCAAGGTCGCCATCTCGCGATAGAGCAGGGTGCCGATGGGCATCTGGCGGAAGGGATCGAGCCGGGCCAGGATCTCGAGCAGCGCGGCGCCCTGGGCGGGGTGACGACTGGCAGCGACCCGGGCCACCTTGCTGGAACTGCCGATGCCGCCGTTGGTATACAACCCCACGCCCTGCTTGGAGGCCAGCGCATGCAGAGCGATGGATGCTGTGGCCGTGATCACCAACTCTAGATAGTCCGGCTCCATGCCGTAGGGGTTGGGGGTCGTCTGCACATCGGTAAAGAGCATCAGCACCTGCGTCGCGCCGGGGTCAAAGACCTTGGTCTGCAACTTGCCCAAGCGGGCCGAGGCGCGCCAGTGGATGTGGCGAAAGCTATCGCCGGGGGCGTACTCGCGGACCGTGGCCATGCGCAGGGGGTCTTCCAGCAGGCGCTGGTTGGTCTTTTGCTCCGTCAGCGGCCACGCCGGGAGAAACCCCAGCTTGCCGACGGGCACCACCTTGGGATAGACGATGAGCTTGTCGATCTTGGGCTCGGACTTGCTGCGCCAGTAAAAGCCAAAGATGTCGCCCGAGATAACATCCGCCGGGCCAAAGGCGAACTCGCCGCGCTTGTCGCCGCGGATTCTGTACTTGCGCTGCACCCGCTCGTACCAGCTCAGCGCCATCAGGTTGACCAGGACGCGCAGCGGGCCCTCTTCCGCCAGGCGGGTGACCATGGTCACATCGGACGGGAACATGTCGAGGACTTGCAGCCAGGCCAAAGGCAGCGGCTTGGCGTTCACCACGTCGATGATCAGCTCGGTCTCTTCGCCATAGTTGATGTGCGTATTGCCCAATTTCCGGCTATAGGTCACGCCAGAAAGGCAATAGCGCATCCACAGCTTGGAGGCCAGCGAGGCCAGGGCCATCAGCAAGGCAAAGAAGAACAGCAGCTCGTAGCGCGTGGCCAGGCTGATGATAAAGAGGATCAGCAGCAGCGCATACCAGGCGGGGCTGTTCATTCACGATCCTGCACGGACCAGCTCTCCTCCACCGGCACCGGGATGCGGTCGAGGATCTCGGTCAGCACCTCGCCGGCCGTATGGCCGCGCAGGCGGCTTTCCGGGCTCAGGATCAGGCGGTGGGCGAGCACCGGATGGATGAGGTATTGCACGTCGTCCGGCTGGACATAGTCCCGTCCGTGGATGGCGGCAAAGGCCTGAGCGGTGCGATAGAGCGAGATGGTGCCGCGGGGGCTGGACCCCAGCGCCAGCGCCTCGTTATTGCGCGAGGCCTGCACCACGGCGATCATATACCCCTCGATGGCGGGGGTGACGCGCACTTGGCGGCAGCGATTGCCTAGCTCCAGCACCTGCTGCCCCGAGACGACGGGCGCCAGCTCCGCCATGGGGTCGGCCTCGCGGAAGCGGCGCAAGATGGTGCGCTCCTCCTCCACGTCGGGATAGCCCAGGGCAAGGCGCATCAGGAAACGGTCCACCTGCGCCTCGGGCAGCGGGAAGGTTCCCTCCAACTCGATGGGGTTTTGCGTGGCCATCACCAGGAAGGGGCGCGGCAGCGGCCGGGTCACCCCGTCCACCGTCACCTGCTGCTCCTGCATCGCTTCCAGCAGGGCGCTCTGCGTCCGCGGCCCCGCGCGGTTGATCTCGTCGGCCAGCACGATCTGTGAGATGATCGGTCCGGGGCGATACTCGAACTCGGAGCTTTTCTGGCTAAAGATGCTGACGCCAGTGATATCGGTGGGCAAGAGGTCAGGGGTGAACTGGATACGCGAAAAGTCGCAGCCCAGGCTGCGCGCCAGGGCCTTGGCCAGGGTGGTCTTGCCGATGCCGGGCACATCTTCGAGCAAAACGTGACCCTCACAGAACAGGGCCACGAGCATGAGCTCCACGATGCGGTCCTTGCCCACGATGACGCGGCCCACGTTCTCCTTGATGGCCTTGGCCGCGCTCTGCACCTCTGCGATGGTTGGAGGCATGGTACTCCTTTGTCTACACGGATTGCGCCATTGTAACACCGAGCCCGGCAACAGTCAAACGGGCCAGAGTTACTTAGCTATACAAAGGAACTGCCTCCACGGCGGCGCGGACGCGTCGCCTCCGAACACAAAATACCGCCCAGGAGCGGGCCTGGGCGGATATCGGACTTGGTCTTCAGTTTACAGCGCGGCCAGAACCTCGGCATCGTGGCCTTCGGGCTTGACCTTCTCAAAGACCTTGGCGATCTTGCCCTGCTCATCGATGATAAAGGTGGTGCGCAAGATGCCAAAGTAAGTATTGCCATACATCTTTTTCTCGCCCCAGACTCCATAGAGCTCAGCGACCGTGTGATCGGGGTCGCTCAAGAGGTGGAAGGGGAGGGCGAACTTGAGCTTGAAACCCTGATGCGACTCGATCGAGTCGGGGCTTACGCCCAAGACCACCGCGCCCTTGGCCAGGATCTTGGCATGGCTATCGCGAAAGCCGCACGCCTCGGTGGTGCAGCCGGATGTATTGTCCTTGGGGTAAAAATAGAGCACTACCTTTTTGCCCCTGAATGAGGATAGGGTGACTTGGTCACCTTGGTCATCGGTCAAGGTGAAATCGGGAGCAACGGTTCCTTCCTTCAACATGGCATCCTCCTTGGCAGATCTCACGTTCGCTAGCCTGATTCTATCCAGGAGACCGTCCCTCGCCATGACACAGATCATGCTGAGGACCCATGCGATCAGTGCAGCCCCATTAGCAGATGGGGCCAACCGGCGTTATAATAGGCGCAGCAAAAGGGGAGGAATGTACCATGGGAGGAGCTAGCATCGCTTTTCGCATCGGCCCGATCTCCGTGGCCTGGTACGGCATCATCATCGTGGCGGCGACGCTGGCCGCCGGCTATGTCGCCCAGAGCGAAGCGGAGCGCCGCGGCGACGACCCCGAACACGTCTGGAATGCCTTTCTGCTCTGCCTGCTCTTTGGCATCGTGGGCGCCAGGCTCTATCACGTCATCTCGAGCCTGGACTACTATATCCAATACCCCTTGCAGGTTTTTAACACGCGAGCGGGCGGCCTGGGCATCATCGGGGCGGTGTTGGGGGGCATCCTCGGCCTCTGGATCTATACCCGGCGGGCCAAGCTGAGCTTTTTGCACTGGGCCGATATCGCGGTGCCCGGCCTGCTGCTGGCCCAGGCCATCGGGCGGTGGGGCAATTTCATCAACCAGGAGCTCTATGGCTATCCCACCGACCTGCCGTGGGGCATCTATATCGACCCCATGCACCGGCTCCCCGAGTTCGCCGACTATGAGCGGTTCCACCCCACGTTTCTGTACGAGTCGCTGTGGAACCTGATCGGCTTTGGGCTGTTTATGGTCCTGGCGCGCAAGCTCAGGAACTGGCTCCGCGATGGCGATCTGCTGCTGCTCTATGGCATCTATTACCCGATCGGGCGCTTCCTGGTCGAGTTTCAGCGGCCCGATGCCTGGAAGATCGGCACGCTGGCCACGGCGCAGTGGATTTCCCTGGCGGCGGCGGCCATTTGCGCCATCCTCCTCTTCCTGCGCCATCGCCGGGCCCCTGCCGCGCCCAACCAAGTTCCCGGGTCATCGAGTTGACAACAATTCGATACGGGCTATAATATGGGCAGTTTCGCCCCGGTGGTGGAATGGCATACACGGCAGGTTGAGGACCTGTGCCCTTAGGGCGTGCTGGTTCGACTCCAGTCCGGGGCACCAACAAGCACCGCTTCCCTCTCTGGAAAGCGGTGTTTTTTTGCGTGCCGCCAGCGCTCAGGCCAGCTTGCGGGTGGGGAGTGCGATGGGCAGGACCATCACCAGCACGCCAATGGCCAGCACGAGAAGGCCGGCGCCATACTCTTTGCCCACCCCGGCGATGATCTGGCTCCAGAAGCGCCCCAGCGCATCGATGAGCGCCACCCAGTTGGCCGGGCCCACCGCCTCGCCGGCGGCGCGCATCGCCTCCAGGCGCGTCACCAAGAGCATGGACAGGCCTGCCAGCACAATGAGGACCCCCACGATAAACATGGCGATGCGGAGACCTTTCATCCCGTCCTCCCCTCTGCCCATCTCGGGCACTCTATGCCGCGGCGCCGCGGGTACAGGCTAACCATCCCAACCCTGGCCGTAACGATCCGCGGAGACCAACTCGGCCAAGGGCTTGCGCGAGCGAGCGCCAGGCTGCTCCGCCGGGACCCCGATGGGCAGGATCGCCACCACGTTGGCTTCCTCGGGGATGCCCAACAGCGCCTTGACCCCGCCCTCGTGAAAGGCCCCGATCCAACAGGTCCCATAGCCCAGGGCGGTGGCGGCCAGCACCGCGTTCTGCATGGCGATGGTCGCATCGACCACGCACCACTTTTCGCTGACCTTGGGCAGCGCCACGCCCACCAACATGGCCCCCGCCCCGGCTAGCCAGAGCTGCCCCAAGCAAAGCGCGGCCAGCTTGGTCTTTTGCGCCCCGTCGCTGACCACGACGAGGTGCCAGGGCTGGCGGTTCCGCGCCGAAGGAGCCAAGCGCGCCGCCTCCAGGATCTTGGCGAGGTCCTCGGGGGGCAGGGGTTGGCGCTCGTAGCGGCGGATGCTGCGACGGTCGGCGATGGCTTGCAAGGTGTCCACGTCATGCTCCTGTTGGGAATGGGATCAGCGCAAGGTAATCAAAGGCTTGATCTTTTCGATGGTCGCGGGGCCGATGCCCTGCACCTGGCCCAGCTCCTGGATGGTCTTGAAGGACCCATGCGCCTGGCGATACTCGACGATGCGCTGCGCATAGACGGCGCCGATGCCGGGCAGGGTCTCGAGCTCGGCGGCGGAAGCCTGGTTGATGTTGACCTTGCCCTCCTGGACCGATAGGCTCCTGGAAGGCGGCATCTCGCCCTTGGCGGGGACGTGAACCTGGTCGCCATCCCGGACCGGCAGCGCCAGGTTGACCTGCGCCAGGTCCGCTTCCGCAGACGGCCCTCCGGCGGCGGCCACCGCATCCTTGCCGATGGATCCCGACGGCAGCGCATAGACGTCTGGGCGGGCCACCGCGCCGGAGACGTATACCCGGCACGGCGCCTCCGTGGCCGTGGGCGCAGGGGTGGCGGTCTGGATCACCAACGGCGCCGGCCGGGGATAGCGCGCGCCAAAAATCACCGCGCCGATGAGGGACACATTGAGCAGCGCGGCCAGCACCAGCCGCCGGTTGCGTTCGAGCCAATCTGCCATGCGTCTTGTCCTTGGCCGAGGAAAGGTCGCCTTGGCCACATTATACACCAGGCCCCGGGAAAGGCAACCCGTTTGTCCGTTTGGCCGCGCGCCACTATAATAGGCGCGACCGAGCACCCGAGCGCCAAATGATGGCGTGTCACATATGGAAAGGAGTTATTACCCAATGAACGTGGTTGAACTGCATGGAGAGAGGGATATGCGGATCGTGCAGGCGGCGCGGCCCGTGCCAGGGCCCGGCGAGGTGTTGCTGCGCATCCGGGCGGTGGGCATCTGCGGCTCGGACCTGCACTATTACAAAGAGGGCGGGATCGGCGATGCGGTGGTCAACGAGCCCCTGATCATCGGCCACGAGTTCGCCGCCGAGGTCGCCGAGCTGGGCCCCGGCGTCACGGGTCTGTTCGTCGGGCAGCCCGTCGCCGTGGAGCCGGCCATGCCCTGCCACCACTGCGAGCTGTGCGTCGAGGGCAACTCGAACCTCTGCCCCAGCGTGCGCTTTGCGGGCTCGCCGGGCGTCCAGGGCGCCATGCGCGAGTATATGGTCCACCCCGCCGCCAATTGCTTCCCCCTGCTTCCCGGCATGACCTTCGCCGACGGCGCGGTGTTGGAGCCGCTGGGCATCGGCATCCATGCCGTGGACCTGGGCAAGCAAAAGGTGGGGGCCACGGTGGCCGTGCTGGGCTGCGGGCCCATCGGCCTGCTGACCATGCAGGTGGCCCGGGCCGCGGGCGCCAGCCGCATCTTTGCCACCGACCTGCTGGACTATAGGCTGGAGGCCGCCAAGAAATGCGGGGCCACCGAAACCTATAACGCCAAGCGGGACGACGTGGTGCAAGCCATCACGCAGGCCACCGGCGGCCGCGGCGTGGATGTGGTGTACGAGTGCTCCGGCGCGCTGGACACCCCCGATCAGGCCATGCATCTCGCCAGGGCGGGCGGCACGGTGGTGCTGGTGGGCATCCCCAGCGAGGACCACACCACGTTCACCGCCTCTGTGGCGCGCCGCAAGGGCCTCACCATCAAGATGTCGCGGCGGATGCGCGAGGTCTATCCGCGCTCCCTGGCCATGGCTGCCGCGGCCCAGGTGGACCTCCGCGTCGTCGTCAGCCACCACGTGCCGCTTTCGCAGGTAGGCGAAGCGATGGAGATGCTGGAGCATTACGAGGATGGCGTGCTCAAGGTGATTGTCGACATCTAGAAACTAGAAGGGCCGGGGCTGTCGGAATCCAGCCCCGGCCTTTTTTTCATGGGCTCGCTGGTTTGGGGACGGGATAGAGCCAGCGATAGACGTTATACTGCTCCCAGATGGTCGCCACGTAGGTGCGGGTCTCCGCCGCGCCGATATTCTCCACGAACAGGTCCACGTCCTGGATGGGCAAGCCGCCAGCCCACCGCGAGACGTTGCCCGGCCCGCCGTTATAGCCAGCCAGCGCCGCCAGGATATGGCGCTCGAACATGTCCAACCCCTGGGCCAGGTACCACAGCCCATAGCTCACGTTCAGCGTGGGGCGATAGAGCTCCTGGCGGCTGAAGCCGCTATCCCCCAGCCGCAAGGCGATCCACTCGCCGGTGGTGGGCATGATCTGCGAAAGCCCCCGCGCCCCCGCCCAAGAGGTCGCCCGCGCATCGAAGCGGCTCTCCTGGCGCACCAGGGCCAGGAACAGCCGCGGGTCGATGTTATAGGCGCTGGCGGCGGGCGCAATCAGCTCGATATAGTAGGTGGGATAAGAGATCTGCAGCAAGGGCGCCGGCACGTCCCGCAGCGAGGTCCCCTTGGCCAGGCTGATGAGGCGGTCCGCGCAGGCCGAGGCGCGCCGGTACTGGCCCAGCTCGCGCAGCTCCAAAGCCAAGGCGTACAGCGCCAGGGGCCGGTCCGCCACCTGCTCCTGCGCGTACTCGAGCTGGCGCAGGGCGTTATCCCGGTCCCCGGCAGCCAGCAACGCCTTGCCCTGGACGAGGGCCTCCGCCGAGCGCACCGCCTCGCGCGCTTGCTCCGGCGTCTCCGCCAGCCCCAGCGACGCGCTCAAGTTTTGGGCCCACTGGCAGGACGGGTCGCAGCCCGCCGTCCAGGTGGTGGTGATCATCTGATAGGCCGAGAGGTCGTAGAGCGCCTCGTTTCTATCGGCGGGGGCGCTCTCGATGGGCGCGCCCTCGGCCAGCTCGCGCGCCCGCAGGGCATAGTAGGCGTCCGGGTCCATCTCGGCAACCTCTTGCCACCGCGCCAGCGCCAATGCGTGATCGCCCTGGGCCTCCCGCGCCTTCCCGGCCCAAAAGGTCAGCCGGGCGCGCGTCCCGTCCGCTAGCTCGGCCTCCAGCGCCTTCTCCCAGGCCGCGGCCGCCGCCTTGAAAGCGCCTGCCTCGTAATGCAGCATCCCTGCCCGGAGCCGCGCCCGGTCGGCATAGGAGCTAGCCGGGTGGCTTGCCACCAACTCTCCATAGGCAGCAGCAGCCTGCGTGGCCCGCTCGAGCTCTTCCAGCAATTGCGCCTTCTGCCAGAGGGCATCGTCCGCCAGCGCGTCCTTGGGGTGCTGGGCGACAAGCCGGGTATACGCCGCCACGGCCCGCTCCTGCTCGCCGGAAAGCTGCAAGACCCGCGCCTGCTGATACAGCGCTGAGGGCACCAGCCCACTCTTGGGATACTTGCGGGTGATCGCCTCCAGGGCCGCCAGCGCCGCCGCCCATTCCTCCTGCTCGCGCTGGGCCAGCGCGATATAGAGGTAGGCCTGGGGAGCATCCGCATTGGGATCGTCCTGGATATACCCCTCCAGGACCTCGACGGCGACGGGGTATTGGCCGGCGTGATAGTCGATGATGCCACGCTGCAAGGGATCGACCTCCACGTCCATGTCCAGCAGGGCCACCAGGGAGAGGTAGGCGCTGTTGTCCTCGGGGTAGAGGTCTATGGCCTGCTGGTAATAGGGCGCGGCCTTTTCAAAGAGGGCCGCGGCGCGATAGGTCTCGCCGATCTCGTAGAGCAGGCGCGCCTTGTAGGTGGCGCTGGTGGTCAGCTCGCTGACGCGCTGATAGTGTTCCACGGCCTGGTCGAGCTGCCCGGCGCGGCGATAGAGCAGCGCCAGCTCTTCCCCGACCTGCCGTCGCAGGCTGGGGGCCAGGTCGGCCTGCAACGCCTGCTCATAGGCCTGCGCCGCTTGCTCGCCCTGCCCCAGGTGGTCATAGGCCTCGCCGATCTGCGCCAGGATCGCCCCGGGCGCCTGCCCCGCCGAGGCCGCGTGGCGCTGGTAATACTGGAGCGCCAGGTCCCACTCGCCGCGCTGGCGGTGCGCCAGGGCCAGCCGGGAGAGCACCGCGGGCAACTGGGGAGCGTCGGGATACCCGCGCTCAAAGTGACCCAGGACGTCGATGGCCATGCGATAGTCTTCCTGGACAAAGTACACGTCGCCTAACTGGAAGAGGGCCTCGGCGGCCAGGTCGTCCGGCGGCACGCTGCTGATCACCGCGGCATACTCCGCCACGGCGCGCTCGTACTCGCCAGCGCGCCGCAACGCCGCCGCGGCGGCCATATGCTCCGCCACCGAGATGGATGGCGTCGGCGTTGGGGTGAGCGTGGGCGGCAGGGGCGTCTCCGTGGGCACCGGCGACCAAGTGGCGGTCGCCGTGGCGGTCCAGGCAACGGACGGGGTCGCGGTCGCGCTCGGCGATGCGCGCGTGGACGTGAGCTGGCTCGGCGTCGGCGAGGGTGTTTCCAGGGAGCAACCGGCCAGAGACGACACCAGGGCTGCAAACAACACGAGGGCCGAGCCCCGCAGGTGGGCTCGTAGGCTAGAGTTGAACACGGGATAGGTTCTCGCTTGTTAATCTGGGCGGTGACCTGGGGGCATGGACACCGCGGCGCGCGCCAGCCCCTCGCCACTCGGCGGAAGGGCTGCGCCAGCCAAGATGCCGCTTGGCCAGCGCGGGCGGTCGCGATTTCAAGTATCCTTCATGCCGTATTGTACCTGCATTGGCCCCGAATGCCAAATGCGGCCCGACGGCGCCCCGCGCGGAGAATTGTTGGATGGGCTGGCTTGTGGTATAATCACCTGTGGCAAGCGAGTCATTTCCGCAGGTGTCAGCATGGCTATCTTTCAGGCAACGGGTCTAGCCAAATACTTTGGCGCGCAGGACATCTTTGCCGGGTTGAGCTTTGAGATCAACCACGGCGACAAGATCGCCCTCATTGGCCCCAATGGCACAGGCAAGACCACCCTCTTGCGGATCATGTGCGGGCTGGAGGCGCCCACGGAGGGCGTCATGTCCTCCGCCAAGAGCCTGCAAATCGGCTACCTTCCGCAAAAGCCCACCTTTCCCTCGGAGCAAACGCTCTATGGCGAGATGCTCACCATCTTTGCCGGCTTGCAGGCGCAACGCGCCGAGCTGCGCCGCATGGAAGATGCCATGGGCGAGAACGACACCCCCGAGTTTCTGGAGCGCTATGGCAAGGCCCTGGAGCGCTTCGAGCTGGCCGGCGGCTACGAGTACGAGCACCGCATCCAGCGCGTCCTGGGGGGCCTGGGCTTTGGCCGCGAGGACGATGATAAACCCGTGGCGTTGCTCAGCGGCGGGCAAAAGACCCGCGCCCTGCTGGCCAAGCTGCTGCTCCAAGAGCCCGGCCTGCTCCTGCTGGACGAGCCCACCAATCACCTGGACCTCGCCGCCACCGAGTGGCTGGAAAAGTACCTGGCGAGCTGGACGGGGAGCCTGCTGGTGGTGGCGCACGACCGCTACTTCCTGGACAAGGTCGTCAACCGCGTCTGGGAGATGTCTTTCGGCCAGATGTCCGAGTATCGCGGCAACTATACCGCCTATGCGCAGCAACGCGCGGACCGCCTGGCGCGCCAGTGGAAGGAATACCAGGAACAGCAAGAGGTCATCGCCAAGACCGAGGAGTTCATCCGGCGCTTCAAGGCAGGGCAGCTCTCCAAGCAGGCCCGCGGCCGCGAGACCCGGCTGGAGCGCCTGGAGCGCGTGGAGCGCCCGCAGGAGCAGAAAACCCTGCACATGTCGCTGCAGGCGCGCTTTCGCTCCGGCAATGACGTGCTGCGCATCAAGACGCTGACCGTGGGATACCAGAACCCGGACGAGGCGGGACATCCCCTGTTCACCGCCAACGACCTGTTGTTGCAGCGGTTGCAGCGCGTCGCCCTGTTGGGGCCCAATGGCTCCGGCAAGACCACCTTTTTCAAGACGATCCTCTCCCAGGTGCCGCCGCTGGCCGGGGAGGCGCGGCTGGGCGCGAGCATCCGGCTGGGGTATCTCGCGCAATCCTATGAGGACCTGAACCCGGAGAACACCATCCTGGACGAGATCCTCACCGTCAAGCCGCTCGACTTGGAGCCCGCGCGAAACTTTTTGGGCCGTTTTCTCTTTTCCGGCGACGATGTGTACAAGCCCATCTCGGCGCTGAGCGGCGGGGAGCGAGGGCGCGTGGCCCTGGCCAAGCTGGCCCTGCGCGGCGCCAATTTCCTGCTGCTGGACGAGCCCACCAGCCACCTGGACATCGAATCGCGCGAGATCTTGGAGGAGGTCCTCCGGGACTATAACGGGACGATCCTGTTCGTCTCCCATGACCGCTATTTCATGGACGCCCTGGCCACCCACATCTGGGCCATCGAGGACGGCGGGCTGACCGCCTACGAGGGCAACTATACGGCCTATGTGGCCCAGCGCGAGCTGCAAGCCCAACAGGAAGCGCAAGCGGCCCAGTCGGAAACCGATCCCAAGCAGGCGGAACGGGAGCAACTGAAAGCGGAGCAGCAGCGACAAACGCGGCTGCGGCGCGAGCAGGCGCAAGCCGCCGCCCAGCTCGAGGCCAGCATCACGGCCCTGGAGGACCAACTCAAAGCGCTGGAGAGCGAGATCAGCGCGGCCAGCGCCGCCCAAGAGGTGGACCGGATTCGCGCGCTGGGCGCGACCTATGCGGCGGTGGAGCAAGAGCTGCACGACAAGCTCTCCGCCTGGGCCGAGCTCGACCATGCCTAGGCCCAACGCCTATCTCATCGGCCTGACCGGCAACATCGCCACGGGCAAGAGCAGCGTGGCCGCCGCCCTGGCCGAGCTCGGCGCGCACGTCATCGACGCCGACGCAGTGGCACACCGCGTCATGCGACAGGGGACGCCCACCTGGCACCATGTCGTGGAGGCCTTTGGACCAGATATCGTGGCCGAGGGCGGCGAGATCGACCGCAAGCGACTGGGCGGGATCGTCTTTGCGGATCCCGAAGCCCTACGGCGACTGGAGCGCATCACGCACCCGGCCGTCATCGCCGAGATCGACGAGCGCATCGCCGAGATCGCCGCTCAGGCGGCCGCGCAAGGCCAGCCCCGGCCCGTCATCGTCATCGAGGCCATCAAGCTGATCGAGTCGGGCATGCATCGCCATTACGATGCGCTCTGGGTGGTCACGTGCGCGGAAGAGCAGCAGATGAAGCGGCTCATGGCCCGCAGCGGGCTGACGGCAGCCGAGGCTGAGCTGCGCATCGCGGCCCAGCCTCCCGCCAGCGCCAAGGTAGCCCTGGCCGACGTGGTGATCGATAATAGCGGCGCCAAAGCGCAGATGCGACAACAGGTCCGGCGGGCATGGGCCGCGCTGGCGCGCGACGAGAGTAATCTGGACAAAAAAGCCTGATTCTGGTAAACTAGTACGCAGGCTCAATTCGAGCGTCTCTACTGGGGGAGAGCGATGGCCTTTCTGAAACGCTTTCTGAACGAGCATCCCTTGCTGGCTGCGTGGATCGCCCTGGCCATTGGCATGGTGGCGATTTTTTTGTGGGCCTCCAAGGATGTCGCTCTATTGCCGACGCAGCGCCTGGCCTTGGCCGTGATCAGCGTCGGCGTCGCTGGCCTGTGCGTCTGGATCATCAGTTGGGAGTAGCCATGGATCGCCAGCAGGCTTTTGTGCCGGCATTGGCCAAGGACCGCGCGCATGGTTGTTGATCGGCCCCTCAAGATCCTGGTGCTCGCCGCCGAGTGTACTCCCTTTGTCAAAACCGGCGGGCTGGCCGAGGTCGTTGGCTCGCTGCCCAAAGCGATCAGGGCGTTGGGGCACGATATCCGCGTGGTCATGCCCCGTTATGGGCGAATCAACCCAGAGAAATTCGCGCTGGAACAGGCGCTTGCTCCCTTCCCCGTCCCCATGGATGGCCAGACCGAAAACGCCAGCATCATGCGCACCATGCTGGACGATACCGTGCCGGTCTATATGGTGGAGAACGCCAAGTACTATGACCGGGACAATATCTATATGTACCCCGATGACGCCGAGCGGTTCATCTTTTTCTGCCGGGCGTCCATCGAGATGCTCAGGCGGCTGGACTGGGTGCCCGATATCATCCACTGCCACGATTGGCATACCGGCCTCGTCCCGAACTGGATGAGGACGATCTACAAGAATGATCCGCTGTTTGCCCATACCGCCACCGTGTACACCTTTCACAGCCTGGCCTACCAGGGCATCTTTGGCTATCGCGTCCTGGAGATCGCCGGCATCGATGAGCATGGCTTTATCTACCACCCCGAAATGGCCGACCTGGCTGAGGTCGTCGACCTCTTGGGGCGCGGCATCTATTTCGCCGATGCGGTCAGCACCGTCTCCGAGCGCTACGCGCAGGAGGTGCTCACCCCCGAATTCGGCGAGCGGCTGGATCCCATCCTGCGCGAGCGGCGCGACCACCTGTTCGGCATCCTGAACGGCATCGACTACCAAGAGATGGACCCTGCCACCAGCCCCTACCTCGTCGCCAATTACGACGCCGATCACCTGGACAGGCGGAGCGAAAACAAGCTGGCGCTGCAGCGAGAGGCCAACCTGCCGCAGGACCCCACCAAGCCCCTCATCGGCATGGTTTCTCGCCTGAGCGACCAGAAAGGGTTCGATCTCCTGGCCGAGGTGCTGGACCATGTCCTGGACCTGGACCTGCAATTCGTCATTTTGGGCACCGGCGAGCAGCATTATCACGAGATGCTGCTCAAGATCGCCCAGGCCTATCCGCGCAAGGCCGCGGTCTTTTTGACCTTCAACGCTGCCCTGACGCACAAGATCCACGCCGGCGCGGACATGTACCTGATGCCCTCCCGCATCGAGCCCTGTGGCACGGGTCAGATGATCGCGATGCGCTACGGCAGCGTGCCCATCGTCCGCGCCACGGGCGGGCTGGCCGACACGGTCCAGAACTATGACCTCCGGACGGGGACCGGAAACGGCTTTGTCATCGAAAAGCACGACCGCTGGGCCCTGTTCGCCGCGATCGTGCGCGCGCTGGAGCATTACCGAGACGCCGAGCGCTGGCGCGCGCTGCAGCGCAAGAATATGATGATGGACTTTTCCTGGGCCGCCTCGGCACGCAAATACGTGGCGCTCTACGAGCGGGCTCTCCAGCTGCGCGGGTAGCTCGGGGCGGCTGATTGGGACACACCATCGGGCGCGCCGCTGCGGGGCGTTCGCCTGAATATTCGCAAGGGGTATATGGACAAGCTGGTAATCGAAGGCGGCCATGCTCTCAATGGCGAGATAAGGGTCAAAGGGGCCAAGAACGCTGCGCTGCCGATCATGGCCGCTGCCTTGCTGACCTCGGACGAATGCTTTTTGGAAAACGTGCCTCACATCGAAGATGTGGAGGTCATGCTGGACGTGCTCCAGCGGCTAGGCGTGCGCAGCCATTGGGAAGGCGCCAACACGCTCGGCCTTCAGGCTGATGGCGTCACGTCGCACCAGATCGATCCAGAGCTGGCCAGCAAGTTCCGCGCCAGCTTTTTGGTGGCCGGGCCCATGCTGGCCCGCTTTGGCGAGGCCCAGGCTCCCCACCCCGGCGGCTGCTCCATCGGCACGCGGCCGGTCAGCGTGGATCTGCGCGGCTTTCAGAACATGGGCGCCGACGTGCAAAGGGAAAACGGCAATTACGTGATGCGGGCGGGCCGCTTGCAGGGCGAGCGCTTTACGCTGGACTATCCCAGCCATACGGGCACCGAGAACCTGCTGATGGCCGCCTGCCTGGCCGAAGGAACCACCACCATCGAGAACGCCTCCGTCGAGCCGGAAGTGGTGGACCTGGCCAATTGCCTGAACGCCATGGGCGCCTGCATCATGGGCGCGGGGACGGGCATCATCCAGATCGAGGGCGTGAACCGTCTGCATGGCGTCTCCTATCGCGTGATGCCCGATCGCCTGGAGGCCGCCACGTATGCCCTGGCGGCGATCGTCACGGGCGGTCAGGTGGTCCTGCGCGAGCGGTTGAGCCAGTACCTGGGCGCGCTGACCAGCAAATTCATCGAGGCGGGAGCGGTCGTCCAGGCGGAGAAAGAGCTATACAGCGCCAATCGCGGCGCCGGACTATCGGCGGTGGACATACGGACCTTCCCATATCCGGGCTTTCCCACCGATTGCCAGGCGCCCTTTGCCACCCTGATGACCCAGGCCAAAGGCGAGAGCTTTATCCATGAGACCATGTACGATGGCCGCCTGGCCTACACGGGCGAACTGCACAAGATGGGGGCGCATGTGCGCGTCCAGGGGCAGACCGCGGTGATCCAGGGGCCCACGCCGCTGCAAGGCACCAGCGTGCGCGCGCTGGACATCCGCTCCGGCGCCGCCGTGGTGCTGGCCGGGCTGGTCGCCGAGGGCATCACCGAAATCAGCGACGTGTATTACATTGACCGCGGATATGAGAGCATCGAGGCCCGGCTGGCGAGCCTGGGCGCGGTGATCAAGCGCGTGCAAGCGTAGCAGAGCCAAGCCCGCCCGGCACCGGATGCCGCATGGCGTTCAGCGCCCCTCAGCGCAGCAGCGCCGCCAGGGCTTATTTGTGGAGGATGAATGTTCACAAAGCAGATCGGGATCGACTTGGGGACGGTGAACGTCCTGGTGTACGTTCGCGGCAAAGGCATTGTCCTACAAGAGCCTTCCGTGGTCGCCATATCGGTCAAGGATAACCGCATCGTGGCCGTGGGCGAGGAAGCGCGACAGATGCTCGGCCGCACGCCGGACACCATCGAGGTCACCCGTCCCATGCGCGATGGCGTCATCGCCGACTATATGGTCACCGAGGCCATGCTGCGCTACTTTATCAACAAGGTCTGCGGCCGCGTGCGCCTCTTCAAGCCGGACGTCATGATCAGCGTGCCGGTGGGGGTGACCAGCGTGGAAAGCCGCGCCGTCCACGACGCCGCCATCCAGGCCGGCGGCAAGTCGGCCTATCTGGTCCCGGAGCCGCTGGCCGCCGCCTTGGGCGCGGGCATGCCCATCGACACGCCAGCTGGCAACATGATCGTCGATATCGGCGGCGGCACCGCCGAGGCCGCCGTCATCTCGGTCAATGGCATCGTCGTCTCTAGCTCGGTCCGCATGGCCGGCAACAAGATCGACGAGGCCATCGCCGCGTATATCCGCCGCAAGTACAACCTCATGGTGGGCGATCGGACCGCGGAAGAGATCAAGATCCAGATCGGCAGCGCGATCCCCCTCGACGAGCCGCTTTCCATGGAAGTGCGCGGGCGCGATCAGGTGGCAGGCCTCCCGCGGACCATTCAGCTCACCTCCGACGAGGTGACAGAGGCCATCGCCGAGCCCATCGCCACCATCGCCGCCACGGTCAGGTCGGTACTGGAGCGCACGCCCCCCGAGTTGGCGGCCGATATCATCGACTGCGGCATGGTGATGACCGGCGGCGGGGCGACGCTGCGCAACCTGGACCGCTACCTGACCCAGGAGACGCGCGTGCCCTGCCATGTGGCCGAGAACCCCATGGCCTGCGTGGCCTTGGGCGCCGGCAAAGCCCTGGAAAACTATGAGACGTTGAAGCGCTTCCTGCCCTCGCTCTAGACCCGCTAGCACAAGCGGGGTATGGCGCCGCCTTTTGGCGGCTGGCCATACCCCGCTTTTTTGTTCGCTCGCGCGAGCGCGCGTTGGCGCTCCCTACCCCTCCGGGCAGAGATAATAAGTCATGCTCTGCAACAACACCAGGGGATCCACATGGCCCACCCGGACCTCCGGCGGGAGATTGAGGGAGACCGGCGCATAGTTGAGGATCGCCCGGATGCCGGCCTCCGCCAGCTTGCTGGCGACCTCTTGCGCGGCGCCCGCCGGCACGGCCAGGATCGCGATCTGCGCCCCCAACTCGCGGATGCTGCTCGACAGGGTAGCCACGTCCCGCACGACCAGCGGCCCCAGCGGCTGGCCGATCTTGTGCGGGTCGGCATCGAACACCGCCACGATCCGAAAGCCGCGCTGCACAAAGTCGCCCGACCGGATCAGGGCATGGCCCAGGTCCCCGGCCCCCACCAGCACCATATCCCAGCGGCGATCGAGGTGCAAGATGCGCTCGAGCTGCTCGTGCAGATAGGCCAGATCATAGCCCATCCCCTGCTTGCCAAACTCGCCGAAATGGGAGAGATCCTTGCGGATTTGCGCCGAGCTGAGGCCCAGATGCTCGGCCATTTCTTGCGAGGAAGTGATGCGCTTGCCCTGTTCCTGCAGCGCCTTGACGCAGCGAAGGTACAACGGCAAGCGTTGAATAACCACGCCTGGGGTATCCAAGAGTCAGACCGCCTCCTGTCGTTGGTCGCGCACCTGCGAGGGGCGCGCCCATCAGGCCACATCACTTGTGAATTTTACCACAAGTCGGCGCGCCGCGCAACTCGCCCGAGTCAGGGCGCGGGGGTGAGGGTAGTCGGCATCGAGGTCATGGTGGGCGGCGGCGAGGGGGTTGCTGTCGGCGGCAGCCAGGTGGCCGTCGGCGTCGCCGAGCGGACCAGCGCCACATCCGCCAGCAAGGTCTGGGTGCTTGCGGGCGGATAGCTTCCCAGGAGCACGTGCTCCGCTCCAGGGTCATAGCCGGGCATGGCGACGAGCAGGTCCAGCCGCTGCCCGCTGATCTGGCCGCGCAGCCGGAACTCGGCGCGATATTGCCCCGCCGCGTCGCTGCGCACGATGGCGCGGTGTTCCGCCAAATAAACGCGGACCTCGGCGCCGGGCAGGGGCGAGGCCGGGCCCAGGCGTGCGTCATAGACCCGTCCGGTGATGATCATGAGCACCACTGGCTCCGGCGTCTGCGTGGCGGTGGCCGTCGAGGTGACGGAGGGCGTGGGGGTGTGCGTGGAGGTAGGCCGCGGCGTGAGCGTCGCCGTGCGCGACAGGATGGAAAACTGCCGGACCTCGCTGGGCGCGCTCAAGTCCCGCTGATGCTGGCCCTGCATCACGCCCTGCACCACCACCACCTGCCAGCCATACGTCCCGGACGCAAGGCCCGCGCCGATCTCCATCTGGGGCTCTTTGGTCCAGGCCAGGCTGCGCGGCGATTCGTCGCCGCGCCATACCCACACCGAATACCACTCGTCCACCTGCAAAGCGCCGGGCCAGCTCCATTGCAGCAGCACCACCGCGCCTTGGGCGCCATTGGCGGGGCTGAGCAGCACCGGGGCCGGATAATAACGCGGCCGGCTTTCCGGCACGGCAGTGTGGGTGGGGACGGCCGCCTGCACGGGCGTGGGGGAGCGGTACTGCTGCTCCGCCGGCTGGGTGGCCGGCAGCGGCGTCGGGACCGCCGACCGATCCCGTAGCGCGGCCACCAGGAACAGCACCGCCGCCATCAGGAGCGCCGCGCCCACCAGCGCCGCCATGGGCGGCAGGGCCAGCGCATGCTGGGAGCTTGTCGCGGCCGCCGCGGCCTGCTCGGCCAGGGGCGCGGTCGCGCCCGCAGACAAATCCTCGGGCTGAAGGCGCCGCGTGGACGCAGTGGTCTCGAAGCGAAAGAGGCTGGCGCCGAGGGCCAACTCGTCGCCAGGCTGGAGGGCGTGCGGGGCGCTGAGGCGCTGCCCATTCACCCACGTCCCGCTGGCGCTGCCCAGGTCCACCAGGTGATGCCGTTGGCCGTCCCAGCGCACCACGGCATGTTGCGCGGCGAGCGCCTCGTCCGGCCAGGTGATATGGTTCATGGGGTCGGCGCCGAGGGCGGTGGCCACGGGAGGCAAGGGAAAGACCTGGCCAGCCAGCGGCCCCTTCAGGGCAACGAAATAGTTCCCCACGGCTTGACCTCCCGAATGCGGCGCCCCGTCCCCGCCGACGCGCCGCGGGGCGAGGCTCCCCGACACGGGAAGCCTCGCCCCGATTGGTTAAGCAAAGGGCGCTAGATGCTTGTCAAAGTGCGCCTCGATCACATCATAGTGCGCTTCTTCGTTGGCATCCAGCACGGCCAGCAAGCGGTCGCGGAAGCGAAAGCCGCCGGAGGCGGTCCGCGCCAAGAGCACCGAGCCAAAGGTCACGTGCAAGAGCTGCCGCCCGTCGAACAGGTCCAACACGCCAGCCAGGGCCCCGTTGGCCAGGCTATCCGGCCTGGGCACCTTGGTCAGATCCGCGGAGACGTGATAAGACGCCTTGTCCTCTTCATACCGCTCGAAGGCAAAGCCCAGAATCTCGCGAAACAGCGCCGGGTCCAGGCCAGCGATGGCGCGCAGCGCTTCCAGATAGCTGGTCCCGGCGGTCTTGAGGTGCACCAGGTCGCCGGTGTATTTGACCACCAGCGGATAGATGCTGAACTTGTCCGAGCCCGAGTGCAGGCTCAGCTTGTAGGGGCCGCAATAGCGGGCGATGGCGGCGTGCCAGCGGATCGACTCTTCGAAGGCGGCCAAGTCACCGATATAGTCCACGCCCTTTTCGAAGCGGCCGATGTAGCGCGGCGCTAGGCTGGACCAGCGCAGGCCGAGCCGCTTGAGCTCGCTGGCCACAAAGAAATGCTCGTGGGGCGCGGTGGGCGTCTCAGTCTCATCCACCGAGATCTCGAGCTCGGAAGGGGCCGTGCCCATGGCCTCCGCCACGTGGCGGCCCATGCGCACCGTATGGGCGATGGCTCGGCCATACTTGGCCGCCGCGCGCCAGAGCTGCTCCTCGTTCATGGTGATCCGAAGGCCATCTCCCAGGACGAAATCGTGGCCTACGTAGCGCTGGAGCGTCTCCTCGGGCGTGGTCTCCAGCACCGACCACGGCAACACGTTATACTTGACCTTGAGCGTGGGCACGTCGTCCGTGTGGGCGGCGTTGTCCACGTGCGCGCCAGGGTCGATGGTATACAGGGTGAACCCGGCCGCCGCGCAGATATCGATGTCCTCGAAGGTCTTGAGGTGATCGGCGTCGGAGCCAAAGCCCTCGCGCCAGCCCTCCTGGAACACGGCCCAAGAGGCATCGTCCATCACGATCTCGGGGGTGCGCCCGGAGCGGGTCATCTCGCGGATGGATTGCTGGGCAAAGAAGGGGACCAGGCCGGTGCCGCGCACCGAGCGGATGTGCCCGGGCGTCGCCAGCCCCAGCCGGTCGCCGCAGCCCGCGGAGGTCTTGAGCCCCACCACGATCGGCGCCGTGAAGGGGAGGAGGCTCCGCAACGCCACGGCGTTCTCGTGGGTCAGCGCGCAGGCCTTGAGCTGAACCCGGACGCTGCCCAACGCGACCTGGCGCACCTGTCCTGCCAGCGCATCGGCCACGCCGCTGGCCGCCTGATACAGGCAGCCCATCACGCGCACGCCGCTTTCCCGCCCCATAAAGACGACGGCCTTGCTGAGCGCCGTCACCGAGCGAGGATAGACGGTCCACCCGGTGGCCTGGCCGATCTCGGCGGCCCAGCCGGGCAAGGCGAACTCGTCGGCCTTGCCGTTGCCGCTGCGGAAATACTCTTGAATGGTCATCATGGCTTTATCCCACCGCTTCCTTCACCCAAGCGTGCTTGGGGTCGTCGCTCCAGGAGCCATAGACATCGCTGGGAGCGTAAAGGACCCACAGGTAACCGACCTGGTAGCCCGGCGCGCAGGCCACGGGGTGATAGCCGTGGTCCAGCGCCATGGTATCGCCGTCGCGGACGATGTAGGCGTCATCCCGGCCCCCCGGCTTGCCCGGGTTGTCGTACAGCACCTGGATGGCAAAGCCCTGCTTCGGCTGCAGCTTGTAGTAATAGACCTCTTCCTGGGGAACCTCGCCGCCGCCGGACTCGTCGTGCTTGTGGGGCGGATAGCTGGACCAGGCGCCCTGCTGGCCGATGGTCTCGCCGACCATGAGCCGCATCGTCTTGCCCGTCTCCACCGTGCCCAAGTGCACCTGGCGCTGGTAATTGCCCTTGCCGGTCAGCCGGGTGATGTTGTCATCAGGCCCGATGACCACCGGCTTGCCCCCGCTGGGCGAGGGGCCCAACGAGACGCCGATATCCAGCACGTCGCTCAGCGCCTTGACCGTGTACTTGGTCTGAGGCGGCAGGCAGACGAGGGTGGGCCGGCCGTCGAAAATGCTTTTGCGCCCGCCGATCTTCTTGTACTCGAGCGTCTTTCCCTCGAACACCACCGTGACGTCGGCGCTGCCCTCAAAGAGGTCCAGCACCACCTCGTTGCCGCCCGTTTCGCCGGTGTATGGCGCGCTGGATTTGCGCAGTTGGAGCGTGGCGAACGAGATATGCTGCAAGGGGCTGTTCTCTGGCCCCACGATGGGGGTGTATCCTTCCTTGAAACCCTGCGACTTGAACGAGATAGGCATTTATTCCTCCCTATTTGATGATTGTGCCTGCGTAGCATCCCTGGCTAGGCTTTACGGTTTTGCCAAAAGCCTCTAGCTGTGCTACAATGAGCGCCATCCCATGGGCCTCTAGCTCAGCGGCAGAGCGGCCGGCTCATAACCGGTTGGTCCTTGGTTCGAACCCGAGGAGGCCCACTCATATCCCAGCAGCCCAGCGCGCAGCGGGCTGTTTTTCGTTTCCCCTACTTGACCAGCGCCGTGACCAGGTACTCGAAGGTCGGCGCGGGCATCCCCGCCGCGATCAGCGCCTGGAGCTTGGCCGGGTCGAGCTTGGCCACCAGCGCATCGATGGCATCCACGATCTTGATGGCCGAGGCGAAGGTATCGGCCGGGCTGCCATCCTTGGTGACGATATCGTAAGCGAACCACCCCTGCCAGTTCAGCTTGTTCAGATAATAGAAGGTCTCGACGAAATCCCAAAAGTGCACCGCCGCGGGAAGCATGTCCCAATCCCAATCGCCGGGGTTGTCGTTGAGATGCACGTAAAAGAGGCGATTGGCCTGGGCCAGCAGGGAAAGCGACTCGGCCGGCGCCTCGGCAGCGGCAAAGGCGTGACCCAGGTCCATGGTCACGCCCACGTTGTCCAGCCCCACCTGGTGGCACATGTGCAGCGCGCGCCCCACATCGGGCAGGATGGTGCGCGTGCGCGGCTCGGCGCTCTTGTACTCCATGCTCACGCGCACGTCGGAGCGATGCTTGGCCCCCGCGCGCACCCCCTCCACCAGCCACTGCCAGCGCTCCGCGTAGTCGATCTGGAAGGCATAGTCGTGGCCGTCGATCAACGGGCAGCAGGTCACCAGATGGGCGCCCATCTCGGCGGCGATGTCCATGGCGGTGTGCATGTCCGCCACGGCGTCGGCCCTGATCTTGGCGTCCGCCGCGGTGAGCGAGCCGCGCCGCCATTTAGGGTCTTGCTTGAGGTTGAGGTTTACCGCCGAGACGCCCAACCCGGACTCGCGCACCCAGCGAATGGTCTGGGCCACCTGATCAAAGTCCACGGGGTAGACCACCTCCAGCCCGTCCAGGCCGGGGATGCGCTGCGCCATGGCGAGGCGCTCCTGAAAGCTGCGCGAGGGCTGGTATTCGGTAAAGCGGTCGACTTGCTTGCCCAAGAAACCTGTGATCACCGAATGGTTGATTTGCATCGCCCTCACCTCCTTGTTCGCGCGCCGATCGCCGGCCGAGCCCATTCTGTGCACGCTTGGGGGTACTCTAGCACACTTGGGGCAGGCTGTCAATCGCCTGCGGCCGCGCGGGCGCCCAGGATATCCGGGAATACCTGGCAATCGTGGCCGGTAAAGGCCCGGCAGGCCGCGACGGGGGTGCGAACCGGCGGCGCGCCCCACGCCGCCAGCATGCGGTACAGGTGACACAGCGGAAAGCCCATCACGCTGGCATAGCACCCCTCCACACGTTCCACGGGGTGAAAGTCGCGATTCTGAATGCCATAGGCGCCGGCCTTGTCCAGCGGATCGCCGCTGGCGATATAAGCGGCCAGCTCGCGCTCGCCATAGGCGCGCATCCAGACGGTCGTCTCGGCCAGGTCGGCCAGGCAGCGGCCACTGGCGCCATCCCACAAGACGATGCCGCTATACACCACGTGCGGCGCCCCCCGCAGCCGCCGCAACATGGCCTCCGCCTCCTGGGCGTGGGCGGGCTTGCCCAGCGGCTGTCCCTCAAAGACGACCACCGTATCCGAGGCGACGACCCAGCCGCCCGGCCGGCGCTGCGCGACGGCTTGCGCCTTGGCCAGGCTCAGCCGCGCCACCATCTCGGACGGGCGCTCGCCAGGCCACGGGCGCTCGTCCACGTCGGCCACCAGGACGTGGAACGGCCGGTCGAGCAGGGCCAACAGCTCGCGGCGCCGCGGCGAGGCCGAGGCCAACACCATGGGGATAGGCATACACGCTTCCTTTGCTTGAATATCGGCCCGCTATGTTAGCATGACCGCCCCAATTTGTCAATGCGCGCTCTTGCGCGCGGCCCGGAATCAGCTACAATGGCTTGACCGATGGAGGGGAGCGGAGCAATGGTCATTGGAGTCTGCACCGTCGAGCTGGAGCTGCCGACCTCCTTCTCGCTGAAGGACAAGCGGCGCATCATCCAATCGCTCATGCGCCGGATTCGCAACGACTTCAACGTCGCGGTCGGCGAGGTGGATCAGCAGGACCGCTGGCAGGTCGCCGTGCTGGCCTTTGCCTGCGTCTCCATGGACGCCGCCTATGCCCACGGCTTGCTCACCAAAGTAACGCAGCGCATCGAGGAACTGCGCCTCGATGCGAACCTGGTGGATTTCGAGATCCAGATGCTCTAGCGATTACGCGAGGGAAGACACCTTGACCACCTACCACCTACGCCGCAAGGAAATGGCTATTGACGATCCGCAGCAGATGGCCGAGATCATCCGGGGCCAGCAATACATGGCCCTGGCGCTCTGCAAGGATAACGAGCCATACCTTGTCACCATGAACTATGGCTTCGACGAGGAGCGCCGCTGCTTCTACTTTCACTGCGCCCAGCGCGGCAAGAAAATGGATTACCTCGCCGCCAACCCCGTGGTCTGGGGGCAGATCACCGAGGATCGCGGGTTGGTGGCAGGGCAATGCGACTATGCCTATCGCACCGTGCAGTTCCGAGGCCGCGTCGAGTTCCTGGAGGACTTGGAGGCCAAGCGCCAGGCGCTGAGCCTGATGATCGAGCAACTGGAGAGCGAGCCAGAGCCGCTGAAAGCCAGGCTGCTGCAAGCGGCGCGCCTGGAAAAGGTGACGGTGGGCTGTATCTGGATCCAAGAGATGACGGGCAAGCGCGGCGAATAACAAAAAGGCCCTGAAAAGGGAACCTTTCGCCCCCACTTGCGTATACAGAGCTGAACGCGATGGCCGGCTCATGGCCGTCGCGGGCACTCCTCCTCTTGCTTTTCTCGGGCGCGTGCTGGGGGCGGCACGCGCCTGAGACAAAGCGATATCCGCCCCACTAGGTCATTTCCCCATTCGCCGAATCGCGCAAGGCGATTGGAAACTTCTGGTTTGACTTCTGAGCGTCTTTCTGCTATAGTGCTTGTTATGCTCGCGTATCGAGCTAACCACTGGCTGGAGGTCACACATGGTGGACACGTCACAAGAGAAGAGCTCGCTCAAGGACGAAAGCGAGCAGTCGACCGAGAGCATGTTGGATTGGCTGAACGAGGAATATCTCTATTGCCAACCCAAACGTGGTGACCTGCGCAAGGCCACGATTCTGGAAGTCAAGCCAAGCGAGGTGTTGGTCGATATCGGGGCCAAGATGAACGGCGTGGTACAGGACCGGGATTTGGTGCGGCTGGATGAAGAGGTACGCGCCGCACTCAAGCCCGGCGCCGAGATCATGGTCTATGTGCTTCAGCCAGAGAGCGAAGGCGAGGTCATCGTCTCGATCAACATGGCGCAGTCCATGCGAGATTGGCAGCGCGCCATGGAGTATCTGGAGAGCCAGGCCATCCTGGAGAGCGAAGTCGTGGGCTACAACCGCGGCGGCCTTTTGATGCAGTTCGGGCAGATCCAGGGCTTTGTCCCCACCTCCCAGGTCTCCTCGCTCGGGCGCGGCAGCCGCAGCCCGGATCGGGACGGCGCCCTGCAAGAGATGGTCGGGCGCACCTTGCCGGTCAAAGTCATCGAGGTGGACCACCGTCGCCGCCGTTTGATCCTTTCCGAGCGGCAGGCCCGCCGCGAGTGGGAAAAAGCCCAGCGCGAGCAGTTCATCGCCGAGCTGCAGGAAGGCCAGACCCGACACGGCGTCGTCAGCAGCCTCTGCGACTTTGGCGCGTTCGTCTCGCTGGGCTATATCGATGGGCTGATCCACATCTCGGAAATCTCCTGGGAGCGCGTCAACAAGCCCGAGCAGGTTTTGCAGGTTGGCCAGGAAGTGGACGTCTATGTGCTCTCTGTCGATCGGGAGCGCGAGCGCATCGCCCTGAGCCTCAAGCGCCTGCAATCCGATCCCTGGTCCCAGGCCGTCGAGAAATACTGGGAGGGCCAGTTGGTGGAAGGCGAGATCACCAACGTGCTCAAGTTCGGGGCCTTTGCCTCCATCGGCGACGGCATTGAGGGCTTGATCCACATCTCGGAGCTGGCTGATGAAGTCAGCGATCCGGCGCAGATTGTCCAGATCGGCGACCGGGTCCAGTTGCGCGTGCTGGAAGTGGACAAGGAGCGGCGCCGCATCGCCCTGAGCCTGAAGCGCGCCAACGACTGACGAAAACACCCACGCAGAAAAGGACAAGGGTGGACAACATGGAGACCAAGCGAACAAGCGGATTCGTCGCGATGATGCCTTTTGGGCAGAGCGGCCGGACCGACTTGGATTGGTTTGGGGTGAACCTGGCCAGGGCCCTGGCCGACAAGCTGATCGCCGCCGGATTGGACGTCATTTCTTGTTACGAGCTGGCCTATACCCGACAAGAGATCCACACCCAGACACTGGTTAACTGGGAAGAGCAGATCCGCGTCAGCGAGGTGTTGCATGGGGGCCATATCGTCACGGGAAGCTATCTGATCGACGACAAGCGCATCAGGATCAACGCCTACCAGGTGCGCGACACCGGTTTTTCGCTGATCGCCAAAGAGGAGGACACGCTGGATAACCCAGCAGCGCTGCTCGATCGGGTTTCTCAGCGCATCGTCGCCGCCTTTGGCGGCGCGGTATCCGCCTCGATTCGCGATCGCATCGCCGCGGTCTCGGCGACACAGGGCCTGCCCGCCTGGCAAGCTCTGGCTCAAGCCTGGACGGCCTGGGCGGCCAAGGACCTGGAAGGCGTCCGCGTCGCTGTCCGTGCCGCCCAAGAGCTGGACCCCGAGTTTCACGAGCCGCTGGATATCCTGGCCCGCGCCACCGCCGAGCTGGACGGCGCCGAGCAAGCCAAGATCGCCCGCAAGGCCCAGTTGACCCACCTCATGTCAGCCGCCAAGCCCTACTATCGCGCCCTGGTCATCATCGACGACGTGCTGGCGCAAGCGCAGCGCAACGGCGCCAACGATCTGGCCGCCGACTGCCTCAAGGCCCGGGCCGCAGTCCAACGCAACCTGGACAAGGCCGATATCGCCCAGTATTACCAGCAGCGCCTCGCCCAGGTGGATGAAGAGATCGAGCTGCTGCTGGACGAGGACGAGAGCAAGCGGCTGGTCGTGCTGCGCGACCGTGGCTGGACGACCGCTCAGGCGGTCAGTCTGTACCTCTTGGCGAATAGCTGGTTACAGCAGGGCGAGATCAACCTGCAAATCGGGCGCTATGCCGCCGCGCGGGCCTATGGCCAGCGCGCCGACGAGATCTATGCTTCCTTGGGGAGCGCCAAGAAACGGCAGCAGGCCAAAAAGCTGCTCTCAGCGGCGCCGGCCGCGGCTTGAGCCCCAGCTTGCCAACCGAACACGCCAACCCGCGGGAGGCCCTCAAAGCCTCCCGCGGGTTATGTCTGCTCGCCTCCGAATGCTGCGGGCAGGGTGAAATGAAAGGTGTTGCCCACTCCTTCCGCGCTCTCCACCCAAATGCGCCCCCCGTGAGCTTCCACGGCCATGCGGCAGAAGGCCAGCCCCAGGCCCACGCCGCGCCCTCTGGCTTGCGAATTACCCAATTGTCGGAACTTGTCGAATATCGCTTCCCGGGCCTCCGCCGGGATGGGCTCGCCGGGGCTATGGATGCTCACCCGAAGCCCCGCGCCCTCCGTCATCTTGCCCAGCGTGACCAAGATCAAGCTGCCCCGCGGCGAATAGCGGATGGCATTGTCCAATAGGTTCGCCACGATCCGGGAAAGCAGATCGCCATCCGCCTTCACAGGTGGAACCTCATCGACGGCCAGCATGAGCCGCTTGTCGTCCACGCTCGCCAGGGGCGCTAGCTGCTGGATGCTCTGCTGGATCAAGGCGGGGATATCCTGGGGAAGCTTGTTCAGGATCAGCCTGCCCCGTTCCATGCGATTGATATCGAGGATATTGTTCACCATCCTATCCAACTGCACCACGCTGGAAAAGGCCACCTCGAGCATCCTGCGATGGACCGGGTCCAGCACAGCGCCCTCGTCCAAGACGAATTGCAGGGCCAATTGGGTGTTGGATAGGGGGTTGCGCATGTCGTGGATGAGCATATGGGTCAGGTCCTCGCGCCACCGGCCCAGCTCTTGCAGCTCCTGGTTCTGCTCGCGCGACGCGGCGTAGCGCTCCTGCAGGGCATCATGCAGCTCTTTGATGCGCAACAGCGACTTGACGCGCAGGGTCAACTCTAGCACATCGAACGGCTTGAACAAAAAGTCGTCGCCGCCCGCCTCCACCGCCTGAACCCTGAGCGCCCGGTCGCTTCGCGCCGTCATCAGGATGATTGGGACGTGCCGCGTCGCCTCCGCTTCCTTGAGCGCGCGGCAGACCTGCAGGCCGCTCAGCGAAGGCATCACCACGTCCAGGAGAACCAGATCGGGGTTGCGCTCTTGCGCCATCTGCAAGGCCGCCACGCCATCGGCGGCCTCGAGAAAGCGGTACCGGCCGTCGGCGCGGGATAGCGCCTCCCGAATCAGGGTGCGTATCATCTCCTCATCGTCAGCGATCAGGATCGTCGGCATCGTGGCTCCGCATCGTCCAGGCGTAGGTCAAGGCGCGCTGACGCTCACTGGCTCAAGCGCTGCTTTAGATAGGTGATGTTGCCGATGGGCGTGGGATCCATCTGGTAGAGCATGGCCAGGTAATAGCTGACATAGTCGCCATAGTGGACCATCGAGAGGAGCTGCGCCAGCGGGCTGCTCCCGCGCGCCTCGACCGTCTGGCACTTGATCCCGCGCGCCGCCAAGATCTCGCGCGTGACCTCGAAGCGGCGGCGATTGCGCGGGTGGTCCAGCGAGGAGAGCAACATGATCACCCGAGCGGTCTGGCTCACCGCCTGCGGCGCCTCGAACCCGGCCACCGCATTATGGTTCAGCTCGGGCATCTGCTCGAAAAAGCTCCAAGACTTGGCGTTCTCGTTGAACTGGCCCTTCCAGCGCCGCGCCACCTCGGAGAGATAACCCGCGCCATAGACGATGGGCAGTCCGCCCCACAACCAACTGGCCAGCCCTTTCGCCGCGTTCTGCACCGCCGGCACCCCCGGCGCGATCTCGGCCTGCCATTCGCTCATCACGGCGATGGCCTCCTGGACGTCCGCCGACTTGTCCGCCACCAGCCCCAGTTTGCAGAGGACGCCCAGCACCAGGATCAACGAATGGCCCAGCGCCGCCCGCGGCTGCGAAGGATAGGTGAACCGCACCACCGGCAAGGCATGGGCCGCGGCCCACTCGGCCAATTGGCCTCCGGTGGTCACCGCCACCACCATCGCCCCCGCCGCAAGGGCGGCCTCGGCGGTGAGCAGGGTCTCCTCCGTGTTGCCGGAGTGGCTGGAGGCGATCACCAGCGTCTCCGGGCCCACAAAAGCGGGGAGCGTGTAATCGCGGTTGACCAGCATCGGCACGGCGCACTCGGGTTGCGCCAGCGTGCGCACCAGGTCGCCGCCGATGGCCGAGCCGCCCAGCCCCAGCACCAAGACCTGCCGAGCATGCCGGTACCGCTCCGGCAGGGCGCTGCGCTGCGCGTTCTGCCAGGCCTCCGCGCATTGCTGGGGCAGCCGGGAGATATGGCCCAGCATATCCTGCGGGTCGCACAGCCTCAATTCGGCGAGGTTATCCAGATCGGTCATGCGCTTTTCACTCCTTCTCCTGTCCGTGCTGTTCCGCGCCAGCCAGGTCCATCGCCAGGCGATAAACCTGCTGGCGCGGCCAATGGGATCGCTGCGCCACCTGTCGCGCCGCTTCGCTCTTGCTCAGACCTCCGGCCAGCAGCTCCGCCAGGCTGGCGCGCACGTGCTCCTCGGCCCACGCGGCCGAGTCGGCCTCCGTCGCCCCCGCGATCACCAGCGTGATCTCGCCGCGCGGCGGCTGCTGCTCAAAGTGGGCCAGGGCCTCGCTCACCGTGCCGCGGATCACCTGCTCAAAGAGCTTGGTCAGCTCGCGCGCCACGGCGATCTGCCGGTCCCCGAGGGTCTCGCGGATATCGGCGAGCGCCTCGCGCAGGCGGTGGGGCGCCTCGTAGGCCACCAGCGTGCGCCGCTCGGCCTGGCACTCGCCCAACAGGGCGCGCCGCGCCGAGGGCTTGCGCGGCAGAAACCCCAAAAAGACAAAGCCATCCGTGGGCAGCCCGCTCACCACCAGGGCCGTGGTCAGCGCGGAAGGCCCAGGGATGGGCACCACCGGCAGCCCCGCCGCGATGGTCGCCGCGATGAGGCGATAGCCGGGGTCGGAGAGGCCAGGGGTGCCCGCCTCCGAGATGAGCGCCACATCGCCCCCTTGCAGGGCCTCGAGGATCGCGCCGACCTTGGTCTCCTCGTTGTGCTCAAAGAGGCTGGTGACCGGCGCGTGGATATCGTAATGGCGCAGGAGATGTTGCGCCGTGCGGGTATCCTCGGCGGCGACGAGCGAAACCCCTTTCAGCACCCGCAGCGCTCGCAAGGTGATATCTTCGAGATTGCCAATAGGCCCCGCAACCACATATAGCGTGCCGATAAAACCCTCCCGCTCCGCGATACCCGGTCCTCGCGAGGCCTAGCTTAACCCTTTTGGAGCCTGCTGTCAATTGGCGCGGATGCGCGCGGTTGCCAAAACAGCAAGACAATGGTAAGCTATCCCAATAGCGACCGAGTGAAACATGACCATCTCGAAAGGAGGGCGACATGGGACGCAGAACGCGATGGCTCCTGGCGCTGGCTGCGGCACTGCTCCTCCTGGCGGTGGCGCCCCTGATCGTGCCCATCCCTCCCCTGCGAGACACGGTCCCACCGCAAGCATTGGCGGACCCCGATAGCCGCTTTGTCGAGGTCAACGGGGTCAGCACCCATTACAGGCTCGGCGGCGAGGGCGAGCCAACCCTGATCCTGTTGCACGGCTTTGGCGCCAGCGTCTTTAGCTGGCGCGAGGTGATGGCGCCGCTGGCCGAGCTCGGCACCGTCATCGCCTTCGACCGGCCCTCCTCCGGTCTCACCGAGCGCCCGCTGCCCGGCGACTGGATGGGCGAAAGCCCCTACAGCGCCTCCAGCCAAGCCGCGGCCGCCATCGCCCTGCTGGACCAATTCGGCTCTGGGAAGGCCATCCTGGTGGGCAACTCGGCGGGCGGGACCATCGCCATGCTCGCCGCGCTGGCATACCCCGACCGCGTCGCGGCCTTGATCCTGGGCAGCCCGGCGGTCTATACCCGCGGCGGCGCACCCACTTGGGTGCGACCTCTATTGCGCACGCCGCAGGCCCGACGCCTCGGCCCGCTCTTTTCCCGCTCGCTCTCCACCCTGGGGCGGCGCTTGCTCACCACCGCCTGGCACGACCCCGCCAGGATCACGCCCGAGATTGAGGCCGGCTACACCAAGCCCCTGCGCGCCGAGAACTGGGACCGCGGGCTATGGGAGCTGACCGTGGCCGGCCAGCCCACCGGCCTGACGGAGCGCCTGCAGGAGCTCACCTTGCCCGTGCTGGTCATCACCGGCGACGATGACCGCATCGTGCCCACCGCGGAGAGCGTCCGCCTCGCCAGCGAGCTGCCCAACGCCGAGCTGGCCGTGATACCAGCGTGCGGGCACGTCGCCCACGAAGAGTGCCCCGAAGCTTTCCTGGAAGCTGCGATCGCTTTCGTCGCCCGATTGCCGTAAAGGAGAGGACAGATGGCCCAGATTCGCTCAGGACCAGCGCCCGATTTCAGCCTGGCCGATACGCAAGGCCGCGCGGTTCGCCTCTCGGACTATCGAGGGCGTAGACACGTCGTGCTGGTCTTTAACCGGGGCTTCGTCTGACCGTTCTGCCGCCGGCACATGGCGCAGTTGCGCCAACGCTATGGAGAGCTCCAGGCCCGCGACGCCGAGGTGATCGCCATCGGCCCCGAGGGAGCGACCGAGTTTCGCCAATACTGGGAAGGCCACCAGATGCCGTTCATCGGCCTGCCGGACCCCGAGCACCGCGTCGCCGATCTTTACGCCCAGGAGGTCAACCTGTTGCGGGCCGGACGCCTGCCCGCGCTTTTCATTATAGACAAGGAGGGCGAGATCCGTTACGCCCACTATGGCGGATCCATGGCCGACACCGTGTCCGTGGACACCCTGCTGAGCGTCCTGGACCAGCTCGCCTAGAGAGTGTTTGCCAAGTCCGGGAATCAGCCTTGTTGGCGTTTTGTGGAGTCAGTTGACGCCTTCAGCAGCCAGTTGAGCCATGACACAAAGACTTGGCAAACACGGCCTAGCCCCACCTAACCGCGCCACACGGGGGTAATCCATGTCCCAACCCACGCCGCCGCCCGAAGCCACATCCAACACCTTGCGCCCCGACCCGGCGATGCTGGATAGCCCGCTGGAGCAGCGGGCGCTACACAAGTTCCTGCTGCTCACCAACCTTCCGCTGACCTGGAACGCCTGGCAGATCATCGGGTTCATCGCCGGGCTGCTGGCGGTGACGGCGGCCCTCTGGTGGGCCCTGGTGGATGGCTCCTCGGCCCTGGATGTGCTGCAGGCCCTGGCCTTTTTCGTCCTCGCCGACGCCCTCATCCTGGCCAGCCTGCCGCTGCTCAGGCTCTCATTCGGCCCCGTGGGCGCGCAGCTCGTCCTGCTGGCGGCGCCCCGCTGCCTCGCGGCCATCTTGGCCATCGCCCTCGCCCGGTGGCTGGGCGCCGACTGGGCCGTGGCGATCCTCCTAGCGCTGGAGCTGGCCGCGCTGGCCGCCGTGGCCTGGGGCGCCTACGGCGAGTCCTGGCGCATCCAACTCACCGAGATGCCCCTGGCCCTGGGAGGGGCGACGGATGCCCCGCCGCTGCGCCTCCTGCACCTGAGCGACCTGCACGTGGAGCGCTACGGGCGGCGCGAGGAGCGGCTGCTGCGCCTGGTCCGCGAGGCCGAGCCGGACCTGATCCTGATCACCGGCGATTACGTCAGCCTGTCCTGCGTGGATGACCCCTTGGCCCACGCCGACGCACGCCGCGTCCTGGGCCAGATTGCCGCGCCGCGCGGCGTCTATGCGGTGCTGGGCAGCCCGCCGGTAGATCGCAACTCGGCCCAGATGTTCGAGGGCCTGGATATCCGCCTCTTGCGCAACGAGGCAGTCGCCGTCGACATCGGCTGGGGCCAGCGGATCGCGCTCCTGGGCCTCGATTGCCTGCAAGACCCGCCGCGAGACGCCGAGCACCTGCGCGAGGTCTCCGCTCAGGCCGCGCCCGGCCTCCGGCGCGTGTTGCTTTTCCATTCGCCCGAGCTGGCGCTGGCCGCGCCCGAGGCCGCGATCGACCTTTACCTCTGCGGGCACACCCACGGCGGCCAGATTCGGCTCCCCTTCTACGGGGCCATGATCACCTCCTCCACCCTGGGCAAACGCTTCGAGATGGGCTACTATCGCGTGGGGCAGACGCACCTCTACGTTAGCCGCGGCATCGGGCTGGAAGGGATGGGCGCCCCACGCCTGCGGTTCCTCTGCCCGCCCGAGGTCACCCTGTTCACCCTCACCGGCCTATAGCTTCAGGGAGGTCCAACATGCGCAGAATCCCGCTCATCTTGGTCCTGGTCGCCAGCATCCTGTTCGCCGTCCCCTGGCTCACCGTTGCCGCGTCGCCCGGCCCCCGGGTGCAGCTCAAATACGCCGCGTTCGACCCGCTGGCGAGAGAGCCGATCATCCCTGCCGCCCTGTTGGGCAGAAAGGAGGAGGCCGCCTATTACCTGGTGCAGTTCACCGGGCCCATCGAGACGGCCTGGCGGGATGACCTCGTCGCGCTGGGGGCCCGGATCATGGACTATGTGCCCGACTGGGCCTACTTGGTGGCCATGGACGCCGATCTGGCCGGCCAGGCCGCCAAGCTGGGCAGGGTGCGCTGGGTAGGGCCCTATCGCCCCGCGTACAAGCTGAGCCAGGAGCTCCGCCAGCCCGCGGAAAAGAGCCTGGACGTGCTGATCCAGATCTTTGCCGATCGGGATGTGGAGCTGGCAGCCAAGGACCTGACGGCGCTGGGCGCCCAGGTGCGCTCGGCCAGCGCCGGCGACCTGGCGGGGTATATCCGTGCCACTCTGCCCACGGGGGCGCTGGTCCAGGTCGCCAACCTGCCCGCGGTAAGCTGGATCGAGCGTTACCATCCCGTCGAGCCGGCCAATGACGTGAGCCGCGAGATCATGACCATCACCGAGACCTGGGCGCGCACGGGGCTCTTTGGCGCGGGGCAAATCGTGGCCGTGGCGGACACGGGGCTGGACAACGGCAACCCCGCCGCGCTGCACCGGGATTTCCGCGGGCGGCTGCTCAAGGCCTACGCGCTGGGTCGCCCGCCGGACGATTGGAGCGACGCCAGCGGGCATGGGACGCACGTGGCAGGCTCCATCCTGGGCAACGGCGCGCGCTCCGGCAGCAACCCCGCGGCCCACGACTATGCGGGCTCGTTCGCCGGCGTCGCGCCGGAGGCCTCCTTGATCTTTCAGTCGCTCCGCGACGGCGAAGGCAACTTTTCGACAGGCATCCCCTCCAACCTGAACGAGCTTTTCCAGCCGCCCTATCAGGACGGCGCGCGCATCCACAGCAATAGCTGGGGCGGCAACACTGGCGGCGACGACAACCCCCTGGGCGGCTATGTCTCCCAGGCGCGCCACGTGGACGAGTTCACCTGGACGCACAAGGACATGACCATCCTCTTTTCCGCCGGCAACCAGGGCGTGGATGCCGATAGCGACGGCGTGGTGGACCTGGACTCGCTGCAATATCCGGGCACCGCCAAGAACGCCATCACCATCGGCGCCTCGGAATCGGAGCGCTCCGGCGGCTATGCCCGCACCTGGGGGGAGACCTGGCCCGACGATTTCAAGGAGCGGCCCGTCTCCACCGACCGCATCTCGAACGATCCGCGCGGCATCGCCGCCTTTAGCGGGCGCGGCCCCACCGACGACGGGCGCATCAAGCCCGACCTCGTCGCGCCGGGGACCAACATCGTCTCGGTCCGCTCCCAGGATGCCGAGGGCACTGGCTGGGGCGCCTACGACGACTATTACCTGTACATGGGCGGGACCAGCATGGCCACGCCCCTCACCTCCGGCGCCGCGGCCCTGGTACGGGAGCGCTACGTCCGACACCAGGGCGTCGCCAAGCCGAGCGGCGCCCTGATCAAAGCGACCCTCATCAATGGCGCGGAGAGCATCTCCCCCGGCCAGTATCCGGTGGGGCCCTGCCAAGAGATCCCCGACCAAACCCCCAACATGGCGAGCGGCTGGGGGCGGGTGAACCTGGCCAACGCCATCGCGCCGCTGGCGCCGCGCTGGACCCTATTCAGGGATAGCCAGCCCGGCCTGAGCACCGGCCAGACCGTCTCGTATGATATCAGCTTGCAAGGCAGCTCCCGCGACCTGGCCGCCTTTGCGCCGCTCCCAGGCGAGCCGGACGCCGCCAGCGAACCCGCGCCGCAAGCCGGCGCCACTTGCCAGCAGCTGCTCTACGACGGCGGCTTCGAATACCAGGGCTACAACTGGCAGACCGAGGGCAACATCTGGCTGAGCGAGCAGGCCCACTCGGGCGCCTATTCCGCCTGGCTGGGCGGGCAGGATAACGCCCATGACTGGCTCTGGCAATCGCTCTACATCCCCGCCAACGCCACGCGGGTCACCCTCTCCTTCTGGTACACCCAGGACTCGGAGGAGAACTATTGCGGCTACGATGACTTTTGGGTGGGCTTTTACGAGCCGGACTGGGGCGACTGGTTTGCCGAGCTGCTCTGGCAGGATGGCAAAGCCGTGACCGAGGGCTGGGCCTACAAGCAGATCACCCTGCGCGAGGCACAGTTGGCGGCCATTCGCGACCAGAACGTGCACCTGGCCTTCGAGCTGACCACCGACGACTATGGCCCCACCTCGGTGCGCCTCGACGATGTGACGCTCGAGATCTGCACCGCCGCGCCGGACGCGACGCCGACCCCGTTGCGCGTGACGCTGGTCTGGACCGACTATCCGGGGGCGCTCTGGGCGGCCAAGACGCTGGTCAACGACCTGGACCTGGAGGTGGTTGCGCCGGATGGGCGGCGCTACCGCGGCAACGGCGGGACGCAGCCCGACCGCCTCAACCCGGTGGAGGATGTCATCATACCCAGCCCGCTGGCGGGCCGCCATCAGATCGTGGTGCGGGGCTATAACGTGCCCTCGGGGCCGCAGCCGTTCGCCATCGTCGCCTCCGGCGCGGATAGCGGAACCGGCCTGGACCATCGCGGCTTTTTGCCGCTGATTCGCAAGACCAGATAGCAAGGAGCTAACCATGAACCTGCAAGAACTGGACAAAGCCCTCATCGGCGAGATTTGGACCTCGGATGAAAGCTGGCGCAACCTGCTGTACCTGTGCGACGCCTGCGGCCACCGCTTCATGGGCTCGCCCGGGTACCGGCAAGCCGCCGAGTTCGTCGCCGAGCGATTCAGCGCGTACGGGCTCCAAAACGTGGCCCTGGAGCCGTTTTCCGTCCGCGGCTGGCAGCGCGGCCCGGCCCGCCTCCACGTGTTGGGCGAGTGGGCGCGGGAGGTGCCCTGCATCGCCCTGCCCTATTGCGTGCCCTGCGACCAAGAGCTGGAGCTGCTCGACCTGGGCACGGGCACGCCGGAGGAGATCGACCGGCAACGAGCGGCGATCCCGGGCAAGGCGGTGATCGTCTCCAGCGCCATGCCCCCCGGCGACAAGCGCTACATCCACCGCATGGAAAAGTACATGCGCGCCCAAGAGGCCGGGGCCCGCGCCTTTCTGTTTGTCAACGCTTCCCCCGGCGATATGGTCATCACTGGCGGACTGCCCGAGCGCGGCAGCGATATCGCGGGCGTCGGCCTCTCCTACGAAAGCGGCGCGCTGCTCAGCCGCCTGCTGTCCCGCGGGCCGCTGCGCGCGCGGTTGCGCGTGGAGAGCGCCTCGGCGCCCATCACCTCCTGGAACGTGGTGGGGGAAATCCCGGGCGGGGAGCGCGCTGACGAGATGATCGTCGTGGGCGGGCACCTGGATTCCCACGACCTGTGCGCCGGGGCGGCGGACAATGCCACGGGCATCGCCATGGTGCTGGAGGCCGCACGCGCCCTGAGCCGCTTGCCAGGCCCCCTGGCGCGGACGACGCGTTTCGTCGCCTTTGGCGTGGAAGAGCTGGGGCTGATCGGCTCGGACGCCTACGCCAGCGCCCACGCCGCCGAGCTGGGGCGCGTCCAGTTCATGCTCAACCTGGACGTGGCCGGGGCCAATATCGCCAACGACCTGGCCCTGCAAAGCTGCCCGGAGGAGGAAGGCTATTTCCGCGCCATGGGCGAGGCGATGGCCTACACGCTGAACGCGCACCCCGCCTTTCATCCCTACAGCGACCATTTCGCCTTTGTGATGGCAGGGGTCCCGGCGGGCGCGTTGGGCCACAGCGGCGGCGAGCCGCGCAAAGGCTACGCCCACACCGCCGCTGACACGGTGGACAAGCTGTCGCCCGTCGAGCTGCGGCTCTCGGCGATGGTCGCCGCGCGCATCGCCCTGCGCCTGGCGCAGGATACCGCCTGGAAACCGGCGCACCGCACGGCGGAAGCGGTCCGCGAGCTGCTGATCAACTCGCCGTTCGTGGAGGCACTGCGCTACGAGGGGCGCTGGCCGTGGGCTGAGACGAAATGAGGGCGGAGGCTTAGCGCCAATAGCGCGCCGTGACCAGCCGATCCTCCCAGCCGCGCTCGCGCAGAAAGGCCCAGGCATCGGCGATGTCCGCCACCTCGGCCAAGTCGGCGTGGGCGTCGGAGCCAATGGAGAAAAGCACCTCGCGCTCCCGCAGCGCCGCCCAGAGCGCCGTGGTGTAGGCATCATCGCTGCGATAGTAGGGCACGCGCCGGCCGGTCTGGGATGAGACGGTGGTATAGGGCGAGGCGGTGGAAAGCTCGATAAAGATCCGCTGCTCCGCCAGTGTGCGGGCCAGGTCGACTGCGTTGCCCGCGCCGGAAAAGCCCTGCCCAAAGAAGGTGTGCGCCAGCCCCACGGGAACCTGGAGCCAGCGCCGATAGGCCACCAGCGCCGAAAGCGGCAACCCTCGCCAATCCGGGTTGCTCACATACTCGAAGAGCACATAATCCAGCCCGTTGAGCGGCGTCCGGCGAAAGCCGCGCTGCCAGAACTGGTCCATGGGCGTGCGCTCGGAAAAGTCCACCTCCAGCCCGCATAGCACGCGGACCTGCCCGGCATATCGTTGCGCGAGGCCGCGCACCTCCTGGATATACGCGTCCAGGAAATCGATCCCCACAAAGCTAGCGGTGGCGGACAGCTTGGCCGTCTTGAAGTGATCCGAGATGCCCACGTGCGTCAGCCCACCGGCGATCGCCGCCTGGACGACCTCTTCCGGCGCAAAGCGCCCATCGGACCAAGTGGTATGGTTGTGCAGGTTGATGCGGCAGGCTGCAGTTGTATTGGTAGCCATTAGGCTGCCGCAACTCCCAGAATCAGAACCGGAATGTCTATATCAGCTACGCCGCGCCGCTCCAAATCCCAGGTGAACTGCTCGAAATAGGAAACACCTGTGGACATGTCGTCCGCGAAAGCCTTGACGGGCACGATCTCGATACCCACATCAATCACACCCAGCTTGTGAAATATGGTCATCTTGGCACAGACGTTGTAGACCATGAAAGCATACTTGCCGAACTGAATCTCCACCCCCACGCAGCTCTTGACGAAATCCATCTCCCGAAAAGCACCCTTGGATAGCGCTTCAGGGGCATAGCCGGGCTCGTAATAGGTGGTAGAGTATTCGCACTGAACCCTATGTTTCCGCCAATCACGTAGAGTGAATTGCTCGCTAAAAACCTTGTTGATGGCGCGCGGACTGTACAGCGTCTTCCCAGGCATTGTTTTCTCGCGGCTCATCTTGGTCTTGCACGACGCAGTGTCCACGGCGGCGATAACCTCTTTGACTTCGCGCAGCTCGGCCGCATACCGTGCGCTCGTCAACGCCTGGCGCCCGTTATTGAAAGAGTATGTGCCCACGATGATCATTCGTATTTCTCTGGCCTTTCCAACAGGCTGGCTT
>Ga0123330_1000009_pt1 | contig 184079 bp, 145 predicted proteins | sample BioC13SIPDNA_2_FD_89704 | JGI IMG/M metagenome (GOLD analysis project Ga0123330, IMG submission 89704) | Anaerobic biogas reactor microbial communites from Washington, USA - Biogas_R2_A C13 SIP DNA | ecosystem: Engineered > Bioreactor > Anaerobic > Unclassified | place: Washington, USA... | reverse complement strand
GGGTCAACTCTTCCAATTAACCACCGCCACCATCTCGGTTGGCATCAGCGCCTAAGCCGTTGATCGGCACGAGTTTCAGGCCAAGCTCGTGAGCTCGCCGTGCCAGGTTCCGTTGGACTCGAACGCGATACTGTTGCTCATAGTATTGTTCGCCCTGGTCCACATATTCCTGTCCATAGCGCAGCATGCTGTAGACAAGCCTGGCCAGTTTGTGGGCGGCCGCAGTGACGGCTTTCGGAGCCCCAAGACGCGATCGCATGCGCCGATAGTAGGCCCCCAGCGCACTTTTCGAGTGAACAAGGGTCTGCGCAGCCATACGCAAGATGGCGGCCGCCCGGTTGGCCGACGGCTTCGTTCGTGAACTCATGATCCGACCGCCCGATTTCTTCACACCGGGACACAACGCCAGCCAAGACGCAAAATGCTTCGCGCTCGGCCAACGTGTCATGTCCGTGCCGATTTCAGCGATTAGTTTGAGTGCCGTGGTCGCATCAATTCCGTCGATGCGTGTCAAATCGACACCGGTGATCCGATAGAGATGGCCACGGGCATCGATTCGCACACTGTTCTTCTGAATGCGTCCCTTGCGTTTCCGTTTGTACTCCCTATCGTCAGGCGGCGATTCCTCCGTCTTTCGATCCATGGTGACCATGTAGGCATCGATTTGTTCGTCGCATGCTTGAATCTGCTGCCGGTACGCCCGATAGAGTTCCAACGCCTGCCGCAAAGCAAACAGGTGCTCGTCGCGATAGGCCCCATCCAACGCTTTGGCGATTTCCTCTTCGCTCCGCGCACAACGGCAGTGACGGTGTCTCGCCAGAGCCTTGGGATCACGCTCGCCGTCGACGATAGCGTCAATTATAGCCATCCCGGTGACGCCCGTGATGTCACTCACCACGTGCTGCAGCTTCAGATTCATTTGGCTCAGGGCCTTCTGCATGTGCTGGATGTGTTGCGCAGCGTGTTCGGTGAGCATCGAACGTTGGCGCAGATACACTCGTAGCTTGCATACATCATCTGCCGGCCGAAATGCTCCGGACAGCAATCCGAAAGTGTGCAGTTGCTGAATCCACTGGCAGTCCAAGGCGTCGCTCTTTCGCCCAGGCACATGATGAACAGCACGAGCGTCAACCAACTTCACTTCGAACCCACGTGCTTCCAGAAGTTCAAATAACGCAATCCAGTAAATTCCGGTTGATTCCATGGCAACCGTTGTGATCTGGCAGGCCGTCAACCAGTCGGCGATTGCGCGCAGATCGCACGAGAATGCCCCGAATCGACGCACTGGCTGCTCGTCACATTCTGTCGGCACGCAAACCCAGTGCTCCGTCGCACCCACGTCGATGCCCGCAGCTCGATGATGCACCGGCGTCATTGTCTCCGTTGACACCTGAGTCTTCGAAGGCCCCCGTCGCGAACCGCGACCTTCTGAACGTCTTGGCGATTTCTTGTTTGTCTTACGCTTACCCATGTCCTACTCCTTTTACGGCAGAAAGAGGAGAACATGCCAGGTAATGGGACTGCGATAGCATCGACAATCTTCCAAACGGGATCGACATGACAGCCGTCACCAATGCTCGCACCGCTTGTCCCACAGACCATGCTTGACTACGGGGAAACGCCACCAATGAGTCACCGGCCTTTGGATACCCGGCATGACTTTCAACCATACCTCACGCAAGGCGCAAAACACGAACTAACTGGTTAATTACACCTCCCTTGTCGCGCCGCGGCATACCCTGCTTGACTCTGGACAGGCAGCGTGTTAACGCCTGCAGCTGCCCACCTAGCTGTCGATCTTGCTTTGCCCGTGCTTCCAGCCTTTGTACCACGCGATGGACGCCGCTGCCGTCACGATAGCCAAAGAGTTTGGCGACTTCGGTCATTCGCCGGCCGCCGTGGCGGACCTGCAGCCAGATGGCGATCCGACGATCGGTCTGCTCGGCGGCAAGCTTGTCGATCGCTTCGGCCAGGGCCTCGGCTCCGGCACGACGAGACCAGCGGATTTCGTCATCGCCTTCGGACTCAGCCAATGCCCGGCGTGCCATGTCCCACAAGGCCTGGCCGCCGAGGACCAGTCCGCCGCGGAGTTCCTGCCAAGGGGAAGGAACCGCCTGGCCGAACATCTGGGCGATCTCGTCGCGGTAGGCCGCCTGGGCCGCTTTTCGGGTGCGGCCGAAATAGCTGAGCCACTCGGTGCACAACCAGGCCGGCGCGTCGGGCTGGCTCAGTCCGGCGTAGGCCCGGTGGCTGCTCCAGCGGTAGCGGGCGAGTTCGGCACGCCGCTCGAGGGGCACAGGCCGGCGTTTGTCTTTCGGGCGGACCGGGTTGAGGTGGATGTACTTGACGAGCTGCCGGGCGTAGAGGTCGGCCTCGACGAGGTGGGCCTTGAAGCGGCCCTGGAAGAGATGCCCGCTGCGCTGGTGCCGGCGATTGAAGCGGATGCTGTAGGTGGCCTGGAGCCAGCCGGCCGCGTCGCTCAGGTTGGCGCGGGGCGTCTGGAGGAGGAGGTGATAGTGGTTGCCAAGCAGGCAGTAGGCATGGACGACGAGGCCGAACCGGCCGACGGCTTCTTCGAGGGTTTCGAGGAAACGCTGGCGGTCGGCTGGGTCGCGATAGATGTCCTTACGCTCGTTTCCCCGTGCGGTGACGTGGTAGACGGCGTTTTCGAACTCGACTCGGACGGGTCTTGCCATGCTGGGATTCTACGCTGAGATGCCGATTCTGTCAAGAGTCAAGAGTTGACCCCGTATTCACCATCTTGCGTAGTGCCTTGTAGTCCGTCTTCCCGGTGCCAAGAACGGGTATTGCGTCGACTATGCACACCTCGTCCAGGCGCATGACGCCGCGGAAGCCGGCTTCGGTGAGGAGTTGGTTGGCGTCGCGGAGGGCCAGGTCTTGCGTGGTGAAGAGGGTGATGTGGCGGCCGGTGGGGGTTTCGACGCCTTCGACGGCGACTTGCGGGCCGTCTTCGGTGGGCGGGAAGCGTTGGGAGAACGGTTCTTCCAGGGCGGGCAGGGAGATCATTTCGCCGCCGGCCTTCAGGAACCGCTTGAGCCGGCCGCGGAAGTGGATGAACCGTTCTTCGTCGAGCATCACCAGATCGCCGGTCTTGTACCAGCGATGGGAATCGACGGTGACGAACGGATCGGGGCCATCGTAATTGAGGTAGCCGCCGAAGATCGAAGGGCCGCGGACGAGGAGCATGCCCGTCTCGCCGATAGGCAGGGGCTGGTTCGTTTCGGGATGAACAACGCAGACGTCGACGTCTTTGACGGGGATGCCGACAGTGCCCGGCTTGATGTTGTCGCGGCGGTTGGCGGCCACGATGGGGGAGCATTCCGTAATGCCGTAGCCTTCCAGGATGAGGGCGCCGGGGACCATCTGCCTGGCCTTGGCGAAGAGGGCGTCGGGGCACTTTTCGGCCCCGGTGGCGATCAGGGTCAAGGAGCCGAGTTCCTCGGGCGTGGCCGTGGCGAAGATGTAACTGAGGAAGGTGGGCGTGGTGGCGGTGATGGCGGGCCGATAGGCGGCAGCCACGCGGACCAGGCCGGCGGCGTCGGTCGGATCGGGATGATGGACGACGCGGAAGCCCGACGTGATCGGCGCGATCATGTTGGCCAGCAGGCCGAAACTGTGGAACGGCGGCAAGGCGCCGAGCATGGCGTCTTCGCGCCGAAGCAGCATGCTCGTAACGGTCGAGGTCACGTTGGTCAACAGATTGCGATGGCTGAGGGGCACGGCCTTGGGGGCACTTTCCGAACCTGAGGTGAAGAGTACGACTGCCGGGTCGTCGGGATTCTGTTTCGGCAGCCTCTTGAGGAAGCTACCGGGCGCCAGATAGGTTGCTGCCAGCGTGCGGAGTTGTTCCCACTTGCTGATTCCCTCGCGCAGGTCTTCGAGGAAGACCAACTCGGCATCCTGAATCTCGATCCGCAGGCGGTCGATGAATCGACGCGAGGTGACGACCCGTTTGATGTCGAGGGTGCGGATGGCGTGGGCCAGGTTGGCCGGTCCGGTGGTCCAGTTGAGCATGACCGGCAGCTTGCCGACCGTGTGCAAGCCGAAGTACACCAGGTCGGCCGCCACCGACGAGGGCAGCATGACGCCGACGGCGTCGCCGGGCAGCTCGGCGAAGCGCCGCCCCATGACGGTGCAACCGACCAGCATCCGCCGATAGGTGAGCGTGCCGCTGGTGGCGTCGGCCGTGACCACGTCGTCGGCACCGGCCAGGACGCGACGGACGAAGGCCTCGGCCATGGTCTCGGCGAGGACCTCGCCCGGGCCGACGGGTTGCGGGGTCTTGGTCCACAAGGGAGGCGCGACGAGTTCCTGGCCGGAGCCGGTCATCTGGCCTTCGGCCAGGGCCCAGAGTTCGCCCAGGTTGGCAGCCACACGATCGGAGCGGAAGCCAAAACGGTCTTCGATCGCCAGGGCCAGTTCCATCCGTTCGAGGCTGTCGAGGCCGAGCAGGTCGAGGGTGGCCTCGGGCTGCTTCTCCTGGTCGGTGAGGGGGCGTCCCAGGAATTCTTCGATCACTTCATTGACGGCCTGCTTCGTCTTCTCGCGGATTCGATCGAGATCGACGTTGAGGGTCCGTTGCAGTTCGGGGAACTGGATGTCGCGCGGGCCCAGGAATGGATGGTAGGGGACGAACGTGGGCTGCTCCACGCCTTCCTTGTCGTACCATTGCTCCAGGAAGCGGTTGAGCCGGTCGCGGTCCTGGCTGGGGAGCCGATCGCGAGGGACGACCTCGAGGTGGATGTGCACGTTTCGCCGAGGTGCGAAGAAGAGCAGGTTGGCGATCATCCACAAGATCGTCTGGATTACCCGGCGTCCGAGGAGCGGGTCGTTGCCGGTGCGGGCGTAGCTGAACATGCTGCCCCAGACCCCCTGGGTGCGGACGAGGACGACGTTGGCTTGAGGGACGCGCTGGAGGATTTCGTGGGTCGCCCGGGCGGCGCCGATCACCTCGCCCTGCTGGCGGCGCAGTCTGCCGGAGGGATAGATGAGGAAGCTTTCGCCACGCTGGAGGCCTTCGACGACCGAGTCGATCATGGCCAGGGTCCGCTCGTGGGCGGCCTGGCTGTGTTCGGCCAGATCGGGGACTTCGAGGGCGTCGACCAGCCGCATGATCGGGTAGAGCACCGGGATGCGATAGATGCCCGCGAAGACCACCGGACGCACGGGGCGACTGAGCCGCACGTGAGAGAGGACCAGGGGCGGGTCGATGTAGCCCGGGTGGTTGGGCATGACCAGGGTGGGGCCTTTGAGGTCGGCCAACTGGTCGAGGCCGGTGACGCGCACGCGGTATCGCAGGTGGAGGATCCAGCGGAGGAAGGTCCAGAAGAGGCGGGACATTGGGAGTTGGCAGGGTTCAGGGTTCAGAGTCAGTGGTCGGGGTTCAGGGTTCGGGGTTCGGGGGTCAGGGGGTAGGATTCAGGTGCGATAGTAATTGTGCACAGGACGGGGAGGAAGGGAAGACGGATTTGGGGGCGGTGCGGGCGAGCCCTGGGGAATTCGGCGTTTTTGGGGGGCGGATATCACGCGATGCCGTCGGAACGGGCGGGTTTGTTGTCGTCGCGTCTCGGAGTCTGTTAAGCTTAACGGCCTTGCGTGATTCGTGGAAACATGGGTCCGTTCGACGACTGAAGCAGGGAAAGGAGAGCTGTTCGTGAAGACGAAGAAGTGGTGTTATTGTGTGGTAGCCGTTTCGTTGACGATTTCCGCTTGTTCCCAGGGGCGGGCGTCGGCCGCGGAAGCGAAAGGGAGTTCGCAGGCGTGGCAGGAGCAGGCGGTCGAGTACGCGAGGATCTTGTCGCGGGTGAAGTGGACGCCGGTGGCCGGTGGGATGCCGAACCGGAGTGGGAAGTATTTCGAAGAAGGGACCGAGTACACGGGCGTTCCGTATTCGAGCGTCAAGGAGGTGGGGCGATGCATCGGCTTCGACATCCATCTGAAGACGTTCCTGGCCGCCGTTGAGAATCCCCACAGTGTGCTGTACACCGAGAATCTCTCGGGCAAGGTGTCGAACGCCGCGACCTACTACGGAACGGTTTGCTCTTCGTACACCAGCTATGCCCTGCAGTGCGCCGTTCCCTATCGAAGCTCGCATCATGGCCCGGAGTTCCGTAGCGGTGTCGTCCTCGTCGACCCGCAATCGGCCCAGGGCGCCGAGCCGGGCGACGTGATCTATACGCCGCCCGCGAAGGTCGGCGGGGGTTCGCATGTGGAGTTGGTCACGGCGGTCAAGAGAAATGCTGGAGGTGTGACTGCCGTTCGCGTCGAGGATAGCTGGCCGCCGACCACCCGGAACATCCTTCACAGCGCCTCGGACTTCGATGCCCACATTTCGTCCCGAAACAGAAAACTGTATCGGATCGTCGACTTCGATGCCTGGCACGAGGGGAACAAGGCGGGACGATGTCTGTTTCCGAACTACGCAGAGGATTCTGCGGCGCCTGTCGTCAATCGTGTTCTGCTGCTCGACCGCGGAGACTGGGTTCCCTATTTCAAGGACCAGCCCGTGAAGTTTAACGTCATGGACAGAGACTCTCAAGGCGTGAAATCTCTGGTCGTCAAGCGTGGCGGCAGGGTGGTCGAAGAGATCGCCGTGCACGGCAGGGGCGTGATCGAACGCTTGTTCTCCGACTGCGGCGACTATGCGGCGCAATGTGTCATGAGCGACGGGTCGCTGAGCCAGGCGTGCGAGTTCTCCGTGTGCGACCTCGATTTCAGCCTGCCCGCCGAGGCACCGGCGCGAAGCAAGACATGGGACATCAAGTTCACCGCGGGCAACCTGAGCGTCATCACGGTGCAGTTGCTGAACCCCAAGCCTCCGTATGACCGTTATCTCCTGTGGCTTACCGACCAGGACCGCCGCGATGGGAAAGTAACCGTTCCCGCCGGGCTGGTTCGACAGCCGGGCCTCGTGCAGGTGTGGATGATTGGCGAGAACCGATACGGCAGGTTGAGCCGGGTGCAGAGGACTGACATCGCCGAATAGGGGTGGGCACATGAGAAAAGACGCGATCGAGGGGTGCTCGACCGCGTCTTTTGCGGTTGCCTTTTCGACCCGGTTATGGATCGAAGGTTGTTTGCAGGGCTACTCGGCCGCAGGTTTCGGGGCGGCATCGCCGGTGGGCATTTCGAGCACTCTGCTTTCCATGCCGGCCTTGGCCAGCAGGAGGTAGAGGACGAAGCCGACGATGAAAGCGGCGACGGGCGGGCAGGGCATTACAAAGGGTTTGCCCGGAATGAAATTGAAGGCTCCTACGGCGAAGCCGATGATCCAGGAGATCCATCCGGCCGGGTTGAAACCGGCTCGCGGACCGGCCCATTTTTTCCCCGCCAGCAGGTAGTCGGCAGCCATGGCACCGCACACGGGGCCGAACGAGGCACCGATGATGGTGAACACGCCCGCGGCGTCGCCGGCGTATCCCGAGACAACCAGGGCAATGGAGCCGGCCGTTCCCAGGCCGCAAGTGATGAACGGATTCACTTTGGGTAGGGTCGTCTTGAAGCTGTTGGCCGCAATGAGGGAGGAGAAACAGGCCGGAGGGAAAGCGGCAATCGCCAGCAGGAACATGAAGATCTTGGCGACTTGCGGAGTGAGGATCGGTCCCATCAGCATGGAGGTCCGCAGGACAGCCAAGTCGCCGCCTGCCTTGCCCAGGCCCTGAGCGCCGGCCACGGCGATCAGAGAAACGCCGCCGGCCACGATCGTGGCCAGCGCGATGCCGACCAGGCCGCCCAATTGAACGTCCTTCGCATCGCGATTGTTCATACCGAAGTCACAGCCTGCCGCGCCGGCGGTGGCGAAGAAGCCGACCACGTAGGCGCAGATGACTCCGATCACGCCGAGCGTTGAGAGTGCGGGACCCGCCTGGAGCGTGCCGGTTTCCAACTCGACAACCTTCGAGGCGCCGGCTTGGACTGCTGCCTGCGGGTCGAACGAGCCGATTCCGCCGATGGTGGCAACGAGAAGGACCGCCAGGATGACCAGGGGGATCAGCGGCAGAAAGGTGGCGACTTTGGCGACGTACTGGATTCCTTTGAGGCCGACGAATGCCGCCACCACGGCCCAAATGACGCCGATTGCCAAGTGTGCGGGCGAATTGGCAGCCAGGCCGAACGTGCCGGCCAGAAGCATGGCGGAGAAGTAGGCGTTGACCGCCAACCATCCGAACTGCAAGACGCCCATGAGAAAACCGGGCATCAGGAACCCGCCGTTGACGCCATAGGTGCTGGTCCCGACGATGTAGAGCGGCAGTCCGGTCTTCAAACCCAGCATGCCGGGCACCAAATAGAACAGGAAGTGGCAGATGAGGGCGGCCAGGATTAGGCCGAACAATGCGACCCCCAAGCCTTGGGAAAGCGTGCCGCCGGCGAAGGCACTGAACTCGCCCGCCGCCGGATTGATGTTTTGTCCTACAGGCACGTCCTGCCAGAACACAAACCAGAGCATGATGCCGGCGTAGGTTTGGGCCGTGCTCTTGAACCACGGCATGCGGTTTTCTTGGGGCACCGGTTTCGCCGATGCCACATAATCAGGCAGTCCAGAGGCCATAAGGTCCCTCCTGTGAGCTTGTCTTGTTTTTCCAGTCGTTTTCGTCCCGTCGCGGCAGCAGTGCTGGCACTGCCAGCTTGCCGGGGAACTAGGAGTATACTTGCTGGCGCGGCAAAATCCAACGAGCGCTCCCCTTTGATGACGGGCCGCGGTGGAGGAATGGGTGATGCTCGGCCGCAGAGTCGGCCCGGATCTCCCAGCCTGTCGGAGGTTACGTGGGTAGGGTGCGTGGTCTCCCCCAATGGCGGTGTGTGGGTTGCTCTCGCCGAGTGCAACATCCTGTGTGGATGGCCGTGGTCTGTTGAAAAAGGGGACAGGCACCGCAACCAGTAGTGTGTCCGGTGTTGCAGGGCTGCAAGATGTTGCGGAGCCAGTCCCCATTTTCAACAGGCCAGGATGGCCGTCTCGGTGACGAGGCCAAGGTGACGCCCGGCAGGTGTCAGCCACTATCCGTCTTGACCCCTTTCTCTGAACGGAAGTACCATAGCAGACTTGAGTTTCTGCGCATTGACGTGATCTGCCGGCTGGACTGTGGGAGATGAACGTTGGACGCTGCGAGTGCGTATAGTGGAAGTCGACTGAGAGCCATAATGAGTGATTTGCGGGGAGTGAAGGGTGAGCGGTGATGGTTCACTTGGCCCACCCTACTTCGACTACCTTGAAGGCTTGCCATGGAGGGTTTTCGGCCATCGTTCACGGCACGGTGAATCTCTGCTGGGGTTTGTTCAAATGGGGTCTGCTGGTCGCGCTGATCGCGGCCATCGCAGCCGTGCCCTTCTTCTACGATCGCCTGGACAGCGAGATCCGCCAGCGTTTGCTGACCATGCTGTCCGAACAGTATCAGGACCTGGACATTTCGATCCGGTCGGCCCAGTTCGTCGAAAAGGAAGGCATCGAGGTCCGCGACCTGGTGATCGTCGAGACCGGGGCGGCTGGCCCCCGCGCCGAGTTGCTTTGCCTGCCTGAAGTGTTTCTTCACAGTCGCGGCAGTCTGCAGGAACTGCTTGCCGGTTCGATCAAGATCCACGAGATCGTGGTGCGGCGGCCCGTGCTGCGGATGACCCGGCGGCACGACGGGACCTGGAGTGGTTCCCGCTTGTTGCCCTTGCCGAAGCTGGGCGACGGGAAGCAGCCGCTGCCGACAGTCCGCGTCGAGGACGCGACCGTCGAGGTCTTCGATCCGACCAAGAACCCGTCGTCGATGCTGGTTCTGCGCAACGTGAGTTTGGCCCTTCTGGAGCCGGAGGGCGGCATGCCGGGCGGCGGCAACTCCACGTTGCGGCAAATCCAGGGCACGCTCGACGGCGATTACGTCTCGCGGGCCGAACTCAGCGGACAGGTCGACTTGAAGACGGGCGAGTGGTCGCTGCGCGGGGCGGTGGCTGATCTGGAGATCACCCGCGACTCGTTGCGTTCCGTGCCGCAGGAATGGCTCTCGGGTTGCGAGATCCCGGAGGCCTGCCGTGCTCGGGCGACCTTTCAATTCGTTTTGGGGGGCGGTAGCGGAGAGAGTGCTTCGCCGTGCCGGTTCCGGGCGAACGGCAGGGTGACGGAAGGGCGGATTGAAGACCCGCGTCTTCCCGGCCCGTTGACCGAGGTGAGCACGGAGTTTTCGGTGAGCAACGAGGGGCTCACGCTGCAGAATCTGGTGGGGCACAGCGGGCCGATGACGCTAAAGGTCGGGTCGCTGACCAGTTGGGGACACGGTGCGGCCGCACGAAAGTCGATCGAAGGCCAGGTGGAGCAGCTCGAGCTGGATCACAACCTGCTGGCAGCCCTGCCGGATCGATTCACCGAGACCTGGTCGAAATACTTGCCTTTGGGCCGGATCAACGCCCGGTTCGCGGCCGACTACGACGGCACGAAGTGGCATCCGCGAACGGCGACCGTGGAGTGCCTCGACGTCTCGTTCAGCTATCACAAGTTCCCTTACCGGTTGTATCGCGCTCGGGGGACCGTTTCACAGGGCGACCGCCTGGTGGCGCTGGACCTGAAAGACGACCGCCTGCAGATCAGCCTGGAGGCGTTCAGCGGGAAGAATCGGGTTACGATCAACGGCACCGTATGGCAGCCGCTGGCCGGGCCTTACGGCAACGTGGAGGTTCATGCGGCCGAGTTGGAGTTGAACGACGATCTGTTCGCCGCGATCAAGGAGGGACCGCGGGAGGTGGTCCAGTCGCTCAATCCAACGGGGCGCGTCAACGTCTATCTGCGGATCTCGAGCGACAGGCCCGGCGCACCTCCCAGCAAGTACATGATCGCCCACGTGATGCCCGACGGCTCGGTTCGTTGGACGCAGGAACCGCCCAAGCGAGGTTTTCCCTATCCGTTGACGATCTACGACGGCGAGATCGAGATGATCGACGACGAGTGGGCCTTCCGCAAATTCACCGGCAAAAACGATACCGGCGTGGTCCAGTGCGAGGGCCGCTTCGGCCTCGGCCCGAACGGAAAGGAGCTGTGGTTGACCTTCACCGGCTCCAACATCGCCCTGGAAGAGGAGTTGCGCGACTCGCTGAGTCCTCCCATGCAGCGGCTCTGGAACGATCTTCGCTTGCGCGGGATGATCGACCTGGAAAACCTGACGATCCATTACCTGGCGGAACCGAAAAAACTGGACGTGCGATTCCGCGCCGAACCTCATCCGGAGGTGACGTCGATCGAGCCGGTCAATCTGCCTTATCGCCTGGAGCAACTCCGGGGAGTGTTGGTCTACGAAGACGGCCTGATCCGGGTGGAGAACTTTGAAGGGAATCACGGCAACGCTCGCATCCAGGCCAAGGTGGCCTGCCGTTTCACTCCCGACGGAAGCTGGAACCTTCGCTTCGACGACATGCTGGTGGAGCGGCTGCAACTGGACAACGACCTTACGCGGGCCGTGCCGGAGCGGTTCCGCCCGGCCATCACGGGGCTGGAGACGCGAACGCCGATCAATCTTCAGGGGACCGTCGTCGTTGCTCGAGAGGCGCCGCAGATCGATCGACTCACGTCGAATTGGAACCTGGACGTCCTCTTTCATCGCGCCCACCTGAACTGCGGCGTGCCCATCGACAATGTGAGCGGCAAAGCGACCCTCAGCGGCCAATCCGACGGAGAGCGGATCGTCTGCAGCGGCGAGCTGGACGTTCGATCGCTCACCTACCGCGACATCCAGATCACCAACGTCCACGGACCGATTCTGATCGACGATCGGCAGATCCGGCTGGGGGCACGGGTGGGGCCGGTCGGAGGGCAGCAGGCCCGTTCCCTCGAGGGCTCGGTTTTCGGCGGGACGGTCTACGGGGACGGCGCCGTAGGGTTGGGAAAAGACACCGGCTTCGAACTGTCGTGGCGGCTGTTCGAGGCCGATCTGGCCCGCACCGCCCAGGAACTCCTGTCGGGACGGCAGAAGCTCAAGGGAAAGGTCTTCGCCCGGGCCGACCTGTGGGGCCGCAGCAAGACCCTGAACGCGTTGGAGGGGCGCGGCAACATCGAGTTGCGGCAGGCCGACATCTACGAGTTGCCGGCGATGGTGTCGCTGCTCAAGATTCTCACGATCCGGCCGCCCGACAACAGCGCGTTCAGCGAAAGCGATATCGACTTCCTGATCCGCGGCGATCACATCTACTTCCCCAAGATCGTGTTTCGCGGCGACGCGATCAGCCTGGAGGGGGGCGGAGAAATGGATTTCAACCACAACGTGAATCTCCAGTTTGGAACGCGGCTGGGGCGGGGCGAACTGGGGCTGAACTTCCTCCGGGAAGCCCTTGGAGGCGCCGGCGATCAGCTCGTGCTCATCCATGTGGAAGGACCGGCGTCGGATCTCCGGATCATTCGCCAGCCCCTGCCCGCGGTCAACAACCTGATCGAGCAGTTGCAGAAAGACTTGCAGATCCCGGTGGAGTCGCCGGGGCTGTTTCCGGAGACCGGCACTATGAATGCGTACGGAAGGGGAGCGTTGCAGAGGAGGTAGCGAGAGGAAACACAGGTTACATAATTCGGGCAGACTATGACTTCGCACCGTGAGAGTAGCCCACCCTATTGCGCGGCGTCCGTGGGGACGGCACGCCCAATGCCAGGAGGTGTCTCATGAGCGTAGGTCCTTTGGGTGGACTGCCGGCCAGTGCGGCCGGTGCCCCGTTGGCCCAGTCGAAGGGGTCCGACGTGGATCGGACCCAGCAGGATTCGGCCGCCCAGCAGCGGCGGACCCAGACCGACCAGAAGGCGGAGAGTGCCGCCGGAATTGGAGAAACCGACGGAGAAGACCATGCCACGGGCGAACGCGACGCCGACGGGCGGCGTCTATGGGAAGAGATGGGCGGCCCCGGCAACGGAGACGGTTCCGGCGAGAACGGAGCCGAACAGCACCGCAGCAAGGACCCCTCCGGCCAGAGCGGCAGCCTGCTCGACCTGAGCGGGTGAACAGATTGTGTTGGTCGTAGCCGAAGTCGCCAGACTTTGGCAGGCGGCTGAAAGAGCCAAAGTCTGGCGACTTCGGCTGCATTTGGAGAAGCCTGGGCGACCGGCCAAAGTCTGGCGACTTCGGCTACGGGTGGAGAAGGGCGGGCGGGACGCAGCCAAGTGTGCTTGCCGGGTTTCCGCGTGTTTCCGTACAATCAATCGAAGACTGTAACATCCACGACGACAACACAAGAGTTGGACCGATGCGTTTCACCAAGATGCAGGGGGCGGGGAACGATTACATCTACGTTGACTGCTTCCAGGAGACCCCGCCCGACGATCTGGCTGAGACGGCCCGGCGGATCTCCGATCGCCATTTCGGGGTCGGGGGCGACGGGCTGGTGCTGATCTGCCCGAGCCAGGTCGCCGACGCCCGGATGCGGATGTTCAACGCCGACGGCTCCGAATCGGAGATGTGCGGCAACGCGATTCGCTGCGTGGCCAAGTACGTCTACGAGCACGGCATCGCCAGGAAGGGGACGATGCAGATCGAAACCGGGGCCGGGGTCCTCAGTTTGGAGCTGTTCGTGGAAGACGGAGTGGTCGAATGCGTGAGGGTCGACATGGGCTGCCCAATCCTGGATCCGCAGAAGATTCCCACGACCTGGACCGGCGGCGAAGTCGTCGATCGGCCGATCGACGTCGACGGCCGGGAATTTCGAGTGACCTGCGTGTCGATGGGTAACCCCCATTGCGTCAGTTACGTGGAGGAACTTAGCGACGAGTTGGTGTTGGGGTTCGGCCCCAAGATCGAGCTCGATCCGCACTTTCCCAACAAGGTGAACGCCGAGTTCGTCCAGGTGATCTCGCCGCGAGAGATCCGCATGCGGGTGTGGGAGCGCGGGTCGGGCGAGACCCTGGCCTGTGGAACCGGCGCCAGTGCGGTCTGCGTGGCGGGAGTGATCAGCGGCCGGACGGAACGGGAGATCACCGCCCACCTGCGCGGCGGCGACCTCCAGTTGCACTGGGCCGAGAACAATCACCTGTACATGACCGGCCCGGCCGTGGAAGTCTTCTCCGGAGAGTGGCGGAACGGCAAGTAACGGGTCGCCCTGAACCCCCAAGCCCTGAACCCTGACAACTTCTTCGATGGGCCATCCGTTGATCAATGCCTATGCGGGATTGCTGAGCCGAGCGGGCGTGTGCGCGTTGATGAGGACTCTCGACTCGCAAATCGCCTACTACGACCCGGCGACCGATCCGGCGTTTCCCGTCGGCCAGCGTCCTCGCATCTACATCTTCTGGCACGAATACATCCTGCTTCCCTTCTACGTTCGGGGCCGCTGCAATCTCTCTATGTTGCTGAGCCAACACCGCGACGCAGACGTTCTCGACCAGGCGGCTCGGCTCAGCGGATTCGACGTGGTTCGCGGGTCGTCGCGCCGAGGGGGCGTGGCGGCACTCCGCAGGCTGCTCGACCGGGGTGAGTTGCAGCATTTGGCCATCACGCCGGACGGCCCCCGCGGTCCGCGCCGCAAGATGGCGCAAGGCGCCGTCTATTTGGCGTCGAAACTGCAGATGCCCCTGGTTCTGTTGGGTTTCGGGTTCGATCGACCCTGGCGGGTACGAAGCTGGGACCGTTTTGCGGTCCCCCGACCGGGAAGCCGGGCTCGGGTGGTCGTCAGCCCGGAGATCTCGGTGCCGGCCGACCTCCAGCGGGAGGGGCAGGAGCATTATCGCCTGCGGATCGAGTCGTTGCTGAATCGGCTCACGTGCGAGGCGGAGGCTTGGGCTTCTTCGGGACAACATATGCCGGGGCAGTACAGCCTCTTGCCCGGCCCGGTTCAGCCTTGGCAGATGCGGCGTTTTAGGCCGGCCCGCGTCTGTCCCGCTCCAGCCGCAGAAGACTGTTCGCAGGAGGCCGACGCGGCGTAATCCAGTCGGACAGAGCCGCTTCATTCAGCACCAGCAAGTACATGGCCAGAGAGTCGTTTAACCCGCTGCCGTAGGCGAGGCCTGTTGATTTGCCAAGGCACAGAACATTGTTTGCGGACAACCTCGCCTACGGCAGCGGGTTAAACGATACGCAACAAGGCTCTTCTGGTCGTTGCCCGGTGTCTGCTACGACCTCAGCACGAGCATGTAGACCTGGCGGCGGTCCCAGCCGCGGAATCCGGCCGCCGCGTACATGTCGCGGGCCGGCTGATTTGCCGAATCGACGGCCAGCACGATGCGCCCGTGTCCCAACGAGCGGGTGAGCCATTGGGCATAACGAGTCACATGGAGCCCCCATCCGTTTCCCCGGACCGACGGGACGAGACCCATGTAGGTCAATTCGCAATTGCCGTGCTCGCCGTAGTCGGTTACAAGCAGGCAACCGACGTCGCGATCCTGGTGCCGAACGAGATGCCAGTTGGGCAGGCAGGTTCCAGGATCGGCGCCGTATCCTTCCAGGACTTCGGCCGCTGTGCGGAGCCCGTCAAGGCCGGGGCAGTCGAGAGTCGCCTCGTAGGTTGCCTCCACCAGGTCGCACAGCCGCCGGTAGTTTTCGTTGGTGCAGGGCTCGAAGGTCAAGGGGCCTTCCGGCGGCGAGCTGGGGAAATCGCGAGTCTCGGCCATCAGGTAGTAGAGTTCGGCCAGCGGGGCGAAACCGGCCTTTTCGAGGCGTGCCACGTCGGCCGGACGGGGGTGGCCTTCGAGCACGGCGTGGACGACGCCGACGCCGGCTTCCCGGGTGTGGGCGATCGCCTTGGATACCAGGGCGTCTGCGGTTGTTTCCGGCTCGCCGGGAATGAGTTGGGGCGGCCAGAAGGTTGCGGCTCGTCCCGGCAGCACCTGGGCGAAGGTGGCGCCGACGAGCTTTCGGCCGCGGCGTGCGGCCAGCAGTCCGCCGCGAGGCAGCCTGCCCGCCCGGTACTCCGCCAAGGCGGCCCGGACCCGGCTCAAGGCATCCTGCGGCTGGCAATTGCCGAATACGAGCGAAAGGACGTCGGTCATGCTGTTGGACGTGGCCGGGGCGATTTCCAAGGCGTCAGGGACGGGCATGGTGACGCTAATTCTCTCTCTCAAAAATCAACGGGGGGCGAAATCCGATTCCTTCGTCTTCGATTTCCTCGCGGGTGTATTCACGCAGGTATTGGAAACTCAATCGGGCGTAGAAACGGCTGACGCCCAGCATTTCCAGAAAATCGGCCATGGGCTCTTCGGCAAAGGCGGCCTTTTCGACGAGGATTTCCTTGACCCGGTCGGGTTTTACTCCCGAGGCCAGCAACGGTCGCAGGTAGTGAAGATGGCCTTCGAGTTCCTTCTTCGAGGCGGCCTGGCCGTTGCCGTCCGAGTCGCTCGCCGCCTCGGGCAGGTCATGGCCGGCGGCTTTTCTGTTGGCGCTGCCGAATTCATCGGCCGCCCCTTCCGCCAACTCGCGGCTCCAGCGCGAGAACGCCTCGGCTTCCTCGGGGGTCGCCGTGCCCTTGGTGATCTTCTGGTGGATCTCTCGCATCTCGGACGGCAGAAGGGATTGGAGCAGGTCGGCAAGGGCGGGGAGCTGGTCCATGACCGCCTCCATCGCCTCTGCCAGCTCATCGGCGTCGGGCATCTCCAGCATGTCGCTGGGCAACTCGTTCAAGTCCAACAGCGGAGAGGCCCCCGGCGAGTCGAAGCCGTCGATTTCCCGCCCCTTGTGAAACAGCTCGTAGTGCCAGGAATCGCTGTCGTTGACCATCACGCAGATTGCGTGCGTCTGAAGTCTCGACGACAACTCCTGGGCCAGCGTCAGCAGCCCCATCAGATCGCTGTCGAGGATCCCCACCCAGCCGTCCCGAGCGTCGGCCACGTGCAGGGCCCGAACCGACGGATCGAGGCTCTCGGCGTCGAGCCGTGACGCGTCCTGGGTCGTCCGGAATCCTCGATTCTCCAGAACCCGGCAGATCTCGTCGGCCACCGCCTCGGCGTTGTTGGACCGCACGTGCAGGCTGTTGGCGAAGCTTCCCATGGGGGGGCTCCTTGAGGTGGAATCAGAGAGACTTCCGGCATTGTAAGCGATGCCGGGCGAACCGTCAGCCATCGCTGGGGCTCTTGTCAGTGGCTCCGGCGGGGGCCAAAATAGATGGTTTCCGTTTACCTCCAAGCCGTTTCTCTCTGTCGGGCGGACTGCTGCTATGCCTAGTTGTGTTTTGGCCTATTCGGGTGGTTTGGACACGTCGGTCATCCTCGGTTGGCTTAAGGACGGAGGCTACGACGTTCACGCGGTCTACGTCGACCTGGGCCAGCCCTGCGAGGATCGCGAGGCGATCATGAAAAAGGCCGAGGATATCGGTGCCGCATCGGCCCGGCTGCTCGACGTGCAGGAGGAGTTGTGCCGCGACTTCGCCTTCCCCGTGATGCAATGGCAGGCCAAGTACGAGGGCGTCTATCTGCTGGGCACGTCGATCGCCCGACCGCTGATCTCGAAGGTCTGCCTGCAAGTCGCCCGGGAGGTTGGGGCGGAGGCCTACGTGCACGGGGCGACCGGCAAGGGGAACGATCAGTGCCGGTTCCAGTTGGCCGCCGAGGCCCTGGATCCCGACGTCAAGGTGATCGCTCCGTGGCGGAACGAGGCCTTCCGCAAGCTGTTCCCCGGCCGGACCGAGATGATCGCCTACTGCCAGAAGAAGAACATCCCGGTCAAGGCGTCGGTTGCCAAGCCCTACAGTTCCGACGAGAACTGCCTGCACATCAGCTACGAGGCGGGCAAGCTGGAAGACCTGACGGCCAACGGCGTGGAAACGGTCGATTTCGGCATGACCGTCCTGCCGCAAAATGCGCCGGACAAGGTCGAAACGGTGACGATCGCCTTCGAGTCGGGCGTGCCCGTGACCCTCAACGGGAAGAAGCTGTCGGCCTTCCATATGGTCAAGGCTCTGAACGAGATCGGGGGACGCAACGGGATCGGCCAGATCGACATGGTCGAGAATCGGTTCGTCGGCATGAAGAGCCGCGGCGTCTACGAGGCGCCGGGCATGACGATACTCTACAACGCGCACCGCGTGATCGAGCAGCTCACCATGGACCGCGACCTGATGCATCTGCGCGACCGGCTGGCCCCGGAAGTGGCCGAGATGGTCTACTACGGCTATTGGTACCATGCCAAGATGGACGCCCTGTTCGCCTTCATCCAGGAGGCCCAGAAGCCGGTGACCGGCGAAGTGACGCTCAACCTCTACAAGGGCAACATCCAGGTGGCCGGCCGCACAAGCCCCAACAGCCTCTACGACGAGGGCATCGCCACGATGGAGGGCGGCGGGGCCTACAATCAGTCCGACGCCGAGGGTTTCTTGCGAATTCAGGGCCTGCCGAGCCGCGTGCAGGGGAAAGTGCGGCCGCGGGAGTATTGAGCCAAGAGCGGGTGAAAGCATCGGCGAGTTGCGCGATGAGCCAATCGGCTGATGCCATCTCCAAATGAGGCATCGACGGCGGGCTCGGCGGCAATGCCGTGCCAGCCGTCTCTATCTCTTCCTCGCCCACGAAAAAAGTACACCGCCCACGATTGCGCCGACTGACATGAGCATCCAGTCCCTGAGGGCGTCAGTGGAACCATAACGATTAACCACCGGCGGAACCAAGAGAACCAGGGCAAAGAATGCCCCGATCACGCTTCCGATCGCCACAATGACGCTTGACAGGTACTCGCGTCTCCCGTGAATAGCCATGACAAGTAGGGTGCCTACCGTGCCGAGCAATGCCGCGATGATCAGGCCAGAGGTCCCCTGGTAAGAGAATGCCCCGAGGGCACCGGCCCACACCGCCACGATCACAAACAGCTTGTAGAGCGGGACTTGAAGACGCAAGTGAACGTTTCCTGGTAAATGGTCTTATCGGGCCTTGCATATTCATTGAACGAGGGCCGACAACGGAGGCCCGGTTCTACCGGATTTCTGTCTGCCGGAGCGCTCATTCAGAATACAAGCATCAATAGTACCCTCGCTGATTGATCTCGCTCACCTGCCCATTCAGCGTCCAGAAGTCATATAGCACACCCAGGCCGAGGAGGCCGCCGGTGAGCAGGTAGATCAGGCCCGTGATCCACTTCGCCATGTAGAAGCGGTGAACGCCGAACACTCCCAGGAAGGTGAGGAGGAGCCAGGCGACGGTGTAGTCGAGGCGGCCTGCCTGGTAGCGGAAGTCGGCCTGGCGGTCCATGCCGGGGATCAGCAGCAGGTCGATGATCCAGCCGATGAAGAGCAGCCCGAGAGTGAAGAACCAGATGGTTCCGGTTACCGGTTTGCCGAAATAGAAGCGGTGGGCTCCCATGAAGCCGAGGAGCCAGAGGATGTAGCCGACGAGCAAGGAGTGGGTGTTGTCCGCGTGGGACATGAAACCGGTCACCAATTCTTCACGGTTTGGGCCAGCGTGCCGAAGCCGACCGGGAACAGGCTAATGAGACGATCGAGCAGATCATTCTCGACGATTCGACGCGATTCTTCGACCGCACGAGCGGTTTCCAGATCGATCGACGGGCGATCGGTGGCATAGACGCGCTGTTTGAGCTGCCTTGAATCGTAAGGCGTGCGCCCCTCCCGGACGGCATTGAGCCAACTCGCTTCGGATACGCTGGGGTCACGACCCACGAGATACCAGGCCTCAATCTGCGGAACAGCAACGCCGATGGCGATTCTGGGTGGGGAGCGATCCGGCCGCCGCCGCAGTTGTGCATGCGTGTTCTCAGCGATACGCGAGAGTAGACACAAGCGGCATTCCTGGTTGCAGGCACTGCGTTGTTGCGATTTCGGATCGTGGAGAGGCGAGCGATCTGAATCGACCACGACCACCAGAGCTTCCGCGTCGGTTTGATAGTGAAGGTGCATCAACGTTTGAGGGATACTCTCACGCACGCTCGGCCAACCGCGCGCCCGAAACGGTGGCATGCCCGGCTTCTCCGTGGGGCGGCCAAGCAGAGCTTCAATGAAGACTCGCACGGCGGCCTTGTCGGCGGAGGATTCACTCAACACGGCGACCTTCATGGCTCGCTCGGCACACCTCCCAGAATCCCAGAGTACCACGCTTCTCCCAAAGGTCCGACGCCCAGGATTTCCTCGATGTCGTCGCGATCAGAGAGGCGTTCGAACTGGACGTCGAGTCCGTTCCTATTCGCCACGACAATCTCTTCCGGATGGTCTCTGAAGAGGTCCAGGAAGTACGGCGAGTGAGTCGTCGCAAGTACCTGCACGGCCTCCCGTTCCTCCTCGCAACTCTGCGGGTAGGCCAAGCGATAGAGAGCATCTTGCACGCGTCGAAGCAGGCGAGGGTGAATGCCTCGATCGGGCTCTTCCAGGGCAACGAGCGACGGCGGGTCGGGAAGATAGGCTAGTGTCAGCAGGGCCAGGGCAATCAAGGTGCCATAGGACAGATCGGCGGCCGGAATTCGATGGCCGCCGTCACGCGTCTGCAAAGCGAATGATTTCTGCCCGCTCCCGGGGCGTTCAAAACGAATGGCCGAGAACTCCGGCAGCCAACTGCCGATCTCAGCACTGATCCTCTCGAATCGGTCGGGCTCATTGTCGCGCATCGAATCCCAAACGGCCACCAATCCCGAGCCGTTCGACTCAAGAGAAGCCTCGGGGACGACAGGAGCGGGGGCCGCGATGGCTTGGGGGTCGAGATTGAATACGCGGATCTGTGAGATCTTGCATTTGAACACGTTGACGTCAGTGGGCGACAAATGGACAAGACCTTCTTCGCCGTATCCGGATGGCATGCTGCCCTTGTTCTCAGGAAAACGTGTTCTAAGGCAAGCACGTCCACTTGAGAAAACGCAGTTCAGCGACACAACGGCCTCAGTTCCGACTGGGGCCTGGACGTGCGCCACGTCACCGAGATCCTTCCGCGAGTTGGCTGCAATTGCCTCCAGCGCCCTGAGAACCGTTGTCTTTCCGCTGCCGTTGGGACCGACAAGGATCGTGCATGCGCCCAGGGGCAACGTCGCGTCGCGGAGAACCTTGAAGTTCTGGAACCGAATTGACTCGATCATCACGCAACCTCCAATGCTTTAAGCCTATCAGAGGGATGTCGCAAGATCCAGATTGGTTCGCTTGGTGTGAGGGAGGCAAATCTTCGCAACCGCTTACCACACAACGAATTGACTCGCCGAGCCGGCACGCGTCTTCCCTCCCCACGGTAAACCCTGCGGGTCGTGCGGATCAGTCTCCTTGGGTAGACCCACTCGGCCGCCGGCAGTTCTTTTGAGTCGGTTGTCGCGCTCGTCCGAAACCTCTTAAAGGTCCGAAAACGTCTGACGTTTGCGGACCGCTCTCGCCCGTGGACGGAACGACGGTGAGGATCGTTGTGCCGCGGTACCCGAATCGCTTGCGGAGAACAAGGTGTGACGAAGAACTCGGCGAATTCGACCCAGGGCAAGGTTCGTGCGACTCTCTATTTGACTCCCGAGTTGCTCGACGAGGCCCGCAATGCAACCGTTTTCTTGGCCGGTTACCCTCTTCGCCTCACGCTGACCCGGTTGGTTGAGCAGGCTCTCCGTGCGGAACTGGCGCGTTTGAAGAACGCATACAACTGCGGCGAGGAATTTCCCCCCCGAACCGAGGAACTTAAGGGCGGACGTCCGATCGCCGCCTGAACCGAACCATGCAAAGCAATGAAAAGCGTCCGCCGCGCGACGAGAAGCTGCAGCAACTTCGACGCGAGTTGTTCGACCGCATCGTGCGTAACGAGGCACGGCGCCGTACGGAACAGAACGTCGCCCTGGGCGGGGTCAACAAGGCGTGCGAGTCTCCAGCAGCCGTTGCGGGACACAGCGTGTAGCTTCGTTCGTCGCTCGAAATGCGTAGCAGAAACGATTTCCGGAATTGAATCCGGTTCAGCAGGGGCGTGGCGAAGCACGCCCCGGAGAATTGCCGGACGATTTGTAAACGGATTGAGAAGTGCCATAGGCGTGAAATTATTCCTGGCCTTGATCGTGCTCCTGGGCACAACGATGCCGGCTGCCGCCGCGCCCAGGTCGGTAACCGACCTGTGGAACGGTTTCGGCGCCGACCGGCCTCACCCGGCCGTGGTGCGCGTGGTGGTGGCCGAAGGCCAGACCATGTCGCTCGGCTCCGGCACGCTGGTGGCCGTTCGCGGGCGTCACGGGCTGGTGGTCACCAACTGGCACGTGGTCCGCGACGCCCGCGGGCCGATCAACGTCATCTTCCCCGACGGATTCCGGTCGGGAGCCTCGGTGCTGGGTACCGATGCCGACTGGGATCTGGCTGCACTGGCCATCTGGCGTCCGAGCGTCGAGCCGGTCCGATTGTCCGGACGCCAGCCCCAGGTCGACGACGCCCTGACGATCGCGGGCTACGGATCGGGCAACTACCGTTCATCGTCGGGGCATTGCGTTCAATATATCTCTCCGGGCGGCAACCTGCCGTTCGAGATGCTGGAGCTTTCGGCCACGGCTCGCGACGGCGACTCGGGAGGCCCGATCTTCAATTCCCAGGGCGAATTGGCCGGGGTGCTGTTCGGGGCCACCCGCGGACGAACGGCCGGGAGTTCCTGCGGGCAGGTTGCCCGGTTTCTCAATTCGGTCGCCCTGCGATTTGACGACCTTTCCAATCCACCGGCCGATACGATGATCGCCCAGGACCTTCCCACGCCCGCCGTGACGCCCGAGCCGGCCTATCCGCCGCTGAACGAGGTGGCCATGGGCCGATCGCGCCCCCCGGTCGACTACTCGTGGCGTCCGAGCGTCGATCAGGAGCCGGAAGCGGCCCGCGAACCCGTGCGGCGGCGTCCACTGCCCTTGGCCTCGATCGCCGATCCAACGGCGGAGAGGCCCGACAACACGCCTGGTGAACCGGCCGCCGAGGCAGGGAGCGGAACGGCCTTTCCAGTCAATGTACCGGCCGCAGACGTCACTGCCCCTGCCGCGCCGGGCAGCCCGGCAGTATCCGCGCCGGAGGGGCACCCCAAAGAGGTCCCGGTCGGTTGGTCCGACGTGGCCGGTGCCACGGTGTCGGAGCAGGTGAAGAACTCTCTGGCCGCGTTGGGGCTGGCGGTGGTTGCCTTCTACGGCCTGCGGATTCTCGGCACCCTGCAGATCAAGACGAGGACCAGGCGTCGCCGCAGCCCGGCACGTCGCCGATCGGTTCCGGTCCGCCGCCGGATCGTGCGGCGCGTGCGGAGTTGGTGAGGCCGGCGTAGCGTTCTCAGAGCGGCTTACGGTTGCTGGTACTGCTCGAGCAGTGTGCGGCCCGCTTCCACGAGGTCGGCCCTGCCGGTTCTCTCGGCGAGGTCCATCGCCTTGCGGACGGTCGCGACGGCTTCGGACGAACGGCCAGCCGCCGCTTGGGCCTCGGCCAGGACCATCAGGGCGAGAGGACTGGCCTGCTGCGTCACCTGGCAGGCCTTGGTCGCCAGCCCCATAGCTTCGTCGATATCGCGGGGGCGACGCACTTCGAGAAGGGCAAGCGCCAGGCCAACCAACGCCGCGTCGGAATCGGGCGATCTGGCCAGGGCAAGCCGGTACATGGCGATTGCCTGATCGGCGTTCTGCTGGCCCGCATACGAAGCGGCGAGGTCGAGGTAGGGGCTGGCATTGCCCGGCATCAGGCGAGCGGCTTCGAGCAGGTGATGTCTGCCCTCCTCGGTTTCTCCGGTCTTCAAGGACAGTCTGCCGATTGCCAAGTGGGTCATGGCGTGTTCCGGTTTCGCTTGGAGAACCTGGCGATAGATCTTCATTGCCTCCGGAAGATCTCCCCGGCTTTCGCGGATGGCGCCCAGAAAGCAACGGGCGTCCTGGTTGGTCGGATCGCGCGCAAGGGTTTCGTCGAAGTGGTGCTGCGCCTCGTCCAGCCGATCTTGTCCCAGCAACTCCCCTCCCAGGCCCAAACGCGCCTCGATGTTCTCCGGGTTGATTTCGAGAGCCTTCTGGAAGTTGTGGATTGCCTCTGCGTGCTGGCCCTCGTTGACGTTCACTTTTCCTGCCTGGAGATACGAGAGGTCGTCGATGAACTCCGCGCGAATGCTGCGGATGGCGTCCGGCGACGCATTGACGAACTCGGGGATGTTGGCGGCCCTGTCCTCTGATGTGAAGTGCGAGAGGACCACCGGAGGCGAGGCTCGCCCCTCTTCGTCGATATGGGCAAGGAAGAGTTGGGTATAGGGCGAATATGCCTTCGACGAGAACACGAGCCACCTGCCGTTGGGCGACCAGCTATGCCACGAATTCATACGACTGGTGTTGCACTCCAATCGCCTCGCCTCTCCCCCTTCTGCCGGAACGATATAGAGGGCGCTGTCGGCTTGAAGGAGCATGTAGCTCCTTGCCTGGCAGAAAACGATCCATTTCCCGTCGGGCGAGTACTTTGGAAAGTAGTTACTCATGCCGTTGTTCGAGGCCCCGCGCAGAGGCTCCGACTCGCCCCCCTTGCCGTCGTTGAAGGGGATTCGTCGAAGTTCGAACTGGAACGACTTCCGTGCGAGCAGGAACTCCGAGACGTCCTCCGGTTTCGTCAGCCCCCCATGTTTTTCCCGGAACGCATCGGAGAAAAAGGCTTCGCTGCGGGCGAAAACGAGGTACTTGCCGTCGGGACTCCAGGCGGCGTTGCTCTGGACGTAACGTCCGTCGTCGGCGCCGTGCAAGGCGTGAAATTCCTTCGTCTGCCGGTCGTAATACGCCAGGATTCCCTGGATCGGGAAGAACAGTTGGCTGAACTCGAGGCTGTCGACCGCAGCGAAGATCGAGCGGTCCTTCACGGTGCTGATCACGTAGCGACCGTCGGGCGACACCTGCGAAAGGAGGCCCAGGGTGCCGCGGTTGTCTTCCCGGGCATAGTCGCTCCAGGTGATAATCTTGGCGTTGTCGTAGACCATGTCCTCAGACACCGGACAGATGACGTACGATCCCTTGTCGCTCCCGTAGTCGACGTCCATGCCGATCAGGCCGCCGTCTTGGGAGAAGGAGTGGCAGTTCCCGCACAAAGGCATCTTCTCCAGAACGACAGGCGGTTGCTCGCTGCTCGAGATCGAACCGAACCGCCAGCGAATGTGTGCGGCGGGATCCTTGACCGCGTCGAGAAACGGCAGGTTCACTTCCCGATAGAAGATCGGGGCGCCGACTTCATTCGTCGAGGTGGAAATGGATACCCGATCGCTCGAGAGCACGTCCTCCGGCCAGAGGCGGTTGACTCCGCCTACGGTGACGGTCGCCCCCGAGAGCGAACGGTTCTTGATCTGTTGCCAGACGTCGGAAGCGGGCGCCCACTGCCGGCTGTCGCAGAAGAACCGCATAGGCATCCCGTCGTCGGCAAAGTCGATCGTGACCGTCCAGCGGTCTACGCGAGGTGTGCCGTCTTCCCAGTGGAATCGTGGCGGGGCAATCTCGGGCGGGAAGACGCTGCCGTCGAAGGGGCACAGGATCTTCAAGGCCGGGGGCGGTCCGACGGGCTGGTCATGCGAATCGAGGACCTGTCTGCCCGGATCGGCGACGTTGGTCCGAAACAAGACCCACCCTCCCAGGGCAGACACAAGAAGGACGCCAACCGAGACGCAGAGTAGATAGGTCCGCGCGGAAACGCGAGTACGGGCGGCCTGCTTGGGTCGGGGTTGCGGGGTGGTCGCCGGCTTCGGCCGTTTGGAGCGTTTTCGTGTCATATCCTCACGGTATCTCGACTCCGATGCGGAGCAATATCGCCAAAGAAGAATTCCCGAGCGCGGCAAGCCCGCAACCCGACCTTCATGAGAGCACCTACGCACCATGCGCACAAGTCCCAATCCAAGACGCGGGCATGGAGGGGCGGGGGCGCCCACCAATACGAGCTGCTGGCAGGCAACACCTGCCGGGTCTCGTTGATCGCACCGATCACCGCGTGAGAACTCGCAGTCGCACTCGGCAAGTGCGACCCACTGGGGTGCCGCCTGATCACGCTACCTGCCGCTTTCGTTGCTGGCGATCGTCTTCTTCGTCGGAGTTCTGGGCGTTCATGCTGCCGGCGAGCATTTGGCCGAGGAGTTGGGGGTCGGCCTGGATGGAGCGGACGTGGATGCCCTGCTGGGGGAAGGCGATCTCGATGCCGGCCTGGCGGAATTCGCAGTCGATGGCGATGTGGAGCTCGTGGATGACCTGGAGCCGGTTCTCCATGTCGGGCAGGAAACAGCGCAAGACATAGTTCAGAGAGCTGGCTCCGAATTCCTCGAAGGTCACCCGCGGCGCCGGCTCGTCCAGAATGAGTGGGTGCTGCCGGGCAATCTTCAGGATCAGGTCGGCGGCCAGGGTCGTGTCGGAGCCGTAGGCGATGCCCACGTTGACCACCACGCGATTGACCTTGTCGCTGAGGGTCCAGTTCAACAACCGGCCGGTGATGAACTCCTTGTTGGGCACGATGTATTCCTTGCGATCCCAATTGGTGATTGTGGTCGCCCGCATGCGGATTCGAGAAATCACCCCGCTCGTTTCGCCGACAGTGACGACGTCGCCCACGCGGACCGGGCGCTCGAAAAGGATGATCAGGCCGGAGACGAAGTTGGCGAAGATCTCCTGCAGCCCGAAGCCGAGTCCCACGCTGATGGCCGCAACCAGCCATTGCACGGTGTGCCAACTGAGCCCGATCAGGTTGCACGAGATCAGAATGCCCACCAGAACGATCAGGTAACGCGACACGGTGTTGATTGTGTAGCGGAAACCGGCGTCGAGGGGCAGCCGCTGCAGCAGGGCCATTTCGAGCAGGCCCGGCGCGTTCCTGGCGGCCGTGAGCGTCATGGCGAAGATCAGTACGGCCAGGCTGACGTCGGCCAGGCTGGTCCATTCGGCGCTGGAGCCGGCCTGCCAGAGCCCGATCTTGTCGAGCACACGCAGGGCGGGCAGCACGTCGACCCACACGAGCCACATGCCCAGCAGTCCGGTGAGGGCGAGCGAATACTCGATGAAGCGTTGGGTCTGAACGTTGATCGTGGCCAGGTCGAGTGCCGGCTCGTTGGCCGACGGGATGACCGAGGTCACACCCGACTCGTTGCCGGCAGAGGCGGCCTCGGCCAGGGCGGCGGCGCGGCGCTGCCGAGCGTGTTCGATGGCCAGCTTGCGGCGTCTGACGAGCACCCAGCGAAGGAGGAGGCTCCGTGCGAGGGCCAGGCCCAGGAGCAGGTAGCTGCCGGCCAGCATGCGAACGGCAAGCTGCTGGGCGGCATAGTAATAACCCGTCAGCGCCAGGACGGCCAGGGCCGCAGGCAGCAGAACCGCGACGGGATACCACACGAGCCGGAATGAGACGAGCCAGCCTTCCTGGCGGGAGGCCAGCAGGGCTTGATAGACGGGGCCCTTCGGGCGCAGCGCACGCTGAACCAGGATGGCCGAGGCGAACATGGCCACGGTGAAGCACACGCGGCCCAACGAGTCGGACCAGCGGTTGTTGGGTTGCGACTCGATCGTGACGACGACGACGAACAGCGGCAGCACCAGGGCTTTGGCGATGCGGACGTAGTGGCGGACGGGCCGGAGGGCGGACGAAGGCCAGCCGAAGTGGGAGTCGGCCAGCCCGTTGCGGCAGCATTGCTTCTCAAGCAGGTCGAGCACGAGATAGGCCCCGGCGGTGAAGGTCAATCCGGCGGCAACGGCCGTGCAGAAGACCGAGGTTGCCGATTCGGCATTGAGCCGCCAAGAAAGATACCAGAGGATGGCCGGGACGACACAGCTCAGGGCGACGGTCAGGCCGAGTGCCTCCATGGTCGGCACAAGCCGGGAACAGTTGGCCATTTCGGCGCGCTCGCCGACGTCGTTCAATCGCGACCGCAATCGGCGCTGTCCCCAGAGCAACAGCAGGAAGGCGAGTGCCACCGGAGCGGCTCGAAACGGGTCCTTCCCGGCGTCCCTGAACAGGCAGCCCGCCAGTTCGAGCCACGAGTCGGGTTGGATCAACCAGGCGGCAGCCTGGCCCAGATAGTGGAGCGATTCCTTGTCGAGGGCCGAGGTGCTGCGGATCCACAGGACGCGCTCGTCGATGTACTCGATATACTCCTCGGTCTTCTGCGTCAGTTGCCGCTCGGCGTTGTCCAGGTCAATGAGCTTGTCGAAGTAGCTGTTCAGGTCGACGATCAGGGCGTCGAGATACTCCTTCTCCGTTTCCAGGGCTCGCCGGGCGGCCCACTCCAGCTCGTATTCGTTATCCACATGCGCTTCGCGGCCGGCAACCAACAGTTCCTTCTGGATCTGTTTTTCCAGGTCGGCCAGATCGGTTCGCCGATCGTCGAGCTGGAGCAATTCCAACTGGCATTCCTGGATGGTGGGTTGCCGTCCGCGAATGTTCCTGGACTGGCTGCGGACGTCGGGCATGGTCTGCCGTTGCTTACGCAGGAGGAGGCCGATGGCGTTGGTCTGTCCGACGGCGTCGACCTTGTCGCGGGTGCGTTTGAACTGGTCTTCGATGGCCGCCAGTTGGCTGTTGGCTCTTTCGAGTTGTGCGGTGGTTTGAACGATCAGTTGGGCCAGATCCTTGCGGCGCTGGGCGAGTTCCTCGTTCTGCCGCGTCAGGTCGGCGATGGCCGGGTGGGCCTGCTGGGCTTCCTGTTTGGCGCGGCGCAACTGGTCCTCGGCGTCGCGCTGGCGGCGGCGATTGACGGCTTCGCGCCATTTCGTCAGTTCCTGCTCGGCCAGGGCGGCCTGTCCGGCCGCCAGGTCCCGGCGCAAAGGCAGCAGTTCGGCCCGCTGGTCGTAGGCTTTGAGTTCCGTCTGATAGGAAAGGGCTTCTTGTTCCAGGCAGCGGCGTCGGGCAGTCAGAGCGATGCGTTTCGCGCCGACCAATTCGCTGGTGTCGGCGGCTGCGGCCAGGGCCTGCAGTTGGGCTTCCACTTCCGTGAGGCGTTCGCGAGCGGTGGCTGCCAGTTTGGGCATCTCCAAGCGACGAGCGGCCCGGCGTTTGGGCTCAGCTTCAAGCTCGGCCAGGAGGTTCTTGATGGCCGTCAGTTCGGTGCTCTTCTGGGAGAGCGACTGTTCGAGTTGAACCAGGCTCGTTTCGGGAATCGAGACCGTTGATTGACGGGGCAGAGAGGCCAGGTCCGACTTGACCTTCGCCAGTTCGTCGGGTGCCGAGGCGACCATTTCTTCCGAACGTTTGACGGAGGCCGCCCACGTCTTGGCCGCTTCGATGTCTTGAATCGCCTGCTGATAGAGTTCACGCAAACTGCCTTTCGCGGCATCGTCGAGGGTTTGGGACGCTTCGATCTCCTTGAGTCGATTCTGGACGACTTCGACGCTGAGTTCTTCGGCAGGCGGTTTTTCGGCGGACGGTTCGTCCGCAATGAGGGGGGGCAGGCCGGCAAGAGCAAGGGCCGCCCATATCCCGAGAATCAACAGGAGAGGTCTCGTCGTGTTCCATGCCGCTCGAAAGGATGGAGAGATCCAGGATACTCTTGTGGATCGCCGGTGATTTCTCCGTGCGGCCGTCGCCGGACAAGATTCCCTTCTCATCCGTATCCTCCTGCCAGTATACAAGTTAGGGACGCCATTGCGTCCCTCGGTGAGTGTGCTGCGAGACGTTGCTTATATCCAGCATGGTAACCCGCCACAAGGTCAACCGTTTGCCGTTTTCGCGGGCAGTTCTGCGAGCCCGCTCATCGTCTTGGACGAGCTGCCGACAGTTGCAGTCCCGCCGACCACCGACTAGGATCGACACCGTCTTTCTTTCGTCGGATCTCCCCTCTTGAGTGGCACAAACCATGAAGAAACCAGTCCTCGCGTCTCGATTGCGCTATCTTTCCCTGATCCTCGTTCTGCTGGCCGGCAAGCTGCCCCAGGCGGCCGAGCAGCCGACGCTCCGTTTGCAGGTGAGCCGCACGATCACCGTCGACCCCGAGGCCTGGAAGTGGAATTGGGCCTCGTGGGACCAGGAGAAGATCGTCACGTTCGGGGATTACCAGTACACGGTGTACTGGGATGCCGATCGGGTGATGGTGCTGGCCCGGCGGGATCTGCGGAACGATTCGGTCCAGACCGTGCGGATGCCCAAGTTCACGCTCAAGGCCGACGACCGGCATCGCAATACGTGCCTTGGCGTCAGCGCGTCGGATGGGCGACTGCATCTGTCGTGGGATCATCACAACGACCCGCTCCGATACACGAGAACCCGGGCCGGTTTCCTGACCGAGCCTTCCGAACAGATCTCGCTCGAGGAGATCGAACCGGCCCAATCAATGCTGGGCGATCCCAAGCTGGAGCAGCAGGTCACCTACCCCCGGTTCTTCACCGATCCCGCGGGCACGCTGTTCTGCTTCTACCGCATCGGCGGCAGCGGCAACGGCGACAACTACCTGCAGCGCTACAACCCGGGCGACGGGACCTGGACGCGTGTGGGGATGGTCTTCAGTTACCGCGGGACGTACGGTCCCTGGAACAACAGCACGTCGCGATGTGCCTACCTGCACGACCTGCTGTTCGACTCGAAGGGCCGGTTGCACGCCACCTGGACCTATCGCGAGACCGGTGCCAGTTGGGCCAGCAACCACGACCTGCACTACGCCTACAGCGACGACAGCGGCACCACCTGGAAGAACAACGCCGGCCGGCAGATTGCCGACCTGGCCGCCAGCGATCCAATCGAGCTGGCCGACCCGGGCATCGTGGTTTGGGAGATCCCCGTCTACTCGTGGCTCATGAACGCGGGCTGTATGGGTTTCGACTCGAAGGACCGGCCCCACGTGCTGACCTACAAGTGCCGCACGACCCACAAGCCGGAGAAGTTGGCCCACGATCCGACGCAAGCCATCGTGGACGACCTGTGTTTCGTCCACTACTGGCGGCAGGACGACGGCACCTGGACCGGCGGCGAGCTGATCGATCCGAAGCCGGCCGGGCGGAGCCGGGTCGACATGGTCTTCGACCGGGACGACAACCTCGTCTTCTTCTACCCCACCTACGATCCGGCCGCAGAAGGTTTCCGCTACTTCACGGCACGGGCAGGCGACCGGTGGCAGACGTGGACGGGCCCGCTGAAGCTGACCGGCCCCGAACTGACCGGCCGCGACGCTTCGAAACACGACCGCGCACGTTGGGCCAAGGAGGGGATTCTCTCGTTCACAGCCATGCCCAAGCCGAGCGGGTTTGCGATTCTGGACGTGGAGGTGTCGAGCGGAAAGTAGGGACTAACGGCAGTATCTTGACGGCCGATCCGTGGATAGAATGACATCCATGGAAACCAATCCGCTGGAACCCCAGCCCAAGAAACGTCCAGCCAGACGCCGACTGCAGTTCAGCATGCGGGCGCTATTGCTTGCTCCGCTGATCCTTGTCATCTACGTTGGATTGGCCGTCATCATCGACGCCTATGCATTTTCCGTGTCCTGTCGGGTGTTCGGAATGTGGCTGATCGACGCGCGTCACTGGCTGATCGGTTTAGGGTTTTCTACAGACTTCGTGACGAGCTACCTCGGGTTAGCCCTGGTTCGTTTGCCGGGATGGTTGGTTCTTGCCTCGGTCGCGTTCCTCATGGGGCTGCGGCGTTGCCGGCGGGCTCATCTACTCGCATGGTTGCTGGCATTGGCGTTCCCGCTCTCAGAACTCATTCTCGACTCCTGGCTTGCAGCCAGCGGTTTATTTGGCGAAGCTGACTTGTTCTTGAATTTCAACGTGCGGATCGTCTCGGCGTTCGGATTCGTGGTTGGCGTAGGTGCCTGGTCGATCGGGTGGTTCATTCGAGGTCGGCGTTACGATCTTGCTGCGGAACGCCGACCAACGTGGTTTTCTCGTGTCGTACAAGTCGTGATCTGGACATTCGTTCTGGCCGTCAGTATCTACGGATGGACTGCACTGGCCCGCTTGCGATGATGAGCTTGTCCCTCTCGGCAGACGACACCGAGAATTCCCAGCAATTGCGCCGCCAACAATCCCCTCTGATACCTCTGATCTCTCCTGTTCAAAGCCATTCTTATGAACAGGAGAGATCAGAGGTATCAGAGGGTGTTGTGAATGGTGGAACGTTCGCCTACGATGCTGGGAAGTGGACGTCTATTCAAAGCTGTTTCGTTCAGGGGGATAACAATGATTTCCGTCAGGACTATGTGTTTCGGACTCGTGTCGGCATTCGGTCTCCTGTTGTTCGTCTCTGACACGCAAGCCGGCGAATACCGCGTCGCCACGTTCGAAGCGGATATCACCATTCCGATTGGCCACGCCTGTATGGGCGGCGGCGTGGAGGACGCGAAGGAGATCGTCGATCCGCTGTTTGCCAAGGGGTTCGTACTGACCGGCACCGACAAGCCGGTGGTGGTCGTCGCCCTGGATTGGTGCCAGTGCAACAACGATTCTTACGATCGCTGGCGCGACGTGCTGGCCGAGGCGGCAGGTACGACTCGCCGGCGGGTGATGCTGGCCACGGTCCACCAGCACGACGCTCCGATCTGCGATCTGACGGCCCAGAAGCTGCTCGACGAGCAGGGGCTCGCGGGCTACAACTGCGACCCGAAGTTTCACGAACAGGCCGTGCAGCGAACGGCCCGGGCACTCAAGAAGTCGCTCGGATCGTTTCAGCGAGTGACTCATGTTGGCATCGGGCAGGCGAAGGTTGAGCGGGTCGCGTCGAACCGCCGCGTCGTCAGCCCGGAAGGGCAAATCAGTTGGCGGCGAGGCAGCGCCAGCGGCAACATCTACGACGCGCCGGAGGGCGAGATCGATCCCTGGCTGAAGACGATCAGTCTGTGGGACGGCGACACGCCCGTGCTGGCCTGGAGTTGCTACGCCGTCCACCCGATGAGCCACTACGGCAAGGGGAGTGTGTCGGCCGACTTCCCCGGCATCGCCCGGGCGCGGCGGCAGAGCGACGACCCGAGCGTGCTGCAGATCTACTTCACCGGCTGTGGGGGCGACACGACGGCAGGCAAGTACAACACGGGCGATCCGGCCAACCGCCCCGTACTCGCCGATCGGCTCTACCAGGGAATGCTGGCCGCCTGGAAGAACACCGAGCGGCAACCGCTCGACGAGATCGCCTTCCGCGTGGCGGAGCTGCCGCTGCCGGCCCGAGACGACGGCAACTACACGATCGAAGCGATGCGGAAGACGCTGGCCGATTCGAAGGCGACCCGCTGGCAGCGGATCAGCGCGGCGCTCGGATTGAGTTGGCGGCAGCGGGTCGATGCGGGCCAACCCGTAGACGTGCCCTGCCTCGATCTGGCGGACGGAGCGGCCCAGTTCACCATCCTGCCGGCCGAGAGCTTTGTGGGCTATCAACTCGGCGCGCAGCGATTGCGGCCCGACTCGTTCGTGATGGTCGCCGGTTTCGGCGACGGGGCCGCGGGTTACGTCCCCACCGACCAGTGCTGGCGCGACGGGTACAATGACCACTACTGCTGGGTGCCGCAGATGACGGAGCAACTCATCCTGCGGGCGGCCGCGGAGGCCTTGGGAGCCAAGACGCCGAAGGAATCGCCCGATTGATCTGAGACGGCAAATCGCTACACTGGGGGCAAAGTTGCACGTGTTGCGATACGCCCGTGCGCCACTGCTTGCTTGCCAAGCAGTGCTGGAGCGAACCGAAGATTCCGTTCGCCGTCATTCCCGCGAAGACGGGAATCCAGATCGTTTGCCGAGTACCTGGATTCCCTCCTTCGCGGGAATGACGCGCGGCGCGGTCCTCTCGATGGGAATCATATTTCCACGAATCCCGCAAGGCTGTTTGGCGGGCGTGAGGGAATTGGCACGATGAAACTGGTTGCCTATCCGCTGGCGGTTCTCTTGGGTCTGTTGGGGTTCGTGTTCGTTGTCGGGGCCCAGGGCCAGGTGATGCGGATGGTGGTGGGGGTCGTTCTTTGGGTGGCCGCCGGGGCGCTGGTCTGGCTCGCCCGCAAGATGCCCCAGACGACGAACATCGTTCAGAAGATCGACCTCTCGGGCGACGTGCACCTGGAGAGCATGACCTGCCGGTCGTGCGGCGGCACGTTGAGCAAGAAATCGGTGACCGTCAGTGCGGGGGCTGTGTTCGTCAACTGCGAATTCTGCGGCGCGACCTATCAGATTGAGGAAGAGCCGAAATGGTAATACCCCGCTGGGTATCTCGGTGGGGACGGAGAGGGGTTCAGGCAGTCCGCGAGGACCTGGCTGGCGTGTTGAGTGCGGTTCGGCTCGCCTCGCCGCTTCGTCCCGGTCTGTTCGTCTATCGGGTTTGCCCGCCGGGCGGTTGCCGGATCCTCCATCTACGGGTTGAGGCCGACGGACGCGGGACGCTGATGGTCGACGTGAGCGACGTGGTGCATCTGAACGCCACCGCGACGCTGCTGGCCAAGATGGCGCTCGACGGCCGAACCCGTGCCGAAGCGGCCGCCGCCCTACGTCGCCAGGGTGGCAGCGGCAGTCGTGTTACCGGCGACGTTCGTGCAGTTTTCGATCTTATCGACCATCTCGAGACGACCACCGATGCTTGCCCGACCTGCGGACTCACGTCGGCCGGTCGAAAGGACCTGTTCAGCACGCCGGTCGACGCACCCTACAAGGCCGATCTCGCCTTGACCTACGGCTGCAACAACGCCTGCGGACATTGCTACAACGAAAAGGATCGAGGCCGCACACGATCGCTGACGCTCGACGAGTGGAAGCAGGTGCTCGACAAGCTTTGTGCGATCGGGGTCCCCCATATCATCTTCACGGGCGGAGAACCCACGCTCCATCCACACCTGGTGGAGCTTGTCGGCTATGCCCGAGATCTTGGCCTGGTGACGGGAGTCAACAGCAACGGCCGGCGTTTTGCGAATAAGGAGTTCACTCGGGCCATGTCGCGGGCCGGCTTGAGCCACTTGCAGGTCACGCTCCAGTCGCACCGGGCCGAGGCTCACAACGCCATGACCGGTGCGGCCTCGTTTGCCGAGACGGTGGCCGGCATCCGCAACGCCCTGGATGTGGAACTGCACACGATCACCAACACGACACTCACGCGGAAGAACGCCGACGAGGCGGAACGGATCGTCGAATTTCTGCACGAGTTGGGCCTCGGGACGTTTGCCATGAACGGCATGATCCACTCGGGGGCTGGGTGCCGATTCGCCGACGCGATTGCCGAAGATGACCTGGCGCCGGTTCTGGCGGCCGTGCGGGATCGGGCCGGTGAGTTGGGCATGCGGTTTCTGTGGTACACGCCCACACCCTATTGCCGGCTCTCACCGGTCGGACTGGATCTCGGCCCGAAACGGTGCAATGCGGGTCAGTACACGATCGCCGTCGAACCGGACGGCAGCGTGTTGGCATGCCAATCCTATTATCATCCGGCCGGCAATTTCCTCCGCGACGACTGGTCGGAGATCTGGAATAGCCGGCTGTTTCGCAGCTTTCGCGATCGAGTTGAGGATCCGCGAGGGTGCGGTTTGCCCGAGATGTGCTGGGATTGTCCCGATCTGCCGCTGTGTGCGGGCGGGTGCCGGATCGCTTGGGAAGCGGAAGTGAATACAAGGTTGCCGATCGCGGCAGGACCATCGAGGAACCACGTATGAATCTGATGCAACTGTGGAACAAGTTCTGCGGCCGGCATGCGGACGAAGCGTTCGATCCGCGCCGCGACTTGCTCAAGCTACGACGCCATCGTCCGGAGACGTGTGAAGTGGAGCCGGGGCTCTATCACTACCTGCGCGAGGCGGACGGGACCAACACGCGGTTCCACCTGCGGGTCGATTCGAACGGTTTCGGCGTATTGCTGGCCAATGCCACCGCGGCCGCGCGGCTGCGATCTTCCGGCGTCCTGATCGCCAAGGCGCTGCTCGACGGCGAAGACGACGCAGCCATCATCGCCAGGCTCCAGAAGACGTTCCACGGCGTTTCCGCCCAGCGGGCCAGCGAGGATATCGAGCGGGTGCGCTCGATTTTGCGCGAGCTGGCATCGCCGGGCGACAACTACCCGATCCTCAATCTGGTCGACCCGTCCTTCGGTCCCGACGCGGCTCCGCTGAAGAAACCGCTCTCAGCCGACGTGCCGCTGGCGGCGCCCGAGATCCTCGTGCCGATTCTGGATCGCTTGTGGGAACAAGGCATCCCCCACGTCACCCTGATCGCGCCCGGCGGTTTCGAGCGTTCGGCCCTGGTCCGGGCGATCGAGCGGGCCGAGGACCTGGGAATGATCGCGGGTGTGCGGGCGCAGGGGAGCGATCTGGCCGAGGAGGCGTTCGTGGCAGAGTTGGCCGCGGCCGGGGTGGATCACGTCAACCTGCTGTACCTGTCGTGCCATGCCGACGTGCACGACGCCGTCATCCGCCAGGGAGATCACGCGGCCGTGATGCGGGCGTTCGATTCCGTGCGTGACAACGAAGTCTGCGTTGTGGCCGAGGTGGGGCTGATCGAACCGACGCTGGATACCTTGGAAGAAACCATTGAGGCGCTAAGAGCCGCAGACGTGACCAACATTGCCTTTTTCGCCCTGGCAACCGCGACTCCGGACCGGGAGCCCGGGGCCCTGGCCGGCGAGCAACTGTTGCAGACCGCCCGGATGGTCGAAGAGTCGGCCGACGCGATGGGCGTGCGGCACCTGTGGTACCCGCCGCGGCAAAGGGCCGCCGGAGTCCCGCTCGCGGAGCAAGTCCGGCAGGGGCCGCGAACCTCGGGCGATCACGCCATCCGCGTCGAAGGCGACGGTTCGGTGTTCGCAGCGAGAGGTCCGTGGCGGTCCATCGGCAATTTGCTGAATGACAGTTGGGAGACGATGGCCGCCAGCGAGGTGTACGAGGCCTACCGGCGGCGGGTGCAGACCGACACCCACTGCGACGAATGCCCGGGCCTGGCCATCTGCGCCGCCGATTGCCCCCGCACGCCCCTCGGCTGGGCAATCCCGCCGAGCGGCTAACCGTAGCTTGGCTCTCCAGAGCCGAGCATAGGAACCGGCAAAGACTAGAGGAGAACGGGGAATCGCGAGAAGACTCGGCTCTGGAGAGCCAAGCTACGAAGACCAACGTTACCTCTCGAACGTCGCCGAAATGAACCCCAACCGATTCACCCGGGACACCGGCCATGACATCATCCGTCCGCCACTTGCTGATCGCGCTATTCTTCGCGGCCGCGTCGGCGCTCAACGCCGCCGCGCAGGACTACTCGTTCCGTGTGCCCGACCTCGAGATGCACGCCGTCATCCAGCCCGACGCCTCCGCCCGGCTGATCTACGACATCACCTTCGAAAACATGCCGGGGGCCCATCCGATCGACATCGTCGATATCGGTGTTCCGCACGCGGGCTATTCGCTCAGCAACGTGAAGGCCTCGGCCGGCGGGCGGCAGGCGAGGGATATCCGCCATTCCGAATTCGTGAAGCCCGGCTTCGAGGTCCATCTGGGCGCCGGCACAATCGGTCCCGGCCAGACGGGAACCGTCCACGTCGAGTTCGTCATGCCCGACATGGTCTATCAGGACACGACCCGGAAGGATTACGCTTCGTTCCGGATCACGCCCACCTGGTTCGGCTCGCAGTACGTGCAGGGAACGACGAATATCATGGTGGCCGTCCATCTGCCCAAGGGGATCCAAAGGGAGGAGATCCTGCACCAGGGGCTCAAGTTCAGCAACGTGGCGCAGACCGACGAGGGATTCAGCGCCGTCTGGATGATGCTCGACCAGAAGCTCACGGGTCCGCACATGGTAGCCGTCTCCTTTCCCAAGCGGGACCTGGCCCGGGTCGTCTACATGTCGCGCTGGCAGCTCTTCGTTCGCTGGTTCAGCCAGTCGCCCGGGGTTCGGTTCGCGGCCGCGGTTTTGGCACTCGTGTTGGGAGGAATCGCCTATTTTCGTTTCACCGGCGGCACCGGCATTTCGCTGTTCGTGGTTCTGGTCGTGGTTTGCGCCGTCTGGTTCTATAACCAGCCGGGGGCCCACCTGTTCTCGCTGCCCGTGCTGGGCGGACTGGTCTGGCTCAACGAGCACTTCCTCCACAAGCGAAAGTCGAAATATCTGCCGCCGATCGCCGAGGTCGAAGGGGGCGGGATCAAGCGGGGCCTGACCGCGCCGGAGGCGGCCGTGCTGCTGGAACTGCCCATTGGGCGAGTGCTGGGACTGGTGATCTTCGGAATGTTGAAGAAGGGCATTCTGCGCGAGGTCGACAACGACCCGCTGATCGTCGAACTGCACGAGAGCTTCGTTGCCACGGGGGAGGACTCGGACCAGAAGGATCGGGCCAAGCACTATCGCAAGGCCGCCCGGCAGTTGGGGACGGTGGTGCACGACTACGAAACCGGGTTTCTGTTCCTGTTGGAGAAGAACGCGGGCAAGCCGGTGGCCGAGATCAAGTTTACGGTGCCGATCAAGGTGCTCGTCGCCGGCACGGCGGCCAAGATGAAGGCCTTCGATCTTTCCGACACGCAGGACTACTACCGGTCGATCGTCCGCCGGGCCGTCAACCAGGCGAAGAACGTGGGCGACATCCGGCAGATCGACAAGCACTTCGAATGGATCATGCTCGACAAGGATCCCGGCTCGATCTTCGACGCCTGGCACTACTCGCCCGGTTGGCACCGGCCCATCGGGCACGTCGGCGATTGGGGCGGTGCAGCCGCCCCGTCGCTTCCCAGCACGGAGGCCCTGGCCGGCTCGACCAGCCTGGGCGACGTGGGGGCCTCGTTTGCCGGTTGGACGGAGAACACGATGGGCAGTTTTGCCTCGTCGCTCTCGCCCGGCTCTCTGAAGCTCGCCGAGACCAAGCCCGGTTTCCTCGATCTGAGCGGCGTCGACCGGGTGACGGGCGAGTTTTTCGAATCGCTGGCCGAGTCGGGCGGAGGCGGAGGAGGCGGCGGTTGTGCTTGTGCGGGATGCGCTTGTGCTTGTGCGTGTGCGGGCGGGGGGAGGTAGGCGCGGAGGCTCGCCAGAAAACGATAACCGCGTGGACTGCCCCAGTCAGAGCCACGTCTGACCACGACAACAGACGGCTGCCGTCAGGCAGCCAGCGGTTGCCTTCGCCCCACGTCCTTGATCTTGAGGGCCTGGAGACCGTAGTTCAAACAGTAACCTTTGCCTGTGTACTGATGCCGGAGATCGAGCATCGCGTACCAGCGCGACAGCACGGAAAGCATGGGCCGAAGACAGGCCGACACGGCCACAGCTCCCAGCCCGAGGAGCCCGCCGCCGTAGGCGGACGGGCGGAGCGGCAGGCTGTGAGCGGCTCTGCCGAGGTGGAAGGCGAAACTGCCGCAGAAGCCCTCCAGCCATTCGAGGCTTTGCACCTCGAAACCTGCCCTGGTGGCCAGGTGGCTCAGGCCGAACTGGGTGTAGCGATAGAAATCGTAGGGCTTTTCATGCTCATCCCAGCAGAGCGGTGCCGTGAGCAACAACCGGCCACGGGGCTTTAAGACACGATTCAACTCCAGAAAGACTTCCCAAGGTTCGGCCACGTGTTCCAGCACTTGGGTGCATAAGACCACATCGTAACGACCGTTCTCGACCGGAATCGCGTCCAACTTGCAGACGTAGTCGATCGAGCCATAACCCTTCGATACCTGGCAGAAGTCGGCCGTTTCATATTCCATGTGCTGGAACAGGTGCCGGTAGGGGCAGTGACCCGCGCCGGCATCAAGAACTCGACCACCCGGCGGCAAAGTTGCGGCCGCTTCTGTTACGAACCGGTCCACGTGCCGCCTGCTGACAGACGGCCGCCGCCATTTGAACTTCATGTTCGCCCCCCCAACAGCCGCTGCTGCTGACGAATGACAGTAGAAACCACGGAATTGGCGAAAAGAATCAAAGAAGGCTCGGACAAGTGACGTCGCGTCACCCTCCTGGTGTCAGCACCACAACCTCGCCCCCAAACCGGCAGCCACGAGAAGGTCCGCGCTATCGGTTATCGACCGTCGGTTGGAGAAGCTTGCCGGATTTTTCAGGTTCTTTCGGTTTTATCGAATGTTATCGGGTTTAGCGACTGCGAAGGTAGGGGAACGAGATCGGCTCTACAAGCTATCCACGCAAGCAAACAGAATTCCCATTGGGCGCTTGCGCCGGGGTGGGCTGGCAACCGCGGGAAGTGCCTCATCCGGTTGCTCTGTGATCTCCGCCCTGAAGGGGCAGTGACATATCAGCCCAGAGCATCGCTCGGGATCGGAGCCAAGGACCGTTGCCGCCTTCGTTATGAAGCCGGAACAGACTTCATGTTTCGTATGCTTCCCGCAGGACGAACTCCGGGTGGTTACCGAGATAAGGGCTCACACGATCCCGCCTTTGAAAGGCATCGCTTAGGAACGCGACTGCCTGGGCCAGCCGGTCGTTTGGCTCCGCACAGCTCAGACGCAGGAATCCCTTGCCCGCCTCGCCGAAGCATTCGCCGCCCAGGCAGGCGACGCCGAACAGGTCGTCGGCACCTTCGAGAGCGAACATCGCCAGGCCGTGCGACGTGATCCCCAACCGATTGCAAATTTCGGCGACCGACGGAAACACGTAGAAGGTGCCGCCCGGGTCCAGGCAACGGACGCCCTCGATCCGGTTCAGGCCGCCTCAGCCCGTAGGGTGGGCCAAGTGAACCATCACGGTATTCGTTCGCGCTACCGACACTCGTGCCAATTCTGAGCCGCAACGCACAGCCAAAACGCCAACGCGGCCCACCATGTTACGCGGTCCATTCGGGAACGGCCGCATCCTGCCGGAATGGACTCGCAGCGATCGACGGACAACTGCACCAATCCGACCTCACGTCCAACCCTTTCGCTGCTCATTCTTCCGCGGCCTCAAACAAGAACCCGTACCGCCCCTTGAACTCCACCAACTCCCCCTCCTGCTCCGCACTGAACGCCCCTTGCGTGTGCCCGTAGGTGTCCATCCACGTGTAAAGCCGATCCCGCTCGTCCGCGTCGAGGATGACCTTGCGGTGCAGGTCGTCGGTGGCCAGGTACTGGAGCAGCTTGCTGCGGAGAGAGGGGCTCTCGCCGGGGATGGACGCGTCCTTCTCGAAGACGAGGTTCTGCAGGTCGTTGCCGCCGTAGGCCAGGAGCGAGCCGTGGGCCTTCGGGCCGGTCAGGTCGTAGGTGGGGGCCTCGCCGCTCGGACTGTGGCAACTCGTGCAGCGGCGGTCGAGCACCGGCTGCACCATCTGGTCGAAACGGAGCGGCCAGGAGCCTTCACACCCGAGCGTCAGTTTGGCCGGCTCGCGGAGCAGGGCCAAAGGAGTGACCGGGGCCGTCGGCGTCTGCTCGCGGTTCTCGTGGCAGCCCACGCACGAAAGGGCCTCACCAGGCTGCACATAGGTGAGCGATCGCATCGTCTGCACCGCCCGGCCTTCCCCGTCGAGCGCCTGGAAGAAAACCGAAACGCCGGAAGGGATCTCGAAATAGGCCGAGCCGTCCTTCTCCACGGGCACGCTCCCCATCACATACTTGCCCGTCTCTTCCCGGCTGACGCCCAGCGACGGCGTGTTCATATGGGGCTGGACCTTGGGCGGCACGCCGACGATGCGAATCCGCCGGATCGAACCCGGCTCGACGCCCGTCAGGCCGGAGTAGACGTCCTGGAGGAGAAAGCGGCCGACGTTCGCGGCGGCGTAGTGCGACTTGGCCGGCTGGGCGGGCGGACGCGGCCGGGAACGGATCGGCAGGGGCGTCATGCTCGAAATGGCCGGGTCGCGATAGAGCAGCTCCAGGTTGCCGAAGCGGTCGAGCAAGTAGATGCCCTGGGCGTTGGACGGGTTGCGATCGTCGGTCATCACGCGGCTGTGGGGCGGCAGAGGGCGATCCGACCAACTAACCAGGTACAGGTCTTCCGAAAGCGGGAAGGGATTGGCGTAGTAATGGCCGATGTTCTTCTCGGTTTCGGGGAAGGGCACTTCGGGGGTCAGGCGGGTGATCGGGGCGTCGCCTTCGGTGCCCTGGGTGCGGTCGAGCAGGACCAGCGAGCCGCCGGTGATCGAGTGGTGGGCCGCCCCGGTGAACAGGATCTTGTTCGAGCCGGGCACCTCGCGAGGTTCCAGGGTGGCCTGCGGGGCCTTGGTGTAGTTGCCGTAGACGAGCTGGGCGTTGCTGCCGTCCTGGTTCGACGACCAGAGGCTGAAGAAGTGGCCGTTGAAGCGGTCGATATAGTCCCAGCGGCAGTAGAGAATCCGGCCGTCGGCGGCCACCGAAGGCGTGTATTCGAACGTCTCGAAGGCCGACAGCGGTTTCATGTTGCGGCCGTCGGGATCCATCGAGTGGAGGGTGAAGACGGGCACGGGGCGGAGATTGTTGCCGCCGCAACGGACATAGCTGTCGGGCAGGTCGGCTTCGAGCGTCTTGGCCGTGTTCTCGGGCGAGCATTGGAGGAACGCGCCCTTGCGAGTGGAGAGGAAGAGGATGCGGCCGTCGGAAAGGTAGCGGCCGTCGAAGTCGTCGTAGCGCCCATGGGTGATGCGGCGCGACCGGCCATCGGCGAGATCGATTTCGTAGAGCTGGTAGAAGGCGTCTTCCGGCAAGTTCGACTTGACGACCTTGTCCTGGATGTCGCCGACCTCGGGATAGTAATGGGCAAAGGCGACAAGGACGTGTTTGCCGTCGAAATCGAGATCGGGCCTGGCGAAGTTGCCGGTGGGAAAATCGGCGGTGAGGCAGTGAGTGGTCGGACTGGAGGATTTGAAACCGTCGAGGACGAACACGCCGCCGCCGGGTCGCGACCACCAGCCGTAGTACTGGTCGGAGATGTGAGGGAACTGGGTGGGAACGCGTTTGACGAACAGGATCGAATCGAAATCGAGAAGCGGGTGCCGGAGCATCGCCTGGCGGATGGCCCAGCGGGCCTCGAAGTAGGCGGCGGTCCAGTCCTGCTCGGACGACTTTGCGTCGAACGAATCGACCCGCTTGGTAACGCGGGCCAATGTGTCGCGCAGGGTCGTAACGCCGACCTGCATTTCACGGAGAGCGCCGGCCAGTTCACGGCCGCGCTGGAGGGTTGTTGTGAGAATCGTCGGCCAATCGAGGGCGACCTGCGACGGAACGTTCGACGTTTTCGACCATTGGCTGGTGCTGCTCTGCGTGGCCGGCTTGCCGAGGGCGACGTTGTTGCCGGTTTCGGTCTCGAAGACCTGGACCTCGTCGAGGTGGAAGTAGCTGGCGGTGGGCAGTTGCAGACGAACGAAGCGGGCTTGCTTGCCTTTGAGAGGCACGCTCAACGGCTTGCCGTCGGTATGCCCGAAGAAAACCGTTCCGTCGTGTTGATAGACCTGGGCGAGTTGATCGGGAGCATCGCCAACAAGGACGCGGATATGCGAATTCCGTTGGGCCATGCCCGAATCGCAGCGGTTGTAGAGGACGATGCGATCGATGGCCGTGAGCCCGCCCAGGTCGATCTGCCACCACGGGTTGCTCTCGTTGGCAGTGTGGAATCCCCATTTGCCGTCGATCACGCCGTCGCAGCCCCCGGCGGCGTCGGCGGCCGTCGGCACGTCTTCCGACTTGCCCGGGAATCGGAGCCGGGCCTGGGTCAGCCAGTCGGCTTCGATCTGGCTGCGGGTGATCGCCGGAGTGCCCGCCATATCCTCGGCCGGCGCCCGCGTCGTGCCGTTAACCAGAAACGCGAGGGCGGCAACCAATGCTTGCGGGAGAAGGTTACGCGTCACGGCAAGTCTCCTGCACCAGGGAGCGGTCCGATCCCGCGTCTTCCTGCGGGATCCGCACCCAACAGCATGACTTGTGCCGGCGCGAGAGTCAATCTGTGCAGCTCGGCTGTCCAGAGCCCAGGCATAGCGGGGTGTGGCAGACGTAGCTGAGCTATGCGAGAATGGCGTGTCATCTTTTTGTGTAGGCTGAAACCCACGAATTCAGAGAATACGCAATGAACACTTCTCGCAAGCCATGCTCAAGTTGGTTCGTCACGATTGGAATGTTCGCGGTCTGCCTGGCGGGACATGCAACCGGCCTGGCCGACGAAGCCTGCCGCTGGAAGGCCGAAGAGGGGAAGTCGCTGGCCCTGTTGCGCGGCGAGCAGGTGCTTTGGCAGTTCTGCTACGACGCCGAGCAGGCGAAGCCCTACTTTCATCCGGTGGCGGTCGCCGACGGGCGCGTGCTCACGTGGAACAGCCCGCCCGACCATCGCTGGCATCACGGGCTGTGGTTCTCGTGGAAGTTCATCAACAACGTGAACTACTGGGAGCCGGATGCATCGGGCAAGCCCGCCGGCAAGACGAAGTGGCGAAACGTCGAGATCCGAACGCAGGAGAACGGCACGGCCCGCATTGCCATGGACCTCGCCTACAATCCGGGCGACGAGAAGGTGGTGCTGACGGAGCGGCGGGTTGTGGAAGTGTCTGCTCCGGCGGAGGACGGAACGTACGTGTTCGACTGGATCTGCCGGTTCACGGCCGGCGATGAGAAGGTGGTGCTCGACCGCACGCCGCTCCCCGACGAACCCGGCGGCCAGGCCTGGGGCGGCTACGCCGGGTTGTCCGTCCGGTTCGCTCAAGAACTGGTCGATCGCCAGGCATTCACCGCCGAAGGACCGGTCGAGTTCAACGCGGAGTCGCGTTACCGCGGCAGGTCGGCCGCTATGGACTACAACGGCACAATTGACGGCAAACCATGCGGGATCGCCATCCTCGACCACCCGCAGAACCTCAACTCTCCGACGCCCTGGTATGCGATCCGGTCGAAGCCGATGAGCTACTACAGTCCGGCCGTGCTCTGCTATGGACCGCACACGCTCGAACCGGGCGAGAGCTTCACCCTCCGCTATCGTGTGCTCGTCCACGAGGGACGGTGGGGAGCGGAGCAGTTGGCGGAGCAAGCCAAGCGGTACGCCCCGGGTCAGGCTCGTTGAGGCCGGGTCGATTGCGCCCCGGCGAAAGAGTCAGGATCGACCTGATTTCCGGTTTCTTGCGTGTTATATCTCCCGAAAAGCGTCGCCCTCTTCTCAGGCCAGGTCCCGGCACGCCGGTCGGGTTGCCGCAGAGTGTGGCCCGAAAGCGGCGATCTTGCGAGTTCTTTGAGTCTGTTCAAGGGAAGAGAGGTTTGCACATGCGAAAGAAACAACTCGGTTGGGTGGGAATCGTCCTGGTTGTTGCCGTGGCTGGTTCCTTGGCGGCCTGGGCGGCCGGCACACCAGAGGAGAAGGTGGTTGAAAAGGCCGTGGCCGTCAAATTGGCCGAGAAATCGGTCACCGTCTTCCCCGTCGTGATCACGCCGGACAAGGGCTTCGGGCCCGATTTCCGCAAGCGGATCGGCGAGGTGGTGGGGATGCTGCTGGAGCGGGCCGACATGGAGAAGGTGCAACTCGCCGAAGCGGAATTCCTGCCGAAGGAGGGTGAAAAGGTCGAGCAGGTGGCGGGCGCCTTCGGCCGGTTTGTTGCCGGCCGGAAGATCGAGACGCCCTACGCCCTATTTGCCGAAATCCACGGGACACCCAAGACGGGCCCCCAGGCCATCCGCACTATTGTGGTGAATACGGCAGGTAACGTGGTTCTTGCGGAGGAGATTCAGAAAGACGCCTTTGCCGAATCGGGCCCGATGGTTCCCAAGGATCCGATGAGTTGCTGCGTCTTCATTGCCAATCGCTTGCGCGAGCCGTGGGGTTTGGCCGATCCCCTGCGCAAGGACGCTCCCAAGGGAGAGGTCCAGGAGAACTGGCGAAAACGGTCCGGCATACCGACGGATGAGGAGATTGCGGCGATCAAGGAACGAGCGGTGAAATTGCAGGAGGGGTTGGCCAAGAGTTCACTCCAGATTTGCCCTGTCTATGCCTTCCGGAAGCCGGATCAGGACTCCACGGTCAAGCTGGCAGCGATGCTGGCGGATGCGGGATTTGCATCGGTTCAGGCGGCCGAGAACGGGCCGGACTTGAACGTGCAAGGCAGTCCGAACGAACAGGAGGTTTTGTGGCGAACCGCTCGCAAGGCTCTTGCGTATTTCCAAGAGCACGCACCCTCGGGTGAATATGTGCTGGTTGCCGATTTCGGCATCGGTCGCACGGAAGAGAGAGTGAAGGTGGGGGCGGTTCACTGGATGATTCTGGACCGGCAGGGGGATTGGGTCATGGTGGACTATCAGAACTCGCACCACGAAGATTTCCAGCGGATCGATCCCGATTCGGTGGAAGATTGCCTGGAATTGGTGAAGGTTCGGCTCAAGAAACGGCTGGCCGAGGCGAAATAAGGCAGGCGGACGAGAAAACCGCCCCTTTCGGCGTCAACGCCCCCCGAGGAACCGGACCACTAGGCGGTGGTAATTCCGTATCCGTCTGCCGGAAGAGACTTAGAACGAACGCGGCATCGACCGTCCCGGCAGGTAACAAACCTGTCCTGCAACCGTTATTGATTTGTGCGTTCGTTGGCGGAATCAAACGAACACGGCCGTGAGGCCAACGGAACCCTCTTGTGCTGGGGGTCGTCTCGCATTCTTCCTGTGCCCACGCGAGGCGGCCCCCGTTCTTTTTTTGGGCCGGCAGCGAGTTGATTGACTGTGTCTGTTGCCACCCGTGTGAGCCATGTAATTCTGTGACGGTGTCTCAAGAAATCACGGCGGGCACTTGAAGAGCCGTATTCTGCCCAGGATTTCGACGGGGGCGGGATTCTTGCCGGTCTCATCATTGCCCTCGGTTCGGTGCAGTGCCGAAGAGACCTCTTGCTTGACCCCTGCTACTCGAAGATGTGTCACTTCGACCGGCAGGGGGCAATTGGCGAGGTTGGCCAGAAGATCTGGCAGTCTCCGCGGCTCCACGACGAGCAAGACATGCACCGGCAGCAGATTGAACTCGGCATAGGGTTGTGAGTCGGCGGCCAGCGGTTCCTGTTCCAGGTTGACATATCGCCCCGTCAGCAACCTGTGTGCCACCCACTCCTCAGAACGAGAATTTGGCGACACGTCTTCTTCGTACTCTCCGCTGTCGTAGCCTGCGCTTTCGGGATTTCTCTCAGCCGTCGAGTCTTTCGTGTCGTGCCCCTCATCCGATTCATCAAGGTCGTCGCAGGTCCATTCCGACTCGCCGCGATTGGCCATGAATACGGCGATCGAGGCCGGCTGGGCCACCTCCAAGGTCTCGATTCGCCTGATCGCGGCGTTGTGGTGGCTGGTCGTTTCGACCTGCTCGTTGGTCTTGGCGATTGAGCCGAGAATCGCTTCGCAGGCCCACAGGTCTTCTTGAGCAAGCCGGATTTCAACGCTTAGGGGGCGCACGGTCCAATAGACGCCGCCCTGGATCCGAGCGAAGTCTCCATCATTCCATTCAACGATGCCTTCATTTCCCTTTGCATCCGTGCTCCGTCGTTTGATGATCTGCCCAAGTTGAGAAGCGTGTTCCCGAACGGCGATCCTGTACTCATCGCGAAAGCTCGGCGGGATTTCTACGTCACCGGGATGAGCAGCGGTCCACTTGCAGAAGTCGTTACTGAGGTTGCCGGGCCACTGCTTAGCTTCCTGCTGCTGGGCGTACTTCTCTTTCCAGACGTCTAGCGGCAGAGTGACGCGGCTCTCGTCACGTGGCGACGCGCATTCGGTGTCTGCAACCTGATCGTTGCCTTGCTCCGTTCGATTCACCGGAGACACGCCGTCAGCCGGACGAATTCCACAACCCAACGAGCCGACAACGAGCAGCCCCCCCACCGTCACCATCCACCGTCGCATTGCTCTTTCTCCCGAACAGGAGCCCACCCGGCGCATACACCACCTGCGCTGCCGTCAGGTTGGCGGCCCTACCCCACGCGGTAACCTATCCAAAGTGCGTCGCTGCGCCAATTCAGACAAGTTCCGCTCTGGAAACCTTGGCCAGCAGTTCGTCGACCATCTCCCGGCGTTGCTGGAGTTCCTGCCGTACGCTGCGTACCCGGGTGTGGTGGATCTCGGTGGGCAACTCGTTCCGCTCGCGTTCCAGCAGTTCGCAAACCAGGCTCCACTCCGCGTCGTTCAACTCGGGTTGATCGTGCATGACGTCTCTCCTTCGTGATCGAGTGGTGGCAGACATCTCTCTATAGGGATTGTAACCGGTCGTACAATACCTCCGATATGTGGTTCCTCTATCGTTTAATCAGCGGCACAAACTCTCGCTTGGGCGAGCCCGTGTAGAGTTGCCGGGGCCGGTGGATCCGCATGGTTGGAGCCAGGTGCATTTCTCGCCAATGGGCGATCCAGCCGGGGAGGCGTCCCAGGGCGAAGAGGACGGTGAACATGTTTTCGGGGATTCCCATGGCCCGGTAGATGATTCCCGAGTAGAAATCGACGTTCGGATAGAGTCTGCGATCGACGAAGTAGGAGTCGTTCAGAGCCACCTCTTCGAGTTCCTGGGCCAACTGGAAGATCGGATCGGGTTTCTTCTGCTTGGCCAGCAGTTTGTGGCAGACTTCCTTGATGATCGTTGCCCGCGGATCGTAGTTCTTGTAGACCCGATGCCCGAAGCCCATCAGGCGGAATTCATCGTTGGGGTCCTTGGCCCGATCGATGTATTTGCCGAGGTTGCCGCCGTCGGCGCGAATCATGTCGAGCATGTTGATACAGGCTTCGTTGGCACCGCCGTGCAGGGCGCCCCACAGGGCGCAGATGCCGGCCGAGATGCTCGAGAACAGGTTGACCGTACTGGAACCGACCATGCGCACGGCCGACGTGCTGCAGTTCTGGCCGTGATCGGCATGGAGAATCAACAGGAGGTTCAAAGCGTCGACGAAGTCCGGGTCCATTTCGTACCGTTCGCTGGGCACGGCGAACATCATCTGCAAGAAGTTCTGACAGTAGGTGAGGCGGTTCTCGGGGTAAATGAAGGGCTGGCCGATCGATTGCTTGTAGCTGAAGGCCGCGATCGTGGGCATCTTGGCCATCATCCGATAGATCGCCAGTTGTTGCTGTTCGGGGTCGCGAGCGTCGATGGTGTCTCCGGAATAGATGGCCAAGGCGCCGACCACCGAACTGAGGATGGCCATGGGGTGAGCATCGGGCGGAAAACCGGCGAAAATCTGCTTCATCCCCTCGTGCAGAAGGGTATGGGTGCGGATGCTGGCGCGGAACTCCTCGAGCTGCTCGGCGGTCGGCAGTTCGCCGTAGATCAGCAGATAGGCCGTTTCGGTGAAGTCGCAGCGTTGGGCCAGGTCTTCAATGGCGTAGCCGCGATAGCGGAGAACGCCGTTTTCGCCGTCGACATAGGTGATTTGGCTCTCGGTGGCCCCCGTGTTCCCGTATCCGTCGTCGAGGGTAATGTGCCCGGTCTGGGCGAGAAGCTTGGAAATGTCGATGGCGCGATGCCCTTCGGTTCCTTGGTGAATCGGGAGTTCGAACTCTCGCTCTCCAATGATGAGTTTGGCGAAATCGCTCATGGGGACTCCTTGCAGTCGGCCACTGTTTTGTGGCATTCAACGTCTCGGTTTTTGTGCTGGTTCACTCTATCAATCAGACGGAAGAGCGACAATCGCCTGAGTGGGGCGACAGCGCAACCGACTACTGTGAAGGCACTTACAGCCTTGACTCTAAAGAGGGGGGCGTTGGGCACTCAGGTTTCCGACAGGAGATCGCTGTAGGAAACCGCCAGGAGGTCGGTGTCTGAGATGGAGAACTGCCGGCGGAGTTCGGCCAGTTGAGCGTGCCCCTGCCGGTCGTCGACGTCGCCCCCAAGGACGGCCTCGAATTCGAGGAAGGTGCCAAGCCCTTCGACTTCGTCCAGATGGATCCGCACGTTGTGGTAGAGAAAGATCTCGCGGTGCTTACGGACCACGCACCAGATGCCGTACGCGTCGGAGAGGGCCGCCTTGAGCGTTTCGGGATTGGCCACCGGCACGAGCCGATAGTCGCTGGCCTTCGGGCCTTCCGTGTCGGGACGAGCGTACCAGACCAGATGGGCGGGCGCGTGTTCGATCTGCCGCAGCTTAAGCCGGCCGTTCGGGCAGTGGAAGTAGGTGTCGGTCTGCACTTGCAGGCCGATCTCTTTGGTGGCGATGGAGCGGGCCGTTTCGCGAGCGGCCGCAAGGTCCGTCAGCCGGGCTTTCAGTTCGATGTTGCGCACGGCGGGCGGTTATCGTGAGGCGGTTTCGAGGGGCGTCACGTGCTTAGCCGTCACGTGGCGAGCCTGGCGTTTGGGGATGTAGCCCAAAGTGCCCACCACGCCCACCCGGCTGCCCACGTAGTGGTCGAGGTTGACGCCGGGGGCCGGCGTGACGTAACAGGTTACCTTGTCGGTTTCATCGACCAGGGCGAATTTGGGGGCGTCGCTTTCGGAGGTGACGACTCGTCCCAGGCGGCCGTAGCCGTCGTATCGTTTTGTCACGTGGTCTTGGCCCGTCGCCGCAGTCGCGTCGTCGCCCGTTGCCGATTCTTCGCGGAGATCGGTGAGCCGCTCCTCGCGGCGGTCGAGTTGGACTTCCGAATCAACGAACTTGGCGTAGCGTTGTTTGACGTCGTTCGATTGAGAGATCTTCTTCATCAACAGGCGGACCTTGCCTCGTTCCAGGGCGGTCTGGGCTCGTTCGAGCAGGGACTGGGCCTGGATTTCCAGTTCAGTGAAGGACCACACCGTGGGCTCCTCCACCAGCATCCGGGCCAGATCGAGGTCGAGCCGCTCGAGGGCTTCGTTGAAGGGCAAGAGCGGACGATCGACCGATCGCGGTGCAGGCGATTCCAATTCCTCCGGCTCATTGAGTTCGGGAATCCGCGGGGAGACGTAACCGAGCGATTTCTTGGCGGTTTCTGAGCCGGAATCCGCGGCGGCCTCCACCACCTCTTCGTGGGCAGCCACGCGCTCCGGGCGAATCGGCTTGGGAGCGGCTGGTTCCGTGGCACCGCTGTCAGCGGCGACCCAGGCGGCGTCTTGGGACTCCGATCCGGACTCCGGCTTCGATCGGCCGATCCGCTCCTCGCTCAGGTCCAGGACCGCCGGTTCGATGACTGCGACATCCGTCTCATCAGCGGAACTCGGACGCACGTTGAGGTCGCTGAGACGAGCAGGTTCCTCCAAATCGTCCTTCGCCACTTCTTCCAGGGGAGCTTTCGATTGGGGTGGAATAAGCAGGGGGCTCGTGTTGCCCGGCGCCTCGCGGACGCCGGAGGTCATGTAGTCCGGATCGACCATCCGCCCGAAGACCCAGCGAAACTCGCCCGAGGGGGGAGCGATGCGGTACCAGCGGCCGGCTTCGGAACTGCCGGTGAATTGCTTCTCGCCGAGGATCTCGACGACCTCGCCCTCGTGCAGCCGGACTTGGATCACGTCGCGAATGTCGCTGAAGTCGCTGCCCACGCGGGCGGCAACCTGGTCGCCCGTGATCGTGCCCAGTCCGTCGTCGCCCACCTCCACGTATCGGGCCGCAACCCAGGCGAAGCTGTCTTGAGGCGGCCGGATGGCGTACCAGCCGCCGGGGTCGTGGCGGTAGACTTCCACCTCGGCACCGAGCGGCAGTTTCGTCGTCGGATAGTAGTTTTTTCCTGGCCCGGAACGGACGTAGGTACCGTCCGATACCACGTAGGCCTTGTAGGGCATCTGGCGGTCCGCGCCGACTGTAACCAGCGAGCCGCAAAGGACGATCGGAAGGGAAACGATCGATAGCCCAAAACGCATGGAAGCAACCTCCGTGCGAGTTTCGCCGAGCCAACCGGCCCGGCGTGGAACTTCGTAAGACTAAGCAAACCGCGGACTTGTAGCCAAAAATGGGCGGCGACTCAAGGTCAGTTGTTGAGCTGTGAGCCTTGGGCTGTGAGATTGGAGGAGGGAGAGGTGGTTGTGGGTGAGCGGTGGGCTCGGTAGTCTAGGGAAAGTGGCTTCTTCTAGGTGAATGTGGGGCAATGTGGAGTTGCCACAAGTTGCTGTTTCTCAATAGGTTGTATTGTGTTCCCGGCACCTGCATTGCTTGCCAAGATTTATTGTCCCTATGACCCGCTTTGTCCAGACCCCCAGATCTCTCCTGTTTACGGTGCTCCTGCAGATCGCTTTTGTCTCGGCTGCTCCGCCTGACGAAATGACTCGCGAGGCGGTTATCGAGCAGATGAGGCCGTATGCTGGGCCCCAAGTATCGGCGGTCGATACGTCGACACTGCATGGGAAGGTGATGTGCGGATACCAGGGCTGGTTTGCTGCGGAGGGGGACGGGGCGGGGCTCGGGTGGCGTCACTATGCGGGCCGTGGCGGACTTCGGCCGGGTAGCTGCACGTTCGATCTGTGGCCCGACGTTTCGGAGTTGGACGCCGACGAGCGGTACACGACGGCCTTCAAGCATGCCGACGGGCGTCCGGCCGAACTGTTCAGTCCCTACAACAAGAAGACCGTCCTGCGGCATTTCGAGTGGATGGCCGACTACGGTATCGACGGAGTGTTCCTGCAGCGGTTTGGAGCGTCGCTCCGTTCGGCGTCGAACCTGAACCACCGCAACGTGATCACCGACAACGTCCGCGAGGGCGCCAACCGCACCGGCCGAACGTGGGCCATGATGTACGATCTCTCCGGACTGCGGGAAGGCGACATCGAGCGGGTGGTCATGGACGACTGGCGGAACCTGGTCGACCGGATGGAGATCCGCAGCGACCCGGCCTATCTGCATCATGCGGGCCGGCCCGTGGTGGCGGTTTGGGGGATTGGGTTCAACGACGGGCGCCGCTACACGCTCGGCGAATGCGAACGGCTCGTTCGGTTCCTGAAGGACGATCCCGAGTACGGTAATAACACGGTCATGGTGGGGGTTCCCACGGGCTGGCGGACTCTTACTCGCGACGCCCTGAAGGACGAGAAGCTCCACGACATCATTCGCAAGGCCGACATTGTGAGCCCCTGGACCGTAGGCCGCTATCACACGCCACAAGCTGCACGCCGTCATGCCGAGGAATGGGTTAGGCCGGACCTAGCCTGGTGCACGGAGGTGGGCCTGGACTATCTGCCCGTGGTATTTCCCGGATTCAGTTGGCATAACATGCACGTCGCCCGGGGCGAGTCGGCCCCGCTCAACCAGATCCCCCGGCTCAAGGGCGAGTTTCTCTGGTCGCAGGCGGTTGCCGACTATCAGGCCGGCGCGAAGATGCTCTACGTGGCCATGTTCGACGAGATCGACGAGGGGACGGCCATTTTCAAGTGCACGAACGATCCGCCGGTGGGGGAGAGCCCGTTTGTCACGTATGAGGGACTGCCTTCGGATCACTATCTCCGGCTCGCCGGTCGGATTGGGCGGATGTTGAGGGGGGAGATTGAGGCGACAGGGGAGATGCCCTGAGCCTTATGCGAGAATTCGTTTAACGCCCAGCCGAAGGCGCCGGCTTTTTCCGTTCCTGCCGGCGCCTTCGGCTGGGCGTTAAACGCTTCATTGGCTGTTTCGCATCGGCTTTCAACTGGGTAGAATACGGGCGCGTTCAACGCCGCTCTGCCAGCGCTCGTCGTCCAGCGGAGGCCCGTCATGATCGAACCCGAGCTTGCGCCGGTTACTCCCCGGGTCATCTGGCCGGAGACGGGGGATGCCCTCCCGATCGGCGAAGTGCTGCGTTGCATGGAGGGCAGACCGAACGGAGCGATCGAGATTGTGGGCGGTTGCGGTACGGGGAAGACCACCGCCCTGCGGCACCTGGCGGCCGTGGCGCCGGCACAACACGGGATTGCCTGGCTCGACGACGCCGAGCCCGCCGGAATCGAGGCCGCGAAACGGGATGGATGGGTAATCTGCACCCACGCTCCGCGGGACGGCCGTGCGGCGGGCCATTGCTTCGCCTTGGCGGGATGGGGGGCCGATGAGCGAATCGAATACCTTCTGGCAGCCTATCCCGCTCAATGCCGCTCGGTCATCACGCGGCTCGCTGCGACAGGTAATGCTTCGGATCTCGGCGACAGCCCAACCTTGTGGCGGACGGTCCTCGATGCCATGGCCTGCGATGCGTCGATTGAGACGATCGACGATGCCCTGTGGCGGCGAGTGGTGCAGCTCTTGCCCAGGGAGAAGAAACGCCGGCGATTGGAGGAGTTCTGCGTTGCCGTCCTTTCGTCCATGTTTCTGAATGTCGCTCCGAGAAGGCTCCAGCGCTGTCTGGCAGGTTGCGACGAGGAAACGGTGCGGCTGGCGAGCCTTGGTCGAGTGATGACGCTTCTGCGAGTCGATTATCTGGCCTGGTGGCTGAGGACTTCGAAGAAGGGCGATCCGTTTCTGGCGACCGACAATTCGTTCCTGGCGCGCGCCGGGAAGGTGCTGGGCTCTCAGCGCAAGGCGATGCCGCCTCGCCCCATCTTCCCCGAAGAGGTCCTCAGCATAACCGCGAAATGGATTGCCGATTCGCGAGAGGCATTGGCCCGATTGGACGAGATCCTGTCGAGTGACGAATTCCATCTGCACGCGATGGCGGCGAGTATCCGCCATATCTTCGGAGACGGCTGGAAACCGGAGCGTCGCCTGGCACTGCGTCTGACTCACGGTTCCTTTCGTGGGGCCAAATGGGAGAAGATCGACCTGCGCGACATGCAAATCAAGGATGCAGACCTGAGCCAGAGTCGTCTCGACGGTGGGCGGCTCGACCGTGTCCAGGCCATCTGTGCCAGGTTTGTCGGAGCATCCATCACGGATGCTTCCCTGGTGAGGATTGTGGCACGGTACGCCCATTTTACAGGCGCCAACCTCTCCGGATCAAACCTTCGTGGGGCAGAACTGGATTATGCCCGGCTGTGCCGTGCGAGGCTTGCGGGGGCCGATCTGACGAGGGCCGTTCTGAAAGGCGCCGATCTGAGGGGGGCCTGTTTGGCAGACGCCGTGATGCGTCATGCAACGCTCCGCGGGGCGCTGGTGGCTGCGGCTGATTTCACGGGAACGAATCTCGAAGGAGCGGACCTTCGCGAGGTGGATCTGCGTAGCGCCCTGCTGGATCGAACCCGGCTTGTCGGGGCGGACATGCGGGACTGCGACCTGGAAGGCTTGCGTCTCGTGAACGTCGAATTCCGCGATGCCGGGCTTGCCCAAGCCCTGTTTTCCGGAAGCAAGGCGGAGGGTTGCTCGTTCCGCAAGGCAACGCTTCGAGGCGCCGGCCTGGCCGACGTGCAGTGGGAAGGAGTCGATCTGCGCGGCGCCGATCTGCACGGGGCCGTTTTCCACTTGGGTTCCTCCCGTAGCGGCCTGGTCGGCAGCCCCTTGGCTTCCGAAGGTACTCGAACCGGGTTCTATACGGACGAATTCGACCAGCAGTCGTTCTGCCCCCCGGAGCAGATCCGCAAGGCGAATCTGTGCGGCGCCGATTTGCGCGGGGCGAAGGTCGACGGCGTCGACTTCTACCTGGTCGATCTACGCGGGGCGAAGTACGATGCGGATCAGCTCGAACATTTCCGCAAGTGCGGGGCGATCTTGAGCGAACGGCAGTGAGGGGAAGCAGCATGGCAAGTGACGATCCCGCGACACAGCCCAAGGCGTGGTATGGCTGCTTGATCCTGCTGGGCGCAGCGGCGCTGCTTGCAGCGCTTCTCGTCTTCGCAATCTCGCTGAAAATCAAGTACGATCAGGCAGAATGGGAACGACGTCAGCAGGACCGCCGTGAGGAACAGATAGCTTACGTCCGATCGGGGACGACCAACGTTGGCATCAGCGACGGCACGTTGGTGGAGATGCTGCTCGACGACTCCACCTGTCGCGGGACGGTGACGTCAATCGACTTCATCATGGCCGATCTAGGCGATCCCAGGTTTCGACGAGTCCGCGAGTTTCCCAACGTCACCAGGATCTTCTTCTACGATTGTAGCAGCGCCGATAACGTGATGGTCGCGGTCCGGAGCATGCCGAGGATTGAATGGCTGGGATTCGAGGTGACCGGGATCTCAGACGAGTCAATGCGATCGCTCGCCGAGCTCCCATGCCTGAAAGAAGTACGTTTTGAACAGGTCATGCCCGACGCGAAAATCGAGACGTTGAAGCAGTTGCTGCCAAACGTCAAGATCGAGGCGTGTCTCGAGTCGGAGGAAACAGAGTCTCGCAGAAAGGCCAGCCAGTGAGGGATGGAAACGGAGAAAATGACAAAGGAATGACCGAATCCAAGTGACGAGACGGCGTGTCTCACGCCTTCGTCATTCAGACTTCAATCATTCCTTCGTCACTTGGCTTGCGTCATTCGCGATTCAGATTCAGACTGTCTCGGGAATCACATAGGGCGCCCGATAGGTCCGCTTGAACATTTCCATGGCGGCCGGATTCCCCTTGATCTCTTCCGTAGCCGGATCGATCTCGACCTTCTGGGCACCGAGGCGGTAGCTGATGTTGGCGTAGTGGATCAACAGGGCGCTGCGGTGGCCTTCCTCGACGTCGGCGGTGGGGCGCTTGCGATCGCGGATGCACTGGACGAAGTTCTCCTTGTGCTCCGGATCGGGGAACCGGCCGTACATCTGGTCTTTGACGACGGGCTGCCGGTCCTTGGGCCGGTCGAAAACCTGCCAGCCGCCGCCGTGCCGGCCCACAAGCATCAGGCCTTCCGTCCCGTAGAGTTCGATGCGCGTGGCGTTCTGGGGCCAGAGGGGAAACATGTCGGTGTCGCGGACCACGGGGTCGGTCTTGAGCATGTAGGCCGTGTAGAGCGTCAATTCGAAGGTCATGACCATCTTGTCGAATTGCCAGACCGCGACCTGGGTGTCGGGCGTTTCGGCCACACCTTGACTGGCGTAGCGCCCGCCGGTCGAGTAGGCGCTTTGCGGGTAGGTGACGCCGCAGAGCCAGCGGGCCAGGTCGATCTGGTGGCTGGCGTCGTTGGCGATGTCGCCGCCCGAGTAACGCCACACGTGGTTCCAATAGCGGTGCCAGCCGGCATTGTAGGCGTGTTCGGGGGCCGGGCCGTTCCACATGTCCCAGTTGAATCCGGCCGGCGGATCGCTGTCGGGCACGGCATCGCGGTTGGGCCAGCTCTTCTGGTTGTAGATGCGGCACATGTAGATTTCGCCGAGTTTTCCGTCTTCGATGTACTTCCTGGCCGCCATGTTGTAAGGTGCACTGCGGTTCTGGGTCCCGACTTGCACGACGCGGTCGTACTTCCTTGCCGCTTCGATCATCTTCTGGCCTTCCCAGCAACTGTGGGTGGCCGGCTTCTCCACGTAGACGTCCTTGCCGGCCTGGCAGGCCCAGACGCTCGACAGGGCGTGCCAATGGTCGGGGGTGGCGCTGACGATCGCATCGACCGACTTGTCGTCGAGGGCTTCGCGGAAGTCCTTGACAACGCGCGGGGCACTACCCTGGGCCTCGGCAATCGTCTTGGCACGGCCTTCGGCACGAGCCGAGTCGGGGTCGCTGGCGTAGGCGAACTGGCAATCGCCCCGCTCGATGAATCCCTGGGTCAACCCGCCGCTTCGGCCGCCGCATCCCACGGCGGCGAGCATGATCTTCTCGTTGGCGGCATAGGCCCGGGCCGATTTGGCGTTGGCCAGGATGGTCAGTCCCGCGGCCGCGGCGGGCAGCGTATTCTTGGTGGTATCGAGAAACTGTCGTCGGTTCAGGCGTGACATGATTGGGGCTCCCTAGTGAATGTGGTTCGACTTGCCCGTGATTATGAGGGGGCAGGGAGGGGAAAGTCAAGGAAATCGAGGTGTCAGGGTTCGGGGTTCGGGCAGCGCAAGTTGGGGGCTGTCCCCTTCCGGCAGTATTACGGCCACATAATGCGATACAGGCTTCAAGTTGGGGCTTTGCCGAGGTTTCCGTATTGCTCGACTTGATCGAGAAAGTCCACAGCTTCGCGGAATACCTCGTCGTTGCCTCGGTTCGTGCTCATCAGATCATCTATCGGTCAGTGGACGTATTTGTCCGTCCTGAACCACGAACAAACAAATGGCATTTGGGAAAGGCGGCCTCTATCTTCTCGCGATCGGATACGGAGAGTTCGCAGTTGCGGAAGGCAATACCGACCCAGCCTCGCATCTCGTTGGCAATTACCAGGCGTTCAAGCTCTTCGTCGTTGAGCGCTCGTTCGAAGGTAATCCGATACTCCGTTCCGATTGGCCAAGCCGGTACGGAAGCGACCTGCCCGCCGATGTCGCTCACGATGGACGAAAGGCGTCGTTCCTTGGCTCGCACACGTGCATAGTCAACGGCCAAGAGAATGACCACCAGGACGGCAAACAGTCCGAACGTTTTTCTGAATTGTCGGATCATCACGGTCCTGATTCGCTTGGTTTCTGCGTCACTCATGCCCGGGTCATTTCGCGTGCGGTTGTCTCCTGCGGCAGGAAGGCCCCCGCCTTGCGAAGAGTCTGTACGAGCGTTTCGGTGTCGAGCTGATCGGCCGCCTGGCCTGTATCGAGCGACTGGACGGCGGCGGTGCCGGCGGCCTGGCCCATCATCGAGGCGGCGGGCTGGACGCGAATCGAGCCGTGGACCCGCACGTCACTGGAGTTGCAGCGGCCGGCCACCCACAGGTTCTTCCACCCCTTGGGCACCAGGATGCCGTAGGGGATGCCAAAGCAGTCACCGGGATTGAGCCGGCCCGTCTTGGTGTATTCCTGGTAGTAACGCTGATACTCCTGCTCGGTGCAGTCGTAGGGGTGGATGTCGACCGACTTGTTGAACACGGCGATCTGGTCGGGGAACTGGCGCCGGGCGATGTAATCGTCGTAGGTAAGTTCGTACTCGCCCACGATCCGCCGCGATTCGCGAACCCCGATGAGCGATCCGCTGACGACCAACTGCATGTTCTCGCAGCCGGTAACATACTTGTGATAGAACGCCAGGTACTCCTGAATGAGCCGGCGGCCGAGCATGGCGCCCTCGGTGAGGTCCTTGCACTTCAGGGCGTTCATGCGAAACAGGTGCCCGGCGTTGAGGAACCCGACCGTTTCGTTCACCCGCTGCATGCCGGGCAGGTGCTTGTCGGGCTGGGTAAAGAACCCGTCGGCGACCGCCTTCTCGACGGCCTGCTGCTGGTTTCCCATCCGCGACCAATCGATTCCGGCGTGGAGCGAGCAGAGCGTGGCGGCCATGGGGGCCGGCGTATCGCGGCCCGCCTCGCGGCAGGGTGCGCCGCACAGATCGGTGAGCACGGCATCGCCCGTCGCGTCGACAAACTTGGGGGCGGCCACGTAGCGGTAGCCTTCGATGTTCTGCAGGACGACGCCGTGGACGGTCTTGCCGTCTCGATCGGCGTCGACGTCGATGAGCCGGGTAAAAAACCGCACGTCGACGCCTGCCGCGGTGACCAGTTCGTCGAGAACCAGCTTGTATCCCTCGACCTGGAAAGGGGTCCAATGGTGGAAGTCTTTGCGCCAAGTGTCGGGGTTGACGTTGGGCTTGAGGAAGTTACGCTCATACATGGTCTCGACGATTTCTCGCATCAGCCCGCCCACGAGCATCCGCTTGCCGTCGCCCATGGGATCGAAGGCGTTGACCAGGGCCGCGGTGCCCGTGCCGCCGAGGCAGCCCATTGCCTCGACCAACAGCACCTTGGCCCCCAGCCGGGCGGCGCAGATCGCGGCGGCCGTACCGGCGGGGCCTCCGCCGCAGACGACCAGGTCGTAGCCGGTTTCGGCAGGGATCCGGCGCGTGAGCGTGAAGGTGCCCGGCGAGGGCGCCGGCGTGTCGGGCTCGGCGCCTTGGGCGGCAAGGGCGTCCAAGGCCGTGGCACCGGCGACGGCACCGAGGGCGACAGATCTTTTCAGGAAGGCTCGTCTCGTGGGTTCCGACATGGGTGTCCTCCCCATTGGCTGTTGGCATCGTTTTGGGCGGCAAGGCGGCTATGCGACGAATCATACCTCGGATTCAGTACCGGCCGCAACATCCGGAGCCCTTGGCTGGTTCACAATACGCGGTATCATGGGCAGAGTGGGTACCGGGCGCCGCACGGTTCCTGAATTCGCGGGCGATATTCCACTTCAAGGAACCGTGCGGCGGCGCGGTACCTACGGATCTGCCGTGACCGTTCATGCCGACTTCTCGTGAAGAAGGATACTGCCAATGCTCCGATCCCGATTGCCTCTTGCCGTTCTACTGATCCTGTTTTTCGTCTCACCGTTGATCTCCGCCGAACCCGAGCGGAAGTACCTGCTCGAGCGGGTCGACGACGTCGACGTCGTACAGATCTATTGCGACGGGTTCGACGAGTTGCCGCTGGGCGAGAAAACGTTGATCTATCACCTCACCGAGGCGGCCATTGCAGGGCGAGACATCTTTCTCCACCAGAAGTATCGACATTCACCGATGCTTCGGGATCTGCTGGAGGAAATCGTGACGCACAGCGACGGGATCGACGGCGACACGCTGGCCGAGATCCGCCGCTATACGAAGCTGTTCTGGGTGAACAACGGTGTCCACAACACGATCACCAGCAAGAAGAACGTCATCAAGACCTCTCGCGAGGCGTTCTTGAAGGCGGCCCAGACGGCCGAGAAGAACGGAGCGAAGCTGCCCAAACGGCAGGATGAGTCGACTGTGCAATTCATCGAGCGAATATGGCCGATCCTGGCCGATCCGTCGGCCGATTCCACGTGCACGAACAGCGCCCCGGGCGAGGGGAAGGACATTCTGAAGGAAAGCTGCAACAGCTTCTACCGCGGCGTGACGGTCAAGGACCTGGAGGGTTTTAAGGAACGCTACCCGCTCAACTCGACGCTGGTGAAGCACGACGGCAAGCTCCGCGAGTTGATCTGGCGAGGCGGGTTCGACGACGTGGTTCCGCCCGGGCTATACGCCAAGGAGATCAACGCGATCGTCGGTCACCTGGAAGACGCGATTCCCTACGCCACGCCGCAGATGGCCCGGGCCCTGGCGTACATGGCCCAGTACTACCGGACCGGCAGCCCCATCGATTTTCGGGCGTACAACATCGCCTGGGTCGAGGACACGGACTCGCCCGTCGACACGATCAACGGGTTCATCGAGGTCTATCTCGACGCTCGCGGGCAGAAGGGCGCCTTCGAGGGGATTGTCTACTTCGACGACCCGCACAAGATGGAACTGATCGCCAAGATCGCCAAGAACGCCCAGTGGTTCGAGGACCACATGTCGTTCGATCCCAAGTTCCGCAAAGACGAGGTGAAGGGCATTTCGGCCAAGGCGATTCAGATCGTGGTGGCCACGGGCGATGCGGGGCCCGTTTCGATGATCGGGATCAATCTGCCCAATGCGGCCGACATTCGCGAGATGTACGGCAGCAAGTCGGTTTCGCTGAGCAACGTGATCGAGGCGCGGGACGAATCGACCTCCAAGGAAGCAAGGCGGGAGTTCTGCTGGACCGACGAAGAATTCCAGCGTTCGCTCAAGTGGTCCACCCTAGCCCTCGACCTGGAAGTCAACATGCACGAGGTCATCGGGCATGCGTCGGGGAAGAATGCCGAGGGGCTCAAGGTCGACCCGGCCACGATCATCGGCGAATACTATTCGACCCTGGAAGAGGCACGGGCCGATCTGGTCGCCCTGTGGTTCATCGGCAATCGGAAGCTGGTCGAACTGGGGTTGGTTGAAGAGAAGGATCTGGCGGACATCGAGAAGACGGCCTACGAGTCGTACACGCGGAACGCCCTGGCCCAGCTTCGCCGGATCACGGAGGGCACCCAGATCGAAGAAGCCCACATGCGGAACCGCCAGATGATCGTGCACTGGCTCATGGAGCACACCGACGCGATCGCGGTGAAGAAGCGGGACGGGAAGACCTATTACGTAATGGCCGGCGTGGCTGCCTGGCGGGAAGGCGTCGGGCGGCTGCTGGCCGAGGTTCAGCGGATCAAGTCGGAGGGCGACCGGAAGGCGGCCGAGGAGATGATTCTCAAGTACGGGACCCGTTTCGATCCGGCCCTTCGCGACGAAGTCGCGGCCCGATACAAGAAGCTCAACCTGGCCTCCTATGCCGGCCTGGTGATGCCCAGGCTGACGGCGAAGCGAGACGCTTCGGGCGGGATCGTCGACGTGGAAGTCTCCTACCCGTGCGATTTGGAGGCGCAGATGCTGGAGTGGTCGGGACGGAAGTAGGAGGAGTGATCGAATGCCCCAGCGATGGCTGCCGCTGACGACGATCACGCTTCCCGCCTGCCTGGCCGTGGCCGCCAACGAGACCGGCTATCTGCCGTTCAAGTTGGGGGTCCCACTGGCATGCGCGTTGCTCCTGTTGTTCCACTTTCGCGGAAAGCTGCGGCAGCGATCGGACGTCTGGTTCGTGGTCGGCGCTTTCGTGTTCTCGGCAATTGGCGACTATTTCCTGTCGACCAGACGGGGTCACGAGTCCCACTTCGTGCTGGGAATCGCCGCTTTCTTTGTGGCGCATCTCGGCTACCTGGGATTCTCGCTGTGGCACGGCAGGCTGCATTGCGTGGCCTTGGTCGTGTTGCTGGCCGGCTATCTCCCCTATTTCGTGTTTGCGTTGAGACCGGCGATTGACGATCCGATTCTGTTCGCGGCCGTTCTACTCTACCTGCTCGTCTCGTGCGTGGGGTTGGCAGCGGCCGCGGGGCTGCGTCTGCGGCCGATGGGGAAATGGCTCTACGTGTTCGGCATTCTAATGATCGTGTTGTCGGATACGATCATCTCGTTCAGCGAGTTCCTGAAGTACCGCGGGCTGAACGATTGGATACTGCCAACCTACTACCTGGCGCATTTGACGGTAACGGCGTCGGTGTTGACGACCCGAGAGGATCGCTGGGCGTGAGCTGCGGCCCACCATGTTTGGCCTGCCATTACGCGAAACTCGCATCGCACCGCCCAAACGCATCGATGCAAATGAACTGGGAATGAGATCGCACGATGGTGGGCCGCGTTCGTCCATCCGGCCTTGGGGGGTTGCACGAACGGCATGCGTGCCGATAGGGCAGGCATTCATCGAAATGGTCCACTTGGCCCACCCTACGGTTCCGGCTTTGGGCCGATAATCTCGACCGTGGGCGCCCCGCTGGCTGCGGTTGCACGCTGAGGAAGAATCAGGAACTTCTCGCGGCCGGTTTGGGGGGAACTGAGATTGTCGCCCTTCTGCATGACGGGGCGATGCTCGGGCATGTGGCCGAAGGCTCGGGTGCCGGCCAGTTGGCAGGGGAGCCAGCGGCCCTCGTTCTTGTCGTCGAGCAGGTAGAACTCGGCGTAGACGTGGCCGGGCACCTGGACCAGCCGGGCGGGGATGCCCGACGCGCGGCACAGGGCAATGAACAGGCAACTCATCTCATCGCAGTCGCCGTGCTTGCGCTGGAGGGTCGTCAGAGTGTCGACCGGCTCCTGCCCCTGGTTGTCGACGAACTGGACGTTGGTGCGGACCCAATCGTAGACGGCTTCCACGCGGTTCCAGGCCGGGCCGCCCTGGGGCGCGATCTTGGTCGCCAGGTCACGGATCGTGCGACTGTTGCTCTCAATCAAGGGGCTTGGCGAGAGGTAGCGGCGCAGAGAGGCCGGCACCCGGGTACGCGACGGCAGGGTGAACTGCTCGGGATTCTTCGGTTCGAGCAGGTAGGCCCGGCGGGTCTCAAAGGTGATGACCGCACGGACTTCCGCACCGGCCGGCAACTGAGGTACCTTTACGACCATTTGCCGGGCCGAGTCGCCGACGTCGCGGTAGTCCACGTCGACGCCGGGCGAAACGTCCTGGCCGGCGATCGTCACTTTCTGTTCGGGCCAGTCCATGGGCACCGTCTGGGTCGCCACGATATTGCGGCACGTTCCGGCCGGGGCGGAGCAGATGAAGCCGATCTGCCAGCGCTGCGTCGCCGTCTCGCCAAACAGTTCGCCGGTCGGCGTTGCATTCTGAAACTGCCCGAAGGCACTTCCCTCCCCCGCAACCATCAACAAGCAAAAGACCCAACTCGCGAGAAGCTTGTGTTCCGGGAACGATGGAATGGCGGAATGACGAAGTGTTGCAGGAAAGGACTCATGGCGAGGAGTGCCTCGTTTGATGTCACTCCATTCTTCCGTCATTCCATCATTCCCTTTCCAACCGAGAAGTTGCCTGCTATTCATGTCCGTTCAAGGCCGCTTATTGCTCATCGCTCCAAACTCACAGCTCTCCACTACGGCACCATCTCGCGAATCCACCGCACCTGCGGCCTGCCGCCCTTGCCGCTCAATGTCTCGGGAAGCAGCGGATAGGTCTTCTGGCGATACTCCGGATCGCTTCGCGGGTCTCGGAACCAATCGCCTTTCTGGAAGATCGGCCTGGTATCGGAGATCCCGCCGAACTCGCGGGGGCCGGCGACCTGGCAGGGGAACCAGCAGCCTTTGCCCTCGCCGTCGACCAGGTAGAATTCGGGATAGCAATGGTTGAGCACCCAGACGGTTCGCGCCGGGATTCCCGCGGCGCGGCAGATGGCGATGAAGGCAAAGCACATGTCCTCGTGGTTGCCCGTCTTGTCTTCGAGCGCCTTGATCCCGCCCTTTCTTGATCCCTTGGCAAACTCGATCTTGCCTCGCACGTAGTCGAAGATGGCTTCGACCCGCTTCCAGTCATTTGGTTCGTTGACGCCGAGCGTGTCGCCCAACTGGCGAATGCGATCGTCGCGTGAGTCGATGTGAGGCAGGCTGGGCGCCAGGTAGATGCGCAGGTCGCGGGGAACGTCTTGGTCCTTGGGGATCTTGTAGTTCTCGGGGTCCGCCGGCGGCTTTTGTGCATGGCGAGTCACTTCGTAGGTCAGAACCGCCTTGGCTTCCTTGCCCATGGGGATCGACTGGATGGTGACGACCATCTGCGGCACGGCCTTGACGTTCTTGCCCTGGTTGACGCGAACCTGCGGCGTCACCTCTTCATCGGAGATGACGACCGTCTGTTCGGGCCAGTCGACCGGCACGGGAATGGTAGCCACGATCCCGCGGCAGGGCCCCCCGAGCGCCTTGACGGTCACGCCACCGCGCCAGCTCTGCGTCTTCGATTCGCCGAGAAGGGCCGCATTTGCGTCATCTGTTTGAAACTGAGCGGACGCCGTCGCCGCGCAGAGCAGCAGGCCCGCCAATGCCATAGCGCCAATTTGAATACGCACGAAACCACCTCACGAAACGGGGCACGAAAGCTCAATATCTTCATTGTACTTCGCCCGAAGCCCGGTTTCCCGCCTGTTTGCAGGCAGAACGGGTGTTCGCAAGTGCTTTCGCGGGCTTGTCTTAGTTCCATTGCCGGACACAGGTCGTACGACCGGCAGAATCGACACGAAGCCGGGAGGGCCGTAGAATGGCATGCTTTCAACCGGATTCGTTGGAGGATGGGACGGATCCTGTTCTCGCTGACACTTCGGGCTGGTGTGGTGTGGAGAGGTTGCTGTCCTCGCTGACGCGTCGGGTTAGGGTGATAGCTGCTGTCGCTGACGTTTTCTGTGAACCAAATGAGTAGCCTATGCGCAAACGATATCCTGATCGACAAGAGATCCTCAAGATGGCGGCGGCGTTCGAGGGGGCGTGTGTGCTCGGTGCGGCCGCGGAGTTGGACCTGTTCAGCCTGCTGGCCGGCGAGCCGGGCACGGCCGAACAGGTGGCCGAACGGTTGGGCGGTGATCGCCGCTGCATGAAAGTGCTGCTCGATGCGGCCGTTGCGCTCGATCTGCTCGATAAGGAAGACGGAGTCTACTATGTTCCGCAGTCACTCGTACCCTATCTGACCGACGGTGCCGAAGAGACGGCTCTTCCGATGATCCGCCATCGCATGAACGTGCTTCGCGGGTGGGCGCAACTGGCTTGGACGGCCAAATCGGGCGTGCCCCTTCCGCGGCAGTCGAGCATCCGCGGACCGCTGGGCGATCGGGAAGCTTTCGTGGCGGCCATGCACTCGGCGTCGGGACCGATCGCCGACGAGGTGATTGCCGGTTGGGGACCACGCGGATTCACACATGTTCTGGACGTCGGTGGGGCGTCAGGCACCTGGACGCTGTCCCTGCTGCGAGCGCTGCCCGAGGCGCGAGCGACTCTGTTCGACCTGCCTGATGCGGTCCAGCAGGCCCGCGAGCGGATCGGCCGAACCGAGTTTCGCGATCGGGTCGCGTTTGCCGCCGGCGATTTCTACCGCGACGAATTGCCCGGCGGTGTCGACCTGGCTTGGGTCAGCGCGATCGTTCACCAGCATTCGCGAGACGACAACCGCCAGTTGTTCTGCAAGGTCCACAGGGCGCTGGAGCCGGGCGGCACGATCGCCATCCGCGACGTGGTAATGGACTCCGACCACACCTGCCCGCGGTTTGGGGCTTTGTTCGCGGTCAACATGATGGCCAACACGGAGAGCGGCGGGACCTTTTCGTTTGAGGAACTGGCGGAGGATCTGCAAGCGGCTGGATTCAAGAATCCGCGGTTGGCGGTGAAGAGCGAGGAGATGAGTTCGATTGTGACGGCGGTGAAGGCCTGAGTCTCGTGCTCAGTGGGTGACACTTGCCGAGTGTCATCGTGGCCTTTTCGTCATTCGCGACTTGCCGCCGGCGCCGGCACGCGGATGACGAGATCGTCCCAGTCTTCCAGATTCTTACGGTCGTCGTAGCCCTTTGCTCCGTCGCTCTTTCCATTGATGCCAACACTATGCAGCAGGTAACCCTTCCTTTCGCGCCGATAGTGCAGCCGAGAGCCGGTGAAGATGTCGCCGGGGACCTTTGCCAGGTAGGTCGGCACGAGATCGGCGAGCTTCTCCGGATAGGCATGGCGGTCGGCGTGGTAGGCGGCCAGGGCAAAGCCGAGCCTGCTTAGCTCGAACCGCATGGTCGCGCGGTTCTCAATCCGCAGGTAGTGTTGAGGGTCGTGCATGAAGAACGTCAGCAGAACCTGGCCGAGACGCTCGGAAAAGGCCTTTTCCGGGTTGTCGAGCAACAATTTGTCCAACGATTCTGCATTGGCAGCCGTCTTCTTGAGTCGGCGCAGGTCTTCATCGATCTTGCGGAGCGCCTTTCTCTGTTCGGCAGCGGTGGGCATGCGACAAGCCTCGACGATCCGGTCGTACCAGGAGTTGCCCATGCGGAGGATCAGGTCCCAGTCGATGGCCGTCCTGTCGCCATACTGAATCAGCGGGCTGATCGTGTTCTTGAGTTTATCATGGCTGTCAAGTTCGACAAACTCATCGTCGTCGAACAGCATCAGCACGTCGTTGAGTTCGGTTACGGCCTTCATGCCGTGTCTGGAGTAGTCCGACAACACGTCAAGATAGGTGAACCGCTCGGCAGCGTCGAGCTTGTCGACCATCCGGGGCATCGGCGGCAACCGATCGAGATCCTGCCGCATACTTGCGATCTGAACCGCGCGGAGCTGAGTGTATTGCAGCAGGGCTCGATCGCCATCGCACGCCATTTCTTCGACGGTAAACGCCGTGAATGCTTCAATTGTCGTCGCACATTGACCGGCCAGCCGGGCTAGCCGGTGACAGGCCAACAGGTCGTTCCAGGCTTCTTCCGGCTTTCTCTCACTCAGTCGCCACGTGGCGCGAGCGCAGAGCGCCTCGGCAACGTCGCGGTGGATCAGATTGGCCGGCAAAGGCACGCTTATGAGCGATGTTCGCGCACGGCAGCACAAGGGGTCGAACCGGCGAGGACGCTTGGAAGCCTCGATCAGCAGCGCGAGCGGCTTCTCATTGGCCGTGAGCCATTCGGCGAACAGGGGGAATTCCGCTGGCGACCAGGGGCGCTGCCGGGCCAAGTTCAGCCGGTTCAAGGCATCGTATCGGGCTGCAGATTTCGCCTCCGCGTCGCTTGCTTCGGCAGTACTCAGTTGGCGGTCGACGAAGTTGTCCAGTGTAACGAAGTAGTCGCCCCTCCGGCGTAACGGCCGCATTCCCAGCATCCCGAAATACTTGGTGCGATATTCCGGCTGGATCTCTTCCGGCCCCACGGCCTTCCAGAACAGCACGGCAGCGTTGTTCTCGGGCGTTACGCCTTGGCGCTGGCGCTCGTTCAACGCGGCCACGTAATCCACCGAGCCGTCCGGACGCAGCGGTTGAGTAATGCGGGTCGTTTGCTCGGAGATCGTGTGTTGGATCGGGTCCGATTTGCCGCTGATTTGATCGTAGCGCGCCTTCAGAGGAACAATAAGTGTGGAGTTAATGAGGACGTGGGCAAGCACGATGGGCAGGAAGCTCCTCAGTTTAATCCGCCACACGCCGAGTATCATTCCCACGAAGAACGCATTGACCGAATCGAACAAGGCGTGTGACGTGAACACGCCACGTGTATAGACGTGAAAGAGTCCAAACAGGAACGCCTGGACGGCTAGGGCGACGGTCGAGTGGGTGAGCTTCTTCAACTGCTCCAGGACATAGCCGCGAAAGAAGATCTCTTCCGCGATAGGGGCAATAAGAACGCCCGCGATCCCGACAAGAACGATACCCGTGGGTGTGACCGGCCCGATCACCGGTCTTGGAGGACAGCGGCCCGCGACGGCAACCGCCAACGTGGCCAGGAGCACCTTCATAAGAAACAGAAGGCACACCATACCTACAAACCATGCCCAATGCCGCCACAACATCGGCCACCACTGAATCTCGAAAGTCGCGACCTGGGGAGCGATCTTCGCCAGCAGGAAAGGTAGACCGGCGATCAGGCCGCAGAAGACGAATTCGTAGAGAGGAAGCCATTCGCCGCGATCGGTCGAGAAGGCAATGTCTTTGACAAGCTCAGTGATTGCCAGCGCAGCGACGAGGATGCCGAGGACGTAGCCGGGATGCTCGACAGCCTGCCTGCGGGCCTCAAGGGTGGTGCTCCCCTGAGCTACCGGTCTCGACGATTCTCGCTCGGTTGTGCCCATATGCCGTGGGGTTCCCGTTCACGTACGACCAGAGCGTGGGTCTAGCAGCTATTCGGCATTTGGCTTTCGATATTAGTGATCCTTCTGCAACTCTGGCCAGTTGCCGATCCTGATGCAAATTGTGATGTATATTATATCGTCCAACTCGCCCGGTTGCATGGAAGCACGGCCTTATCAGCAGAAATGCACCAAGTACGGGAACCGATATCATGACCACCACGGCGCAATTCGTTCCGACCGAGTCGAAGGAAGTCTTGCCTGGCATCGTCATCAAGCCCCAGATTGCCGAGACGGCGTTGGGGCCGGTCGAATACGACTTGACCGAGGGCGACGGGCCGGTGGTGCTGTCCGTCCACGGTGGGATCGGCGGCTGCGACCAGGCTCGCGTGTTGGCCGCCTAGGTTGATGCCGAGCGATTTCGCATCCTGTCGCCGTCGCGGCCGGGCTATCTGGGGACACCGCTGGAAGTCGGCCCGACCATGGAGCAGCAGGCGGACGCCCTGGTTGCCCTGATGGATACGCTCGGGATTGAGAAGGCCGCCCTCGTGGCCGCTTCGGCCGGCGGACCACCGGCGTACCTGACGGCCATTCGGCATCCCGATCGGGTGGCGAGCCTGATCGCCATCGACTGCGTGAGCGGCTTCTACGATATGCCCGAAAAGGCCGGCCCGATCACGCAGGCGCTGTTCCTCAGCGACGTGGGCCAGAAGCTTCTGCAGAAGCTGGACCAGTGGAAACCACAGCTTACGCTTCAGAGTCTGTTCCAGGCCGAGGCGCTGTTCACCAAAGAGCAGACCCGCCGGCACATCGACCATGTCTTGAATGATGAACGATCGCTGCAATTCGTCCGGGCGTTCATGGCGACCATATCGCCGTATCGCCCCAGGCAAGCGGGCACGATGAACGACATGGACCAGTATCGGCAGTACACCCATCTTCCGGTCGAACGCATCGAGTGCCCGACGTTGATCATCCACGGCACGCACGACGCCGACGTGAAGTTCTACGACGGCGCGTACGCCTACGAGCACATCGCCCGTGCCGAGCGGTTCTGGATCGAGGAGGGTTCCCACCTCGGATTCTGGCTCAGTCCGAATGCAACCGCCGCCCAGCAGGCCGCTGCCGATTTTCTCGACCGGCATCACGGTTGACGGTGCCGGGCGTTGCCACGCTGAAAGTATCACTGCTTATCCACGCTCACCCTGCGCGGTCGGCTGGGGTGGTAGTGAATCGAGACCCGGTGCAGATACTCGATGTGGCGGTGGAGGGCTTGTTCCACTTCGGTGGCGATGGCGTTCCCATCGGCCACGGTCATGGTCCCATCGACGCCGATCGTGACCTGAATGAGCAGATAGAGCCCGATGCGGTGGATATGGATTTCTTCGACCTGTTCCACGCCTTGAACGTCTGCCACGATCCGGCGGGTCTGTTCGGTGACGCTTTTATCGGGGAATACGTTCATCAGATCAGCCGACGATTCCTGGATGATCTCGATCCCGGTGTAGAGGATTCCGAAGGCCACGACGGCGGCCGCCAGGGGGTCGACCCAGAGGTAGCCGGCCCGGCCGAGGACGATTCCGATCACGGCGGCCGTGATGGTGAGGATGTCGTTGCGATGGTCGCGAGCCAAGGCCGAGATGGCGATGCTGCCGGTCTGCCGCCCGATCCGTCCGGTGAAGACGGTGAGCCAGATCTTCAGGATCAGGCCGGCCAGAGCCACCCACAGGGCCAGAGCGCCTGCCCCGGTGAACTCGCTCTGCCCGACGAACAGATCGTAGACCTGGCTGACGGCGTTCCAGAAAATGGCCACGGCGGTGGTGATCACGAAGGCCCCGACGACGACCGCGGCGATGCTCTCGAACTGGCGATGGCCGAAGGGATGCTCGCGATCGGGTTCCTTGCCCGCCAGGCTCATGAAGATGCGGATGATGAGCAGGTAGACGACGTCGGAGGTCGAGTTGATGCCGTCGGCCAACAGGGCCGGACTATGGCCCACGACGCCCACGGTCGTCTTGACGGCCGCCAGGGCGAGATTGGCCCCCAGGCTCAGGTTGACCGCCAGGAGGTTACGCCGGTCGTTGGATTCGTGGGTGGTCAAGATGGATAGCCGATTGTCTCAATTTGGAACTGCACAGGACACAACCTCACGATCGAGGCGGTTACCCAAACGGTCTTTTTCAACCTCTAGATCGAAACGCGTCTGCAAGTTCAACCAGAATCGCTCGGAGGTTCGAAAGTAGCGAGCCAACCGAAGGGCGGTATCCGCCGAAATGGAACGCTGCCCCCGGACGATTTCATTGATACGGCGCGGGGGTACGCTGATATCCTTGGCCAGTCGGTACTGGCTGATTCCTAAGGGAGTCAGAAATTCTTCGAGCAGGATCTCGCCCGGGTGGATCGGATCGAGTTTTCGCGATGCCATTTGCATGCCTCAGTGATAGTCGGCAATCTCAACGTCGAATGCGTTGCCGGAATCCCAACGAAAGCAGATGCGCCATTGGTCGTTGATTCGGACGCTGTATTGTCCTTTCCGCCGGGCGCCGAGCTTTTCCAGGCGATTTCCCGGCGGCACGCGCAGATCGTCCAGCGATTCGGCCGCGTCGAGCAGCAACAATTTGCGGAGCGCCGGTCGCTGCACCGGTGGCGGGAGCTTCTTCACCGGCTCCCGTTGAAACAGTCGCTCGGTATCCTTGTCGGCGAATGTCTGGATCATACCCAAGACATAATAACGCAATGCGTTAATAGTGTCAAGCGTCGTGCAATCGCGAGAGCTCGAACGGTGGCCGCGGGCGTTGTTTTGTGTTCCAGAGGAGTAGCGGTTACACCGACGGCCCCACAGTGGGTCGCGCCTGCCGGGTGCGACTTCTTGCGGGCTTCAATTGGTTGACGTTTCCGGCATTCTGGCGACCTCTCATAGAGCCGCGTTGCCGATGGGACCACGGTGACACTCGGCGAGTGTCACCCACGTGGCTTGACGGCTGGGCCCGCTTCCATCAAACTCGTAGCCGTATGGGCTGAGTCTCACCTTTAGTGGAGATATGATGCGATGAGAATCCAGACGGCAGATCAGATCGGCGTGTGCAGTTGGTCGCTCCAAGCCACGGGGCCCCAGGACCTTGCGGAAAAGGTGAACAAGCTTGGCCTGAAGAAGGTGCAACTCGGCCTCACCCCGCACCGCGACGATCCGGGCACGTGGGAGGGCACCCAGGAGATCCTCGCCGAGTCGGGTATCGCCATCGTCTCCGGCATGTTTTCCACTATCGGCGAGGACTACAGCACCCCCGACGCCATCCGCCGCACCGGCGGGATCGTGCCCGACGAGCACTGGGAAGGGAACCAGGAACTGGCCAAGGCGGCCGCGGCATTGGCCCAGCAGATGGGCGTGAAGCTCGTGAGCACCCATGCCGGCTTTCTGCCCCACGAACCGAGCGATCCACAGTTCGACAAGCTGAGCGGACGCATCGACACTCTCGCCCGGATGTACGCCGAGATCGGCGGGTCCCTGTTGCTCGAATCGGGCCAGGAGACGGCCGATACGCTGTTGGCCTTCCTGAACGAAATGGCCAAACGGGGAGCGAGCAACGTGACCGTCAACTTCGACCCTGCCAATTTGATCCTCTACGACATGGACGAACCGATCGAGGCCCTGGGCAAGCTCGTGCCGCACGTCGAGCAGGTGCACGTCAAGGACGCCAGGCGAACCGCGGTCAAGGGCCAGTGGGGCGAAGAGGTGGTCGTCGGCACCGGCGAGGTCGATTGGGTCGCCTTCGTCCGCATCCTGGCCGAGGCCGACTACGCGGGCGACTACGTCTTCGAGCGCGAGGCGGGCGACGACCGGGTCGGCGATATCGCCAAGGGGATTGAAGCCCTCAAGGCCGCCATGCAGCAGGTGGCCGGGTAGGGTGAAATTGGAAACGTAGGACAGGTTTGTAACCTGTCTGTGAAATGGCGCAATCCGCTGCTACGCGAGACAGGTTACAAACCTGTCCTACGTGTGAGGGAATGTAATCCTGTCCTACGTTTGAATGGATGTTACTCTGCCCTGTAGTCGTTAGCAGCTATGACCACGTTTTGCATTCAGAACGGCGAAATAATCCTTCCCGATCGTTCGATTCCAAACGGCACGGTGATCGTGTCCGGCGGGCGGATCCGTTATGCTGGCGAGGCGAAGAAGACGCCGCGGGGAACAACTGAGATCGACGCCCGGGGCGGCTACGTGACGCCGGGGCTCATCGACGTCCACATTCACGGCGCCGGCCTCGTCGGTTGGGAAACCTGCACCGACGAGGGTCTGGAACGAATCCAGGCGACCTTGCTCGCCCACGGCATCTTGCAGTTCGTGCCGACTATGATGGCCGACGAAGCGGTTATCGGCCGCGTGGCCCGATTGCTTCAGAATGCCGGCTGCTCGGACCGTGTGCCGGGGATGTATGTCGAAGGTCCCTTCGTCAATCCGGCCAAGCGGGGCGGGATTCAGGAGGCCTACATCCGGCCCGTCGATCCGGATTATCTCAACCGCCTTCAGGAGATCGCCGGCGGTCGGATCTGCATGATGACCTTCGCTCCCGAACTTGAGGACGCCGACAAGCTGCCGGCGGCCATGCGCCGACTACGAATCCAGCCGTGCGTGGGACACAGCCTGGCGACGGCCGCCGGGGCCGCCCGGGTGTGCAGTCGGGTCAAGACGTGCGTCACCCATCTCTACAACGCCATGAGCGGGCTCGACCACCGCAAGCCGGGGCTGGCCGCCTATGGTCTCAACGGCGACGGCGTGTTCTGCGAGTTGAACCCCGACGGGACGCACGTGGCCCCGGAACTGCTGCAACTGGCGTGGAAGGCCAAGCGGGCCGATCGGATCATCCTCATTTCCGACGCCGTCATCTCGGCCGGGGCCGAGCCGGGCACCTACGACTACATGAACAAGAAGGTTAGAAGCACCGATCGAGGCGTCTATTACGAAGACAGCGGCACGCTGATCGGCAGCAGCAGCCTGCTCAACGAGGGCGTCCGCCGGTTCATCCGGTACACGGGCGCCCCGGTTCACGAGGCGGTGCGGATGGCGTCGCTCAATCCGGCCGAGTTGCTCGGCCTGAGCCGCCGCACGGGCAGCCTCGAAGCGGGCAAGTCGGCCGACGTGGTCGTCTTCTCACGGAAGTTCGACAAGGTGGGTGCCGCTTTCTGGAAGGGAACGAGAGTGCTATGAATGTTCGTCTCGTGGTTCTCGCGTGGATTCTGGCTATTCCCGCAGCAGTCGTTGCCGCCGAGACCTATCACAAGACGCCCGAGGCGACCGACTACAAGTGCCTGTTCAACCACGACTATGTGCCGAGCCAGCAGCGGCCGGCCATGACCGAGGGGCTCAAGCGGATCACCGACGTCGAGTTTCTCAAGACCGTGTCGAACGACTACGCCGTCTATCCCGGCTTCGGCACCTTCCCGGCGGGCAACGAGAAGACGCTCCGAATCATCATTCCCGACGACACTTCGGCCGTGAAATTCGACCGGGCCGTGATGCGAGTTGAGACGAAACAGGACTGCTCGGATCTGCAGATCGACGTTTCGCTAAACGGGACCCGGCTGAAGCCCTGCGAACACGAAGGCACGGAGTTGTTCTTACCGGTGGCGCAGAACGAGAGCTATCCGACTGCCGAACGGCTCAAGTTCTACGCGGTGCCGCTCGATCTGCTCGTGCCCGGCAGGATCACGATTCACATCAAGAACGTCGACCGAGAGAAACGATCGGTCAATCTGTTCTCGATGGAACTGGGGCTGTATCGCTGATCGCGGGCAGGCAAGTGGGTGATACTTGCCGAGTGTCACTTGTGAAGAGGGGCACGGTTTGCCACGGGGGAGTCGCACTCGGCAAGTGCGACCCACTGCAGAAGTGGTCTGTCTCTCAGAGCCCCAACACCCGTTCTGCATTGCCGTGAAAGATCGCTTCGACATCCTCGGGGCCTAGCGACAGTGCCTCACACGCCAACCTGAGCGCCCGGAGGGCTTCGTACATGTAGAGCGTGTAGGCGGCCTCGATCTCGGGCGGCTCGCGGTCTTTGTTGAAGTGGAAGGGATAGCTCGTGCGGTTGATATACGTGGTTCCCTTCCACTGCCGGCGGCCGCGCATGTAGAAGATCGGGTTGTCGGTACCGTAGAGGATTCTCGAGGGGCCGAACGTGTGCAGGGCGAAGCGGTGGACGTCGGGGTTGAGCACGGCCGAGTTGTCGAAGTAGAGCCCGGCGTCGTCGGCCAATTGGGGAAAAGCTTCCTGGGCATGGGTCAGTGTGTAGCAGCGGCCCAGGTGGGCGATGATCAGGCGAACGTGCGGGTATTGGCGGCGAATCTGCTTGACCTCGGCGATGTTCTCCAGGTGGCCCAGCCGGGCTGCTTTCGGCACGTGGAGCATCACCACCGCTCGGCGCTGATCGAGCAGTTCCAGTTGGGCGTGCGGGAGGAACTGGAAGATGCTCGCCTCCAAGTACTTGTCCCGCGTGGACGGGTCCTGGTCGGGGATCATCGCATAGTAGGGCTTGACGCCGAGGGCGCCGGAGGAGGTTAGACGCGTCTCCAACTGCTCGGCAGTCCAGTCGGGCTTGGAGACAATCAGGTGCGACCAGCCGCGCCGGGGCGCCTCCTCCTGCAAACCGGCATTGCTCGCCTCGATGTCGTAGTCGAGGCTCGGATGGCCGAAGGCCAGGCAGGCGAACTCGCGGCCGGGAAAGACCGTTTCGTAGCACCGCTGGGCGTCGGCGGCACCGATCGGTTCGCTCACCTCGTTCACCCAGTACTGGCGCCGCATCTCGTCCGTACGTTCCACGATGCGAAAGCGGGGCTCGTTCACGTGGGTGTGGGCGTCGAAGATCCGCTTGGGCACCCAGTCCTCCAGGTGCTGCTGCCAGAAGTCGCGGTCGACGTCGGTGTATTGCCAAACGTGGTGGAGGGGAATGGGTTGCATGGCGGGTTGTTCCTGGGGCGTGAAGCGTGTTGTAGTTCGAGGAGCCGTGCGGCGCCCGGCACCTACAGGGCGGCGAGGTATTCGGTGAAAACGCGTCGGTACACGTCAGCATTCGCACCTGGCGTGACGGTACGGTGGGCAGGTGCGACGGCCGACGCCAGCTCGCGCAAGTCTGCGTCCGGCTCCACCAGTCCGCGAGCGATCGTTGCGGCGCCGAAGGCGCTCATCTCCGGTTGGCTCAGGCAGGTGACGGGCCGACTGGTGACGTCGGCCAGGATCTGGGGGACCACGGAACTGGCGGCCGCGGGTCCCGACACGACCAGGCGATTCATGGGCGATCCGGCTGCCGTGAACCAGTCCAGGTGCCGCATCAACTCGCACGCCAGTCCTTCCACGACCGCGCGCAGCAAATGGCTCGCCGAATGGCCCAGCGTGATCCCTGCGAACCTGCCGCCGGGCGTCATACTGCCCGCTATTCGCCCAGCCTCCTTCAACAGCGGCCAGCAGCGCAGCCCGTCTGCGCCGGGAGAGACCGATGCCAGCCGATCGTCCAACTCCTCACCCCGCAACGCACTTTGGCCCGTCACTTCCAACAACCACTGGACGGCCGAGCCGCCGTTGCTCATCGACAGCAGTTGGCCGTAGAGGCCTTCGAATGGATGGGGGCAGACGAACGTTCGCGGAGCAATCGGCGGCGCCAGACGTCCCATGGTCGCCAGCAGCACCCAGGCCGTGCCGGTGCCGACGAGCACGTCGCCCTCGGCCACGGTCCCGGCGCCGACCGAGGCGGCATACTGGTCATGAATTGCCGCCGACACCGGGATCCCCGCCGCCAACCCGGTCTGCTCGGCGACTTCGCCGAGCAATTGGCCCGCCGGCTTGGTTGCCGGTGTCAGATCGGGGAGTATCTTGTCGTCGATCTTCAGTTGTTTCAACAGATCGGGGTCGGCGTCGCCAAGCCGCGGGTTGTGGAGCATGCCGATGGAAAGACTCGTCGGATCATGGGCCCGCCGGCCGCAGAGTCGGCCTACGATCACGTCGCCCACGAATCCCACGCCTTCTGCATCGTCGAGCTTCTCCGGCGATTCCTTCTGAAGCCGCAGCAATTGTCCCAGGGCCATCGAACTCAGGTTGTGCCCGGTGTGGGCAACCAACCAGTCTACTCCCATCCGCTGCTCGAACTCCCGGTCGAATGGGTGACCGCGGCCGTCGAGCCAACTGATGACAGGGCCCTGCGGCCTATCCCGCGTGCCGAGCAATTGCAGCGCCCCGCCCTGGCTCGAGATGCCGATGGACCGGATTTCTTCCGCCGAAACCTGGGTTGTGACCTGGCGGATTGCTTCGCGGGTGGCGCTCCAGATCTGGTCGACGTCCTGCTCCACACCGCCGCCCGGCGTTGTGGTTCGGGTTACCGGCGAGGAACCTTGGGCAACGATCGCACCCCGAGCGTCGACCGCCAGGGCCTTCACGTTGGTCGTGCCAAGGTCGAGTCCGAGAAATGTCATACCTCACACTTCAAAGTAGTCCGCATCCAGCATTCGGGCGACCGACTGCAGTCGTGCGGTTGCATCGCCGAAGCATAGGGCGTTGTGGTGCGGGCCGCCGGCCTTTGCGTAGGCCGTTAGCCAATCGCGCACGTCGCCGCCCGTGACCTTCAGTTTGAAATGGGGCACGGCCATGGAAGGGAGCGGACCGAAATCATCCACTTCCACCTGACTGGCCACCAGTCGCCAGCGTCCCCCGGGGCCCAAGGTGAGGGCACACAAGGTGGCCGGGCCCGGCTGCAAGCTCACCGCCAGCGCCAATTGGCGGCCCCGTATCCGGGTGATCGGTTTGGGGCGGGCCACCAGCGGAATCTTGCGGTCCGAGCGGGCCATGGCCGGGTTGCACTCGCCCATGTGGCTCATGAACAGGCCGTTGCCCGCGAAGTCGGTGGTGAAGATTTCGCTGAACGTTGCCGGCCGCCGGACCTGGCCGAGCAGCCACGTCCCCGTCGCACCGATCAGATCCCCTTCGCCGCCGAATCCGATTCCCTCGGCCATCAGCCGGCTGATCCCGACAAAGGGAATTGTCACGGTCCGCTCGTCTTCGCCCAGAGCCAGGAACTGGTAGCTCAGGGCGTTCAGTTTGTGTTCGGTGACGAGGGAGCGTAAGGCCAACTCCGCCCGGGCTGTTTCTTCCAGGTCCTGCGGAGTCAGATCGTCCGCCAGATCGTAGGTCTGTCGATATTCGTCTACGAGTCGAGCTGCATCCCCTGCATCGGCATTCTCAGCACGCCTGATAAAATCCTCGGCGGAGAGCGTCTGCCAGTGGCAACCCAGGGTGCCGGCCAAGTGCGTCGTGTCGAGTCCCAGATCGCCCATTCCGGGAAAGGGATAGCCCATCAAGCCCAAGCGGACGTGGCGCAATCGCGAAACTGCGGTTGCTGCCACAAAGGTATCCTCAAGGGCTCGAAGGCCATCGGCGTCGTTGAGGTGGGAAGTCACGTACTCGAAGCGAACCCCGCTCCGCAACAGCACGTTGCACAGGTCCTGCGTTCCGTGGACACCGTGATTGGCGGTCATCAGGCCGCCGTCAAAGGTCTCGTCGACGCCGTACAACTCCTGAGTGTTCCATACCACGATCGGCAGGTTCGTTCGCTGCAAAGCCGGCAGCGACAGTTGGCTTGGCGAATAGCTCAGGCAGATCACGAGCAGGGCGTCGACGCCTTCGTGCTCTAGCTGGCGGACCGTCTGGTCGATGTCGTCGCGGCGGAAGACGGCCCGCTGGAAGTGGATATCGGCGATCGGCGCCAAAGCCGGAAGAACTGCGTCACGGAGCCATTTCTCGCGTCCTGCACGGAGGTCCGGAGCCAGGGTCTCATAGAGTTCCAGCGTGAGGGCGAGCAGACCGACCCGCGGTTTCGGGGATTGAGCGTTCATGGAAGTTCCCTGATGCAGACCGGGAAAAGGGGTCAGGTGGGAAAAGGGGTCAGGACTCTTTTGCCGTCAACGGGCCTTCGGGTGCTTCGCACAAAAGAGTCCTGACCCCTTTTCCCACCTGAGCCACCATTACTCCAGTCCATATTCTCTTACGGCCTCATCCACCGGTTTGCCGTGTTTCACCACGACGCACAGGGCGGCCTGGAAATCGAAGGGGCTGGGCACCTGGATGGCATTGCGGCCGAAGACGACGCCGCCCGCCCCGGCGGCAACCTCGCGAGCAGCCAATTCCAGGGCCTGCCGCTGCGTGGGCAGTTTCTCGGCCCCCAGCCCGAACACGGGAACCGGGCAGCTACCCGTGACGGCGGCGAAATCGTGCGTGAAGAACGTCTTGATCGCGTCGGCCCCGAGTTCGGCAACGATCCGACTTCCGAGCAGTACTTTCTTGTGCATCTCCTCGGGCGTCAGCTTGTCGCTCTCGTTCGGAAAGTACTCGCCGATCACGGGGATGCCCAGCCGGTGGCAATCGTTGGTCAGTCTGGCGAAGATCTCGACGTTCGCCGCGTCTCGCTGTTCACTGCCCGTCTCCAAAGTGAGCGAGACCAGGGCGATATCCATGCCCTCGCGCAGGGCGCTCTCGGCGTCGCAGCCGGGAACGCTCCTGGCTTCCGTGTATCCGAGGCCGAAGCAGTAGACGGTGTTCCAGTTGAGCCGCAGCACGGCCAGGGGACGTTTCGGGCGAGCGAAGACGCTCGAGCAGCGGCGAAGCATTCCCGGCGCCAACAGTACGGCATCGACTTGCGGATTGATCTTCTCAACGGTCCCGGGCAGGTTTTCCATACCCGGAATCGGACCGTCGAACAGGCCGTGGTCGATGGCAATGATCACGGCACGGCCGTCGCCGAGCAGACGTTGGAGTCGCAACTCCCTACCATCCAGAACCATGGGGGATCTCCCTGTGGGCCCCGGGCGTCGCACGGGTCCTTGACTTGGAATACTGCCTGGAGCCTCAGGAGCCATGCGGCGCCCGGCACCTACTGAACTGTCTTGTTCAAAACGAACACATAGTATCAACAGGGGATGGCCCTGTCAAATCGGAAGCCCCAGAACTTCCCCTGAAACTGGCGATATTCGCGAGTTGACATTCAGTTCATTTCTGTTCATACTTGTCGCAAATGATCAAGCAATCGTTGGGCCGAGCTCCAGGAATGAATCAAGAATCCCGTCGCGCCCTGATTCGGAAGCTGGTTGCCAGTCGCGGTGAGTGCTCGGTCGAGCAGCTGGCCGTGGAGTTGGGCGTGAGCGGGATGACCGTCCGCCGCGATCTGCAGGCATTGTGCGAAGATGGGCGGCTGATCCGCACTCATGGCGGCGCGACCCTTGGTGAACGGGCGACCTTCGAGTTTGCTTTCCTCGACCGCGTCAACAAGAACCAAGAGGCCAAGACGGCCATTGCCCGGGCGGCGGTTCGGTTGGCAAGCGACGCCCGCAGCGTGATGCTCGACGGGAGCACCACCACGCTGGCCGTCGCGAGGCAACTCCGCGGCCGGTCCGGTTTGACGGTGATCACCACTTCCTTGCCGGCGGCGGCCCAGCTCCAGCACGAGCCGGGAATCGACGTGCTGCTGCCGGGCGGTTATATCCGTTCCGCGTCGCCGGACCTGACCGGCTCGCTGGCCGAAACCAATCTGGAGTTGCTCCGTGCCGAGATCGCCTTTCTCGGCGCCGACGCCGTGGATGATCGGGGGAACGTGTTTACCAACCCGCCCGACAACTCGGCCGTGCTGCTCAAGATGGCGGCGTCGGCCCAGCGGGTCTACGTCGTGGCCGACCACACCAAGCTCGGGAAGCCCGCACTGAGACGCTTCGGCCAGTTGACTCAATGGGCAGGCCTGATTACCGATGAGGCCTGCGACCCGGACTTCGTCGACCAATTGCAGCAGTTGGGAATCGGTGTGATTGTGGCGCCGTTTGAGTGAGGGACGTCCGGTGGACGGCTCGTCGTGTTTGGCGACGGTAGCGGACTGTCGGAATGTTGGAGCGATGGAATGTTGGAATGTTGGAATGTTGGAATGTTGGAATGTTGGAATGTTGGAATGTTGGAATGTTGGGGTCGAATGATGAGGCAATGCCGAACTGAATCATGCTGTCCGGTTCTACCTTGCAGCAGTATTCCACTATTCCAGCATTCCATTATTCCATTATTCCAGCATCCCCACGACCATCGTTCGAATGCCGAGCGAGGCTGCACGGAACACCTGAACCTGCTGGTTGGCTGACGCGGAAGGGCTGCTCATGCCGGGCGATACGACCTTTGCACTGCACTTCTGGGATTACTTCGCGTTCGTTGCGTTCTTCGTGGTGCTCTCGGCCGTCGGTTACTGGGCCGGGCGGAAGGAGCGGGCCGGGGCCACCGAGTACTTCCTCGCCGGAAAGCGATTGCCCTGGTATGTCGTCGGCGGGTCCTTCATCGCCTCGAATATCAGCACCGAGCACTTCATCGGCATGATCGGCGTGGCCGTCGTCTACGGCATCTGCGTGGCCATGTCGGAATGGGGGAACGTCCTTTCCTTCACGCTGCTGATCTGGTTCTTCATCCCCTTCCTCCTCGCGTCTCAGGTCTTCACGACCCCCGAGTTCCTCGAAAAACGTTTCAGCCCGATCCTGCGGCAGTTCTTTGCCCTGGTGACGATCATCAGCAATGTCGTCGCCTTCCTGGCGGCCGTGCTCTACGGCGGAGCCCTGGCCATTCAGAAACTGTTTGAATCGGAACTGTCCAAGCTGACCGACCTGCTTCCCGGCGCCGCGGCCATGACGGCGGACGGCACTCAGCAACTGCAGCTCTGGATCTCGATCGTCGTTCTCGGGATTGTGGCCGGCGTCTGGGCCATCTACGGGGGGCTGTCGTCGGTCGCCTGGACGGATCTGTTCACCGTGATCGTCATGGTCGCCGGGGGAATCGCGGTCACCCTGCTCGGCCTCGACGCGCTTGCCGGGGAAGACGGCAGTCTCGCCGACGGCGCCGCCGTAATGATCGAGCGGAACCGGGCCGCTGCGGGGCCCTGGCGAGAGGCGGTCGAGAGCAACGTGGCCAACCTCGCCAAGACCGATTCCTACAACCGTCTGAGCGTTATCCAACCGGCCAGCCATCCCACCCATCCCTGGCCCGCCCTGATCTTCGGCGTATTCTCCGTGAGCATCTGGTACAACGTGCTCAACCAATTCATGATCCAACGGGTCCTCGGAGCCAAGAACAGCTACCACGCCCGGATGGGCATTGTCTTCGCGGGCTTCATGAAGGTTCTGCTGCCGGCGATCGTCGTTCTTCCGGGACTGGTCGTATTCGCCATGCACCCCGAGATCCTCATGATCCAGCCCTGGAGCGAGGTCAAGCCGACGGCCGACCAGGGCTATGTGCATCTGATCCAGACGCTCGTCCCCGTCGGCCTCCGCGGATTGTTTCTGGCCGCCCTGTTTGGAGCGATTCAGTCGACGGTCAATTCCGTCCTCAACTCGACGGCCACGATCTTCACGCTCGACGTCTACAAACGCTGGATGCGGCCGGCGGCCGACGACAAGCACCTGGTCCGGGTCGGCATCGTCTCCTCCGTGGTCGTTCTGGCGATCGCCATCACGCTGGGCGGATTCATCGGCCGGATCGGGGGCAACCTGTTCGTCTACATCCAGACGCTGTACGCCTTCTTCGCTCCGCCTTTCTCGGCGGTCTTCCTGCTGGGCATCCTCTGGAAACGAATCAATACCCAGGGCGCCGTCACCGCCGTCTTCTTCGGTTTCCTGTTCGGGATCGCCATGAAAGTCTATGTCCAGTTCGACGCAGCCCTTCGGGAGACGCTTGTCTGGCTGCCTGCGCACCCGGCCTGGCTGGAGCCATACAGCAACCAGGGGGCGATCAACTGGGCCGTCTGCACGGTCGTGTGCGTCGCGGTGAGCCTGCTCACGGTGCCGCCCCGAGCGGAACAGGTAACCGATCAACTCACTTTCAACTGGCAGAAGATGAACATCTTCAGCGATCTCGGCAACCACTGGTACACCAGCGTCGTCACCTGGTGGGCCCTGTTCGTGTTGTCGATCCTCGCGTTGCTCGTCGTCTTCTCCGGCTTTGTCATTCCAACCGGCACCATCGATGCGTCTAACTGGTAGATTTTTTTCGTCCGCCTGCCTGATCGATCAATTTTCTTTGGGAAACAAGAACACTACGCCATGTCAACCGCCATATCTTCCACGCTCCAGTGGGCCAGGACGGATCTTTCGCGCTATCCGGAGATCGTCGTTCCGCCGCCCGGCCCTGTGTCGAACGACTACCACCGCCGCTGCACCAAGTACTTCAAGGGCCTGAGCGGCCAGGTGAAGCTTTTCCCTGTCGCCTTCGAGTCGGGCGAAGCCTGTACGCTCACCGACGTCGACGGCAACAAGTACATCGATTTCTCCTCCGGGATCTACGTGACCACCCTGGGCCATTGCCATCCCAAGGTCAGCGAGGCGGTCGCCAAATACGCCGGCCAGTTGATGAACGCCCACGATTTCACCACGCCGATCAAGACGCGGCTGGTGGAGAGACTGGCCGAGGTGTTGCCGGGCGATCTCTCGGGTTTTCAGTTCTACGACGCCGGCACGGCCGCCGTGGAGGCCGGCATGCGGGTGCTGCGCGCCGCCAGCGGGCGCAACGAAATGATCAGTTGCTACTACGACTTCCACGGAAAGACCTACGGCGCCGTCTCGCTGGCCCAGATCCGCTCTCAGGTCTACGGCCGGGTCCGCGCCCCGGGCTCCCACCTGGTTCCCCGTCCCGACACCTACCGCCCCGAGTGGACGAAGGACGACGGCTCGATCGACACCGACCGTTACATTGCCTTCTACGACCAGTACATCGACAGGGCCACCGTGGGCGACGTGGCCGGATTCGTCCTGGAACCGATTCAGGGCTGGGGCGGGTCGATCATGCCGCCGGACGATTTCTTCCCCAAATTGCGCAAGTACTGCGACGAGAACGGCATTCTTCTCATGGCCGACGAGGTCCTTACCGGCTGGGGACGGACCGGGAAGTGGCTTTGTCTCGAACATTGGGGCGTCGTTCCCGACGTCGTTTCGATCGGCAAGGGGTTCGGCAACGGGTTCCCCGTCACCTGCGTGGCCGTACGCGAACCCCACAAGGAGAGTTTCGAAAAGATTTCAGCTTCCAGCAGTTACGGCGGCAACCCCATGGCCTGTGCGGCCGCCCTGGCCAGCACCGAGGTGATCGAAGAGGAGAATCTGCTTGATTATTGCCTCGCCCTCGGGGAACATTGCACGAAGATCCTGGCCGGCATGAAAGAGCGGCACCCCATGATCGGCGACGTCCGCTGCAAGGGGGCCTTGATGGGGATCGAGTTGGTCAAAGACCGTCAGACCAAGGAGCCCTTCACCAAGGCCGGCGAGTTTGTCTACCAGCATGCTTTCCGAAACGGCCTGGCCTGGATTCCGGCCGGACACATCCTTCGCATGAGCCCGCCCATCGTCATGGACTTCGACACGGCCGCGAAAGGCCTGGAAATCATCGAAGAGGCAATTGGAGCAGCCGAGAAGGCGTTGATGTAATCTTATTGAACCGCTAATGAACACTGATACACGCTAACAAGAAAAGAGAGAACTACGCATCCCACGTCCCGTGAAGGGAGAACCTTCGACAGATCCGAATCCTATGAGCGTCCATTAGCGTTCATCAGCGGTTTGAATCCATGCGACCACCAACCTCACAAGGAGTCTTGATCATGGCCAATCCCACGACACGGCGTTCGTTTCTTCAAACCGTAGGCGTCGGCGCTGCCGCCCTGGGGCTGACCGGCAGTTCCCTGGCTCAGGAGAAGCCGATCCAGGGTTTCGACGACAAGCCGGCAGAACCCAAACCCGCCACAGAATGGACTCCCGTCTCCGATCGCAAGATCCGGGTCGGCATCGTGGGCTATGGGGCCTGCCGCTTCGGGGCGGCGTTCAGCTTTCAGGATCATCCCAACGTCACGGTGACGGCCGTCAGCGACTTGTTCCCCGACCGCTGCGCCGCCCTGGCGAAGGCCTGCCGTTGCGAGAAGACCTATCCGTCGCTGGAAGAGATGGTCAAGGACGACACGATCGAAGCCATTTTCGTGGCCACCGACGCTCCCAGCCACGCCCGGCACTGCATCGACGTGCTCAAGCACGGCAAGCACGTGGCTTGCGCCGTGCCCGCGGTGTTTGGATCGCTGGAAGACGCGGACAAGTTGTTTGAGGCCGTCAAAGCGGCCTCGGGCCTGAACTACATGATGTTCGAGACTTCCTACTTCCGGCCCGACTGCTACGCCATGCGGACGATCTACAACGCCGGCGGGTTCGGCAAACTCATCTATGCCGAAGGCGAGTACTATCACTACAGCGTCGACGGGGTGCCTTCCTACAAGGACTGGCGCGTCGGCCTGCCGCCGCAATGGTATCCGACCCACTCGAACGCCTACTTCACGGGCGTGACGGGCGGCAGTTTCACCGAAGTCTCCTGCATGGCCCTGCCCAGCTTGCTCCCGCGGTTCCAGGCCGACACCAACGTGTATAAGAACGTGTTTGCCAGCGAGATCGCTCTGCTCCGCACCAGCGACGGCGGCATGGCCCGCATGGCCGTCAGTTGGGATTCGCCGGGCGACAGCGGCGAACGGGGCCGGATTCGCGGCCAGCGCGGCTCGTTCTACGAGCAGTACCAAGGTCTCGAGAAGAAGCTGCCCGACGTGACCCCCGTGCCGCTTCCTCCGGGCGTGGCCGCCGGCGGGCATGGCGGTTCTCACGGGCGGCTCATGGACGAATTCGTCCACTCCATTCTCCAGAAACGCAAGCCACTCGTCGACGTTGCCCAGGCTCTCAACATGACGGTCGCCGGCGTGGTTTCCCATCTTTCGGCCCTCAAGGACGGCGAACTGATGAAGATTCCTCAATACCAATTCTGACGAGCAAGTTCAGGAACCATCGCGAACTCGAAATGCGAAACGGGAGATACCCTGACATGCATCCGGCAAAGACGGTATTGGCGATTGCCGTGATTGGGGGTCTGGCACTTTCCGCCGGCCCCTTGAAGGCGGCCGACGATTCTGCGGTCGAGGCACTGAAAGCCGAGGTCGCCGGTTCCGGCTGGATCGTATTTGCCGCCCATCCGGCCGAGATCGACGGCGGTGCGATCATCGAGAACAAGGCCCAACGCGGCCCTCTCGGTCTCTATCTGTCGCGACCCGACGGCAGCCAACTGAGGCGCCTTGCCGGCACGGATCTGTGGAACGAGTTCGGCGGACGGTTTTCGCCGGACGGCAAGAAGCTTCTCTACCGGCGTATGCCGAAAGACGCAACCATCAACCACGATCTCTGGGGCGAGACGGGCGAGCTGGTCGTTGCCGAGGCCGACGGCTCGGGTCCGGTGGTTCAGGGCAAGGCCGGCGAGTTTCCCTGGGCGTCGTTCAGTCCCGACATGAAGCAGATTGCTTGTTTGTACAAGAGAGACCAGGCGATCCGCATCTTCGATGGTGCGAACAAGACGCTGATCCAGGAGATTCCCGCCCAGGGGATCTTCCAACAGATGTTCTGGTCGCCCGACGGCAAACGGCTCGTAGGCACCGCCAACGTTGCCGGACGAAAATGGAACGTCGTCTGCATTGAGATCGCGACGGGGAAGTTGACCCTGCTGACCCGAGCGCTCAACTGCACACCCGACTGGTTCCAGAGCGACGTCGAGCGGGTCATCTACTCAAACCGAAATCCGGCGTTGTTCCCGGGTGAGTACGACAACTACGGGCTGACCATGCTGATGTGGGCCTTGGCCGACGGCAAGACGCGACGGTTGATCTACGGCAATGCGGGCAAACACTGCTATTTCGGGTGCACGTCTCCGGACGACAAGTACGTCGTGTTTTCCGACGACGCTCACGACAGCTTCGTGGTTGGGAACATGCACGTGATTCGCATGGCAGACACGCCGATCATTCCCGAGGGCATCAAGAAGATCCGGCTGCTTCATCCGGGCTGGAAGGAGGGACCTGTCCTGGACCTGAAGTTGCCAAGTGGTATTCCGCTGCGCGGATTCGAGCCGCACTGGACCCATGCCGAGCTTGGCGGGCGTTGAGTACTCCGAAAAGAAGAGGTTAGGCCGTGGACTCCAGCAGCCCGAGACAACATGGCGGACCGAGTTCCATTCGCGGTGTTCTGGTGATCGCGGCCGTGGCGATCGGAATCTGTCTGCTGGCCCGGTTTGGCCGTGGCGGGACGGGTGAGGACGGGAACGTCACGACGCTCGGCCGGATCGAAGTCACGGCGCGACTGCTGGACTGTCCCGACCCGTTTCCCGATCTGGGTGCTTACCGTTACACGTATGTCGTGCCCTATGAAGTCCTTCAAGTGCATCGCCGGGATCCCCAGGGGAAGTACGTGTTGAAACGCGGCGATCGGATCTTTGTGGGGCACTACCAGCCGCGGCTGCCCCGCAGCAAGATCCGCGACGCCGACTGGGGTTGGTCGCCCCTGGGCGGCGACGTCACGCGGATGGCAACAGGCGACGTCCATCGCATGGCCCTCGACTACGAGTTGGCGGCGTTGGCACCCAGCGGGGCGATCGACTACTGTTTTCCGCCCGAAGTGAACCGGTTCTTCGCCGTCTGGATCAACCTGGCACGACCGTAGCTGGGCAGTCGGACGAAAAGAATCTACCAGCAAGCCGTTCGTTCATGGTCTTCACGTCCCACATATTCATCTACTACTATCTGCCGCTGCTGCTGCTGGTTTACTACAACCTGCCGCATGGCTGGCGGAATGCCTTTCTGACGGTGATGAGTTATGTCTTCTACGGCTGGTGGAACCCGTGGTTCACGATCTTGATGCTGGCAACCACGCTGGTCAACTACTGGTGCGGCAAGATAATCGCAGCCAGAGGCGCCCGGTCGCTGCAGAGCCGCGCGGCGCTGGCAGTGAGTGTGATCGCCAGCCTGGGGGCGCTCGGTTTCTTCAAGTACTCGATGTTCTTCACCGACGGTGTCAACCGCTTACTGGCCCTGGGCGGCACCGATCCATTGCCGGTGCTTCAGGTCACCTTGCCGATCGGAATCTCCTTCTACACGTTCCAGTCGCTGAGCTACACGGTCGACATCTACCGCGGCGACGCCCCGGCAGCCCGCTCGCTGGTCGACTTTGCCTGCTTCGTGTCGATGTTTCCGCAGTTGATTGCCGGTCCGATCATTCGCTACCGGACGGTCGCCCAACAGTTGGTCTATCGCGAGCACACGCTGCCGCGTTTCTCCGCCGGCACGTCGCTGTTCATTCTGGGCTTTGCCAAGAAGATCCTGCTGGCCAATCCGATGGGCGAAGTGGCCGATGCGGCCTTCGCCGCCGCGGCCCCCACCACGCTCGACGCCTGGTTCGGAATCGTGGCCTATGCCTTTCAGATCTATTTCGACTTCGCGGCCTATTCCGACATGGCCGTGGGACTGGGCCGGATGCTGGGGTTCGAGTTTCCCAAGAACTTCAACGCCCCCTATCTGGCCGACAACATCACCGATTTCTGGCGACGCTGGCACATCTCGCTCTCCACGTTCTTGCGCGACTACCTCTACATTCCCCTGGGCGGCAACCGTCTCGGACCGTCGCGAACCTACGTCAACCTGGCGACCGTGATGGTCCTGGGGGGGCTGTGGCACGGGGCCAACTGGACGTTTCTCGTCTGGGGCGTGATGCACGGGACCTTGCTGATGGGTGAACGGTGGGCGGGAAAGAACAGCCTGTATCGAACGCTGCCGAAGACACTGCGAATTGGGATCACGTTTGTGTTGGTGCTGATTGCCTGGGTCTTCTTTCGCGCGGAAAGCCTCACGGCAGCCGGCGACTACCTGGCCGCGATGTTTGCCCTTCAGACGACGCCGGGCAGCAGCCTGCTGCTCGCGGCCGAACTCTACACCGTACGAAACCTCGCCGTGGCGGCGATCTGCGCGATCCTGACGATCCAGCCGATCCAGGCCTTTGACTGGTCGCAAAAGCGGCTGAACCTCGCTGCCGCCATGTTTGTTTTGATGTTGTTCCTGCTTGCCCTGGCCGTGATGCCGACCCAGGCCTTCAACCCGTTCCTCTATTTCCAGTTCTAGGGAGCCTCAGGTGGCGTTCGGATCGAGAATCTCGCAGGTGACCTTGGTGCTGGGATTCCTGGCCGTCATCTTCGGCGTGCCGGCGTGGCAGGTCGTTGTCGAAATGGGGCAGCAGCGACCCGTGCAGGCTACCGACGTATTTCGCGATGCTCCCACGGTGAAGAACCTGCGCAACTTCGAGCAGACCCTCGAAGACAACTGGTGGGGGCAGGATTCGATTCGGCCCCTGATGCAGGAGGGGCTGTTTCTTTCACTGCGCGACACAGGCGCCAAGGCGCTCAAGGGCCGCGACGGCTGGATGTTCTACAAACCGGGCGTCCAATACCTGATTGAGCAGGACCGAACAGAAGTCGAGCCCAGCGACTCCATCTGGGCTGCACCGCCGACCGGTCAGACACACCGGGACAGCGTGGTACGGGCGATCGTTGCGTATCGAGACCAATTGCGGCAGCGCAATATCGAGCTCCTGGTCGTGCCCGTACCCAGCAAAGCCAGCGTTTACCCCGATATGCTGACGCGTCGATTTGCGGGACATTCCGGTGAGTTCCGCTCGCCGACCGAAGACCTGATCGAAGAACTCCGGCAGCAAGGCGTTCCCGTGGTACAACTCTTCGAGGTCTTCCGACGAGCCCGCCAGACCGACTCTGTCTCGGGGTCGTGCGAATCCTACTACCTGGCCGACGACACGCACTGGACGCCGCAAGGGGCCGCCGTCGCCGCCCGGGCCGTGGCGGAGAGCCTTCACCGGCTCGGTTGGAACTCGCAGGCCCCGCTGAGCTACACGACCGAAGAAGTGCGGGTCTGGCGGCGGGGCGATCTTCTCGACATGATATCGATTCCGGCGTTGTCGGAGCGGTGCCCGGCAGAGGAAGTGCATTGTGAGCGGGTTCTCGATCCGCTCGTGGGGCCGATGGTTCCGCAACCGGACGCACGGGACGGACGGTTCAAGAACGATCACCTGATCGATACGCCCATGGAATCGTCCGTGCTGCTGTTGGGCGACAGCTTCAGCCGGATCTACCAATGTGCCGAACCGGCGTCGCTGGGTGAGGTTGTCAAATCGGAATCAGCGGAGGAGCTTGACACTGCGGAGCGGTTGACCGAGACGGACGGCGAAACAGACGCTACCAACGTGTTGACTGCCGAGAGAACGAAACGGATGCTGCCCGGCTCGGCCGGCTTTCCGTCTCTGCTGGCCTACGAACTGAAATCGCCGGTGGACTACGTCGTCAGCGACGGAGGCGCAGCGACCGATGTGCGGCAACGGTTGAGCGTCGATGGGGAGATCCTGGAGAATAAGAGCGTCGTCATTTGGGAGTTTGCCGAACGCGACGCGAGTTATGGGAAGGACGGCTGGAAGGACGTGCCGCTTCCTCCCGAAATGTAGGCCGGCCGGACGTGAGATCCGGCAATTCGACCCTCGTGGAAAGAGTAAAGCAGAAGAACAATTCCCCAACATCTCAAGGAGAGTCTTTCATGAGCAACTCCACTTCACGTCGTTCTTTTCTGCAGACCGTGGGGCTCGGCGCTGCGGCCGTCGGCTTCGGCGGTGCCGCATCCGCTCAGGAGAAGAAGATCCAGGGCTTCGAGGAGACACCGGTCGACCCGAACGCCTCGAAGGAATGGAAGCCGGTCTCCGATCGCAAGCTTCGCGTCGGGATCGTAGGATACGGCACGTGCAAGTTCGGCGCCGCGTTCAGCTTCCAGGACCATCCCAACGTCGACGTGGTGGCGGTCAGCGACCTGTTTCCCGATCGTTGCGCGGAGTTGGCCAAGGCCTGCCGCTGCGAGAAGACCTATCCCTCCCTGGAAGAGATGGTCGAGGACGACAAGATCGAGGCGATCTTCCTCGCCACCGACGCCCCCAGCCACGTCCGGCATTGCATTGAGGTGCTCAAGCACGGCAAACACGTTTGCTGCGCCGTGCCCGCCGTCTGGGGCTCGCTGGAAGACGCCGACCGGCTGTACGAGGCGGTCAAGACGAGCGGGCTGAAGTACATGATGATGGAGACTTCGTGTTTCCATGAAGACCTCTACGCCATGCGCCAGATCTACAAGGCCGGCGGATTTGGCAAGTTGGTCTATTCCGAGGGCGAGTACTACCACTTCCATTCCTACCAGATTGGCTCGTACAAGAACTGGCGAGTCGGTTGCATTCCTCTGTGGTACCCCACCCACTCGACGGCCTACTACGTCGGCGTGACCGACAAGCCGTTCACGTCGGTCTCGTGCACGGGCTCCAACGCGGGCTTCGAATCGTACCAGCCGGGTGCGAATGAATACGGCAACGTCTTCACCGACCAGATCGCCCTGTTCAAGACGGCCGAGGGGGGCACCTCTCGCATGCTCATGTGCAAGGGCATTCGCAGCAAGGGGGGCGAAACGGGCCGCGTGTTCGGCGAGCAGGGCTGGATGGACGGCCTCGAGTACCAGGGCACCATGAAGGAACTGCCCGACATCACCCGCCCGCCGCTCCCGCCCAACGTCAAGCCCGGCGGCCACGGCGGTTCCCACGGGTATCTGTGCAACGAATTCACTCTGTCGGTGATCGAGGATCGCACACCGCTGGTCAACATCGCCCAGGCCCTCAATATGACCGTCTGCGGCATCGTGGCCAGTCAATCCTGTTTGAAAGACGGCGAGAGACTGAAGGTGCCGACGTACTCGGTTTAGCAGATTTCTGCACCCTCCTTGTTCTTGATCTTAATCATAATCGTACTCTTGATCGTAATCCTCCTCTTTGCGCACATCTGTGGTCAGTGAAGGGCGAACCGGTCAGGAGTACGATTAGGATTACGATTGTGAACGAGGCCGAGGGTTGGCCGCTTGGGTGAATTCCAAGGCGTCTTGCTGCAGCTCCCACTTCGGTTGGCGGAATCTGAAGTACCGGGAACACCCGGATTTTCGGCCGGTACCGACGTTGTCGTCAGCGAGTAACTCTGAAGTACGGTGACCGATCGCCCCTACCTGCATCGGTTCTGTCTGTGTATACCCTTGGTGGGGCAAAACATGCCTAATTCCCATATTTGTTGTGTGAGTTATTCAAGGCGACAACACTCTACCCCATACCTAGAGGGGTTTTTGACAAATTGTGAGTTTTCTTCTGTCAGGAATGGCGTGTTGGCGGCCTATAGCATAATAGACAGGGTGGCTTGTCAGTTTTTTAGTCACAACATTTCGGAGATCTTCAGGAAACGAAACGGACGTCGTCACCAATCCTAAGCGTGCTGTGGCCGCATGATCCAGGCTGACCGCGGCTCGCTCCAAACGAGGGGGAAAACTGATGCGTTGTTTCGTATTCTGTGTAGCAAGTTTTCTGGCGATTCTCGCCGTCATTGCTCTGCCGGCTCCCGCTTGGTCTGCAGTCGACTCCTACGATGACCTCTGGGACATGTCGCAAGGAACTGTTGTTGACGCAACCAGTGGAGCGTTGCATTACTCCGACAGCTACCGGTCCGATGTTCGAGACATGTTTGGAGGCACCTACGCACCTTTGGGCGCTGGGGTGACGCTATTCAAGGACTACAACAGCCCTTACTACCAAGGTGGGTCTGTACAGCCTGGGTATGTACATTTCGTCGAGTGGCACACACCCGATGCAGTCACGCTTCGGAGCTTCATGTTGCATGCCCAGAACGAAGGGATGAATCGCAGGGCTTTCAATCGATTCAAGCTGCTATGGGGCGACGGTGCTGGCAACTGGACAACAATCTATGACACCGGCCCCGGCTTCTCCTATTATCTGCACGTTTATCTCGAGTCGAATGTCGCGCCTGTCGAGGCGAAGTTCTTCCGGGCGGAGTTCACTCAAGCACCTTGGACCGATTCTCGAGCTATCGGCCCCAGGGTCTTCGAACTCGACGGGTTCGACACGTTCCTACCCGGCACGGTTCCCGAACCGACGGCGCTTGCCGTCTGGGGATTGTTGGGTGCCTGTGGTGCGGGGCTAGCTGCCCGAAGGCGACGGCATGCCGGCCCGTCCCACGCTACACCAACCTCTCCGGTCGCTCGAAGGCGATAATAATCACCCGGTCATCTTTTTCGAATACGGTCATTTCGTGCCCGCGAGGGTTGACGAGGATTCCGTTCTTCGTGCAGGCGCCGATGAGGATGGAACGGGTTGCGGTTCTGGAGGATGGCGGCGCCGAGTTCGGCAAAGCTCTTTCCCATGAACGACTCGGGGACGGGAAGCATGTAGATCTCGTTGGTGTCGCCGGAAATCTCCAGCAGGTGGCGACACACGGTGCTCAGTCCATGGAACAAGGCCGACTGGGCCAGCAGCATCATGGAGAAGCCGGAGGCCGCGACGATCTCCTCCGCCCCGCCCCGCCTCAGGTGGTCGGTGTTCTTCCTGGGTCACGTAGCCGTCCTTGTCGCGATCGACACGCTACACGATCTCGACGGCCAGCAGCGAGACGTCGTCCTTGGGGCCGGTGCCGCCGCACCAACTCTCAACCGTGCGGACCAGCGAGGCCACGCTCGCGTCGAGCGTTTCGCATCGCAACCCATCGATCGACGCCAGCATTCGCTCCTGGCCAAACTGCTCCATGTCGGAATTCATGGCCTCGGGAATGCCGTCGGTGTAGAGCAGGAATCGGTCGCCGGAAGCCAACCGGACGGAGTGTTCTTCATACTCGACGTCGGGAACCCACCCGACGGCAAGGCTGGCAACTTCGAGCGCCTCGGGAGCCCGCTTCGACGGAACCACGACCACCGGCGGATGACCGGCCGAGGCGTAGCGGAATTCGAGCGATTCCAGATCGAGAACTCCGTAGATGATGGTGAAGTAGCGATCGCCGCACTCCTCCATCGGGAAACGGCGGTTGAGTTCCGCAACCACCTCGCCGGGCGCAACCACGCGGTATTTACCGGAGGCGTCCGGCTTGAGCAGCAGCGACGATGCCGTCGCGTGAGGAGTCATCACCCGGCTGATCGAGACCGACAGGAGCGACGCGGCCACGCCGTGCCCGCTGACGTCGGCCACGTAGATCCCCACGTGCCTTTCCCCCAGGCGAAGCACGTTCAAGAAGTCGCCGGCCAGTTCGTCGCAGGGACGATAATGCCAGGCAAAGCGGGCCTGGGGAACCTCGGGCAGGGAGCTGGGAAGCAGGGATTGCTGGACCTTGGCGGCGGCCTCCAGGTCGCGCGTCATCCGCTTGTTGGCTTCCTGAAGCTGCGCGTTTCGCTGGGCCAGGCTGCGTTCCAGGTGAATGATCCGCTCGCCGGCCCGCAATCGTACCCGCAATTCGCCCCGGTCGAAGGGTTTGCTGAGGAAGTCGTCGGCCCCCGCCTCCATGCCGACAATGATGTCTTCTTTCTTCGATCGAGCCGTCAGCAGGATCACGTACACGTAGCCCGCCGTCTCCGACTTGCGGATCCGGCGAACCAGGTCGATCCCGTCCATTTCGGGCATCATCCAGTCGCTGACGACGATCGAATACTCATCCGCCTGGAACTTTTCCCAGGCGTCTCTGCCGTCGACGGCGGCGACCACGTCGTGCCCCCACTCCTCGAGCTGGCGCTGCAGCATGCGGCGGGAGATTCGATCGTCTTCGGCAATGAGGACTTTCATTATCCGTTGCCCCGCAGGAGCTCCCGTAGGGCTGCCGTAAGCCGGCCGGCCCGATCTTCGAGGACGGCCAGGGCCTCGTGGGCTCCTGCGAGGTCGCCGCCCTTGCCCATCAATTCGAGCTTGAGCGCCGACTCGACCGTTGAATCGGCACAGAAGTTAGCCACCATTCCCTTGTAGGTATGGGCGGCCACGGCGAGCGTCTCGCTATCGGCCGCGTCGATGGCGCTGCGGATCTGGCCAAGCAGATCGGGACCGTCTTCCTCCAGCATCTCCACCGTTTCTGAGAGAAACTCCATGTCGTTGTCGATCCGGTCGAGGAGCGATTCTTTGTCAAAAATGTCGTTCATGGTGACTTTCCGTCTTGACGAGGAACTCCAGTGTGGAAGAATTTCGGATGATCGACAGCACACGATCAACACATCCCCTTCAATTTGCGCTTCAGGCGGCGAAGCCCCACCATTTGAATCGCAGCCGCTCTCCTCCACGGTTTTACCATGAAAAGTATCAGCGCTTCAATCCTTGTCCTTTCCGGCGCTATTCTTTTGGCTGCCGGCTCTTTCGTCAGCCACAGCCAGACACAAGGGTTCCTTCAAACTGTCGGCTGCGTAATTGGCCTGATCGGTCTTGTCGTTTGGTTCTGGTCCGTCAAGCAATCGCAAGGCTGACCTATTCGCTGGGGCTCGACCGCAAGGAATCGCCCGGCGGGACATTCGCATTCAACCAGTCAATCAACTGCCGCAGCCGCCCCAGATCCCGGCGGTTGAAGTGGAAGACGAGACGGGGAAGCTCTGCCAGGTCCGGTTCGTCGCGCTCTTCGCTCAGTGGACCGGACACTAGGAATTGTCCCCTCGAGAGGATACCGGAGAACTTCTGCTGAATTTGCTCCATACCGGCTTCGTCCGGAGCCGCAGTCAGGCGGAGCACGAGCTTCTCGCGAACGTAACGCATGCTGTGGTAGACGCGGAAGAACGTGAGGATCTCTTCCACAGCTTCGTCGGCTCGATCGGTGAGCTTGAACAGGGAGAGGTCCTGCGGTTCGATCATCCCACCGTCGAGCAGGTGCTCTTTGACGAAGTCCAGGAACGTCCGCCAGTAGGTCCCACCCGGGGCATCGAGGAAGACGATGGGCACCATGTCGCGTTTGCCCGTTTGTAGTAGGGTCAACACTTCGAGACCTTCGTCGAGGGTGCCGAAGCCGCCGGGCAACAGGCAGATAGCGTTGCTTTCCTTGACAAACACCAGTTTCCGTGTGAAGAAGTACTTCATGTAGACGAGTTTCGGATCACCGGCCACGACGGAATTGGCCGCTTGCTCGAAGGGGAGCATGATGTTCAATCCCATCGAGTTGTCGCGTCCGGCGCCCTGGTGGCCTGCCTCCATGATCCCGCCGCCCGCTCCCGTCACGACGAGCCAACCCGCCTCGGCCATGGCCCTGCCGAACGTTTCTGCCTGCCGGAAACAGGGATCGCTCTCCGGGGTGCGGGCCGAGCCGAACACGGCCACCTTGTGCGTGTGCCGATAGGGCCCAAAGACTTTGAAGGCGTAGCGAAGCTCGCGGAGTGTGCGACTGAGGATCTTCAAATCACCCCGGCTCGTCTGATCCTGAGCCAGCCCGTCGGCCGATTTGCGGATCGTCTCGATCAAATCCGCCACGTAGCGACCTTTGGGGACCGAGGACGCGTTGACTTCCATTGGCCTCCGAATCAACTCGGCTGAAACAGCCTCTTCGGAGGGTTTGCCACATTGATGGGGGTCGGACGGGACGTTCATGCCGAGGGTCGATATCTGGGCTGGGAGCAATCAGGCCTGCCATCCCTATTATAACTTGCCTCCAAAACGCCAACGGGTTACCTGAACCCCCCTGGATATACTTGCCAGCTGCCCCGAATCGGGTTAGACTGACGAGGCCATGATACGGGTACTCCAACAAGACGGCGTGACGATTATCGAGCTCGACGAGCGCTACGATTCTCTTGATGAGCAATCGTTGGAGGAGTTCGGCACGATTCTCCTGGAGGCGGCAAGTTCCGCCTCCCCCCCCGCGCTGCTGCTGGATCTGACAAATACGCGTTTTATCGGGTCTCGCTTCATTGGGCTTCTGGTCCGTGCCTGGAAGCGGGTGCAGGATCGGAAAGGGCGTATGGGACTGTGCAACATCCCCGCCTTCTGCCGCGAAGCGTTGATCTCGACCCGTCTCTACAACACGCTCTGGACGCCTTACGAGACGCGTCAACAGGCGATCGCCGCTATGAATTGACTGTGAGTACGCCGTCAGACTCGCGAATTAGACGAATCCACGCCCCTCTTAAGCAGTAGGGCGACGATAGAATTGGTAGGCAAGGAGGACCTCGTACAGGTCCATGGAGATCGTCACTTGGTCGTCGTCAAAGTCTTGTAGCCAGGTTCTTTGCGACTGGACTGCGTCCGCCAGTAACGGGAGAATCTCACCTAGAGAGAGGGTTACAGACCGCCGGGTCTGTTCGTCGTTGGAGACTCTGGAATCGGGGTCGGTTTGTGGGCCGTGATAGATTCGCAGGGGGATGGAACTCATGGGCCGTCCTTGATTGATGCCGGGACAACAGCCTCCGCGAACCGACTAAGGCGCGGCCTCAGCGGGGGCTCGAACGACAAAACGCCTCCCTTGCTGCGTCCTATATCGGCATGACGGGTGGTGACGTTTTGAGGAATTCGTCCAGAAATTCGGTTTTTTCCCAGAATCGTCGGTGGCACGGTTCTGACTCCAGGCATGGTAATTTGCAGAATGCAGGAAGAGCGGGTCATTCGGGGCGACCCCTCCCACAACCTTGACAAGCGTGCGCAGGTGCCATAGAGTGCGTGGACTCTGTCTATCATCCCTTCCTTTCTGAGCGAGCGCCGGCCTTGAGCTGACGCCTGTCCACTGTTATGGGCGATCCCGTAACCATCAACATCCGACATCTGTCGCGCGGCCTGGGAATTCAACTCGGGCAGGTGCAGGCTGCTTTGGAACTGCTCGATGAAGGCAACACGGTTCCCTTCATCACGCGTTATCGCAAGGACCAGACCGGCGGCCTGGACGAAGAGAAGATCCGGCTCATTCAGGACCGGCTCGACAAGATGCGTCTGCTTTCCGAGCGGAAGCAGACGATCCTTCGTTCCATCGAGTCGCAGGGGAAGCTGACGGAGGAGCTCGAGAAGCGAATCCGGTCGGCCAACACGGCAAAGCGACTCGAAGATCTCTACCTGCCGTACAAGCCGAAGAAGCAGACCTTGGCTCAACTGGCACGAAGCCGGGGACTCGAACTGCTGGCGGATGAGATCCTCAATCGGAGTCCGGGTTGCAGCGATCTCGACCGCCGCGCGGCTGACTTCGTGAATCCCGATCGAGGCGTGCCCACGGCGGCCGAAGCCTTGCTGGGAGCGGGCCACATCCTGGCCGAACGAATCAGCGAAGACGTCGAACTGCGTCAACGCCTGCGAGAGATCATGCAGCGCTCGGGGCGGATCGCCTCGTGTCGTACCGGTGGCGAAGACAAGCCTGCGGAGACGGCACCTGCCGCGAAACCTCCGAGACCGCTGGCAACTCCCGCGGCGGACTCGACGACGCCCGCTGAGGAGTCGGCGGAATCAATGTTCTCTGCCGAACCTCCGGAATCGGATCAGACCCCGGATGCCCAGGCCCCGATGGGGTTAGCACAAACGCCGCCTCCTGTCTCGGAAACCGAATCGACGAGATCGGGATCTTCACCGGGAGACGCCGTCCAGGCCCCGGAACCGAAGGTGGAGTCGGAGGCAACCGCTGCCGCCGACCTCTCCCACGCTGCCGAACCCCCGGTATCGGCGGAATCCGTTCCTTCGAAAGAAACGCCGAATCCGCCGGAGGACGATCAGCCCGGGTCGGGAATGGGCGGCGGCCCCGAAGGCTCCCCGGAGAAAGAGACAGAGGAAACCTCGCACGAGGAATCGAGGCTGCCGGTTGACGCTGCTGCGAGTGTGGAACCGAATCCGCCCGCGCCGCACGAGGCTCCGGTTGTTGCATCGGAGTCCGAAACCGCGACTCCCGCAGAGACCGTCACCTCAGAGGCATCTCCAGTTCCAGACACTGTTGTACCCGAGCCGTCCGCTCCTGAGACAAGCTCTGCCGTGTCGCCGGATGCCAAGGCCGCCCAGCCGGCAGTGGCCCCGCCGCCCGATGCCAGAGCAACCGCCCCCAGTCGTCCGGCGCCCAAGCGCAAGGGGACTCGCAAGTCGAATGCGGAGCGCAAAGCGGAGCGCAAGCGGCAGAAGAAGCACAAAGCTGAAGAGAAGAGACAGAAAGCCTTCAGCGACTACTTCAACTACAGCGAGGACCTTCGCAAGATCCCCCCCCACCGCGTTTTGGCGATCAACCGCGGTGAGCGCGGCAAGGTCCTGCGGGTCAAGATCGAGTCCGATCTGGAGGCGATGACCAAGGTTGTTGACGAGTTGAGCGTCCCCACGGATCATCCGCACTCCGATTTCCTCAAGGGCTGCGCTCGCGACGCGCTGACTCGGCTGATCCTCCCCGGCCTGGAACGGGAATCGCGTCGCGAACTGACCGAACGGGCGGAAAGCCACGCGGTGGGCGTGTTTGCCAAGAACCTCCGGAACCTGCTCCTTCAGCCCCCCGTTCACAACCGTCGAGTGCTGGCGGTTGACCCCGGCTTCAAGAGCGGCTGCAAGTTGGTGGCGCTCGACCAGTTCGGCAATGTCCTGGCCCAGGCCGTGATCTACCTGATCGGCAAACCCGAGCGCAAAGAAGAGTCTCAGAGCACCGTTCGGGAGTTGATGGAACGATTCAAGTTGACGGTCGTGGCGATCGGCAACGGAACCGCCTGCCGCGACGCCGAGGATTTCTTCGGCGAGATCCTGAACGAGGCTCCCGAGGGGAGTGATTGGGCCTACGTGATCGTCAATGAGGCCGGGGCAAGCGTCTACTCGACCAGTTCGGCGGGGCGGGAGGAGTTTCCCGAGTACGACGCCACCGTCCGGGGGGCCATCTCCATCGGGCGCCGTCTCCAGGATCCCTTGAGCGAACTGGTGAAGATCGACCCGGCGAACATCGGCGTGGGCCTCTATCAACACGACGTCAAGGCGAAGCACTTGCGCGAGTCGCTCGACGACGTGGTCAGCTCCTGCGTCAACTACGTCGGCGTGGACGTCAATACTGCCAGTCCGGCCCTGCTGCGCTACGTGTCCGGCCTGAACCAGTTGACGGCCCGTCGGGTGTACGAGCACCGCATGCAGAACGGGCCCTTCCGCAACCGCGAACAGTTGCGCAATGTGACCGGTTTCGGCGACGCCGCCTTCGTTCAATCGGCAGGGTTTCTGAAGATCGCCAGGGGCGACAATCCCCTGGACGGTTCTTGGATCCATCCGGAGAGTTACGACGTCGCCCGCCGCGTTCTCGAGCGGCTCGGCTGCCAGGTCGACGACCTGGCAAACCGGGACCGCCTCAAGGCGCTCTCCGAGAAGATCGCCCAGGTCGATGCGAGTTCTCTGGCAAAAGAGTTGGGCGTGGGCGAGTTGCTGTTGAAGGACATTCTCGCTCAGTTGGTTCGTCCCGGACGCGATCCGCGAGAGGATCTTCCCCCCCCGATCTTCCGCCGGGGCGTGCTCAAGCTTGAAGATTTGAAGCCCGGACTCGAACTCAGCGGGACGGTGTTGAACGTCGTCGATTTCGGCGTATTTGTGGATATCGGCATGCACGACAGCGGCCTGGTCCACGTCAGCCAGCTTGCCGACAAGTTCGTCCGCGATCCCCATGAGGTCGCCGCAGTCGGAGACATTGTGAAGGTCTGGGTCCTGGACGTGGACAAGGAACGGCGTCGCGTGTCGCTGACCATGATTCCGCCCGGAACTCCCCGCACGGCCTTCCGCCGGGAAGAAGGCGCAGATCGTCGCGAAGAGAGACGCCCCGAACGGGCCAAGCCAGGCCAGAAGCCTCGTGAGCAACGCGGGGGGCAGGCCAAACCTCGCGAGGCCGCCCGCGGACGGGGACACGACGATGGACATGGACGCGGACATGGACATGGACGCGGGCCCGCTCCGCCGTTCAAGCCGAAATCGCGGCCCAAGCCGATCACGCCGATCACCAAGGATATGAAAGAAGGCCGGGAGCCGATGCGAAGCTTCAGCGATCTGGCCCAGTTCTTCGGCACCACCACGGCCGAACCCGAACCTCCCAAGAAACCGAAGAAAAAAGGCGATCGTCCCAAGACGCAGAAACCCCAGACGCCCGACAGTGACCCCGCCGCCTCGAACGAAGCAGTTCCTCCTGTGGTTGAGCCGTCCCAGCTACCTCCAGAGCAAGCCGCCGGTCCTTCCGGCATACTGCCGCCACCGGACGCTTCGGCCCCTCCCGCAAGTGACGATCCATCCGGCTCGGCAGAACCTGCCGGCCCCCAAGACCGCGAGCCCTGACGTTGCGGCAGTCCCAGTGGATCCGTTCCAGACAGCCAAGTACGGGACAGCGGCCGACAACGACGAACACGCTTTGAGTATCCGAGGGGCGGGCCCCTTAGGTCTGCTGGATCCGATCTCGCCGACATGCCGAGGCGGCAAGCTCGTCTCGAAAACGCCTCCAACCCCAACACGACGATGAGCGACTTCGACAAGCGATTAGCGCGAGCAATCGAGCGAGGACACCGAGCCGGCGACGAACGGGCGCGGGCTGAGGCGGCCAAGGCGCTCTCGGAGAAAGAACTGCGGACCTTGCACTCGCAATACCGACTCGAGTTGTCGGACCACCTGGAGCGTTGCCTACGGCGTCTGCCCAATCACTTCCCCGGCTTTCAATTCGAGCCGATCGTCACCGATCGAGGATGGGGCGCGGCCGTCAGCCGGGACGACGTCGATCTGCGAGCGGGCCGGCGCCGCGACAACTTCTTCAGCCGCATCGAGATCCTCATCCGTCCGATCTCCGACTACTTCGTGCTCGACCTAGCTGCCAAGGCAACGGTCCGCAACAAGGAGATCTTCGCCCGAAACTATTACCAGAAGCTGGGTGAGGTCGATCTGGAGGCGTTCACCGAGTTGATCGATCTGTGGGTTCTCGAGTTCGCCGAGAAGTACGCTGCCGCGGGGTAACGATCGCCGCTTCGGCAGGCGCGGTTTGGGCCCGGCGGTCTATTGCGGGGCAAGCGTCGGGAGCGCCGCCGTCGTCCGATCGACGAACTCGACCGCAGACGCCAGTTGTTCGTCCGCCCCGCCCAGACGTTCCACAAGTTCGGCCTCAACCACGAAGACCATCGACAATTGCCGGCCGTTCTTGTCGGCAACGAGGTAGTAGATCCATTGGATCGGAACCTCCGAGGCCTTTCCGTCGACCACGACGCGAAATACCCGATAGCCCAACTCGTTCGTTTCCTGCTTGGCGGAAATGAACTGCCCGAACGACTCGCCCAACCCGGCCTGGATGTCTTCCTGAAACTTGGAAAGAGACGGCAGCTTCTCGGCGTCAACTTGCGGAAGCGACGACACGTTGCATTGGGCTATGAACTCGCCGCCGTCGATCATGCGCAGAACCGCGGCCTTGGGATCGTCGCTCGTCACGAACCAGCGCCGGTCGTTCAGCAGCCGCCACTCGCCGGAAATTGACTCGTAGCTGAGCCAGGACCCTGCTTCGGCGGAATCGAGCGTCAGACCCTTGAGCGCCGCATCCGTCAGGTGCGGCGACTCCTCGATCGGCGCGATCTTCACTTGCAGACGGGCAATGACGTCGAGTCCCGGTCCCACGTGACCGACGGACCGTTTTTCCTGAAGCAGCATGCCGAACCAGGTGATCCGTTTCACGCGAAGATCGAACTGGTACTTGGAGCGAATCCGGATTTCCGTGGAAACCCCGTGAATCGCCCCTTGAACGTCGCCCGACATCTCCACCAGGGCAACCGAGTTCTCGACCGACGAAATCTCGCTCGTAACTTGACTCGAACTGACGGCATCCAAACCCAGAAGGAGACCTACCAGTTCGTCGGACTGTTTCCAGGAATCCCCAATCGCCACCCGGTACGGCGGGAGCAATCGATCCAGAATCAGCGTGTTTGCCTGAAGGTCTGCCAGGTCCAATTCGTCGTGACCGAGCGGGCCGACTGGACTGTAGAGGATCGCTTTTTTCTCGTCCGCGTCGACCGCAATCATACGTCGATCATCCCGCAAACTCGGATGCATCTCCTGTTCGTCCACCTCAATGGCGGCCAGTGCCTTCTCATAGTGACGAACGGAGCGCATCGGCGCCTTGGGTGAAACCGACACGAGTAACGAACGCTCGTCGTATTGCAGATTCGCCAACACCGCCAGCTTGAGCTTTTGAAGCTCGCTGCTTTCATTGAGCACATGCACCTCACCCGAGACCTCAAGCGAAGCGTCGACCCGATCCAGCGAATCAGTGGTGCGGCTGGACTCCAACGCAAATTTCTGTCCGTCCAGCCCGTCTGCCATCGACCAAGAAATCGAAACCAAGCCTGCGAGAAAGGTAGCGAAGAACCTGTATGAGTGTCCCATGGAGTTGCCTCAGTGATCCCTACGGCCAACCCCACCCTGCGGGTGGGGTTGTTGTCTGCTGCGTGATCAAGCCGGTAACCAAGGAGAGCGTCCCGACTTTCCTGGATTAGCCATCTTGATGTGCCGGCAAATTTTCCGGTCTCGGAGATGTGAACCTTCACCCAGAATCGACCTGTCAGGTTAGGAGAGTTCACCGGAATCTGCCGGTTCTTGGGATTGTCCCGAACGGGAAGGCAATCCACCTCTTTCCTAGGGGTGTCAAACGCGACCCAAGCCGGGCGTTCTTGCGGGAAAAGGACGTGGTGCGGCCAATCCTTTCGGCTTGGCGAGTCGTAATGAGATGGCAGCCCTCGGGAGCTTTTCGTACGGAAGCAACGGAGATTCTGTTTTGGCTTCCCCCATTGGTGAATCGGTTTTGGAATTCCAGAAAAACAGGGCGGTATTTTTGCAAGGAATACTTGTCAAAAATACCGCAACCAAGTTAGAATGCGTCCCAGAGCCCAAAGGCTGGCAAGGCCTTGGAGCAACGGAAAGGCGTGGAATTGGGGCAGTGCAGCGAGGCGAGAGAGATCTTGCCACGACGACTTCCAGCCTGGAAAGGACGAGATTATGCACAATAGCTATATCCATTCGGCCATCCGGGAGCTTCGTGACCAACAGGTTCGGTTTGCGCCTCGTGAGAGGAAGCTCGAACAGGTAGATCGAGCAGAGCAGCTTCTGCTCGAGTTGGAGGATAGCCGGATCTACACCTATGAATACTTGTGCTACCGGGTCACCACCTATCGTCCGGAGGCCTACCCGGATGTGCGCATGCGTGGTGACGAGGTCGCCCATGACTTGCGTCTCTTCGTCGAAGACGTGTCGGATTCGGCCGATCTGCCCGTCGAAGAGGTGCCCGAACCAGTTCTCACCGTCGAGGAACTCAGCCGGCGATTCCAGGTGTCGACCAAGACGATTTCTCGCTGGCGCCAACAGGGACTGGTAAGCCGCCGGTTCGTGTTTGAAGGGCGTAAACGCGTGGGATTTCTCGAGAGTTCGGTTGACCGCTTCGTCCGCGACAATGGCGAGAGAGTCCGACGCGGTGCCCAGTTCAGTCAACTTACTGTCGACGAGCGCGACAAGATCATCGATTTCGCCCGGCGAATGGCGGAGAGGGGCGGCTGCCCCGCGGACGTAACCAAACGGCTTGCCACCAAGATGGGTCGCAGCGTGGAGACCATCCGCTATACCCTGAAACAGTTTGATCGCGACCATCCCGATTCAGCCATCTTCCCCGATCGGACCGGTCCGCTTCGTGAGGATACGAAACGGAAGATCTATCGCAAGTACCGTCGAGGGGAATCCGTTGAGAGCTTGGCCAAGGCGTTTTGCCGGACCAAGACGAGCATTTACCGAATCATCGGCGAAATGCGGGCAAAACGGATCATGGAGCTGCCGCTTGACTATGTCCCCAACGACCGATTTCGGCTGGTTCGCACCGAAAAACAGGAGCGGGAGGTCTGCGGTCCCATGCCGCGCAACGAGGAGCCGGTCAAGAAGACCCGGCTCCCCAGCGGTCTCCCCCCCTATCTGGCAAGCCTCTATGAGGTTCCCCTGCTGACACGCGAACAGGAGGGTCATCTTTTCCGAAAGATGAACTACCTGAAGTACCGAGCATCAAAGCTGAGAGAGACGCTGGATTTGGCCCACCCCAAGAGTGCCCTGATGGACCAGATCGAGAGACTCCACGATCAGGCGGTGGCCACCAAGAACGAGATCATCTCGGCCAATCTGCGTCTGGTCGTGTCGATTGCCAAACGGCATGTGGGACAGTCCGAGAACTTCTTTGAGTTGGTCAGCGATGGAAATATGTCGCTGATTCGGGCGGTAGAGAAGTTTGATTTCGCGCGGGGCAACAAGTTCAGCACCTACGCAAGCTGGGCCATCATGAAGAACTACGCCCGGACAATCCCCGACGAACTTCGACACCGAGATCGTTTCCGAACCAGCAACTCCGAGATGTTCGGTACCACGGAAGACAGCCGAAGCGACCAGTACGAGCAGGAGTCATCCCAGCTTCAGAGGGAGTCGCAAGTAGTCCGCATCCTGGACCGGCTCGACGAACGGGAGCAGCAGATTATCATCAGCCGTTTTGGCCTGGCTCGCGGAGAGGAGCCGCAAACACTGAAAGAAGTCGGGGCCGCTATGGGGGTGACCAAGGAACGAGTTCGCCAGATCGAAGCCCGAGCGTTGAACAAGCTTCGTAAGGCGGCGCAGGAAGAACGGATCGAGATTCCTGGAGTTGACTAGGGTTCAGGGACGACATTAAAACGAGTCCGCGCGAGGAGGCAACCCCCTCTTGGGAGTTATGCGCGAGTCGCGAGACGCGATGGCCGGGTCAGTGAGTCCTTGGCCATTTTTTGTATTCTTCCCATGCGTTGCAGATTTCACCGGTTCTATTGACGGTTCGTTCGAAGGGCTTTCGGAGGGGTGCGGGGATGTTTTCACTGGCGTTGTGCCGCTGACCGAAGCGGTTTTGTCCCACCGTTGCGGTCCGGAGCCCACCATTTGGGCCAAGAATTAAGGGGTCGTTTTTTTGTCTGGCATCCGCCTTGCGTGCCACACGCGGTTGGTTATATTAAATGGTTCGCGTGTCGGCCCCTGGCGGCTAGCGTAGCTCAATTGGCAGAGCAGCTGATTTGTAATCAGCAGGTTGTGGGTTCAAGTCCCTCCGCTAGCTCTGCCGAGAGTCCTCGAACTTTCCCGCCGTCGACGGAGTCGGTTGAGGGTAGCCGCCCAGGGATTATTGATAGTTGTATGGTTAATGAGCCTGCTTGGCCAACCACAAGTCCGGGAAAGCCGGGCTTCGTCGTTGCCTTCGATCGGCGGCCATCCAAGCGGTCAATAGTGAGCTCAGGACTTCGGTCTTGAGCGTTTTTTGAAGATGGCGTGGGGGGTTTCCCGAGCGGTCAAAGGGGTCAGACTGTAAATCTGATGGCGTAGCCTTCGCAGGTTCGAATCCTGCACCCCCCATTTTCAAATCCAGCGAATTCCCGTTTTCCAGAGCGAGGTTTTTACGATTCACCAGTAACCGCCCCCCAGGGGTGCTTTATGCCACCTATCATGCGCCCCCCCTCGGCGTGCGACGCGGGAATGGGTAGGCTATCGATTGGTGACGTTCAACAGACAGGTGTCCCGTGGCTCGTCCGAGTTCGCAAGTAAGCTCTGTGTCGGTTCGCGACAAGAGGAAAGCGGGTGTAGCTCAATGGTAGAGCCACAGCCTTCCAAGCTGAAGACGAGGGTTCGATTCCCTTCACCCGCTCTGAGACAGGACTGCCACCAAGGGCAGGCAAACGTGTGATCGGCTGCTGCTGTAGCTCAGTTGGTAGAGCGCGTCCTTGGTAAGGACGAGGTCATGGGTCCGAGTCCCATCAGCAGCTCTTTTGTAGGATAGTCCAACCGAATGGTCGATCCAAGGTAGTTCAAGGTTACCCGCTTTTTGAACGCAGGGAGATAAGTCTAGAATGGCCAAGGACGTATTTGCACGCACGAAGCCCCACGTCAACGTGGGAACCATTGGTCACATCGACCACGGGAAAACGACGTTGACCGGGGCCATTTTGGCGGTCCAACAGGAAAAGGGTCTGGCCCACTTCAAGTCCTACGCGGATATCGCGAAGGGCGGCACGGTTCGCGATGCCACCAAGACCGTGACTATCGCCGTAGCGCATGTCGAGTATGAGACGGCAAATCGTCACTATGCCCACATCGACTGCCCCGGACACGCGGACTTCATCAAGAACATGATCACCGGAGCCGCCCAGATGGACGGTGCGATCCTGGTGGTTTCGGCGGCCGACGGCCCCATGCCCCAGACGCGCGAGCACGTGCTCCTGGCCCGGCAGGTGAACGTTCCCGCCCTGGTCGTGTTCCTCAACAAGTGCGACCTGGTCGACGACGAGGAATTGCTGGAACTGGTCGAGTTGGAGGTGCGCGAACTGCTCAGCTCGTACGACTTCCCGGGCGACGATCTCCCCGTGATCCGCGGGTCGGCGCTTCCCGCCTACAACAAGCCCACCGATCCGGAAGCGACCAAGTGCATCGGCGAGTTGATGGACGCCATCGACAGCTACATTCCCGAACCGGCTCGCGAAGCCGACAAGCCGTTCCTGATGGCGATCGAGGACGTGTTCTCGATTGAAGGTCGCGGCACGGTGGCCACGGGACGTATCGAACGCGGCATCGTCAAGACCGGGGACGAGGTCGAAATCGTCGGCATCCAGAAAGAGAGCCGCAAGGTCGTCTGCACCGGCGTCGAGATGTTCAACAAGACGCTGGACCAAGGCATTGCCGGCGACAACGTCGGTTGCCTCCTCCGCGGCATCAAACGCGACGAGATCGAGCGAGGCCAGGTGTTGGCCAAGCCGGCGTCCATCACGCCCCATACCAAGTTCGAGGCCGAAGTCTACGTCCTGTCGAAGGAAGAAGGTGGGCGTCACACGCCGTTCTTCAGCGGCTATCGTCCCCAGTTCTATTTCCGGACGACGGACGTAACCGGTTCCTTGAATCTTCTCGGCGGCGCCGAAATGTGCATGCCGGGCGACAACGTGAAACTGGTTGTTGAGTTGATCTCGCCGATCGCTATGGACGAAAACGTCCGATTTGCCATCCGCGAAGGCGGCCGCACTGTCGGGTCGGGCGTCGTCACCAAGATTGTCGAGTAACCCACGAGTATTCCCCGCTGTGCGGGCAGGCCCACCTCGCCCGCACAGCAGCGGAATCCGGAGAAATACGAGCGGAGTTCTCGCTGCCGGTTTCGCGAACCATCGGATGCGAATCCAGCCGCGGCGTTTCGTTTCGGGGCCTTGTGTGTCCGAGACCCCATAGCGGCGAGGTCTCCGATCATTGCGAGTTGTCGCGGGACTGAAACGGCCTCCTCTCGTTGGTCGTGAGTCTTCGTGAAAGACCTAACCACAATTGAGATTGTCGGCACAGGGGTGTAGCTCAATTGGCAGAGCACTGGTCTCCAAAACCAGCGGTTGAGAGTTCAAATCCCTCCGCCCCTGCTCGTTGTGAAACCTATTTCCCACGCAGAAGAGTACGCCGGTGAACGCGTTCTTCCAAGAGCTGTTTCGAGTCGGCCTGTACAAGCGGAACCAGGGGCGAATTGCACGCCAGGTGACGTTTGCCGCCCTGGCCGTGTGCATCCTGGCCGGAGTGTACCAACTGTACGGTTCGATGGTGACGGTCGGTCACCTGTGGCAGTTCACGGTGCCGAGCCTGATTATGGTGGTGGCGATCTGGGTCGCCTACCGGCTGGTCAACCTGCCGGCCTTCGCCGATTTTCTGATTGCCGTTGAGGCCGAAATGAACAAGGTCTCTTGGCCGACGCGTGCCGAGTTGTATCGCAGTTCTGCCGTGGTGCTGGTAACCGTATTCGTACTGGCCGCTCTGCTTTTTGTATTCGACTTCGCCTGGAGAGAGATATTCATGACGATCGGGGTACTGCCGGGCGACAGTTTCCTCGAACGATGGTGGGGCGGCATATTTGGCGGATAGACGCTCGGGCCGATGGGTTCATTCCAGGGTTTCGTCTTGGCAGGGATGGCCGAGAGGGATGGTGGACGGGACCAGGGCCAATGACGAGGAAGGTCGACTGTGACTGAGGAATCGAACAAGCCGATCGACGCAGAACCGCTGCCGGAGCAGGAGGAAGCGGTCCAGGACGGTGTAGCGGAACCCGAAGCGGGATCCGTGACGGGCTCGTCCTCGGACGTCGTCTCCGCCAGGCCGGAATCGCTATTGGACGATGCGGCCGATGTGCCCGCGGAAGTGCCACCGGAAGCAGACTCGCCAAATGGGCAGGAAGTTGTCGATTTGCCCGCCGAAACGGCGTCAGGCGACGGCGACGAGTCCGTGCCCGCCGAGGAGCCTGTTGCTGAAGAATCGGCAACCGAACTCGGTGCGGTCGAACCGGACCCCGTAGAAATATCAGGTGTGGAGGAAGACGATACCGAACCGCGAAAGATGGACTGGTACATCCTCAAGGTGCAAAGCAACCGCGAGGATTCCATACGCGAAGGCTTGATTCGGCGCGTCAAGATCGCGGGGCTGGAAGAGTACTTTGGTGAGATCATCGTGCCTACCGAGAAGGTCACGGAATTCAAGGGGGGGAAGAAGCGTGTGATGAAGCGCAAGCTTTATCCCGGCTACATTGTCGTCAACATGGAAATCAACGACGACACCTGGTTTCTGGTACGGGATACGCCGGGGATCGGCGACTTCACCGGTGCCGCCGGGACCCCCACCCCGATGCTTCCCCATGAGGTGCAGAGGATCCTGGCCAAGACGGAAGAGAAACAGGACGAGGTTCCGAAGCTGAAGATTGGCTTTCACGTGGGCGATCGCGTGAAGATCAACGAGGGCACTTTCGAGAACTTCGAGGGAGAGGTTCACACGATCGACGAGACGAGCGGCCGTGTGACGGTGATGATCAATATCTTCGGCCGGAGTACGCCGGTCGAGTTGGAATACTGGCAAATCGAAAGCGTTTAGATCATGGCGAAACAACTCGTAGGAACGGTGAGATTCCAGGTTCCCGGCGGCCAGGCCACGCCTGCCCCGCCGGTCGGTACCGCTCTGGGCCGGTTCGGAATCAATCTGGGGCAATTCGTGCAGCAGTTCAACGAACGCACGAAGGAGCAGCAAGGTCTGCGCATTCCGGTCGTCGTTCGTGTTTTCAACGACCGGACCTTCGAACTGGAAACCAAGAGCCCCGCAGCGGTCGACTTGCTCAAGCAGGCCGCGGGAATCGCCAAGGGATCGGGAAATGTACCGCGCGAGAAGGTCGGCACCGTCACGACGGCTCAACTTGACGAGATCGTGAAGCGGAAGATGAACGACCTGAACGCGCGAGACGTCGAGCATGCCCGGCTCCTGATCGCCGGAACGGCGCGGAGCATGGGGTTGGACGTCGTCGACTGATACACCGCGGCGCGCGCCCGGACGTTCCTGCCGGACGTGGCGCTTCGGGAGGATTCGTTCTCGCTGAACCGTGGATGCTCGTAGCGCTGCGGTCGGGAGAGAACGGGAGTGTTTGAATCCGCAACTGGGATCGACGGAGAAAAATGGCAAAGAAGTCGAAACGCATGCGTGCCCTGGCCGAGAAGGTGTCGGGCAAGGAGCTGATACCGCTCCCCGATGCGGTCGCGTTGTTGAAATCGTTCAACAACACCAAGTTCGACCAAACGGTGGAAGTGGCAATTCGGCTGGGTATCGATCCGAAGCAGGCCGACCAAATCGTTCGCGGTTCGGTGGTCCTGCCCAACGGGATCGGAAAGTCGTTGCGCGTGGTCGTGTTCGCCAAGGGCGACAAGATCGCGGAGGCCCAAGAGGCGGGCGCCGAGGAGGTCGGCGGCCCCGAATTGGCAGAGAAGATCAAGGCCGGCTGGACCGATTTTGACGTGTGCATCGCGGCCCCCGACATGATGGGAATCGTCGGTCCGTTGGGACGCGTTCTCGGCCCGCGCGGCTTGATGCCGTCGCCCCGTGCCGGGACCGTGACTCCCGACATCGGCAAGACGGTCAAGGAGTACAAGGCCGGAAAGGTCGAGTTCCGTAACGATTCGGGCGGCAACGTCCATGCGATCGTGGGCAAACTCAGCTTCGAGGCCGACAAGCTTGTCCAGAACATTCAGAGTTTCATCGAGTTTGTTCAGAACCTGAAACCGGCCGCTGTTCGCGGCCAGTACATGCGCGGGGTCGCCATCAGCGCGACGATGAGCCCCGGCGTTCGTGTGGCGCTCTGAACATGACCTTCGCGAGGCAGGATTGGTTCCCGCCGAGGCGCTCGGGAGGCCCCTCTTCTCTTTCGAGTTCTGAGCGGCAAGACAAGCAGTATCCGAAACATCCCTTCATAGGGCTAAACGTGCGATATGAGTAAGTACGTCAAAAACCTGGTGACTGACCACCTGCGCAAGCAACTCGACGGAGTCGGCGATGCGCTGCTGGTAAATCTGGTTGGGCTGGAAGCGAACGCCAGCAATGTCTTGCGTGCCGAATTGGCGGAGAAAGGCATTGAAGTCCTGGTCGTCAAAAACAGCCTTGCCGCACGTGCAACCGCGGGAACGTCGCTCGACGGCCTGTTCGAAGACGTGGGTGGAGCCAACGCGGTCTGCTGGGGAGCGGAAGACATCGTCTCCTTGGCCAAGGAGGTTGTCCGCCTCGCCAAGGACAAACGCTTCGAGGCCTTCCAGCCCCGCGGCGGCATCATGGACGGCGAAAGGCTGACGGCGGAGGACGTCGAAAAGGTCAGCAAGTGGCCGAGCCGCGAGGAGCAACTGAGCCTCCTGGTCGGGCAGATTCTCGGCCCGGGCTCTCAACTGGCAGCGCAACTGATCGGCCCGGGTGCCGCCCTGGCCAGTCAAATCAAACAAAAGGCCGAAGAAGACGGCGACGCCGAATAGCGAGCAGTTTTACCACGGATCTCCGGCCGGCAAGCGAACCGGCCAAGGGAAACGGAATTCCCCGGTAACGAAACAGATTTTCAAATAACCACCGGCGTCGCTGTGAGGAGCACCTAGGCGTGCAGCGAGTGGCGCAGAAGTAGAGCAGAAAGGACAAACCAACATGTCGACCGACGTAGCAACCCGCGAGTTTTCCGCGCTGTCCAAAGAATTGGGCGACAAGATCGCCGGCCTGACCCTCAAAGAGGCGAAAGAACTGAGCGACTACCTGGAAGACGAACATGGAATCAAGGCGGCCGCCGGCGGCGCCGTGATGATGGCCCCGATGCCGGGCGGCGGCGCAGAAGAGGCAAAGGTCGAGAAGACCGAGTTCGACGTCGTTCTCGAAGGTTTTGGCGACAAGAAGATTGGCGTCATCAAGGTCGTCCGTGCCGCAACCGGGCTCGGTCTGAAAGAGGCCAAGGACCTCGTCGAGGGTGTGCCCTCGAAGGTCAAGGAAGGCATCGCCAAAGAGGACGCCGAGAAGCTGAAGGCCGAGTTGGAAGAGGCCGGCGCCACGGTTTCGATCAAGTAGTACGGATTTTGATCCGTTCCAGTTTACCCCCACGGCAGCACCATCATCGAGGGGACCCGGTGCGGTGCGCTACCGATGTGATACGGCAGAGTACCTTTCCTGGGAGAGGGCCCGCCTTGCCACGATCTGACGGTCGGCGGCGGGATGGCCAAGTTCCAGGAGAGGTCTCCAACGAATCCGGAACCTCCGTCGGAAAATCGGCGGATTCTCGGCGGGAGAAGGTGCGCGCACGCTGGGCGACCGCTTCCACCCGCGTTCTCTTTTGCGATTGATCAGGAGGGTAATCTTATATGGCGACCACCGCACAACGGCGTGTTCTACCCAAAGAAAAACGTCATTTCGGAAGCCATCAGACCCCTTACGAAACTCCGGATCTGACCACCATTCAGACGAAGAGCTACGCAGATTTTCTCCAGTTCGATACGCCTTGGAAGAAACGCAAGGATCAGGGACTCGAGAGCGTTTTGCGAGAGATCTTCCCGATCGAGAGCTACGACAAGTCTCTGCGCCTGGAGTACATCGGCTACGAGCTCGGGAAACCGCGGTACGAGCCCGACGAATGCCGGCAATTGCGTCTGACCTACGGCCGGCCCTTCAAGGTCTGGTTGCGTTTGACCAAGGATCAGCCGATCGAGGAAGAAGTCTACCTGGGCGACATCCCGATCATGCTCGGCGGAGGCGAGTTCATCATCAACGGTGCCGAACGCGTCGTCGTCAGCCAGTTGCACCGCAGTCCCGGCGTCGATTTTGTATGCGAGATGGAAACCGGCGAGCGGCGGCTCCACAGTTGTCGCGTGATTCCCGAACGCGGGAGCTGGATCGAACTGAACGTCACGCGTAAGGAGAGCCTCACCGTCCGCATCGACCAGAGCGGCAAGTTCTCCGCCATGACTCTGCTTCGCGCCATGGACCCCGCGTTCAGCGAGGATGCCGCGATTCTCAAGGCCTTCTACGAGACCACCGAGGAGAAGATCGTCGACGGGCGGAGTGTCGCCAAGATCGAAGGAAAACTGGCCGTCGGCGATGTGATCTATCCGTCCGGAAGCGAACGTGCCGGCGAGATCATTGTGGAGTGCGGGCAGAAGATCACCAAGAATATCGCCGAAACGATCTGCACCTCCGGGCTGAAGAAGGTTGCCGTCATGGAGGACCAGCGCAATCCGCTGCTCCTCAACGCCCTGGCCGACGATACGACGGCGAGCCACGAGGAAGCTCTGCTGCGGATCTATCAGAGATTGCGCCCGGGAAACCCGCCGCAACTGGAAAAAGCGAAAGCTCTGTTCCACGAGAAGTTCTACGACACCAATCGCTACCGTCTCGGACGGGTCGGCCGCTTTCGTATCAACCGCAAGTTCGGGTTGAGCGTTCCTGAAGATGAGATGACGTTGCGGTCGGAAGACCTGCTGGCCGCCATGAAGTACCTGCTGGCCCTTCGGGGCGACGTGGGGGGCGTGGAAATCGACGACATCGACCATTTGGGGAACCGCCGCCTGCGCACCATCGACGAGCTCGCCTGCGATGAACTGCGTAAAGGTTTCCTGAAGCTCCGGCGCACCGTCCAGGAACGGATGAGCCTGAAGGATATTCAGGACATGACGCCGCGAAGCCTGGTCAATCCCAAGAGCATCTCCGCGGCCATCGAGTACTTCTTCGGCCGGGGTGAACTCTCGCAGGTCGTCGACCAGACAAACCCCCTGTCGATGCTCACCCACGAGCGGCGTCTCTCGGCGTTGGGACCGGGCGGTTTGAACCGCAAACGCGCCGGCTTCGAAGTCCGCGACGTTCATATCTCGCACTACGGCCGAATCTGCCCCATCGAGACGCCGGAAGGAACCAACATCGGGCTGATCTCCAGCCTGGCCATTTATGCCAGCGTCGATGAGTACGGCTTCCTGGTCACGCCTTATCGGCGAGTGAAGAAAGGCAAGCTCACCGACGAGATCGCCTGGCTTCGGGCCGACCAGGAACACGAGGCCTTCCTTGCCCCCGCCGACACGCCGATCGAGGGCGACAAGTTGCTGGGCGACACCATCATCGCTCGCCACTGGGGCGATTTTTCCTTGATCCCCGCGGACAGAGTCGAGTTCCTGGACGTGGCGCCCAGTCAAATGGTCGGAGTCTCGGCAGGCCTGATCCCGTTCCTCGAACACGACGACGCGAACCGCGCCTTGATGGGATCCAACATGCAGCGCCAGGCCGTGCCGCTCCTGATCACCGAGCCGCCCCTGGTCGGCACGGGGATGGAGGTCGATGCTGCTCGCAACTCGAGCATGCTGATTCGCGCAAGAACCAAGGGAACCGTGAACTACGTCGACGGCAGCCGGATCGAGATCGGCGGCGACGTCTACAAGCTTCGCAAGTTCGTGGGGCTCAACGAGCGAACCTGCCAGAACCAGAAGCCGATCGTCAGCGTCGGCCAGAAGGTCGAGAAGGGCGACGTGATTGCCGACGGAGCGGGAACCTATCACGGCGAACTGGCTTTGGGACGCAACGTGCTGGCAGCGTTCATGGCCTGGGACGGCTACAACTTCGAGGATGCCATCATCATCAGCGAGGAACTCGTCCGCAACGACACCTACACGTCGATCCATATCGAGGAATTCGACGTCGAGATCCGCGAGACCAAGCTGGGACGCGAGGAGTTCACGAGGGACATTCCCAACGTCAGTGAAAAAGCCCTGCGAAACCTCGACGAGAACGGCATCGTTCGCGTGGGGACCTACGTTCGGCCGGGCGACATCCTCGTCGGTAAGGTTTCCCCGAAATCCAAGACCGAGTTGACTCCCGAAGAAAAGCTGCTGCACGCCATCTTCGGCCGTGCCGGAGAGGACGTCAAGAACGATTCCCTCGACGTGCCGTCGGGAATTGAGGGCATCGTCATCGACACGCAGAAGTTCTCGCGCCGAATGAGCCTTTCTGAAGACGAACGGAAAGCGTTCGAGGATTCGCTCAAGCACGCGGAAAACGAAGGCAACGCCGCCATTGCCGAGGCTTTCGGTAAGATGGTGGAGCAGATCGAAGGCGTTCTCAAGAAGAAGCTCACCGACGAAGACGGCCAGCCCCTGGTGGAAGCCCAGGAGCACCGGTTCGTGGCCGAGCAGGCCCAGCGGTTCCGCATCGACAATCTCGATATCCGCAGTCCCCAGCGTCTGGCGGAGGTCGAGAAGATCTACAAGGAGACCTGGCCCCTCGTTGAAGCCGCCATCGACGCTCGCGATCGCGCCCTCAACTCGATGAAACGGGGCGACGAACTCCGCAGCGGCGTGCTGCAGATGGTGAAGGTCTACATCGCCGCGAAGCGGGTGATCTCCGTGGGCGACAAGATGGCCGGACGTCACGGCAACAAGGGTGTCATCGCGAAGATCCTTCCCATGGAGGACATGCCCTTCCTGCCCGACGGGACGCCGGTCCAGATTCTGCTGAATCCCTTGGGCGTTCCCAGCCGTATGAACGTGGGACAGATTCTCGAAACGCATCTCGGCTGGGCGGGAGCCAAGTTGGGCTTCCAGGCCATCACGCCCGTGTTCAACGGTGCCGACGAGAAGGAGATCAACGACTGTCTCGAACAGGCCGGACTGCCCCGTCACGGCAAGGTGCGGCTCATGGACGGCCGGACCGGGGTGCCGATGGAGCAGGAAACCACCGTCGGCTACATCTACATGCTCAAGTTGCACCATCTCGTCGACGACAAGGTCCACGCTCGAAGTACGGGTCCCTACTCGCTGATCACCCAGCAGCCTCTGGGCGGCAAAGCGCGATTTGGGGGCCAGCGATTCGGGGAAATGGAAGTCTGGGCCTTGGAGGCGTATGGTGCGGCCTACATTCTCCAGGAGTTGCTCACGGTGAAGAGCGACGACGTGGAGGGAAGGACCAAGATCTACGAGTCGATGGTCAAAGGTGAAAACACCCTCGAAGCGGGTACGCCCGCGAGTTTCGACGTTTTGACGAACGAGATTCGCGGCCTGGGTCTGAATATGCAGTTGGAAAAGGGGCGCCTGTAGCGTTCGGGAATACCTGCCCCCCCGGATCGCGGCACCCGGTGATCGCCGTGAATCCGACAGAATGAAGCGTCCGCAAACGGTTTCCTCCGGAAAAGGAGTGCCACGGTGAGTATTGGCGATAGCTCATACGAACGCGTCAACGATTATGCTTCGGTCAAGATCAGTCTGGCCCGACCTCACGACATCCGCAGTTGGTCGTTCGGGGAGGTGAAGAAGCCTGAAACGATCAACTACCGAACGTATCGTCCAGAAAAGGACGGGCTGTTCTGCGAGCGGATTTTCGGCCCCGAAAAGGACTGGGAATGTGCTTGCGGGAAGTACCGGGGCATGAAGTACAAGGGGATGATCTGCGACCGCTGCGGCGTAAAAATCACCCACAGCCGTGTCCGCCGCAAGCGGATGGGCCATATCGAGTTGGCCGCGCCCATCGTCCATATCTGGTTCTTCAAGGCCATGCCCAGCCGTCTGGGAACGCTGCTCAACATGAAGACCACGAGCCTGGAGAAGGTGATCTATTTTCAGGATTATGTGGTCACCCATGCGGGCGACACCCCGTTGAAGGTGCACCAACTCCTCACCGAAGAGGAGTACCGGAAGGCCCGGATGGAGTATCCCGAGGGGAGTTTTCACGCCGACATGGGCGCCGAGGCCATCCGCAAACTTCTTATGGACCTCGACCTGGTGCAGTTGTCGCGCGATTTGCGCCGAGAGCTGACCGAGACGAATTCCAAGCAGAAGAAGAAGGATCTGATCAACCGGCTGAAGATCGTCGAGTCGATCCGCGACAGCGACAACCGTCCGGAATGGATGGTCCTCGACGTCATCCCCGTCATTCCGCCGGACCTGCGCCCGTTGGTCCTGCTCGATTCGGGCAATTTCGCCACCAGCGACCTGAACGATCTGTACCGGCGCATCATCAACCGCAACAACCGGCTCAAGAAGCTCGTCGACTTGAACGCGCCGGAAGTGATCATCAAGAACGAAAAACGCATGCTGCAGCAGTCGGTCGACGCTCTGTTCGACAACAACCGCTGCAAGCGCCCGGTGCTCGGGTCGAGCAACCGGCCGCTGAAGTCTCTGACCGACATGATCAAGGGCAAGCAGGGCCGTTTCCGCGAGAACCTGCTCGGCAAACGCGTCGACTATTCGGCTCGTAGCGTGATCGTGGTCGGCCCGAACCTGCGGCTGCACCAGTGCGGCCTGCCGAAGAAGATCGCCCTGGAACTGTACCAGCCGTTCATTATCCGCCGGCTCAAGGAACTGCAGCACGCCGACACCATCAAGAGCGCCAAGAAGATGCTCGAGCGGAAGGACGAGGAGGTTTGGGACATCCTCGAAGAAGTGATCCGCAATCACCCCGTGCTGCTCAACCGTGCCCCGACGCTGCACCGTATGGGCATCCAGGGGTTCGAGCCGACCCTGGTCGAAGGCAATGCGATCAAGCTGCACCCCCTGGTGTGCAAGGGTTTCAACGCCGACTTCGACGGCGACCAGATGGCCGTGCACTTGCCGTTGTCGATCGAAGCCCAGGTCGAAGCCCATACGCTGCTGATGGCCACCAACAACATCTTCAGCCCGGCCAACGGCGCACCGATCATCAGCCCGTCTCAGGACGTGGTGATGGGAAGTTACTATATGACGCTTGCCGTGCCGGACCGCAAAGGCGAAGGGATGGTTTTCGCCTCGTCCGACGAGGTCCAGTTGGCCTACTCGCTCGGCAAGGTCGACACGCACGCGATGATCAAGGTTCGCCTCGACCGGGGCCGCAAGGTCAAAGACGATCCGCGTTTCCCCGACGGCGGGATTCTCGAAACCTCGGTAGGACGGGTGATCTTCAACGAGATGCTGCCGGCGGGGATGCCGTACTACAATCACACGATGCGAGGTCCCGCGTTGGCCACGGTCATTTCCGATTGCCACGAGATCCTCGGCCGGAGCCGAACCATCGACCTGCTCGACAGTATGAACAAGCTCGGATTCCGCGAAAGCACCCGCAGCGGTTTGTCTTTCGCGACCGACGATCTCATCACGCCGCCGAACAAGGCGAAGATCATCGGCAACGCCGAACGGCAGGTGCTGAAGATCCTCAAGCTCTACCAGCGCGGCATTATCACCGAGGGCGAGCGGTACAACCAGGTGCTCGACGCCTGGACGCATGCCCGCGAGCAGATCACCACCGAGATGATGCGCGAACTGGAAAACGACGAGCGCTGGTCCGGTTACGTCAATCCGATCTATCTGATGGCTCATTCCGGTGCCCGCGGCGGCGTCGAACAGATTCGCCAGCTCTCGGGCATGCGCGGTCTCATGGCCAAGCCGTCCGGAAAGATCATCGAGACGCCGATTAAGGCAAACTTCCGCGAAGGGCTGAGCGTTCTGGAGTACTTCAGTTCGACCCACGGTGCCCGCAAGGGTCTGGCCGATACGGCACTCAAGACGGCAGACTCGGGGTACCTCACGCGAAAACTGGCAGACGTGGCGCAGAACGTCGTGATCACCGGCCTGGATTGCGGTACCACGCAGGGCATCACCAAGGGCGTAATCTATCGCGGAGAGAAGGTCGAAGTGAGCCTCGCGGACTCCATCCGCGGACGCGTCAGCCGGACGAATATTGTCAATCCGATCACCGACGAAGTGATCGTCCGTGAGAACCAATTGATAACCGCCGAGATTGCCCGCCGCATTGAAGAACTCGGGTTGGAGAAGATCCAGGTCCGAAGTCCGATGACTTGCGACGCGCCGCTCGGGATCTGCGCGGCCTGCTACGGGATGGATCTCTCCATGGGCCATTCGGTTGAGGAAGGAATGGCCGTGGGGATCATTGCCGCCCAAAGCATCGGCGAGCCGGGGACCCAATTGACGATGCGTACGTTCCATATCGGCGGTACGGCGGCTCGTGCCGTCGAGGAGAGCGAGATCCGCTGCAAGAGGGCCGGCATCGTCAAGTTCGCCCGGCTCAAAGCCGTGCGAAACGACGAAGGGCAACAAGTCGTCCTCGCGCGAAACGGCGAGATCGCCATCGTCGACGAACGAGGCCGCGAGATGGAGAAGTTCGATATTCCCGCCGGCGCCTACCTGACCGTCAACGAGGATCAGAGAATCGAAGCCGGAGGAACCCTTTGCCAATGGGACCCGCACGCGATTCCGATCCTCGCCGAAGTCGGCGGCAGGGTCCGCTTTGAGGACATCATCGAGGGTGAGACCGTCCGCCTCGAGAAGGACGTCAGCGGAACCATTCGCCGGTTGATCATGGAGCACAAAGGCGACCTGCACCCGCAAATCGTGCTCGAAGACGCCGACGGCAAGATCCTCGACTTCTACTACATGCCCGAAAAGGCCCACATCGAAGTCGACGAGGGCCGGCAAATCACCCCAGGTACCCTGCTGGCAAAAACGCCCCGTGAAGTCTCCGGTACCCAGGACATCACAGGCGGTCTGCCCCGAGTGACCGAGATCTTCGAGGCTCGAAAACCCAAGGATCCCGCGGTGATCGCCGAGATCGACGGGCGGGTGGAAATCCTCGGAGAAAAGCGACGCGGCAAACGTACCATCGTCGTCCGCAGCGAAACGGGCATCGAACGAGAGCACCTCGTCTCCCACGGCAAGCACTTGCGAGTGCATACGGGCGATTTTGTCCGTGCCGGTGAAGCCCTGGTGGACGGACCTCTCGTGCCCCACGATATCCTGCGAATCTCGGGTGAAGAGGCCCTCCAGCAGTACCTCGTCCGCGAGATCCAGAACGTCTACCGCAGCCAGCGCGTGGATATCAACGACAAGCACATCGAAATCATCGTGGCCCAGATGTTGCGGAAGGTGCGCGTCGAATCGGGCGGCGATACGGGTCTTCTGGAAGGCAGCGTGATCGACAAATTCGAGTTCCGTTCCAAGAACGAAGAGCTGATCGGGTGCGTCAAGATTGAGGAACCGGGCGACACCAAATTCCAGGAAGGGGATATCGTTCCGCTGGAGATCTTCGAACAACAGAATACCCAGTTCGAAGCGGACGGCGGCGCGCCGGCCAAGAGTTCGAAACCCGCCTTCGCAACGGCGTCCACCCAACTGCTGGGAATCACCAAAGCCGCCGTTCAGAGTTGGAGTTTTCTCTCCGCGGCCAGTTTCCAGGAAACAACCAAGGTTCTCACGGAAGCGGCCCTGGCCGGAAAGGTCGACAACCTCGTCGGCCTGAAAGAGAACGTGATTCTCGGGCATCTTGTGCCTGCCGGTACCGGCTTCCGCCGATACCAGGAATCGGAGGTGCGATTGCAGCCGGCCGCCCTGAGCCAGATCGTCCAGGAAAGGACAGTCGCTGCGGAGCCCGTATTCCCCCTGCTCGACGACGGCAGAGGATTCGGAGACTCGGGTTCCGACTCCCGTCGCGCGTCTTCGGGCCCAAGCGAACTTGATCGGCTGATCGGCGACATGCCCTCCTCCGAGACCGCCTCGGAGGCAACGCCCAAGGCCGACCCATCGCCCGCAATCGACACATTCCTGGCCCCAAGATCGGCGTCATCGCCCGATCGATTGTCGGCGACGGAAATAGCCGACAAGCCGACCCCTCCCACGGGCGAGGCTCAGAGTGGTAGCGAACCAGTCGGCGAGGACAGGGACGACGCCGACAGACCGGAGATTTAGCCCAGATTGCCGCGGACCTTAGAACTGGGCACGAAATCTTGAGTCACCCGGCTTCCATTGCCGACTGTATGCCTTGACAGCCACCGCAGTTGCGGTAGGCTGAGTGATTCCGATTAACTCAGACAGAATTATCGCGCCCCAGGCAGCGAGGAGGAACATGCACTCCCTCATCGTTGTCCCCCCTCGCGTGAGGGGAAAGGGGTGCCGTTCAGGGATTTGAGCTGACACATGCCGACGATTAATCAATTGGTGCGGAAACGCCGCACATCGAAGCGGAAGATGAGCAAGGCCCCGGTCCTGGATCAGTGCCCCCAGAAACGAGGGGTGTGCCTGCAAGTCAAGACCATGACTCCCAAGAAGCCGAATTCTGCCTTGCGCAAGATCACCCGTGTGCGGCTTTCCAACGGGAAAGAGGTCACCGTCTACATCCCGGGCGAAGGACACAGTCTGCAGGAACACTCCATCGTGCTGGTTCGCGGGGGACGAGTGCGTGACCTGCCGGGAGTCCGGTACCAGGTGGTTCGAGGGACGCTCGATGCCCTCGGGGTCGAGAACCGCAAGCAGGCACGGAGCCGATACGGCGCCAAGAAGAAATAGCGACGCGTCCGTCAGCTTGTGGCGACGGCAGAGGAGCACTGAAAACATAGCTTTCTAGCATTATTGGGAATCCATTCGATGGGTCGAATCACAGCGAGCAGAAAACAACTCAAAGGGGATCCGGTACACAATTCCCTTTTGGCAAGCAAATTCATCAACTGCCTGATGTGGGACGGCAAGAAGAGCACCGCTCAGCGGGTCTTCTACGACGCGCTCGCCGAGATCAAGAAGCGGCTCCCCCACGAGGAGGCGATCGATGTGTTCACGCAGGCCCTCGAGAACGTGAAGCCGAACATCGAGGTTCGGTCGAAGCGAGTCGGCGGTGCCTCCTACCAGGTGCCGATGCAAGTGAATCGAGTGCGCCAGCAGTCGCTGGCGATTCGCTGGATCCTGATGGCGCTCAGGGAGAAAAAGGGGCGTGCGACCTCTCTGAAGCTGGCCGACGAGTTGGTGGCTGCTTTCAAGCGTGAAGGGGCCGCCATGACTCGCCGTGAAAACGTTCACCGCATGGCTGAGGCGAATAAGGCTTTCGCCCATTTCGCCTGGTGATGCGGCCTGATATCACGGACAGGACGGGGGAGAGCCCCACGGGCACTGGTCGCACGAACAGGAATCTTGTCAGCAACTCAACGAGAGTTCGCCGCGCCGGTCCCCAACGGGCGCGGCGTTTCTTTTGCGCGGTTGGTCCGATGCGGTTGACTGTCGACGGCGTTGACGTGGAATGAAGGCTATGGCTCGGCAACTGGAAAAGCTTCGCAATATCGGGGTGATCGCCCACATCGACGCCGGTAAGACCACCGTTACCGAGCGGATGCTGTTTCACACGCATGCCAGCCATCGCGTCGGGCGAGTCGACGACGGCACCACCGTCACCGATTACGACCCCGAAGAGCAGGAACGCGGCATCACCATCAACTCGGCGTGCGTGACCTTTCCCTGGAAAGGAGTCACGATCAATCTGATCGACACTCCGGGACACGTCGATTTCACGGCCGAGGTCGAACGCAGCCTCCGCGTCCTCGACGGCGCCGTCGTGGTGTTCAGCGCCCGCGAAGGGGTTGAGGCCCAGAGCGAAACCGTTTGGCGCCAGGCCAACAAGTACCATGTGCCGCGTCTGGCGTTCATCAACAAGATGGATCGCGAGGGAGCCGATTTCTACGAGACACTCGACGAAATCGAGAAACGCTTGCAGTGCGAGAAACCGCTTCCCGTGATCCTTCCGGTCGGGAGCGGCCCCCCGCACGTCGAAGGCGCGTTTCGCGGAATCGTCGACCTCGTTGAGATGACGATGCTGACCTTCCCGGCCGAAAAGAACGGCGCTGAGATCGTTGTCGGCGAAATCCCGGGCGAGATGGCCGAAGACGCCGATATGTGGAGATCGCATCTCCTCGAGCAATTGTCGTACTTCAGTGACGAGCTCGCCGAGTTGCTCCTGGAGGAGAAGCCGGTGCCGGCTCCCTTGATCCGGCGAGTCCTGCGCGAGGCAACCATCCACGACCTGGTTGTGCCCGTGCTGTGCGGCTCCGCTCTCGACGGCATCGGCGTTCAGCCGCTCCTCGACGCCATCGCCGAATGGTTGCCGAGTCCCGCCGACTTGCCGCCGGTGACCGGCGTCGATCCGAAGAAGCCGGACTCCCAACTGCATCGCAAACCCGACCCCCAAGAGCCGTTCTGCGGCCTGCTCTTCAAGATCCAGGCCGACAAGTACGGCGACCTGAGTTATGTCCGCATCTATTCCGGTGCCCTCAAGGCCAACAGCCGAGTCCTCAACGCCGGTAAGGATACCAAGGAGAATGTGCCTCAACTCTGGCACATTCAGGCCGACCGGCGCGAACAGGTGGCCCAGGTCGAAGCGGGGGACATCATCGGGATCATCGGCTTGCGTCACAGCATCACCGGCGATACGCTCTGCGACGTCAAGGCCCCGATTCTCCTGGAATCGATCGCGTTCCCCGAGACCGTGATTTCCATGGCCATCGAGCCGGAAACCTCCGACGAACGCAAGAAGCTCTCGGCCGTCCTGGACATGCTGCGACGACAGGATCCCACGTTTCGCGCCAAAGAGAGCGAGGAAACCGGCCAGACCCTGATCAGCGGCATGGGCGAACTCCACCTCGAAGTGATCAAGCACAGGTTGCTTCGCGAACACAAGCTCAACGTGCGCGTCCACAACCCTCGCGTGAGCTATCGGGAGACGATCGAACGGCCGGTCGAGGTCACGGGCCGGTGCCACCGAACCGTGGGCGGACAGCGGTTGTTCGCCGAACTGACGATCCGCATGGAGCCTTGGAGCGAAGGCGAAAAGCCCGTGACGGTGCTCAGCGTCTGTGGTGGTCAACTCCCCGGCGAGTTGCTCGTTGCCGCCATGGAGGTTCTCGTCGGCGAAGGGGAGGGGGGCGGCATGCTCGGTTTCCCGCTCATGAACGTGAGGATCACCGTGCTCGGCGGCGAAGTCCACGATGCCGAAAGCAACGAAACCGCGTTTCGCATGGCCGCCGCCGACGCCTTCCGCAAAGCTCTCAGTGAGGCAGGTATCGTACTGCTCGAGCCCATCATGCGGCTCGAAGTCACCACTCCCGAAGAACACCTTGGCGACTTCGTCAGCGACCTGCAACAGCGCCGAGCCGTGATCACACGAACGGAAACGCGAGGGAACCTCACAATCATCGACGCCGAAGCGCCGCTGGCCAACCTGTTCGGTTACGCCAATGCCGTACGCGGCCTGAGCCAGGGACGAGCTACCTACACGATGGAGCCCTTCAGTTACAGGCCGGCTCCTCCGGACGTGCTCAGCAGCTTCATGTAGATATCGTTCGCCCGATCGGCTTGCAGCAGTCAGGGGAACACGCGTCCGGAGCCGCCCCGAGATGGCCTAGGGCCAGACGCCGCGGGTTGTCTTCCAGTCGCTCCTGGACCAGCTCTCGGATCATCGCCACGAACCGGGGATGGCGTCCTACAACCGACGAACGCACAAGGTTCAGTCCGATCCGCTCGCAAAGCCCTGCCGCTTCCACGTCAAGATCGTAAACGACCTCCATGTGCTCCGAGAGGAACCCGATCGGAATCAGGACCACGTCGGTGCACCCGCGCTCCTCGCGGAGACTCCTGAGGTGGTCGCAGACGTCGGGCTCCAGCCACGGCTGATCGGGCGGTCCGCTACGGCTCTGATAGACCAGGTCCCAGCCGGAACACCCAACCCGCTCGGCGACCAGACGACACGCATCCTGCAATTGCGTGACGTACGTGCATGCGTTTGCCATTGTCAGAGGCAGACTGTGGGCCGTGAAAACCAGCCTCGCCGCGGATCTGGCCGGCTCGTGGATCGAATCGAGTGCTTCGCGGACGCGCTGGCTCATCGGTTCGATGAAGCCCGGGTGATTGTGGAACAGCCGAAGCTTGTCAATTTCCGGAGCGGTGGGGCCGACTTCGGCTCGTGCCCGCTCGATATCTTCGAGGTACTGCCGGCAGCCGGAATAGGATGCGAATGCCGACGTCGCAAACGCGAGTGCTCGGCTCACACCGTCTTCCGCCATTTGACGCACCGTGTCGGTGAGCATGGGGTGCCAGTTGCGGTTCCCCCAGTAGACGGGCATGTTGATGCCGTGGCTGGCCAATTCGGGAATGAGCGAGGCAAGGAGCGCCCGATTCTGCTCGTTGATCGGACTGACCCCGTCGAACAGATAGTAGTGCTCGGCGACTTCGAGCATCCGCTCGCGGGGGACTCGCTTACCGCGAAGTACGTTCTCCAGAAAGGGCAGGACATCATCCACCCCTTCCGGCCCGCCAAAGGAAAGCAGAAGCAGGGCGTCGTAGGGCAGAGGCATATCGCCGGTACCTCACAAATGACCCCGACGGGATTTGAACCCGTGCTGCAGGCTTGAAAGGCCTGTGTCCTGACCTGGCTAGACGACGGGGCCGAGTGTCGCAAGTACTCGATTCTAAAGTCCTTGGTTGAACCTGAGAAGGGGGGCCAAGCGGTGGCATTCCCCGTATATCGGCAGGATCGCAACCAGACTACGCCCACAATACGTCAAGCCGGAGAACGCCGCAGTGTGGCGATCGGAAGTTGGCCAGGCTACGCAGTTTGAACGCCCACGAGGCGAGCGCGTGGCTCCACGAATGGATTCAGAACAGTGCAGGACACGAGATGGGCGAAAGCCGCGCTCTCAGCCCCCCAACGAAATCGGCCACGCCACCTGCTGACAGAGACATGCACGATCCGTGCCTTGGCCATCGACACTGCCGACGAACCCCAGCAAGACTGCGGGCATCTTCGACGGGGCCTTGCACAGGCACATGACGGCTTTGCTAGCGGCGCTAAGAATCCTTGTTCGTCTTCGCGACGTCCGTCCTACCTTCGTTGGCGGCCGCCTCGTTACGACGAATCGCATCGAAGACTTCGCGACGGTGAACCGGCACTTCCTTCGGGGCTTCCACCCCGAGGCGAACCTTGTCTCCTCGGATCTCGACGACGACGATTGTAATGTCATCGGCGATGACAATACTCTCGTTCTTCTTTCGGGATAGTACCAACATCCTATCGTTCCTTGCCCAGGCGGCAGGCCCCCAAAAAAGGACACTGCACGGGCGTACGTACCGGGACCGCCTTTGTTCCAGCATACGCCGCCAAAAGTGTGTAGTCAAGGAAACTCCATTTATTCACAGAATTCCTGGGGACCTCGGTACGGATTTTGCGGCATAGGCAAGATTTGGCGATTCACCCCGTCCAATTCAGGGGGAATCACCACGCCCATCGCTACGCCCTGAGTGTGTCACCCAGGAATAACCTGGGCTAGCCCCCCCAAAAAGAAGTGTCCCTGTCGTGCCAACAGGTTAGTGCCGCGAACGCCACTGACCAGGCCGGAGGACGCCCTACAACACAAGAGTCGAGTCTCCTATAATCCATAGTGAGTGGTGAGCTAACACTCTAAGACAGCTTTCTCCGAGGACGCGATGTCGGTCGGCTATTCTCAGCATTCGGGCGGCTTCACGGGGTGGTGTCGTAATATCGTCGTGGCCGTAGGTACCATCGCAAAATCGCTTTGGGTAACCATGCGATACTGGATCCGGACCTACGATCCGGAGCGAAGGACGTTCACGGAACGCTATGAATACCCCGAGTTACCGGTTGAGGTAGCCCCCCGTTATCGAGGGTTTCATCGGTTCGATCTGACGACGTGCATCGCCTGCGAACGATGTGCTCGGGACTGCCCCGTGGACTGTATCTACATCGGGAAGGAAAAGGTTGAGGGCCGAAAGGGATTTCGAATCACAAGTTACGTGATCGACTATTCAAAATGCATGTTCTGCGGAATGTGTACCGAGAACTGCCCCGTCGACTGTATTTTCATGGGCTCTACCCACGATCTCAGTTGTTACACCCGCGACGGATGCCTCGTCGATTTCTCTCGGTTGCCTCTGGAAATTGCCTGGGGGCGGAGTACGCTGAATCCTACGGTCGTCGCTTTATCAAAGCAGATCACCGAACCCGTTCACGAGGGCCCCAATTAGGGTAGTCCGCTCCCTAGAATGGGTGACCAATGACGGCTTATCCGCGGTGGAATAAAGTATGAAGATGTTCACCATTGAGCAGGCCAACGCGACACTACCGCTGGTGCGAGCCATCGTCACCGACTTGGTTCGCCTATCTCGAGAGGTCACGGACCGGCGCCAGCGAGTGAGTTTCCTTCTGAGCGGTCGGCAGCGGAATGAGAACGATCCGTACTGGCAGGAACTGGCGGCCATCGAGGTCTCTCTGGAAGACGACGCCTCACGATTGCGGGAATATGTAGACGAGCTACGGCAGTTGGGGATCGAACCCAAGAGCACGGTGGACGGCGTCGTTGATTTCCCAGCCAAGCTCGACGGACGCGACGTGTATCTTTGCTGGAAACTGGGCGAACCGGAGGTGCTCCACTGGCACGAGGTCAACGGCGGGTTTCAAGGACGACATCCGCTTACGGCCGAGGCGGGTACCGCAAGCGATCCTTTCTCCTCCGGCGACTCAGCCGGCTTCTGACCCGCACTGACCGAGATGGCGGGCGAATCAGCCGCAGGTGCTACTCTCCCCTAAGCTGAAGCCAGTCCCCCAGCGGTTGGCCGCCGGGCCCGGCAACGAGTAGTCTCTCGATCACGATTTCGCCAGGCCCCTGGGCCGGATCAAGACGCAGGGAAAGGGCCTCGCCCTGATTGGGAAGCGTGATCCGGTAATCGTGGAACTGGCCGTCATGCTTCGGCTGGAAGACGGTGCTGCGATCGCGGAAGTACTGAGGCTGGATTCCCTTCTGGTGCCAGAAGAGCTGGCCGGATCCCTTGGCCGCGGACTTCATGCGCAACTCGACCGTGAGCGGACCGACCGGAAGCGGCTTGTCGGGAAGCCACTGGAAATGGGGATCGCCGCCGGTGCAGGTCACGTGGAGACGACCGTCTTCCAGCCTCAGGGCGCAGTCTCGCATGGCCGTGAGACCCGCTATCGGCTTCTGATAATTCGGGTTCGGGAGCGGCACGACGGCTTTCGTACGTCTCAGGAAGTCTTCAATCAGTGCGTCGAGTTCTCGCACCCGTTCCGGTTGTGACGATGCGAGGTTTTTCGTCTCGCTCAGGTCCTCGCGGAGGTTGTAGAGTTCATAGGCGTGTCCTCCATCTTCGCCTTCATGGAACATGCGGATCAACTTCCAGTCGCCCTGATGCACCGCAACGGCCGGCGGCAGATGGTCCGGCACGCGAGGAGCGTGGGGGAAGAACGTGAAGATGGCACGGTCAGAAATTGTCCGGTCCGCTTGGCCCCGGAGTGCCGGCACGATGCTGATCCCGTCGAAGATTTGTCCCGGTTGAGGCTTGAGTGCCAGAACCTCGAGCAGCGTGGGATAGAGATCGGAACTCTGGATCATCGCGTCGCTCCGCGAGCCGGGCTCAACCGCCCCCGGCCAGGCGATGGTGCAGGGCACGCGCACTCCGCCCTCGTACATGGTCGCCTTGCCCCCGCGGAGCGGAACGTTGCTGGTCGGCGTAGTCCCGTCAATCTCGTTGTACATATTGCCGCCGTTGTCGGAGTAGAAGATGACGATCGTGCGATCGGCCAGCTTCAGCCGGTCCAGGGCGTCGAGCATCTTCCCGATGTTGTCGTCGAGCGATTCGACCATGGCCGCATAGGTCGGGCTGCGTTGGGGATCGTTCGGATCGACCCGTCCGCGGTGCTTCTCGATCAGCGACGCCTTGGCATCGAACGGGGCGTGAACCGAGAACTGCCAGTAGTTGAGATAGAACGGCCCGTCCTTGTGCTGCTCGATGAAGGCCACCGCTTCGTCACCCATGCGGTCCTCGATGTGCTCCTGAGGTACCCGTTCCTTGAAATTCGGGAACTTCCAGGGAGCCACGTAGCTTCCGGCAGGTCCCGGCCCCGGCCAGTGCGGCACGTCCACATCGAAACCCTGGTGAAGCGGATCGTAGGGTTCCGCCCCGAGATGCCACTTGCCGAAATGTCCCGTGGCGTAGCCGGCGTCCTTCAGGGCCTCGGCCAGGGTGTAATACTCCGTGTCGAAACGCGTGGCTGTCTGACAAGGCAACGTCTTGCTCGCCGTGGGGCCGTTTTCGGCAACCGAGGCCTTCATCACCACTTGTTTGAGGTGGCAGGCCGGCGAGGTGATCCCGATCCGGGCCGGGCTCTGTCCGGAGAGAATGCTGGCCCGCGTGGGTGAGCACAGCGGGCTGGCCGAGTAGGCTCGAGTGAACACCATGCCACGGCGGGCCAGTCGCTCAATATTCGGCGTCTGATAGAACTTCGTCGTCCCGTAGAGCGTCGTGTCGCTCCAGCCCAGGTCGTCGGCCAGGATAAGGAGGACGTTCGGCTTCTCGGCCGCAATAACGGATGATCCAAAAGCGGCAAATGCCGAAATGAGAGCGAGGAAAGTAGTGGCGGGCTTTCTCATAGTGCATCACGCAGGGGAATGCTGGAGTAGGGAATGAGCGGAGACACACATCCTGGCTTCCAAGCGCCAGCTTGTGAACCAGAAAGAACGTAGGACAGGTTTGTAACCTGTCTGGACAGGATGCAATCCTGTCCTACGGTTATCACGTTGGGTCTCAATCGATAGTACGCGCAGCGCTGCCCCACCAGTTCTTGTTGGGAGTGAAATTGGGGTCCAGGAAACCGGCATGCTGCTTCTCCCGGGCTTCCAGTCCCTTCGTGCGCATGTTCTCGGCCTCGCGGCCGGCCAACTCCGGATCGTAGTTGGGGTTTTTCGACGGCAGCTTGGCGCCCGTCTCCTTGAGCCAGGCGTCGATCTTCGCTCGCAGCCGGGCTGCAACCGCCGGCTGTTGGGCCGCCAGGTCGGTCTGCTCGCTGATGTCGTCGGCGATATTGTAGAGTTCGTCGCGGCCGTCTTCGTAGTAGTGGATCAGCTTCCAATCGCCCGAGCGAATGATCGCTGACGGCTCGCCGCCCTGGTTGCCGTAGTGAGGATAGTGCCAGTGGAGGTCGCGTGCTTCAAACCGGCCCCCCTTGAGCAACGGAACGAGGCTGACCCCGTCGAGGTGCTGGTCGGGTTTGAGCGGCAGGCCGGCCAGGTCGAGGATCGTCGGATAGAAATCGGTGTGGATGACGGGCGTGTCGCAAACGGCCCCAGAGTCGGCCATGCCGGGTACGCGGATGTAGTACGGCTCGCGGATTCCGCCCTCCCACTGCCGCCCCTTGCCGCCGCGGAAAGGCAAGTTGCAGGTCGAGTAGGCGTCGCCTGAGGAGACCCCTCCGTTGTCCGACGTGAACACGATCACCGTGTCGTCGTCGAGCCCCAGTTCGTCCAGCTTGGCCAATACGATCCCCACGGCCTCGTCCATCGCTTCAATCATGCCGGCATAGATCGGGCAATCCTGTACTTGCCGGACCGGCAGGGTGCGGTCGATCACAAATCGATTCCCTTCGTGCGGGTTCTTCATAGCCTTCTGCTGATATTTCGACCATTTCTCTTGGGTCGTCTGAATAGGAGCATGAACGGAGTAGAAGGAGAGGTAGGCGAGGAACGGTTCATCCTTGTGTTGCTGGACGAAGTTGGCGGTTTCCCGGCCGAGGCGGATGGGAAGCGACTCGCCGTTGGGACCATCTGTCAGATTGGGGTTCTGATAGGGAGAAAAGAAGCCGCCCTTGGGGCTGCCGGCGTCCCAGCCGCCCACGTTGAACTCGAATCCGTGATCGGTAGGCCACGACCCCTGGCTGCCCAGGTGCCACTTGCCGGCGAAGAAGGTCCGATAGCCCGCCTCGCGCAGGGCTTCCGCCAGGGTCGTGTCGTCATGGGGCAGGTTGTGATTGTAGAAGGCCGGCAGCAGCTTCGTGTTTCGTTTCCAGGCTTCGCCTTCGGCGGCGCCGATGTAGTCGGTGATCCCGTGCCGCGGCGTGTACTTGCCGGTCATGATGCTGGCTCGCGAGGGGCTGCAGACCTGGCAGGCCGCATAGCCCTGGCGAAACTGCATGCCGGTCTTGGCGATGCGGTCGATGTTCGGGCTCTCGTAGTACGTGCTTCCCCCAACGCTCAAATCGCCAGCGCCCAAATCGTCGGCGAGGATGAAGAGGAAGTTGCGTTTCGGCCCCTCAGCAAAGGATGAGGTTGCGGCCAGGGCAAGCAGGACCGTTGCCAGGGGGAACTGGAACCGCATGGCGGAGACTCCTTGTCAGGCTGGAAGTGGACAGAGGCGGATGCCGTTTATCGTAACAGCGTAGCGTGGCAATCTCCACTCGGTCCCGGAATGTCCAGGCCTGCCATCGTCCGCAGGATAGGACCGTAATACCGGCAGAGTCAGACATTTGCGATGATCGCCAGGCGGAGGCGGCTCCCGAACCCCTGTTCAGTTTCGGCACTTTCCGGCGAAGGATTCTGGCGGCAGCCGTCGTATTGTAGATTGAAGCGACGAACACGAAGCCGCCGAGCTGTTGAATGGACAAATCGGAAGAGATTGCTCTGGTTGCGAGACTCGTCGCTGGCGACGAGGAGGCTTGGGGTACGTTCTGTCACGAGTACTCGGCCGATCTTCTGGCTATCGTCCAATACGGTTTGGGCGGTAATCGAGAGACGGCTGAGGAAATCGTTCAAAGGACCTTCGTCCGCTGTGTGCGATCGATCAACACGTTCGATCCTGCACGGGGCCGATTGTTTCCCTGGCTCAAGCAGGTGGCCGGAAATGAGGCGAGAAGCCTTTTTCGCCATAGAGAATGCGCGAGCGGTGAAGTACCGCTGTCGGCAATCCCGCAGCACGTCGTCGAGAGTCTCGCCGACGCCGTCGACCGAACGCCTTTGCCCGACGAATTGGTGGAAAGCGCAGAAACGCAGGTGCTGATACGTGAGTGCCTGGCGGAGTTGAACAGCCGTTATCGCCAGGCCTTGATCCAGAAGTACGTGGAAGGGAGAACGGTGGCTGCGATCGCCGCCGAACTGAACGTCTCGGTCAAGGCGGCCGAGTCGATCCTGTCCCGCGCCCGAGAGGCCTTCAAACGCGTGGTGTTGGCACGATTGACGCCCAGTTACATGCAGCGTACCGAGATCCTCGAATGAACGGACAACGGCCGAACGACATCCCGGACGCGAATATCGAGCGACTCCTTAAGTCGGCCGCCGGCGAGCCGGAACTCGATTTCCAGCGCCGAGTGACCGCATCGGTCCTTGACGAACTTCGCAAGCACCCGATTCCCGTTCGCAGCCGCCGACCACAAGGGTTGCGGTGGGCTGCAGTCCTGCTCGCGGTTGCTGCAACCATAGCCGCGGCCGTGGTTCTGAGTCTTCGGTCAGGACCGGCCCCCGGAAGAGTTTCCCGCCCGGAGTCGCCTCTTGCTGCGGCTGGTGCTCGACAGGCAGGCCTCATCCATGCAGTCTACGGGCTTGTTTCGATCCGGAACGGAGGGACGCCGAAACCCGCCGACGAAACCGCGAGCGTGCAGGTGGGACAATGGATCGAAACGTGCTGGGGCAGTGAGGCGGATGTCCTGCTCCCCGACGAATCCCGCATGGCCGTTCGGCCCCGCAGCCGGGTGCAACTTGCCGACAAGGCGAACGGTGCGAAGCTCGTGGTGCCGAATGGAAGCCTTCGTCTGGATGTAGCCAGGCAGTCGCCCGGCCGCTCATTGACCGTCGAGACACCCGGGGCCGAGATCACCGTGTTGGGGACCCGTCTGGATGTCGAGGTCCTTCAGAAGCCCGACGGTCGCAAACAAACACGTGTGAAAGTGATGTCCGGCAAAGTGGAACTCGAATCGGCCGGCCGGAAGATCGCCCTGCTGCCCAACATGGAGGGCATTGCCGACGAAGGCGAACCGCCGCAAACGCGTTCGCTGACTGGCGAGGTCAACGAGATCACTCGCCTGATCTCGCAAACCGAGGCACTGGCAGCCGAATCCGGCCTGCGACCGGGGTCCCCTTCGATCATCGAATTCAATGCGGATAGATCGGCAACGGTCTGGGCCGTGGTGGCCGTCGCAAACCCGGCCGAGACCGATCTGACCTCTTGCACGTTCTCTCCGGCTGTGCCGGTCGCGGACGTTGAAGCCTACACCCTCGACGGCGCGTACCTGGCTGTCGCACCCGAGCAGGATGCCTGGCGGGTCGACTTGTCGATCGCGCCCGTGCCGCCTGACGGTGAAGGTGCGGTGATCTTGAAGGCAACCGGTATCCGGAACGTCTTCCTGGATCGAGAATCCGGCTCACATCGGTTCGATTCCCCAACTCACGAAACCGGCGAACTCTCACTCATTCAATTCCGGCTGCCGACGTCGGCGCACGTCCAGGAGTTGAGTCCCGCACCAATTGAAACTCGCAGTAACCCATCGCGGCTTCTGCTTACGGTGGCCGTCAACGGTCGTTTCTTGAATAGTCCGTTCTGACAACTCCCACGAAAGGAGTGATGCCATGTTTCAGCATCTGCGCTACCGCTGCGCGATTTCTTCGCTACTCCTGCTGGCGCTGCCCGGCGCCGCCTGGGCGGGTGACAAGAGCGGGGTCCATCTGCGATTCACTCTGGCCGACCCGGCCGATGATCCCGCTGTCCAGGTTAGCGTTTCCGGCAAGATCACCGATGCCAAGACGGGCGAGGGAATCGCAGACGCCCTGGTTCGCGGACACGTTGTCGTCTGGCGTTACCAGGGGCCGGAACTCTTCAAACAGTGCCCCGCCGAGGAAACGAGAACCGACGAACAAGGCAAGTACAAGCTGCAATTCGAGACGCCGCTGACGACGTCCGGTGCGCAGAAAGGCAAGGACTCCGTCTGCATCTCTGTTTCCGAGACGGGATACGAAACCCGTCCCCTGTGGGTGGAGCCGAATGTCGATCTCGACCATACCAATTTCACCGACGTTGACCTCGCTCTGGACCCCGGGAAACTGCTTCAGGGGACCGCCGTCGACGAAGATGGGCAACCGATTCCAGAAGCGTTGGTCCGCGTCCAAAACACCTGGAGCGGGGCCTGGAACTACTTCGGGGTCCTCGGCAAGACCTACACCGACGAAAAGGGCCAGTTCGAGATCTGGTGCAGTGCCGACAAGGCCGTGCTCAGCGGTGAGCCCTGGCTGCGTGTCTCCAAACAGGGCTACGGCGCCGAGTACTTCTGGGGACTGTTGGCGAAGGATTCCATGGGAACCCTCACCGTGCCACGAGGCGGAACGATCCGTGGCAAGGTCGTCGACACCAACGGCAATTCGGTGTCGGGATGCGAGGTGTTGGCACAGGACGTCTGGCCCAACGAGATTGACGAGACGGTTACCAACGAACAAGGCGAGTATGAACTGAAAGGCGTTCCCGGCAAGACCGTTCTCAGCCGATTCTTCGAGCGGAAGAACGGTCGCAAGCCTCTCGATGCTCTGATCAACACGACCGTCTATGCCCGAACCGATCCCACACAGAACCTTCGCGACGTGCCTCAGTACACACTCGCAGCCCAGGAAGGCCAAACGCTGACCGGGCCCGACCTGGTGACCGGAGCAGACACGAGCGTTTCCGGCAGACTAATCCCCTCCGAGCCCCTGAGCGGCCTGTCGGGGCTGTTGGTTCGCCTGGATACAAGTTGGGACCACATGGTCGAGGCGGACGGTGAAGGCAGCTTTCGCTTTCCCATGGTACGGACCGGCAAGCATACGCTCACCGCCTATCTGCCCTACAATCTTCGTGGCGACCGAGGCATCGGCCGTACCGAAATCAACGTCTCTCCCGGCAAACCTCTCCAGGATGTCAACATCCAGTTGGACGGCCTCGCCAGAATTCGTGTCCGATTCGTCGACGCCGCGGGTAGCCCCCTGGAAGGAATCGCGAGCGGTGCCACCTGGACGAAGAGCGGCGACGGCTTCTGGACGGAAGGCACAAAATCCGACAGCGAGGGCACGTCGATTCTCTATCTCCACCCGGGAGACGTTCAGTATGTTCGCGGGTTCGACCGTTCTGATCGAGGTCTTGTGGCCGAAGGCTACGAAGAGATCGAGCCGAGAGCCGGGCAGACAATCGACAACCTGCACGTCGTCATGGTACCAGCGGCTCAAATTGAAGGGCGGCTGCTCGACGAAGATGATTCCCCAGTGACAGGCCGGCGGCTCGTGGGCCGGTTGGAGTATGCCGACGGTGCCCAGCGGAGAATTCGACTCGATATCGATGCGTCCGGACACTTCTACATCGACAAGGTCGTTCCCGGCGCCGCACGGCTTCACGTCGAGACCGTCCCGGCCAAGATGGTCGCCTCCACCGAATCCACCTTCGAGATCAAGCCGGGCGATACGGTGAACCTCGGCGATCTTCGCTTCCGCGAGTTGAAGCTTCACACGGTTTCCGGAAAACTCCTGCCTTCACCGACCTTCTCCGATCTGAAGGGGCTCAAGATCCGTCTGGATCTGGCGGCCTGGGAACCGATGGTTGCCGCCGATTCCGAAGGGCGTTTCGTCTTTCGCGGCGTGCCTGAGGGAAAGCACCGGTTGACCGCTTATCTACCCTTCAATCTGAGAACCGATCGCGGCGTCGGACACGTTTCGATCGACGTCAAGGACGGCGATGTCAAAGACGTCGAATTGCCGCTGGAAACGCTCGCCACCTACCAACTCCGAATCGTCGACCAGTCCGGCAAGCCGGTCTCCGGAATCGCCGCAGCGGCGTGGTGGACCGCCAACCACTCCGGCGTCTTCACCGAGGGCACCAAATCGGATGAGAAGGGCGAGGCCACCCTCTATCTCTATCCCGCCCAGCGGCAGTACCTGGGCGCCCACGACTGGAACGGAGACTACCGGTTGAAATCCCATCAAGAGGTCGTTCCCAAGGCGGGAGCCACTGTCGCGGATGTCACGGTGACCATGGTCCTCGCCAACAAGAAGGAGTGACAGAACGAAGACTCCGCCAAACTGATCTTGGATGCCGACAACCACGTTCCCTGCTCTGCGTCGGCTGAGGAGGTCCGGCGGCTCACACCTCAAGATACGTCCCCGCCTTGCTGCGGATATTGGCCGGATTGATGCGGTGCCCGCCGGTCAATTGCCAGTTGCGATACGAGGGCCCGATGGCAAGCAGCAGGAAGGCGAACAGGGCGGCGACTGCCGGTTGGCCCACGGCCGCAGGGACAGCAAGACTCTCAACCAACACTTCTGCGACGAAGACGGCTGATACCGCCCAAAGAGAAGCCACGAACACGCGATCGTAGCGGGGTATGATCCAGCGGCCCGTCAACAGCCGGCCCAGCGGCGAGATGGGGGCACTGTGCTTGACCGTGTAACCGACCACGCGGCAGAGGGCAATGATGCCGGCAAGGACGACTGCAAAGCCCACCATTCCGTGCTCGTTTACCTCACGGGGGTCAGCGTGGCTCGGCAGCGCATGGAGGAACCAGCCGATCAGTAACGAGATGGCCAGCGTATCGGGCCAGCAGACCAGGCGGGGTGCAGGCCTGGGCCCCAAATAGCCGAACGGCCAGCCCAGTTCTTTCGAGGCAGGCTTCGCGTCGGTGGAAAGCTTCTGGAGCGACAGGGCATAGTCGGGCCACCGCTTCGGATCGAGGGAGCGTTGCAGGCCCAGCAGGACGAGCGGCAACGCGGCCGCCAGGATGAGCACCGAGAACAGCGGGCTGGCTGCCAGGCGAATCGCCAAGCCCAGGGCGAACAGCAGGGAGTAGAGCACCGCTCGCTGCCTGGTGAAACCCAGAATAACGCAGCTAAGAATGATCAACACCACCAGGTAACCCAACAACGGCATGAAGGATGAGAACCACCAGACGTCGCCCGCCATCCAACACAGTACCGCGACTACGGCAACATCGACCGCCCCGGGCAGGACACTTCCCATAGGGAGTGGCCGGTCGGGTGTCCATGGCGTACGCTCGAGCCATTGACGATATTCCCAGTTCGCGATCGGGTGAAGCGAACGTATTCGCCAGAATGCGAAGAGGGCAGCACCAACGGTGGCGGTCCCCATCTCTATGACCAGAAAGGGCTTGAGGAGAGAGGCGAACGTGTGGGGAGGGAGTCCGCTCAGTACCCCGCGGAAGAATTCGGCCAATCCCCAAACGGCAAGGTAGCACGACAAGAACGTTACGATGGTCCACAGGGGCGGCAGAACTCGGAGTACGGAACGGATCGTTCGTCGCATCATGCCGCCCCCTCTTCGCCGTCGCCGAAATAGGCTTCGATATTGTCGAGCGATTCGGGATGAACGAGCTTCTGGTAGACGTCGGCCAGCGATCCTTCGCAATCCGCCTGCTTGCGGAGTTGTTCGAGGGTATCGTAGCCGACGATCTCACCGTGGTGTACGATCACGATCCGATCGGCCAGTTCTTCCACCAGTTCGGGAACCGGGGCGCTTAGCACCACCGTGGCCTGGCGGTCTGTTACGAGACGTTTCAACACCCGCTTGAGTGCCAGAATGCCCGACGGATCAAGCCCTCCCGCAAACGGTTCGTCGAGGAGCAGAAGGGGAGCATCTGTGACCAGTGCGCTGCAGAGGGCGATCTTCTTCTGCTGTCCGTTGGAGTAGCTGCGGATCGGCCAGTCGCCTTGTTCTGCCAGATCGAAAAGCTTGAGCAGCCTTTCGACGTGGTCGAGGAGCCGTTCGGGATCGACGTCGTAGAGTCCGCCCACTGCAATCAAGAACTCCCGTCCCGTTCGGTTCTTGGGCAGCCAGGGATGGTCGGGCAGATACACGGTCTTTCGGCGAATGGCGAGTTCGTTTTCTTCCGAGGACCGCCGCTCCATCCCGTCGATCTTGACGGAGCCTTTCTGGGGCATGAGCACGCCCGCCATAACGCCCAACAGCGTGGTCTTCCCCATCCCGTTGGGACCCAGCAGGCAGACCAATTCGCCCCGTGCGACGTTCAGGTCGATGCCCGTCAGAACCGGGCGGACGCCGTAATGTTGGACGACATTCTCAAGTTGGATCATTGTGCCCTGTCCTCAAAGTTCATGTGCCCGCGTCGTTCCTCCGGATAGTCATTCTGACCACCGGACGGAATCTTTCGAGAAATCGGGCCGCAGAAGACCGGAAACAGCCCCTCGGGTAGGGGCAGTCTACCCGAATTGCCTGGACTCAGGCAACGGGATGCTGGGCGAATCGACCGGATGCCGTAGAATGCTTGCTGCTGAGACGATTGCTCCCCCGAGTTCCTGAGTGGAAGAGACAGAACCTGTGGAAGGCACCGAACGACTGCTAATCGGACTGACGTGGATCACTGTGGTCGGGATCGGCGTGCAGTGGATCGCCTGGGCGACGCGGATCCCGTCGATTCTCCTCTTGCTCCTTGCCGGATTTGTTCTGGGGCCCGCTACAGGTGCCATCGACCCGGACGCCATCTTCGGGGATCTCCTCTTGCCCGCCGTCTCGCTTTCCGTTTCCTTGATTCTGTTCGAGGGAGCCCTGGGACTGCGGCTTCGCGAACTCAAGGACTCGCTGCGACCGATTCTCTGCCTGGTGACGATCGGGGCGAGCGTGACCTGGTTGCTGGCGGCGATCGGGGCCTATCTGCTTCTCGGCTTCGACCTCTCCATGTCCCTGCTCCTCGGGGCGATTCTCGTGGTAACGGGTCCCACGGTGATCGGGCCCATCCTCCTGCAGCTTCGTCCCACGGGCCCTGTCGGACGGATTAGCAAGTGGGAAGGAATCGTCATCGATCCGATCGGCGCCGTGCTGGCCGTCCTCGTCTTTGAGGCATTGCACGCCGTCGAGATTGCCGGGATGGGAGAGGCCGCTCGGGGCGTGGCCGGCGACTTGCTGCGTACCGTCGGCGTCGGCGTCGGATTGAGTTTTCTGACGTCGTCAGGGTTGATCTGGCTACTGCGGCGGTACTTGATTCCCGATTTCCTGGAGAGCTCGATTCTCCTGGCCTTCGTCGTGGCCGTCTTCACCGTGTCGAACGTGTTGCAGCCCGAATCGGGACTCTTGACGGTAACCGTCCTCGGCGTGATTCTGGCTAACCAGAAATGGGTCGAGATTCACCGGGCCGTCGAGTTCAAAGAAAACCTGCGGGTCCTGCTCATTTCCAGTCTGTTCATCATTCTGGCGGCCAGGCTCAAGGTCAGCGACGTATTGGCCTTGGGGTGGTTGAGCATTGTCTTTGTCGGATTCCTGATCCTCCTCGTGCGTCCCGCGGCCGTGTGGCTTTCGACAATCGGGTCGGGCCTCAAATGGCAGGAAAAGGTGTTCCTGGCCTGGCTTGCTCCGCGGGGAATCGTGGCGGCCGCGGTCGCTTCCGTGTTCGCCCTCCACGCCGACGGGGGCGGCAGTGAGCTGGTGGCGGCCACGTTCGCCGTCATCATCGGGACGGTTTCAGTCTACGGCCTGACGATCGGCCCGCTTGCGCAACGACTGGGACTGGCGTCTCCCAACCCGCAAGGAATCGTCATTCTCAGCGCTCACCCCGGCGCCAGGGCCATCGCACTGAAGGTGAAGGAAGCCGGTTTCCGGGTGTTGATGGTCGACAGCAATCCCGACAACATCCGGGTGGCGCGGATGGAAGGGCTTTCCACCTGGCTCGGCAGCATCCTCTCTCACCAGGCGATTGAGGAAATGGACCTCGGAGGCATCGGCCGATTCCTGGCCCTGACGCCGAACCGCGAGGTCAACTCCCTGGCCGGCCAGCACTTCAGCGAGGTCTTCGGCCGAAACTCGGTCTTCCTGTTGCCCTCCCCACCCGCGAAAGGAATCCGCGCAGAAACTGCCCCCAAGTTCGTCCATGGCCGAATCGCTTTCGGCTCCGAGATCACCTTCGACTATCTGCAGAACCGGTTTGCCCAAGGGGCGGAAGTGAAAAAAACGAAGCTCACGGACGAGTTCGACTTCCAGGCCTTCCAGGCCCACTACAACGGCACGGCGGTGCCCCTGTTTCTGGTGAGCGAATCCGGCAGACTCACGGTCTTCACCGCAGTCGATCCTCCGCAACCGAAGATCGGGCAGACCGTGATTGCGCTGGTCGATCCAGTTGCGGAGAATCCGTGATTCGAGTCGCTACCGAGTTCCGGCAGTCGGATCGGGGCATCTTCCCGGCTCCTTCTCGCGGGCTTCATATTACCTCCGGTCAGACCGGCGACAGGGGGGAGGTGACGCTCGCGTTTACTTTTCTGTCCGCGAGAGAACCTGCCGCCAGACGACCGACAGATTGTGCACTCTGCGCTGTCAGGCTATTATCGTCAGGATGATAACCAGCCGCGCTGACAGCACGATCCCGCTCCTCGACATGCGCCACATCAGCAAGTCGTTCCCCGGCGTCCGGGCGCTCGACGACGTCTCGCTCCAACTGAACCGGGGCGAAATCCTGGCGCTGGTGGGGGAAAACGGCGCCGGCAAGAGCACGCTGATCAAGGTGCTGGGCGGTGCCCACGCGCCCGATGGCGGCGAGATTTGCCTGGAGGGGCAGCCCGTCCGTTTTTCGACTCCGACGGCGGCACAGCGGGCCGGCGTGTCGGTCATCTATCAGGAATTCAACCTGATCCCCGACCTGACCGTTCGCGAGAATATCTTCCTCGGCCGGGAGCGGACGCGATGGGGCCTGATTCGGGCTGCCGGCGAAGAGAGGGAAGTCCGGCAGCTCTTCCAGCGAATCGGGCTGAAGATCCATCCCGAGACTCGCTGCCGCGATCTGACCGTGGCCCAACAGCAAAAGGTCGAGATCGCCAAGGCCTTGTCGCTGCACGCGAGAATCGTCGTGATGGACGAGCCGACCGCGGCGCTTGCCACCAAAGAGGTCGAACAACTCTTCGCCGTCATCCGCGACTTGAAGATCCACGGAGTCGGAATCATCTACATCAGCCATCGGCTGGAAGAAGTCTTCGAGGTGGCCGACCGGGTCATGGTGCTCCGCGACGGGAAGTGCGTGGGCTCTGACGAAATCGGCAAGGTGACCAGGAAGAAGCTGATCGAGACGATGGTAGGCCGGTCTATCGACTCGGAGTTCCCCAAACACGCTGCTTCTCCGGGACCGGAGCGGCTCCGCGTGGAGGGGCTGCGGCGAGGCGACGCCGTGAGAGATGTGAGCTTTTCCGCCCGCTCTGGGGAGATCCTCGGCATGGCCGGCTTGGCCGGCGCCGGACGGACGGAAACGATGCGTCTTGTCTTCGGAGCCGACCGGCCCGACGCCGGGCAGATCCTCGTCGACGGCAGGCCGGTCAGGATCCGCTGCCCGCGAGATGCAATCCGCCACGGCATCTGCCTGCTTACGGAGGATCGCAAAGGCCAGGGGCTCATTCTGATGCACTCGGTCCGGGAAAACTTCGGGCTGCCCAACCTGGACCGTTTCATCCGGGGACTGTTCATTGACGAGCAGTTGGAGCGTTCCGAACTGGCTGAGTATACCGAGGGCCTCAAGATCAAGATTGCGGGGCAGGATCAGCCGGCGGCGAATCTCTCGGGCGGCAATCAGCAGAAGGTCGTGTTGGCCAAGTGGCTGGTTCGCCATGCCGATGTCATCGTGTTCGACGAGCCCACCCGGGGAATCGACGTGGGCGCCAAGTACGAGATCTACCTGCTCATGAACCGCCTGGTGGAAGAGGGCAAGGCGGTCATCATGATCAGCAGCGAGCTACCCGAAATCCTCGGCATGAGCGATCGCATCCTGGTGATGCACGAAGGCCGCATCAAGGGCGAAATCGCCGACGTCGCCGGCACCACTCAGGAAGATATTCTCGAGATGGCCATCGCGTAACCCATAGGAGCGGGCTGTGTTGCGGAGAATCGTCAGTGACTACGGTATGATCCTGGTGCTGCTGGCACTGTGTGTTCTTTTCAGCGTCCTGACGTTGAAGGAGCAGATGCCCGAGGGTGCGGTTGCAGTCAGAGAACTCGTTGCACGCGTCGAACGCGACCATGCCAAGACCGACGTCGTTTTGGTCGTCGGTGCCGCCAAGACCGCCTCGGCAACGCTTGCCGAAAACGTCGGCCGGCGGCTGAAGAAATCCAACTTCACCGACATGCATGTCGTCGTGGGAGAGCCCCGCGATCTGCGCAAGGTTCTCGATGGCATAACGTCCAAAGAGAAGACGATCGCTGCGATCGTGACGGCGGGCGACGCCGTCAAGTGGCGGGTGATCGAACAGATTCCGGAGCGCTATCCGAACTCCGCCGACTTCGAATTGATCACGCCGCGGGCGCGGCTCTGGCCCGACTTCCTCAAACGGACCAACCTGCTGGCGATCGTCGACCGGATCGTGGTGATCGCCGTAATCGCCATCGGTATGACCATGGTGATTATTGCCGCGGGAATCGACCTCTCCGTCGGCAGCCTGATTGCGCTTTCGGCCGTGATCGGCACGCTGGTGATGAAACGGCTCGGCGGCCTGGAAGCTCCGCCGTGGGCGGTCCTGGCTGGCTTCCTCGCAGGGATTGTGAGTTGCGGCATCGTCGGAGCCGTCGGCGGCCTGATCGTGGCGCGGTTCAAGGTGGCACCGTTCATTACCACCCTCGGTGTGATGATGATGGCCCGCGGCCTGTCGTTCATGCTCACGGGAGGCTTCTCGATCTACCAGGTCCCCAAGACGTTGACCTGGCTCGGTCAAGGCAGTTCGCTCGGAATTCCCAACACCGTGATTCTGCTGGTTGTCCTCTACGCGGCTGCGCACGTATTCATGTCGCGGACGCGCATGGGACGCTACATCTATGCCGTGGGTGGGAACGAAGAGGCCGCACGACTGTCAGGTGTACCGGTGGGTTTGGTCGTCGTCTTCGTTTATGCTGTCAGTGCCCTGGCCGCAGGCCTTGGAGGTTGCATCCAGGCCTCCCAGCTCAACACGGGCACGCCCAGCATGGGCGTTATGTATGAACTGTATGTGATTGCTGCCGTCGTGGTCGGAGGCACGAGCCTGTCGGGAGGTTCCGGGAGGATTCTCGGCACGCTCATCGGCGCCTTCATCATTTCGGTGATTCAGAACGGGATGAACCTGCTGGGTATGGAAAGCTACACTCAGCAAGTGGTCCTGGGCGGCGTGATCCTGGGAGCCGTGTTGCTGGACAAAGTCCGTGGCGGCAGACGACTCTCGGCCTTCTTTCAGCAACAAGCAAACGATTGACAAATCAACCGAATCGAGGTGGACGTTATGAAACGCGTACTGAACGCCGTGTGTGTGGCCACGATGGGCGTCTTGGTGATCCTGTCCGCCTCTTGCTCCAAGCCGCCTCAAGAGGCCACCCAGCCTACAGCCACAACGACCGTCGAAACCAAGGGCAAGATCGGCATGACCTGTATGGATCTGACGAATCCGTTCTTCAAACTGATCGCCAACGTCATGGAGCAAGAGGCGGCCAAGTACGGGTACGAACTGGTCGCGCTCAGCGGCGAACTCGATCCGGCCAAGCAGAACAACCAGTTGTCCGACTTTGTCGCCCAGGGCTACGACGCGATCTTTCTGAACCCGGTCGATTCGAAGTCGGCCGGCGAAGGCGTCAAGAAGGCCCATGAGGCGGGCGTGCCCGTGTTCACCTTCGACGTCCAGGTGACCGACGAGGATGCCAAGGACATGATCGTCTCCCACATCGGCAGCGATAACTTCCAGGGCGGCCAGCTTGCCGGCCAGAGCATGATGAAGGCCACCGGAAACCAGGGCAAGATTGCGATCATTACCTATCCGGAGGTAACGTCCTGCATCCAGCGCCGCGACGGCTTCATGGACTATCTCTCAAAGCACGACAGTAAGCTGGAGATCGTCACGGAGCTGTCGGGAAGGGGAAACCGCAACGACGGGTACGCCGTCGCCACCGATATCCTCCAGGCCCACCCAGATATCGTGGGGATCTTCGCCATCAACGACCCGTCCGGACTCGGCGCTCATTCCGCCGTCACCAAGGCGGGCAAGCAGGATCGAATCACGATCATCGCCTTCGACGCCTCCCCCGCCGGAAAACAGGCGGTCTTCGAGAAAAAGCTCTACGACTCGCCCCAGCAGTTCCCCCGCAAGATGGCCGTTGGAACCGTCGAAGCCTTCATCAAGTACCTCGACGGCGAAGAGCTGGAGAAGAAGATCTTCATCCCCTGCGCCCACTACTACTACGAAGACTCGGTCAACGACGAGAGCCGCGTGGCGGAACAGTGGTAGTACAGACTACCGCGCGTGAGGGTGTCGGATGAAGGCAAGGTAGTGCCGACTGCGTCTTCATCTGATCCCGGCTCGTTTCAAGATATCAAGAAAGAGTCTCTGGAAATCCGCGTAGGCGTCTTTCACTGCATAGGTGTGGGCTCCCAACGCACCGTCTGCCACGTTCAAAAGAAACACAGGTTTTCCGGCTTCCTGCGCCATTGGCATGAGGCTTCGATAGTGTTTCAGGATCGCTAAGCAGTGGGGATCATCGGTAACCTGTTCTGCTGCGGGCGCTTCGGAGCCCAAGACGTAGGTGGAATATGCGGCAGGTATGCGGTTGAGCCAGGTGCCATGGAATCTGCTCGGCCGCTCTCTGCGAACGGCTCCTTGCATAACGACGTATCCCAGAGGTCGCATTTCGCCACCGGGAAGCGGTGAGGTGGAATTGGGGGCTCTGGCCAAACGCTCCTTCCATTCGCTGCGCCATGATCGGATCGCAGAGCCGAGAGGCCGCAACCCTTGTACAGAAAACATGTCCGGAACAATAGGAATCACCACAAAATCGGAAGCAATCAACGCCGCTCGGTTGATGGCACCCAGATTCGGGCCAAGATCGACGAAAGCTACATCACCACGATGAAGCTCGGTTTCATGCTGAATCGTTCTCCACAAAGAGGAAATGACTCGAAACGCTTGCTCGTCGTGATCGAGACATCCAGACCAAGCTTGGGAAAAATCGTCTTCGAATTCGGCGAAGGACATGTCGCCGGGAATCAATGTGAGCCGGTCAGAGATTCTCTCCAAAACAGGAGCTCCAATCTCCTTCGACTTCTGCTTAACGCGCATTACGGCGCCGCAGATCGTGGCTGCGTGAGACGACTCTGGCCAAAGTTCTGCTAAACGTTCCTCGTCGAGAAATCTGGTCGTCAGATGTCCTTGAGGGTCAAGGTCCGCTGCCACAACGCGATGCCCCTGTTCCGCTGCCATGTAGGCAACGTGGTAAACGAGGGATGTTTTCCCAACGCCACCTTTATTGTTGAAGAACGCGATTACGGGCACGCTCATCGTCGCTCTCCTATGGTTGCCAGTACGTGATTCGCCTCAACGCTGAATTGGATATCGGGGTTCCCGTTGCCCACTAACGCTTTTCTCGCCAGTGGAATACCCGCGCCGAATCGTTGAACGAAGCCGAGCGTCTTGAGCGCTTCGGCCAGAGTCGGATTGCGATAGTCCGTAATGCCCGGCGTGCCGAAATTCTCAACCGTCACCTGGCCGAACGGGCCGCCCGGGTTCTGAACCTCAATTCGGTCGGAGAACCACGTCACACGGACGGGAGCGTTGGTTGTCTCGTAGTTGCGATGCATGACGGCATTGCGAACGATTTGCTGAAGAGCGACAATCGGATAATCGGCGGCACGGACTTCAGTTGTTGCCGAGGTGATGTCCGCTGTGATTCTGATATTCGCCTTCAACACGTCATCCAACCGTTGCAGCAAGTCCGGCAGAGGGCCGTGAATCTCCTTCTGATCAATGATTGGATCTGTCAGAGCCGTTCCGTCAATCCGCAAGTACTGTACATAGGCCCCCGGAATGCAATCAGCCGGCGTCTTGCCGACGATCAGTACTCCAGTGACGGTGGGGGAATGCGGTGGCTCGACGCCGGCAAATCGCAAAGAAGTCAGTTGTTGGATGGTCGTTCGCTCGTTTGCCTCCAGAACATCTGGCGCTAGCGCACTGGTGACATACTCGCGGCAGAACCGGTCGAGATCCAAATCATCCAGAGTTGCCACGGTCATCGTCCGGAGATCGTATGGCAGGTCTCTCGATCTTCGTCTCTCGTTGAGTTGCCGCTCCTCTTCGAGAGAAGCGGTCGCACGACGCGGCCCGACCCGAATCCAAGTGCGGCCGTTGTAGCGAACCGGAGGAGCATCCGAAGGGTGAACAAGGACAACAGCAACCTGGAATCCGCACAAGGTCCGTTTTTCCACCTCCAGACGCGGCAGGGGCAAGATATTGCCGTCAGATCGCATATCCGCCAACTGGAGCAATAGACTGTCGGTGACGTCCAATCCCGCATCCGAGCCGTCATCCTTGACCCCCACGAACACGATCCCCGGTTTACGGTGGTTCGGCATGTCGTTGGCAAAAGCGCAAATTGCCTGGCGGATCCTTCCTGGATCAGATACGGATTCCTTTCGTTCCACACGATCGGATTCCATGTCCTGCATGAGCCTTTCAAGCTCTGAATCGGGTAACATGCCCCGCCTCCCTTTCCTTCAATGCTCGGGAATCCACTGCTTTGGCCGCTGGCAATACGCAATTGTATCTCCAAACAGAAACGGCTCCAATCCGCTTCTCGTTCGGAAATGGAGCCGTTTTCGATGAATCATGCCAAGACGGTGGCGGCTAGATATCCACCCACGCCCCTTCCTTCGCACTCCGCAAAACCGATTCGCAAACCTGCTGGGTTCGCATGGCGGTTCGCATGTTTGGCTGGAAGGCGGGGCCGCCTTCGAGGCTGGCCAGGAAGTCGGCGAAACCGTTGAGGAACGTGTGCTCGTAACCGATCGTGGTGCCGGGCACCCAGTAGTTCTTCATGTAGGGGTGCTCGAAGTTGGTCACGTGGATCCGCTGCCAGCCGGTCAGATGGTCTTCGATCTTCTTGCCCGTCTCGGGATCGGCATAGCGGAAGAACTGGAGGATGTGCGGATCTTCCAGGTCGAAGAACAGGCCGCCGCGTTCGCCGTTCATCTCCATGGTGCTGTAGTTCTTGCGCCCGCGGGCGTAACGGGTGCTCTCGAACGTGCCGAGCGAGCCGTTTTCGAACAGGGCCAGGAACATGCAGGCGTCGTCAATGTCGACCTTCTCGACCTTGCCCGTGTCGGCGTGTTTGCGTTCCTTGATGAACGTCTCGGTATGGGCAACGACCCGCTTGATCGGGCCGTTGATCCATTCGGCCGTGTCGATCGAATGGGCGAGCAGGTCGCCCGTCACCCCGCTGCCGGCCACCTTGCTGTCGAGCCGCCACAGGGCCATGCCGCCCTGGGGCACGTCCTGGCCGATCGTGTAGTCCTGGTTATAGGTCGCCCGGTAGTGGAAGGGCCGTCCCACGCGTCCCTCGTCCACGAGCTGCTTGAACAAGCTGATGGCCGGCACGCGGCGGTAGTTGAACGAAACCATGTTGGCCACGCCCGCCTTCTCGACCGCGTCGACCATCTGCTGGGCCTCGGCCATATTCATGGCCATGGGCTTCTCGCAAACCACGATCTTGCCGGCCTCGGCCGCGGCGATCACGCAATCCTTGTGCATGAAGTTGGGCGTGCACACGTCGATCAGGTCGATATCGTTGCGTTCGACGAGCTTCCGCCAGTCGGTTTCCAGCGACTCGTAGCCCCACTTCGCCTGGAAGTCCTTGAGCTTGGCGAGATCTTGCTCGCGCCCGTAGCAGCCCTTGAGCACCGGCTTGTGCTCCCTCGGGAAGAAGTGGTTCACCTGCAACCAGGCGTTCGAGTGCGTGCGGCCCATGAAGCCGCAACCGAGCATGGCGATTCTGAGTTCTTTGGCCATCGTCTTCTCCTTGTGTGGTCAGAGCGTATTGTTGAGTTAGCGTGTATTCATCATTCGATCATTCGGACTTCTTTCGTCATTTGGATTTCGTCATTCGTCATTCCATCGCCCCAGTATCCACAAATCCCCACCTCAATCAACCAGCGCCTCGCGAAGCCAGCTCAGAAAGGGCTCGACCGAGGCGTGGTTGGCATCCAGGTACCTGTCGGCCTTGATCGCCTGCCCCATGGGGCGGCCCGGACGTTCGCTCACGGCAAGCCAGGTGTGGAGCCGGGCCTTGGACTGATGGGCAGGACTGAACCGGCGGCTTTCCTGGGGAATCGACGCGAGGAAACCGTCCACAGGCGGAAGCATTTCGTCGCCTTCGTGGATCATCTTGGCGACAAAGTCCTCCAGCATGCCGGTGGACTGGTTGTCGGGCATGATCCAGAGTCCGAAACGGACGGAACGCGGCGTGTGAGGTTGGAGCGACAGGTCGAAGACGGCTCCGCACTGAGAGTGCCTTGCAGGAAGGCCGTCGTATCCTGCTTTTTCGAGGCGATGTCGAATCGCCTCCCACCGTGCATCGGGGCCTACGCTATCGGCGTCGACGACGATCGCCAATCGTTCGAGATCGCTGGAAGCCAGCCAATACGGGATTGACCCGAGGAGGTTGTCGATACCACCGTCTTCGTAGGTTTCTGATTGTGACTCCGGACACTTCACGTCGAAGCATTCGGCAACGTTGCGGACCTCGAAGAGATTCCACATGACATGCCGGTCGTCGTTTCCCTCCACCAACAAGATGCGTTTGCCCATCTCTAGCGCACCTCAATGGAATCTCGGATCACGATGGGCAATCCTTCGCGATCGATGACAACGGCCCCGGTCTGGTTCTCGCCTTCCACTCGTTCCAGCCGGATCACCTGGGCATCCGCCTCTTCGTCTTCCGCTGCCGCCTCGGCGAAGCCGCGAAGACAGTCGAGGGAATGGGTGGTGGCGAAGATCTGGACGTCAAGCGACCTTGCAGCCTGGAAGATGAACCGCCACAGGTCGCGGTGCATCGTGTGGTGGATGCCCGTGTCGACTTCGTCAATCAGCACGAACGAATACAGATCTCTCGACCCCAGTGAAAGACGAGGTCCCGGGCCCTCCGGGGCTTCTTCAATTCGGCTCACACGATGCCTGGCAAACTCCATTGCGAGCGCTATGTGAAATAAACGCGTAGCTCCTCCTCCCATTGACGCAAGCGGGATGGGGTCCTTGAAGTTCTCCGTCTGCACTCTCGCAATTCGCATCGTCGAGTCGAATGGATCGCGCACGAAGATCACATCCCGAACAGGAGCCAGGGATTTGAGCAGATTCAACACCGGCACCTTACCGTCCGACAACCAGGTAGCATCCCACCACGTCGCGACGAGCGATTCCGTTTCCTGGTTGCTGATTTCCCCAAGCAAAATCGGGGGATTGACTGGCAAGAACGACCATTCCTCTGGAAGATTGTCTGCCGTCTTTGCGCTGCCATCGCTGAAAAAAACCGATCGGCGCCCTATTGGATTGAGGTCAACGGTCAAGCATCGATCACCAGTCTGGTCGACGATCTGAGTTTCAAAGAGCCACTCGTAGATGTCTGCGTCAACAGCGCGGACACCGATACTTGCTTCGTTATTTGGCCATACATCGCGTCCATGAAACAGTGACGAGATTACGAATTTCGGCCTGCTTTCTCCAGCAGGCGTCAAGTCGGCGGAACTCCGTACTTCAGAGCGAGCCTCAAGGATTGACCGAATCGTACTTGGCACCGAAGTCGACCCGCATATCTGCAGCGCCTCCAGCAGCGTCGTCTTCCCGACGTTGTTCTTCCCCACGATCAGATTCACCCGACCCAGCCGCTCGATGACGAGGTGAGAGAACGCACGGAAGTTCTTGATTTCGAGGCTGGTCAACATGGGAAGGTCTTATTCGGCTTCGGAAAACTCGACTCGTTGGTACACCTCAACCAGCTTCAACTCGCATTCAATCGACGGCAATCGAATTCTTTCATCCAGGCTCGACGCTTCGTGCAGCAGCCAATCGCCGGAGGCTTGGCGGATGAACTGCTCGATGCGCGGCTGGTCTTGCGCCACGAGCAGGTACTCCGCCAAGCTCTCGATGGTCCGGTAGTGGGCGAACTTCTTGCCACGATCGTAGGCCTCCGTCGAAGACGACAGAACCTCGATGAGGATCTTCGGATTCAGCAGCGTGTCGCGATGTTCGTCGCCGAACTCCGGCTCGCCGCAGACAACGCCTACATCCGGATACGTATACAGCCCGGTTCGAGATACGTTCACACGAAGGTCCGCCGAAAACACTTGGCACGGTTTACCTCGGAGTTGGGAGCCCAGCGATATCACCACATTCGAGGCAACGGTTACATGGGCGAAACTGGCGCCAACCATCGCGAAGACCTCGCCCTGGAAGTACTCGTGCTTCTCTTCCGTGGCGCGCTCGCGTTCCAGGTACTCCTTCGGTGTCACATACGGCTTGGACTGTACAGACATTGAGACATGCTCCTGCTCTTCGCATTCTGCCACTTCGGCCGTCCCGTTTCACCTGAAAACCGGTCTCCCACCCATTCGTCATCCGTTCATTCGGACTTCTTTCGTCATTCCGATTTCGACATTCGTCATTCTCGCCAACCGTTTGCGTCCCGCACCGCCAGCATCGCCGCCAGGATGTCGTTCCAGGTTTGCGGATTCATCATCACCTCGTTGGGGAACATGCAGCCGTCCCAGCACAGGTGGCGGATCTTCCTCGTCAACTGCCCGTTCTCCCGAAGCCAGAAGCCGGCATGGTGGGTGATGTCCAGCTTGCCGGCGGGGTCGGTCGCCGTGCAGTGGCGGCCCGTCTTGTCGTGCGATCCCGAACCGTGCACCGACCCGTCGTTCTGGGCGATGTGCAGGTCGTTCGTCCAGGGCCGCAGGGCGTCGGTCAGTTGCTTGTAGGCCCCGTCGAACGCCTCCTTGTCGCTGAAGTCAAAATCCTCGGGCACGATCGCGTCTTCCGGAGCGTTGTAGCCCATCAGGTAGAGGAGCGTGTGGGCCATGTCGGCCTGGAAGCCCAGGGTATGGGGCCGGTCGACCATTTCCAGTAGTTGCAGCATCCGCTTCCAACTGTGCATCCCGCCCCAGCAGATCTCGCCCTCGGCGGCCAGGGTCTCGCCATGCTCTTCGGCGATATCGCAGGCCTGGCGGAAGGTCTCGGCAATGATCTTCTGGTTGCCGTCCGGATCGGCCAGCCAGGGCTCGACGCCGCCGCCCGTGTCGATGCGGATGTTGCCGTTCGGCCGCACGCCCAGCTCCCGCAGCTTCTGGCCCACATAGCAGCCCTTACGGACCTGGCCCAGGAATCGGGTACGCTCGTCGGCGTCGCCCATGGCGGAGCCGCCGCCGGTGGGCGGCCAGATCGGGGCCACGACCGTGCCGATCTCCAGGTTGCGAGCCTGGGCCTTGTCGGCCAGTTCCTTGATGACATCGTCGTTCTTCACGGCTGCGTCGATGTCGATGTGGGGTAGATAGAGAAACAGATCGAATCCGTCGAACTTGACGCCGTCCACCTCGGCGGCGGCCGTCAGGTCGAGCATCGTATCCAGGTCGATCGGCGGCTCGCCTCCGTCGCCCTTGCCGACGACCCCGGGCCAGGCAGCGTTGTGGAGTTTGGGATAGTTGTTCACATGCTCGCTCATCGATTCTCTCCGTTGCTTCTGAGTGAGGTCGTGGATACGACTCGTGGTTGTGTGTGAATCAGAACCGGGCGGCGACCCGTTCGCCGCTCGCCGGGGCAACCGGTTCGAGCGGGGCCAGGTCGTTCATCCCCTTGGGATCGGCGGAAAACGTGACCGTCTGAATTCGCCACGCCCCGGCGTAATACCGTGGATGCAGGACAAACAGCAGGGGCTGCTTCTCGTAGTGGATTGCTCCGTAGATCTGATGCAGCCTTGGCGAGATTCGCCGCACTGCGATGAGCTCGTGCCCGTCGGACTTGCCCAGGCTGGTTGCAGCACCGGCCAACTGCTGCTTGAGTTTGCTCGACGCGTCACCCGTCCACTGGAGAGCGTCGACCGCGGTCCCAATATCGGCCCGCTCCACCGCGTCGAGGAACCGTTCAATCTGCGGCAGATACGGCAACTGGTCTCGCGGCACCGGCGTGCTCCGGTAGGTTTCGGCAGAAGAAGTCGCAGCACTCACGGCTCCAATCGAGAACACAACAAACACCGTGATGCGCCCGCGTGATGTCGCTGCCGGTAAGTTTCTCATCGGTCGTTCCCCTTCTTCACTGCCAACAACGTATTTGCCCGCATACCCAGCCGGGCACGATTCGGTCGCCGGCCGAGATTGGGACCTGTCACTGCTGCGAGTAGGCAGTACGAGCCTACTCGACGAATGCTCGAATTACCGAGTTCTCGTCCATTTCACTCCGCTGTTCGAGAAACCGCGTTCTACTACTTGCGGTGGTCGCCGATCTGCGGCGTCGACGGGTGAACGTTCGGACCGAAGTAACGCAAGCCCACCAGCGGCTCGTAGCCCGTGTTCTCGATCTCGATCCCGCCGGCTGCCGCCTGGGCCGTGATGAACACCTCGTCGTAAGGTTCTTCGCCATAGTGGATCATGACGGGCGTCTGCAGAGCCATCTTGCCCATCCGGCCGGAACCCTGGACGGTGATCCAGCCGCTTGCCCCCGGATCGCGCAGCGTCATCTTGACCCCGGGCTGAATCGTCAGTTCCTTGGCGCTGACGAGTTGCTGGCCGTCGAACCCGCCGTAATCGATCCAACGGTCCGTGTAGCCGTCGCCCGAGGCGGCCTTGTCGACGATCGGTTCCACATAGTTGCTCTGCTTGAAGTTGGGATCGACGTTCTTCTCCCAGGCGAGCTGCTCGATGATGTAGTCGAGGTCCTGGTGCCTGTCTTCCGGAACGTCCTTAACCAGGAGAGCCCAGGGAACTTCCCGGCCTTCAACAATCGACTGGAACATCCCGAACACGTCGCTGCCCCACTGGGGCTCGTAGGTGCACATCGACCCGGGCGCGTGAAGCACGCCGGCGGGAATCATCCAGCCCGTGCCGGGCTTCAGGCGATAAGCCTTGGAAAGATCGAGGATGCCGTTGTCCCCTTTGTTCCAGTTCTCCAGGCAGCGGCGAACGTCTTGCTTGGTCGTGCCCGGCTCCAGCCCCATGAAGGTGTAGTCGAAGTGGTTCTCGGCCGCGTTCAATTGAGGCGGGAAGTAATAGCACTCCGGCTTGCCTTGCTGGCCGGTGTTCGCGGCGTGCTCTTGCTGCTGATGCATGTGGTGCGGAATGGGGCCCATGTTGTCGAAGAACTTCGAGTAGACGGGCCAACGCTTGTACTCGTTCCAGATCGCTTCGCCGACGATCTTGCCCTGGCCTTCGGCCACGGCGTCGCGGAGCAGGAACCGCTGCCCCTCGAACACGCAATAGCTCAGGCCCTCGTCGTCGGCCCGGTTGTCGTTCATGGCCTCGGTCGTGCTGGCAAACCAGCGCTCGTCGATGCCGCCGCGGTGAACGCCCAGGGCGTACCAGTCGGTCGGCGCCAGCTTGATCCGCTTGCCCGGATGGAGAAAATTGCGAGGAACCCAGTTCGGAGTGAGCCTGAGGATGCCTTCGCCGGCGTCCATGGCACGCTGGAGAATCCGGCCGACGTTATCTTTCGCAACGATCTTGGATGCACACATGTTTGACTGACTCCCAGGCTTCTCGGGCATGGCCGTGTCGCAAAATGAACGGCCAAGTCCGATGGACTAAAACTTGGTTTCGCAGGTCAACCCAGCCCGCCCACCCTTCCGGTGTGCGATCCGAATCCCTGGCGACAACGCGAATTACCAATCTATCGGCCGATTTCACACGTTGTCGGACCGATACTTGCCAGAAGCGTCTGAATCCGCCGCCTCGTGGCTCATTTGCCGCAATACAATATCTGCCGGAACGACTGACTTCGGGCGTTCCGAAGCCCCTGTTTTACGGTGTTCCACGGCCGAAGGCAAGTAATTGGAGCCAATGAAAGGGCCGGGTTCACCCCGACTGGAAAGCCGCCGCCGCGACCGATACACTGAGCGACACCCTCCCCACCCGCCGCAATTTCATGGAGAGCCCAGACATGGCCAAGCAAACCTGGACGCTGATCGACACAACCAACGGAGTCTATGTCGATACCCAGAGCATTTCGGCTGCCGACGCCGAAGATGCCCCGGGCGACTTCTCCATCACAAAACGCCGTCTGCAGGGCGGGCTCTCCGACGGTGTCGACGTAGTCCAGGTCGACAACGGTTCCACGCAATTCACTATCCTCCCCACTCGGGGTATGGGACTCTGGAAGGCCGTCTGTGGGGAGGTGGAACTGGGCTGGAAGTCGCCTGCTCGGGGGCCGGTGAACCCGGCCTTCGTCCCCCTTTGGGAACCGAGCGGTCTGGGCTGGCTGGCCGGGTTCGATGAGCTGATCGTCCGCTGCGGGCTGGAGTCGAACGGGGCCGCCGAGTTCAACGAAAACGGCAGCCTCCGCTACCCACTCCACGGCAAGATCGCCAACACGCCGGCCCACAAGGTTGAGGTGGCCGTTGACGCCGCGTCGGGTGAGATCAGCGTGACAGGCGTCGTTCATGAAGCCCGGTTGTTCTTCAACAAGCTCCAACTCACCACAACCTACACGACGAAGATCGGCCAACCCGGCTTCACCGTGACCGATACTGTCACGAATCTCTGGGCCGAGCCGAGCGAACTGGAATTGCTCTACCACATCAACTTCGGCGTTCCCCTGCTGGGCCCCGGGGCAAAAGCGGTCTTGCCCGTCGCCAAGATGGCCCCGCGCGACGCCGTCGCAGTCGGCAACCTGTCGGAATGGGATACCTACGGTCCCGAAAGCCCCGGTACCCCCGAAGCGGCCTTCTTCTTCGACTTGGCGGCCGACGCCCAGGGAAATACCCAGACTCTGCTCAAGAGTGCCGGCGGAAACCGGGGCGTTTCGCTCGCTTTCAATAAGAACCAGCTTCCTTGCTTCACCCTCTGGAAGAATCGCCAGGCCGCCACCGACGGCTATGTGACGGGTTTCGAGCCGGCTATCAACTTCCCGAACGCCAAGTCGGTCGAGAAACGGGCCGGGCGAGTCGTGACGCTGGCGCCGGGTGAGTCGCGGAGTTTCGAGATCGAACTGACCGCGCATGGTAACGCAGAGAGCGTGGCTCGTGCGGAACAGGCCGTTGAGGCGCTGCAGAAAGCAGTCGCGCCGGAGATACTCGAGAAGCCGAACCCGGAGTGGTCGGCCTGAGACCGGCCCGTAGAGACCTACCGCTCGCGGTAGACAATTCGGCCCTTCGACAGATCGTAGGGCGATAGCTCAACGTTGACTTTGTCGCCCGGCACGATACGGATGAAGTGCTTGCGCATCCGTCCGGCCACGTGGGCAATCACGTTGTGGCCGTTTTCCAACTGAACGCGAAAACGCGTGTTGGCCAACGCTTCCGTCACAACGCCTGGGACTTCAATACCTTTTTCTTTAGGCATGACTTCGAACTCGTACTTCCATCCTCATTAATGGCGGCAAGACGAGAACTCCACGAATCCCGTTTCCACCGAAAACATATCCCCCCATCTTAGCAGTTCTGAGACGCCAGTCCATAGGAGCACCGCGGCTCGGTAGCGTGCCGGCCTGCCCAGAACGCAGGCCCCAGAACGAAAGAGGACCTGCCACATCGTGTGGCCGGTCCTCTTCAATGGATGGCGAAAAATGCCGAAGACAGGACTTGAACCTGCACAGCCTTAACGGCCACCAGGTCCTGAACCTGGCGCGTCTGCCAATTCCGCCACTTCGGCGCTCCCTTGTTTTTAGAATACCGGGCCCGGTTTTACAAGCCCCCGGGGCCGCTCGGCTCATCAGTTTCCCGGGCTCGGCTGGACAGTAGGCTGTTGGAGTGCAGGCTTCAGCCTGAGACAGGCCGTTGGAGTACGGGCTTCAGCCTGAGATCCGCAGGCGGAAGCCTGAACTCCCACCTGCCTCGGATTGTCGACAAGGGACGGGTCCGTTAGCCTTGTGAAAGGCAAACCGCCGCCCTCCCGACGCGGCGGCGCTATCGCGTGCCCTTCGTATTCTCCCGGTGTCCTGCAGCTCAAGTTCGCACCCATGGTCCACCATTCCAGCAACCAGCCCGAAGCCGCTCGCTCCTTTGCCGTGGAGGTGGTCCGCACACTCCGCGAGGCGGGGCACGAGGCCTATTGGGCGGGTGGGTGCGTGCGTGACCGGCTCCTGGGCCGGGAGCCCAAGGACTACGACGTGGCAACGGACGCGCAACCCCGGCAGGTCCGGAAGCTATTCGGCCATCGCCGCACTCTGGCCGTGGGCGCCAGCTTCGGAGTTATCACCATCCTCGGCCCGAAAGGGGCGGGCCAGATCGAGGTGGCTACCTTCCGGGAAGATGCCGGTTATTCCGACGGGCGGCACCCCGACGCCGTTCACTTCACCACCGCCCAGGAAGACGCCTCTCGCCGCGACTTCACCATCAACGGGCTGTTCTATGATCCGCTCGAAGAGCGCGTGATCGACTACGTGGGCGGCCAGGACGATCTCCGCCTGGGACAGATCCGGGCCATCGGGAATCCGGTCGAACGGTTCACGGAAGACAAGCTGCGGATGCTCCGCGCCCTCCGCTTCACCGTGACCTTTGACTTCCAGTTGGAGCCGCAAACCCTCGACGCAATCCGCCAGATGGCCGAGCAGATCCGGGTCGTCAGTCCGGAGCGGATCTCGGCCGAAATGCGACAGGTCTTGACGGGTCCTCGCCGCGCCGCCGGCATCCGCCTGCTGATCGATTCGGGACTGGCCGCGGCGATCCTGCCCGAGTTGAACGAAGCTGCTGCGACCGACCCGAAGTGTTTCGAGCGCACCCTCGAAGTCGTCGATCGTCTGGATCACCCCGGATTCTCCCTTGCATTGGCCGCAGCCTTCTGGCCGACTGTTAATACAGAAACGGCCGGGAAGATCGGGGAGCGCTGGCGGCTGACGAACAAGGAGATCGATCGGATTGCCTGGCTTCTCGATCGTCACGGCGCGCTCGACGCGGTGCAGCACAAGGCGTGGTCGTCGGTGCAGCGCGTGCTTGTGGCCGAGGGGGCGGGAGACTTGCTAGACTGGATGCAGGCCGAGCGGGCAACCGACGAGGCCGACGATGCCGACGTCGCCTGGTGCCGCCGCCAGCTTGCCCGGCCGCATGAGGAGATCGACCCGGCTCCCCTCCTGTCGGGCGCCGACCTGATCGAGCACGGCGTACCCCGCGGACCGATCTATCGCGAACTGCTCGATCAGGTTCGCGACGCCCAACTCGACGGTCGGATCGATTCGACCGCCGCGGCCCTGCAACTCGTCGATCGAATACTGTCCGAGAACTGAGCCAACCACGACGTCAAACGAGGAATCATGGACAAGAAGGCCAAGAAGAAGATCGAGATGATCAACCAACGGATTCAGAAGCTCCGCCAGCAACTGGCCGGCGCGCGCCGGCAGGCCGACGATCCGGCAGAAATCAAGCTGCTCGAACAGCAGATTGCCGAAGCGGAGGCTGAGGTGGCCAAGCTCAAGGAGTCGTGAGGAGAAGTCCTGATACTCCCGAATCAGGCTTTCAACTTCCGATCTCGTAGAGCACGATGACGAACACGTCGGAGGGCGAAAAGCTGCCCTTGCCCAGCCCGCCGCCGCCATCGGGCTTGGCACTCTGGGGTGCGATGTTACCCGTGATCGAGACAACCTTGGCCCCGCTGCGGCTGAGCCAGTCGTTGATCTCCTTCTCCAGGTTGCCGACCTCGTTCTCCACGCTTTTGAACAGTTTCACTTGTTGCATCGGATGAGTCTCTCCTAAGAACATTTGCCGTCCACGGTCACATCTATCGTAGGTTGGCTCTCCGGAGCCGACCACAGGAACCGCCAGAAGACTCGGCTCTGGAGAGCCAAGCTACGACAATTACGCGGTCCACACTCGCGTTTCGGATCATTGGGATGGGGAGGCCCCCATCGCCTTGAAGGCGGCGAGCTGCATTTCAAGCCGCTGGGCCGCCGGTTCCTGGTCGTGTTGGCGAAATTGCTTGATCGCACGCTCGTACATCTCCATGCAGTACTGGCTCGGCCTGCTGCCTCGCTGGGTCGGAATACGCTGCAGGAACTGCTGATAGAAGTTGAGCAGTTCCGGCCCCGTTCCTTCATTCTCATCGCACAGGGCCTCCAGACGATCGAGCATCTTCGGCACGAAGCGGCCTTCATCCGCGAACTGCAGGATCGACGCCGCCAGGCCCCGGATCGCGTCCTTCGGCTGCCCGTCTTCAACGAGACGGTCCGTATAGCGGAGCCGAGCTTCACACGACAGGTCGGGGCGTCCTGCTCGCTCGTAGAGCGCGGTGAGTTGCCCGTAGAGCAACGTCCGCTTCTTCGGCATGTCGTTGAAAGCAATCAAATCGTCGAAGATCTCCAAGGTGAAATCGGGGAAGGCCGCGAAGGTGACGAACAGGCTGTTGACGATCCCCGTCATCATCTTGGTGTGGGTCTTCGGCACGACTCCGTCGCGCGACATTCCGGCAACCGTGCGCCAGGCCCCTTCGTGCCACGGGCAGAGCCGGAGCAGTTGATCGAGAAACGCAAGCTGGTCGCCCACTTCCATCTGATGATGCTCCCGCAACATGGGATAGGCGGCCACGATCATGTCGGCTTGCCGCTTGGCCAGGGGATTGACGCCGATCGTGTGCAGACGCAGTTCGAGCTGCCGGTCGGTGATCTTCTCGGCGGTCTTGGGATCTTTCAGGTTTCCGACGTAATAGTGATCGCCCCGGTAGCGGCCGTGCGATTCCAGCGAGAATCCGATCCCCGATTTCGTCACGATCTTCAACTCGACCCACATGACCCAGGCGTGCATTTCGCCGTAGCGCGACTCGCCCCCCACGTAGGCAGCCGGCACGCCCAAGCACTTCCCCACACGCGAGGCAAAATCGGCCTGCATGGAGCACACACCGCCGTATGCCAGCAGATTCGGCAGCGTATAAGCCTGCCCTTCCAGTTTCGTAACCGCCCCTTGCGTCGAAAGCATTTCACTGTCATAGGGCACCTTGCCGTAGCACTTGCCGATCATCGCACGCTCGGGCAGAAAACCCTTGACCGCCCACTGCCGCTCAATCATGGGCGTCTTGTGGTTGACCACGTGAACCAGAAACTCCCAGGGGAGGAACTGGCCTCGTCCCTGCATGACCTTTTCGGCCTGGATGATGTACTTGTAGTTGTCGATCGGCCCCAAGAGGTCGGCCGGCAACGTGCTGCGCGTGCGCTTCTGGTGTCCGCTGTAGTCGTACACTCCCTGGTCCTGGTCCCACGTCACCGCTACGGCGATCGCCAGGTCGCCGTAATCCGCAAGTCGCTCGGGCGACAGTTTCCACATCTCGTGAAACAACCCCAAAGCGGCCGATACGTTGTCGATCTCCGGATCGATCGCCCGATAGAGTTCTTCCTTGACGTCGACGTGCTTTTCGAGCCACGCTGTCATGGTTTCGTTGTCGTCTCCCCAGGCCGAGCGGATCTCCTCGGCACGGGCCATGGCAAATCGCTCGGCAAAGACCTTGCGGAGGGTGACATATTCGGCTGGATGGAACAGCTTTCGCTTCTCGAACAGTTCCAGAATCGTCTCATTCCCATGCTCGTCCGGCGATTGGGCGACTTCCACCGGCGTCTCGGGAGCGGGTTTTTCTTCGACCATGGCCGGTGCGGGAGCCGGCTCGGGCTGGGCCGGTGCGGCGACGGTTACACGCAACGTCGTCTGCGATGACTGCCCTCCCTCACCGGTCTCGGTTGCCTCGACCACAATCGCATGCGTCTTGCCGCCGGAGGTCTCATCCGGCGTCCAGGCAAAACGGCCCGTGTCGGGATCGATTGTTGCACCGGGGGGTGCGCCGGGAGCAAGTTGGTATCGAATCCGGGCGGCCGGCAGGTCGGGGTCCTTGGCAGAGAATTCAACCTGTAAGGACTCGCCCGGCTTGGCGTGCAGGTCACCCACGGCCTCCACGATCGGCGGTTGCGGAGCCTCGACGACCGAGATTGCGAATCGCGATTCAACCTGGACTTCCTTGTTGGTGTCGAGAGTGGCGGCGACGGTTACCGAGTATTGCCCCGGCCCCTGGGCCTCCGTCGGCCGCCAGACGAATCGCCCGGTGGCGGCTTCTATCGAAGCCCCTTCCGGCGCCTCCACAAGCCAGTAGACCGCGTGGTTTTCACTCCCCGGAGGTACGGTGGCGAGGATGTCGACGATCAGCGTGTCAAGTTCGACGACCGCCTGATCGGCAATTGGATCCAGTGCGATGGTCCCTTCCGACTGGCTCGGCAACGTGCGCAGGGTCAACGCCACCAGCCCTGCCACCACAATAACGCCCACCACCAGGACCGGGGCAAGCAGCACCATCGGCGAACGGCGCCGTTTGCGACGCCGGGTGTACTTCGCAGCGCCGGTTGCCCCGGGCGGCTTGGGAGTGAAATTGAATTCGGGAGGTCCCTCTTCGGCTTGCGACATGCCACTCCTCGCTCGTGGTCCTCGGCAGACAATCTCCAGTGTCTTCAGATACCCCCATGATAAAGCCGATCGCCATTATAAGAGCCCGAAAGATCCACAAAACCTGTCGTCACATTGATAACGCGATGCAATCAGAATGAGGTCACCGCAGGGAGTCCTGACTGCGGTTTGAATCTTGCTCGATTCATGTAACTTGTTCATTCTAAACGAGTTATTCATATATCTCAGCTTTTGGCACGCCGCGTGCGTTAGAAGTTCCAACGTCGGCCCCCGAGCATGGAGGCCGCGACCCAGCCCCCCCGACAAGTGTTTTGTGAGGAGACGTAATCATGCGAACCCTGGTTTTGAGCACAGCCGTCCTGATTGTCGCGTTCACCCTGGCCGTTCGTGCCGAGGCCGCTGGTCCGCCGGCTCATCACGGCTCCGGCCCCGACGCTGCAGTTGCCCTGGTTGCACACCATGGCCATCACGGTGGTCCCGGCCATTATCCGCATCACGGCCCGCCGCACCATTCGTATCGCCCTGGACCGCCGCGGCACCATCATCCGTACGGATACCATCCGCCGGTGATCGTCCGCCCGCCGGTTGTGGTGCCATATCCCGTCTATCCGTACTATCCGTATGGTTGCTATCGGGGCTACAGCTACTACAACGGCGGCCTGAGCATCAACACGGGCCGGGTCGGTTTCTCGATCGCGTTCTGATGTGTCGTATTGCGAACCGGGGCCGGAACGAGAAGAGGCAATTCCGTCCCGCCCGAGGAACGTGCGACGAAAGTAATTCCGGTTCGAGTGCTTTCATTGTGATTGGATGAATCCAGCAGGTGGTGATTGTCCGGCATCGATGTTATGCTTGCACCTTCGACGAATCTGGTGCAGTGCGAGGAATCACCGCGATGGCTGAGGAGACCGTTGGTTCGAGGTTCTATTGCACGGCGGCAGACGGAACGCAGTTGTATGTTCGGCGGTGGCCTTCGGAGGGCTCCTCGAAGGCTCTGGCGATCATCGTTCATGGAATCGTCGAGCATTCAGGGCGTTACGCCGAGACGGCTGCGGCACTGAACCGTGCCGGCATCACCGTTTGGGCCCCCGACACTCGCGGCCACGGGCTGTCGTCCGGGCCGCGTATCTGGGTCGATCGATTTGATCGATACGCCGAAGATCTCTCGATTGTGGTTGCCGAAGCCCGGGCGGCCCATCGCGGTCTGCCCGTGTTCCTGCTCGGTCATAGTATGGGCACGCTGATTGTTCTGTGTGCCGGGCCGATGCTGGCGGAAAAGCCGGCCGGCATTATTCTCAGTGCCCCGCCGCTGAGCCTGGCCGTGGGGCTGTTTCCCTGGATGCGGAAGGTGGCGGCTTTCGGCAGCCGTTGGCTTCCCCGGCTTCGGTTGGTGCGTTTAGGCAGTTCCAGGCTCTCACGCGATGCGGAAGTGGTGGCCCAGTTTCGGGCCGACCCGCTGGTCTTTCACGGCCGCATTCCCACACGCACCGGCGGCGAGATCCTGCGGGTCTCGGAAGAAGTCCGCCGCCGGGCCGCCGACGTCACACTTCCTCTACTGGTTCTTCAGGGTACGGCCGATGCGGTCGTATCGGCCCAGGCAACGGAGGAGTTCTATCGAGCGGCCGGTTCCGGCGACAAGACGCTCCGAGTGTATCCCGGTCTCTACCACGACCTGCCTCGCGAGCCCGAGAAGAAGGAGATTTGCCGCGAGATCGCCCATTGGATCTTGGCACGCTGCTGACCGTGGTGCCAAGAAGAGAAGCAGGCCGGTCGCCGCTCCAGAATAGGGCGACGACCGGCCCGGGGGGGCTCGCACGAATGTTGATTTCGATCTCGCTTACTGGGGCGAGTAGACTCGAGTGCTTTCTTCCTTGGTGATTGGCGTTTCGATTTCGTCGGTGGTCACCTGCACTCGCAGCCGCAGGTCGCCCGGCTGGACGCCTTCGGCGCGAATGCGATAGGTGACGTCGGCCTTGGCGGCCAACCGCGCCAGCGGCTGGAACAGGATGATATTGGCCTGAGCCGCTCGGGCTTGTTGCGTGGGACCTTCGGCGGCGACCGCCCGCAATCCGGCCGGCATCTCGGCTGCCAGCCGCACGTTCGTCGCTTCCTTCGACCCCTGATTCACCACGCGAATCTCGTAGAGCGTCTGACCGCCCACTTCAATCGGGTCCTGCAAGTCGGCCACCTCGAAGTACATGGCAACGATGCCTTCCACGTGCACGGCCTGTTGAACCTCGGCCTTTGCGCCGCTGTCGTCGGACGAAACCAACCGGATGTTGTGGTCGCCGGCCTCGATCGGCAGGAGCGTGAGTTGAACCGGCGGCGGACCGTCCTGAACGGGAATCTCTTCCAGCATCCAGTGGACGGTGCGAGTTGCCTCTTCGTAATAGGCGCGGTTCGTGCCGCTGACGAACTTCATCCCGGGCGGCAGTTCGACGGCAAGCTCGACCTGCTTGGCCGGCGCCGTGCCCGGATTGCGAACCGAGAGGTTGTAGACGGCCTCACAATCCAGGAACCGGTGCTTCGGACCTTGTACGGCCACCTCCAACTGCGGAGCAATCACTTCCACCGGTCGCCGGCTCTCGGTGTGCAGGCTCGGTTCGCCCCGGGCGGTGATGACGTTTTCCAGCAGGCCGGGATGAACCGCTTCCAGCACCAAGGTCAACTCCCGCGATTCCTTGGGGGCCAGGTTGCCCACTTCGTATTCGAGTTCGGCGCCCGCCGAATGGCGGAAGCTTTGCGGCACGTGTTCTTCGAGGACCACGTTCTCGGCAATTCCGGTTCCCGGGTTCGATATGGTGATTTTCAGGCTCAACTCGTCGCCCTTGAGGACCTTGTCGGCCGCTTCGATTTCGATGGCCAGTTGGGGACGCGTCGCTCTGGTTCGCACGGAGGCCCCGGTTTCGAAATGAACGGTCGCCACGCTGCCGATTTCGCCTTCATCGGTCGGCATCAACTCCATCTCGACCGCCACGTCCTCACCCGGCTTCATGGTTCCGATTCTCCAGACCAGCTCACCTTGCGCCCCCGCGGATGCCATCGGCTTGGTGCTTTGGAGACGTGTGCCCTGGGGGATCTCGTCGCGGATCTCGACGTTGGTGGCGGCCACGGTGCCCACGTTGCGCACGTGGATCTCGAAAATGGCGGGCCGACCCACCTGGATTTCGGCGGGCGCGATCTTCTCGACGACCAGTTGCGGCGACTGCGCGCCTTCGAGTTCCTTGGTGCCCGGCTGGCCGGTTCCCGTGGCTGCAGCCGGTCCGGCAAGGCTGGGCTGGATCGGCGATTGCCCGAGGGTTGGGGGAACCTGCATACGGGTCATCGGTTGGGCGTCGAAGGAGTCGAGCTGCTGCGGAATCGCCCCGGAGTCCATGGGCGAACTGGCAACCAGCATTGGCTGGGCCGCAACTTGCGCACCGTCGGCTGGCGGCATGGCTGAGCCAGCCGCCGGGAACGAGTTGTCCCTGGGCATGGACATGACCGGCTGACTTTCAGCCCCGGCCAAAGCGGGGGCAGCGCCGGCCTCTGGCGAGCCGGACTCGGGCACCCCGCTGGACGGCCCGAAGTCCATCATGGCTGGAGACAGTGAGCCCTGTGAGGTAGTACCAGCCATCGCGGGCTGCATCGCGGCGTCTTGCCCCGGCAGGGCGGGGGGGGCGGTCGTGCGGAACTCCGGCGCGGACGGCACCATTCCGCCCGCGGTCGGACCCGTAAGCGGCGGAGCCATGCCCGTGTTGGTTGCTTCGGCCAGAGAGAAGCTCGCCGCGGGGGGCGCCAGTGTCGGTTGTTGACGAGAGGCACCGGCCCGGATTTCACCGGCCGTGTTGGCCGGGATCTCCGCCGATTGCCGAGTTGCCGCAGAACGCAACGGATTGCCTTGCGGCGTGCCGCTCTCGCGGGGAGCGATCCGGGCTGCGCCGGGCGAGGCCGCCGGCTCGCTGCTTCGCTGAGCCTGGGCAATGGCGATCAACCCCAAAGCAATAACGGTACCCAACACGGAGATGCGAAGGAGAAGGCGTTTCATCGATCAGTTTCCCCTGGCGGACTGACAGGCCGACCGTTCACGGAGTGAAAATCAAAGGATTGCGGGATTTGTTGCCCCACCGTCGCGCGCAAAACACCGACAGTGGTTGGCGTTAAGTACCACAATCCGGCTCCCCGCGGAAGGCCAGTTTGGCGGAGATTGGCCCTCTCTCCACACCAAGTGCGAAGCGCAAGAGCTTCTCATCCCAACTGCGAAGCGCTAGCGAGAATGGAACTCGGACCCATTCCATCCTCGCTTACGCGTCTCCATCCTCGCTTACGCGTCTCCATCCTCGCTTACGCGTCTCCATCCTCGCTCACGCGTCTCCATCCTCGCTCACGCGTCTCCATCCTCGCTCACGCGTCGGGTTAGGATCGATCACTTCTGGTGCCGAGGACCGATCAACCGTAACAACCGATTCGCTTTGCGCGACCCGAAGACACTGCGTCACTTGCCTGGTTTTTCCTGATTACGCAGCACGAAAAGCCAGGAGCGGCCCCCCAGCTTGCCGATCTTCCCACCAGAGAGGCCTATCCCGGCCGGAAGGACAAGGGTAAGTGCAGTTGCGGAGGAGATCGGAAACATGATCACGGCAATGGGGCGAGTCGAATTCAAGCCGGAAGATGTCAACCTGAATGTCTCCGGGGTGGGGCAGGCCTTCAACCGGCTGATCCGGGAAGCGATCGCCTTGCCCGCCAGCGATCTGCACTTCAACTGGAACGAAGACGATGTGACCATCTCGGTGCGTCACCTGGGCATCCTGCGGCGTTGGTCCAACATTTCCCGAGAAGAAGGTGCCCGATTCCTCAGCTACGTCAAGGCCTCGGCGGGCATGGAGATGGCCCAGCGGCTGCGTCCGCAAGACGGTCGCTGGGTCTCGAACCTCGACGGTCGCAAGCGAGTTGATCTGCGGATCAGCACGATCCCCACGCTCTACGGCGAAGACATGGCGGTCCGGCTTCTCGAACGGGAACAGGACCTGCTGCGGCTGGAGAATCTGGGGCTCCACGCCAAGAATCAGTTCGAGCTGGTCGATCTGCTCAACAAGCCGGGAGGTCTGATGTTGGTCACCGGACCGGCGGGAACAGGCAAGACCACGACGCTCTACGCCTGTCTTCACCGGCTCAACGATCAGACTCGCCAGATCAATACGATCGAAGACCCGATCGAATACTCCCTGCCCGGGATCCGCCAGTCGCAGGTCAATCACCGTCAGGGGCTGGAGTTTCCCGAACTCTTGCGAAGTGTGCTGCGGCAATCGCCCGACGTGATCATGGTCGGCGAGATTCGCGATCCGGTGACGGCCGAGACGGCGGTTCGGGCGGCCAATAGCGGGCATCTGGTGTTTGCCACCCTGCACGCACCAATCGCCGCCGGGGCCATCGAAAGCCTGTTGGCGTTGGGCGTCGCCCCGCACTTCCTGGCCACGAGCCTGTTGGGCATCGTTTCTCAGCGACTCGCCCGAACCCTCTGCAACGACTGCAAGATTCCGCTCGACGTGTCGCGGACGAAGATGTTCGGCTCGGTCGAGCAATGGCTCGGCGAGAAAGAAGGCCACCAGATCTTCGCCGCGGGCGGCTGCGAGCACTGCCGGCACGAGGGCTACCGCTCTCGAACGGGCGTGTTCGAGGTCCTGCGGATGACCGGCGAGTTGCGCCAGATGGTCTCCCAGGGGCGCACGGCTCGCGAGATCCAGGACGAGGCGATGCGTCAGGGCATGCTCGACCTGCGTCGTTCGGCGCTTTTGAAGGTGGCCGCGGGAATCACGACGACGGACGAACTGGCCCGGTTGATTCCGGCGGAGCGGTTTGCGGCGGTGGGCGCGTAATCGCCCCCTCTAGGCCGCTTGCCCAACACGACCTGCGAGGCGGAAAAGGGAGCCGTCCCTAGCGATGACCCCTTTTCTTCCCAACACCCCACGCCCTTTCGACGGATACCTCGGGGTGGTTCCGGCTGGCAAACTCTGGTAGAATGACTTGTTGTTTCTGTTGCGAGTGAAGGTTGGGTTATTCAACTCGCCGAGATGTCTTAGAGCCATGACCAATCGCGACAAGATCTTGGATACGCTGCTGCGAGGGGCGTCGGACGCGAACATCGCATTTGCCGATCTTTGTGGCTTGTTGAAGCGACTTGGCTTTGCCGAACGCATTCGCGGTGATCACCACATCTTCACACGTGACGGCGTGGAAGAAATCCTTAACCTTCAACCGCGACAGGGAAAAGCGAAGCCCTATCAGGTGAAGCAGGTTCGTGCCGTTATTCAGCGATACCGTCTGGCAGGAGACCATGATGACGACCAATGAGTCACGCTACGAAATCATCCTCTATTGGAGCGATGACGATCAAGCCGTGATCGCGGAGGTTCCTGAACTGCCCGGTTGCGCAGCCGACGGCGAGACCTACGAAGAGGCTCTAACCAACGTGCGCGCAATCATGGTCGAATGGATCGAAACGGCTCGTGATTTGGGCCGTGAAGTCCCCAAGCCGAAGGGGCGATTGACGTTTGCCTAAATAGCCTGATTCTTCTCCCCCATTTTCCCTTCTTCTCTCGGGCTGTTTTTCAGTCCGCAGCTACGTCAAGGCCTCGGCGGGCACGGGCAAGACCACGACGCTCTACGCCTGTCTTCACCGGCTCAACGATCAGACTCGCCAGATCAATACCATCGAAGACCCGATCGAATACTCCCTGCCCGGGATTCGCCAGTCTCAGGTCAATCACCGCCAGGGGTTGGAATTTCCCGAACTCTTGCGAAGCGTGCTGCGGCAATCGCCGGACATCATCATGGTCGGCGAGATCCGCGATCCGGTGACGGCCGAGACGGCGGTTCGAGCGGCCAATAGCGGGCACCTGGTGTTTGCCACCCTGCACGCACCAATCGCCGCCGGGGCCATCGAAAGCCTGTTGGCGTTGGGCGTCGCCCCGCACTTCCTGGCCACAAGCCTGTTGGGCATCGTTTCGCAGCGACTTGCTCGGACGCTCTGCAATGAGTGCAAGATCCCGCTCGACGTGTCGCGGACGAAGATGTTCGGCTCGGTCGAGCAATGGCTGGACGAGAAAGAGGGCCACCAGATCTTCGCCGCAGGCGGTTGCGAGCACTGCCAGCACGAGGGCTACCGCTCTCGCACGGGCGTGTTTGAGGTTCTGCGGATGACCGGCGAGTTGCGCCAGATGGTCTCCCAGGGGCGCACGGCTCGCGAGATCCAGGACGAAGCAATGCGTCAGGGCATGCTCGACCTGCGTCGTTCGGCGCTTTTGAAGGTGGCGGCCGGAATCACGACGACGGACGAACTGGCCCGGTTGATTCCGGCGGAGCGGTTTGCGGCGGTGGGTTAGAGCGATTCGCCGCGGCCGTGAGCGTAAGCTTGCCGGCCCAATCGTAACCCGAAGCGTAAGCGAGGTGGGCAACATCTTGCCTCGCTTAAGCTTCACCATCTTGCCTCGCTTACGCTTCGGGTTACGAAGGTGTTGGATCTCCTCGGGTACCATGGTTGCCGACGCTCGGCGGCACGGTCATCAACACGCGCCGGCCGCAAGCCAATACTCTAGTCTGGCCATCGATATTCCCGCCCTGCCAAAACCGTATCGTTCGCAATGTCCTTTTTTGGATAGCGAGGGCGAAGGTCGGACACGACCGTTCGTACCGGGGCATGCAGTGTCCAAGTTCGACGAAGAGGACGCAAAAAACAGGGCAGACTCGTCTTCTCTTGTTGCCGACGCGCCTAAACGGTTGTTTGTCAAGCGGTTATGGTCATCGTGCAACAGAGAAGAGGCACCGGTACTGTTCGTGCACTTCGCACCCTACCCGAATTCCGGATGAATGATATATAATGCGTGCGCAGCCCTCAACCGAGATTGCGCCGTGCGCGGTGTTCCAGTACAATCTCCGGGTCCAGAGCCGCGGTTCGACGACGGTTCGGCTGCGACAGGGATTGCCCGAGAAGCTCGGACGAAACCAGCTATTCGTCGTTTATGTCTTCTTTTCTTTCTCTGTTTTGGGGAGGTGTCTCATGAAGTCTCGCATTCGCGTAGGGTTCACCCTCGTGGAGCTGTTGGTGGTGATCGCCATCATCGGCATCCTGATCGCCCTGTTATTGCCGGCGGTCCAGGCGGCACGGGAGGCCGCGCGGCGGTCGCAGTGCTCCAACAATCTGAAGCAGATCGGACTTGCCCTGCACAACTACCACGACACATTCAAGGAGTTTCCGCCGGCGAGGGTGGGTAGCGGGCAGCATGATAGCAATCCCCAACTCGTACCGTACGTATTGAACACGACCGGCTGGACATTGCTGCTTCCGTTTGTGGAGCAATCGGCAGCCGGCGATCAATACAATTACACCGTCTGCTCCAGCAGCGCGAGCAAGTATAGCCGCGTGATGGGCGACGACACGATGAACCATGCAATCTACAGCGCAAGATACGCTTTCCTGGAATGCCCCTCCCACGACTCAGCGGGCCAGCAATACAGCAACCAGGCGGGCACCGAAGACACTTACAGCATGCGAGATGCCCGTAGGACGAGCTACTTCTTCTCAACCGGCCAGTATGACGACAACAATTCGCCCTATCCCCAACTGGCCAGCCGGGGACTTCGAGGTCTGGGGGCATTCGGTAGCGATGGGGCGGCCAAGTTCAGCACGATCAGGGACGGAACGAGCAATACCGTTGCGATTGGTGAATCCCACGGCGGCGTGACCAACAAGGTCGACGTCAGGTGGGGACCCTGGGGGCTCAACGGCACGCGTACCTGCTGTCATGGTGTGGTTGCCTTGGACAACAACGTAGCCCTCGCGGGAACGCCCATTACCTTTACGGCCACTCACCAGCGCGATTACGCCATCAATTCGGCTTACCAGAACCGCGCCGATGGAAAGGGTTTTGCGTGGGTGTTTCGGAGCAGCCATCCTGGCGGCGCCATGTTCTGCTTCTGCGACGGATCGACCCACTTCCTGGCGGAAACGTTGGACTACTTGACCTTCCTTCGACTGGTGTTGATTCAAGACAAGGAGGTCGTTGGAGACTACGGAGGTTGATTCACGAAATCACACGAAAGAGCCGCCTCCCGCGCCGGAGGCGGCTCCAACTTTGTTCCTCGTGTCGTCTGGTTGACCCCGGGGAAGCGATAGTCTGTCGAATCTGGCTCATTGGTTGAACACAATCGAGGTTGAGTAATGAGATGCAAACCGCTGCTTGCTTGGATGCTGTTGGCTGTTGCCGTGACGATGTTTCTTGGTTGCGCGCCCCAAGGGAGAACGAAGGTCAAGACCGCGAAGGTCTCGGGCACGGTTACGCTCGACGGGAACGCCTTGGTCGGCGCCCAAGTGAATTTCAACGGCCAGGAGTTTGCCGGGATCGCGACCACCGACTCCGCCGGCCACTATGAAATGGAGGCGCAACCGGGCGAGAACAAGGTCTTCATCGTCAAGTACGAGGGGATGGACGATCCCGACTTTGACCCGACGGAGGTCGGCGCCGGCGATGCGGGCGGCGGAGGCGGACCGAAACAACTCGTCCCTGAGAAATACAGCGACGAGGCGAAGAGCGAACTCAAGTTCACGGTTCCGGATGATGGAGCGGATGACGCCAATTTCGACTTGACGAGCTGACCGCCGAGTGCGCGAACGATATGGCGGCATTCGGCGGCGAAATTGCCCGCCGGGCGTGGCTCCGCAAATATGTTTGCGTGTGGAGTCGATGGCATTCGCGGTGATTGAGAAAGCTCCTTGTTCCCAAATTCTAGACGCCCACGACTGGCCATCCGGCTGGTCGTGGGCGTTTAGCGTTCCACATCGGCGGTTCTGATCGTGGCTCCGTCGGATTCCTGTTCAGACAGCAGCACCGACCACATCGATTATACCACGGGGAAGTCCAGTATTACCACCGGCGGGCGCAACAGTCAGGGGAACTGCAAAGTCCTCTTGTGGCAAGAAAAGTAGCAGGCACTCTCCGAGCGCCGCTGGCGGGAAATCGGGATTTCCGGCAGTTCTGCGGACGGCACGGCGGAGCGTGCCTGCTACTTTGCAGTTCCCCTAGCGCAACCGTGTGCGACAAGATTGGCGGTCCCGGAGGAGCTATCGGCTGGCGGCCATCGCCGCCAGATGATGCACAACCGCCTGCCCCAGATAGTCCAATTGATAGCCGCCCTCCAACACGCTGACGACACGCCCTCCGCATTGCTCTTCCGCCGCCTCCACCAGCCGCTCTGTCATCCACTTGTATGACTCCGGTTCCAGCCACATGTGGGAGATCATATCGGCGGCGAGGGCGTCGAAGCCCGCACTGATCAGCAGGAACTCGGGGCGGTACCCCCCCCAGTTTGGGGAGGAGTCGGTTGTCGAACGCGGTCCGGTACTGGGCGTCGCCGACCCCGCGGCATTTCGAGAAGGAACGGCGCGGCCCGCCGATTCTCAACCGATCAATCCCGCGCGGATCTGAAGTCGTCGGGCAAATACGCGACGGTCGCTGTTCACTCCGAGAGTTAGAATGGTTGCCTCGCCGACGGGAGTGCGCGGCAAGATCGTTCCCGATTCGCGATCAAGGATGAAGTGCAGGTGCCAACCCAGCAACCACGGTTCGTACTCGCGTGGATTGAAAAGAGATTGTGCTTGTCCGCTCTGGTCTTTGCCGCTGGTCTTGTCTGCTTTCGCCAGATTGCACCCCGGACAACTCAGCGCCAGGTTACTCATGACGGTCTGGCCACCCAACACCTGTGGTACAACGTGTTCAATGTGGAAAGTCACCCCGGTGGCCAACTCCACCAACCGGCAGTACTCGCAGACGCCCCCGGCCCGGGCCGCCACAAGCTGCCGGAATGCTTCAACCTGCACCATGCCTTAGCGTCCCGCGTGTTCCGGCTTCACCCAGACCGTGACAGGGACCGCGGCCACCGGGAGATTGTCACCCTGCGCTTCGGCAAACCGCGCCAGCAAGCGGGCGTTGGCGACCATCAACGCTTCCGCCTCTTCGACGAGTTGTTCCAGACGCTGTTTCTCGCTGGGCGTGATGGTTCCTTCGGCGTTCTTCTCCAGCAGTTCGTCGAGACGCCGTTGTTTCACAGCCGGAAACTTCTTCAACTTGGGCGGTAAGGTCTCTTTCATCGATTCGCCTCGCGTGGCTCCGTCGGATCCCTATTCAGGCGGCAGCACCGACCACGTCGATTATACCACGGGGAAGTCCAGTATTACCACCCGCGGGCGTAACCGTGTGCGACAAGGTTGGCGGTCCCAGAGGAACTATCGATTGCCGGCCATCGCCGCCAGATGATGAACAACCGCCCGCCCCAGATAGTCCAATTGATAGCCCCCCTCCAACACGCTGACGACACGCCCTCCGCATTGCTGTTCCGCCGCCTCCACCAGCCGCTCCGTCATCCAGCCATACGACTCGGGCTCCAGCCACAAATGGGCGATCATATCGGCGGCGAGGGCGTCGAAGCCCGCACTGATGAGCAGGAATTCGGGGCGGTACTCCCTCAATTTGGGTAGGAGCTGGCCATCGAATGCGGCCTGGTACTGGGCGTCGCCGGCGCCGCGGCTCAGGGGGATGTTGAGTGTGAAGCCGCGTCCGGGGCCGATGCCTGCCTCGCTTTCCTCGCCCGAGCCGGGAAACGGAAGCGAGCCGGGCCGCTCGTGGATGCTGACGTAAAGCACGTCTGACCGGGATTCGAAGATGTGCTGCGTGCCGTTGCCGTGATGGACGTCGAAGTCGACAATCGCCACGCGGCGCAGACCGTGATTGCGAATCAGATGTTCGGCGGCCACGGCCACATTGTTGAACAGGCAGAACCCGAGGGCCCGGTCGGTTTCTGCATGATGCCCCGGGGGGCGGACGGCGCAGAACGCCCGCCGCACGGTGCCCGCCATGACCGCATCGCAGGCGGCCATCGTCCCGCCCACGGCCAGGGCCGCCACGTCGTAGCTCTTCGGGCAGAGCTTGGTGTCGCTCGAACCGATCGCCGTGAGACCCTCGTCGCAGGCCATGCACACGATGTCGACGTAGGCCGGGTCGTGAACCAGCGCGATTTCCTCGGCCTTGGCCTGGCGAAAGGGGATCGGCATCATGCGGTCGAGCAGGCCTTCCTTGCGCAAGGCCTCCAGAATCACCTTGAGCCGTGCCGGCCCCTCCGGGTGCACTTCGCCCGTGTCGTGGTCGAGAAACCGGCGGTCGTAGATGAGTCCGAGCATTTGGACGGTCGCGTCTACGACTTCTTCGAGGTCTTGGCAAACACCGCCCCGATGACCCGCTCGGTCTTCCGGCTTTCGCACTTGGGACACTTCACCCGTTTGTGCCCGTGCTCCTCGAACGATTCCTTCACGGTGAACTTCTCACCGCACTCGTTGCACTTGTACTCGTAGTAGGGCATGACATGCCTCGTGGGAATCGGGGTCACACCACTTCCGTCCGCTGGCCGAAGGCGTCGGGCGCCAAGCCACGTCCCTGACGGCGCCCATCCTAGATCGACGCGACGCCTTTGGCAATTGTCTCCAGCTCCACCGGGAGCATTGAAGGGGTTGGGCCGCCGCGCTAGAATGCCCTCTGGTCCGCAGGCCGCCGAAAGGGCAGGCTGGATCTGTCAAGGCATTTGCGGCGGTGTCCATGCGATTCCGCCCGGCTTCCTGATGTGTCTCTTACCACGAGCTCACCGACATGGAATTCGACGTCGTCTTCCTTTCCCGCCTCCAGTTCGCCTTCACCATCATGGTGCACTACCTGTTCCCGCCGCTGTCGATCGGGCTGGGGGTGCTGCTGGTCGTTTTCGAGGCGATCTGGCTGAAGACGGGCGATCCGGAGTGGCATCGTCTGACCAAGTTCTGGGTGAAGCTGTTTGCCGTCACCTTCGCGGTGGGCGTGGCGACAGGGATCGTGATGGAATTCGAGTTCGGCACCAACTGGGCGGTCTATTCGCGGTTCGTCGGCGACGTGTTCGGTTCGGCCCTGGCGGCGGAGGGGATTTTTGCGTTTTTTCTCGAATCGGGGTTCCTGGCGGTTCTGGTGTTCGGCTGGGACCGCGTGGGAAAGAAGATGCACTTCTTCGCCACGTTGATGGTCTGCCTCGGATCGATCTTTTCTTCCATCTGGATCGTGGTGGCCAACAGTTGGCAGCAGACGCCCGCCGGACACCACATCGTGGCCGCGGCACGGGGCCAACGGGCGGAAATTGTCGATTTCTGGACCGTGGTGCTCAACCCGTCCACGATCGATCGGCTCGTCCACGTGTGGATCGGGGCCCTGCTGACCGGCACGTTCTTCGTGATGAGCATCAGCGCCTACTATCTCTTGAGGAACCGCCACGTGGTGTTTGCCAAGCGGTCCTTCACGGTGGCACTGATCCTGGGAACGATCGCCGCCGTGGCCGCCCCGCTCTCGGGTGATTCCTCGGCCCGGCTGGTCGCCAGAGAGCAACCCTCGAAACTGGCTGCCATGGAAGGGCTGTACGAGACGACCGAAGGGGGTACGCCGATCACGGTGTTCGGGGTCCCCGACGACGAAGCCCAGGAGTTGAAATACGCCCTTCAAATCCCGGCCGGGCTGTCGCTGCTGACCTACCGCGATATCACGACGCCGGTTGTGGGTCTCGACCGGTTCAATCCGGCGGATCGTCCGCCGGTCCTGCTCCCGTTCCTCAGCTTCCACCTGATGGTGGGGATCGGGTCGCTCCTGATTGTGATGACGCTGGCGGCGTTGTTCCTGTTGTGGCGGGGCACGCTGTTTGAGCAGCGCTGGCTCCTCTGGGGCTTCGTGTTTGCGATTGTTCTGGTGTACCTGGGCAACCAGTCCGGCTGGGTGGCGGCGGAGGTAGGCCGTCAGCCGTGGATCGTGCAAGCCGAGTTCGCGCCGGTCATGGCGGCCAGAGAAAACCCGGACGTCTTCTACGAGTATCACGAAATGGACTTCACCAGGCCGGTCAACGGGCTTCGCACACAAGATGCGGTCAGCGGCGCAATCAACCGCGAGATGGTGGCCGGTTCGCTGGTGATGTTCGGTCTGATCTACCTGTTATTGGTGCTGGTCTGGGTGTTCGTGTTGAACACCAAGATTCACGCGGGTCCGGAGGAGGGCGAGGCCGCGGCGTCCGGCGAGGCCAGGAAGGGCGGGTTCTTCGCCGTGGCGGCCGACCAGGCCGATGCGGCCGGACCTTCCTCCTACACCGACGCTCGCCGCAAGGAAACCGATGGAGACGACTGAAGAACGCTTTGAGGAAGTGTCCGAACGGGTCGGTCACTTGGCCTGGGAACAGCAAATCGACAATTGTCGTTGTCCGCTCCGCAAACAAACGCCTCATCGCGGAGCGAAGAGCGACTATCGGCAACAGCGACTTTCTGCCGGGTGCTTGCCAACCTGCGAATGCATATTTGACGGAGTCCTGAAGACGTGAGCTACGACTTGCTTTGCTTGATCTGGTTTGGCCTGCTCGGGGTACTCCTTGCCGGCTACGCGATCCTCGACGGATTCGACCTGGGCGTGGGGATGCTCCATCCGCTGGCCAAGACCGACAAGGAGCGGCGGATCTTCATGAACTCGATCGGTCCGCTCTGGGACGGCAACGAAGTGTGGCTGATCACCTTCGGCGGCGCCCTGTTTGCCGCCTTTCCGAACGCCTACGCGTCGGTGTTCTCAGGATTCTACATCGCCTTCATGCTGCTGCTGACGGCCTTGATTCTTCGGGCCGTATCGATGGAGTTTCGTTCGAAACGCCCGGGCAAGTGGTGGCGGCGATTCTGGGATTCATGCTTCCTGCTCGGCTCCACCATCGCGCCGCTCCTCTACGGGGTCGCCATCGGCAACATGCTTCGTGGCATCCCGCTCAAAGAGAACCAGGATTACGCCGGCACGTTCTTCGATCTGCTGAACCCCTATTCCCTCGGCGTGGGGATCATGGCCCTGGCCCTGTTTGTCATGCACGGCAACATCTATCTCTACCTGAAGACCGAAGGCGAGCTGCAGAAGAAACTGCACGACTGGATCTGGCGGCACTTCTTCCTGTTCCTGGCGATCTACCTGGTCATGACCGTCTGGACGATGATCGAGGTCCCCCACGCGTTGGACAACTTCAAGCATTTCCCGATCGCCTGGGTGATCGTCGTGCTGAACGTGCTGGCCATCGCCAACATCCCCCGGGCGATCTACCACAACCGGCCGCTGTATTCGTTCATCTCGTCCTCGTGCACAATTGCGGCTCTCGTGTTCCTGGTGGGAATGGCGCTCTACCCCAATCTGGTGACCTCGTCGATCGAGCCCGCGACGCGGAGCATCACCATCTATCAGGACGCATCTTCGATGAAGACCTTGCAGATCATGCTGGTCATTGCGGTGCTCGGCATGCCGTGCGTCATTTCCTATACCATCGCGATCTACTGGGTGTTCCGAGGCAAAGTCAAGCTGGACTCTCACAGTTATTGAGTAGTTGGACGGTGCCACTTCGGGGTGCTGCAGGGAACCGAAACCTTTACGGCAGAGTCGTTTAACCCGCTGCCGCAGGCGAGGTTTGCCAACCATCCCAAAGCGGCCTGTAATCGGTGAACGACCTCGCCTGCGGCAGCGGGTTAAACGAATGCGCTGCTGGGACTTGCGTTCACCGGCATTGGCCAAAGCGGCGCTGTCCAAGTAGAATGTGAGAGAGGGAAACGATTCTGTCGCTGATAACCGTTCGCGGAGGACGGAATCATGCGCACGGCGTGGAAGCAGATGCACATACCGTTGGCGTTGGGGATCGCCGCGGCCGTCCTGGTGCTCGTGGCCGTGGCGCCCAGTCTGACGCAGCAACCCGTCGGCCGGTCGCAAGACCAAGGCGGGCAGCCGAAGAAGGCCGCCGACAGCAGGCCGTCGTCTGAGCTTGTCGTTCGTTACCGAGACGAACCGTCTGAGTCTACGGAGGCTCGGCGGCGGATGATCGAGCGGGATCTCGCCGGACGCGACGTCACCGACGAAGTCGTTCTGCAAGCGATGGGCAAGGTTCCGCGCCACCAGTTCGTGCCCGCGGAGCTGCGCGGCAGCGCCTATGCGGATCACCCCCTGCCGATCGGGCACGAACAGACGATCTCGCAGCCCTACATCGTGGCCCTGATGACGCAACTGGCCGGCGCAAGGAAAGGCATGCGAGCCCTCGACATCGGCACCGGCTCGGGCTATCAGGCGGCCGTGCTGGGTGAGATCTGCAAGGAGGTCTACAGCATCGAGATCGTCGAGCCGCTGGCCAAGGAGGCGAAGAAGCGGCTCGCCGACTTGGGCTACAAGAACATCACGGTCCGCCAGGGCGATGGCTACCAGGGTTGGCCCGACAAGGCGCCGTTCGACGTGATCATCGTGGCGGCAGCCCCCGATCACGTTCCCCAACCGCTCGTCGACCAGTTGGCTCCCGGCGGGAAACTGGTCATTCCCGTGGGCGATTGGTACCAGGAACTGCTGGTGATCGAACGCGACAAGGACGGCAAGATCCATCGCGACCGCGGAATCGGCGTGCGGTTTGTTCCGATGACCGGGGAAGCTCAGAAGCGGAAATAGTCGCCTGTCGAGGCGACGTCTTTCCTGTCACCTCTTGCCGGACTGATTCAACTTCGATTCCGCCTGCCTATCCATTTCCAACATTTCGCGCCCGAAGATCCACTCAAACATGTAGGGGTCTGCATATCCGATCCAGGCATCGTGCGCGCAGGTGGGGTATTCAGAGTAGCGGACGATCTCAACGCCGTTCTTGGTCAGAATCCACGTGTTGCGCGGTACATCTTTGGCCGTGTCGTTGGGATCTTTGACCGTGTCGCTGACATGCGTCTCAATAGCGCCGGCATTGACGGGGTGTTTCTTCAGGTTCTGATACAGTTCTCGCGACACTTCCACTCTCTTGGGAACGTCTTTGAGCCCTATGTGAAGCCAAAGTGCCGTTCGACCTGTGGCAGTTTCTGCCATGACACTTTCGGATTGACCGGCGACCCGGTTGAGACCCGCGAAGTACTTCCCTTTGCCCGCCATGCCTCTGACAAGCTTGAAGGACCCGGAGCCACCGGCGGAGAATCCCGTGTAGAGGATCCTGTTGACGTCAATCCTCAAACCTTTTTCGCATGCGGCGCCGATAATGCCGGCCAGACGCGCGCCGTCGGTGTCGCTCGACTGTTGGAATTCGAGATAGAAGGAGGGGTGTGTCTTTCGGATATCCTCGTTGAAATATCTATTGCCTTCGCCCCATTTGCCGATCACCACAAGCGGGTATTTGCGGCCGGCATTTGCTTCTCTCCCGTACCCATAGGGAGTCGAGAACTTGTTGTCGCCGACGGTAATCGTGTAGGGTTCATCTCCTTCCTTGAAGGTCTCGGCAGGAGCAGGCGTGGCATTGCCCCGGCAATCATCGGCATGGGATTGGATATATGACAAGGAGCACAGGATCACACTCAACACCAGACAAGAGGATGATCGTTCAAAGTGGCTTCTGATCTGCGAGGTCTTGAACGCAGTAATCGTCACTTCGGTTATCGTGCCGATCGGATGAATTTCACTCATGGTGATGGCTCCTTGAAAAAGGGTTTCGATGTTCCAGACAAACGTTGCGCCCAGGTGTGCCTCTCCGAATCAGCGCTTCGACAATCGGATTGTCTTGGGATGGTCGGCATAGAACTCGATATATCCGCAGCCCGCGCACACCCAGGCCGAAACCGTTGTCACCTGTTTCTCCTTGAAGATGATCGCCTCGGGCTTCCGAAACGTCGCGACCGACATTTCTTGCTCCCAGTTGCCGTGGCCGCGGTCGATCGCCTTCGCGTCGGCGATGACGTCTGTGCATCCGCACTTGGGGCACTTGCCGGTTTGTTTCATTGGAGCGTCTCCGCGTGGATCGTATTGTTACGGCGTCGCATTTGGGTCTGGATTGAACTTGAACACGTCAAGACGTGGGTACTTTCGGATCCACCATGAGAAATAGTATTCCGGAGCCATCCACGCGCGGCCGGTCTCGAATTCCAGGCACGTCTGCACACCATCGACACCGGTTATGGTCGCAACACCGAATTGAACCTCGCCATATCCCTTTGGGTTACGGCCGAAGTCGTAGGCAGCCACAAGGTGTGCTGAGACGTCGAATCGCCTGCAATCGAATTCACCAACGATACGACGGGTTGTGAGGGCGTACCAGTTCGTGTCGCCGGTCATCGCGGTGACGACAGCCCGTTCGCCGGTTGCCTTATCGAGTTGTTCGATTATTTCGCCGTGGTGATTCGAGATGCGTGTGTACGTCCACTCGTCTGGTGTTATCGAGTGACGCTGGATTTCCCAGGTCACGTTGTTGAATATCTTCGCGTCTGGCCAGTCTGTCATCAGGGCATCATGAGGGCATGAGTATGTGTGCTGTGCAGCCCAACGCCTCAATGCGCTGCACCGACACACAACAGCGCCCCTTTCAGTGTCGGCGATTCTAACACTCGGGGCGCATGGGTGCAACGCTTTAGCTGGCCCCGGCGACGGCCCATCCAATAGCGATGCAAAAAAGCACAACTCCGCTCAACCTCACGCAAACCGCCGGCCAATCTCAACTCCTTGCTTCCGGCATCGACACCTGGATGTGGCCCGGTCGACTTGTAAAACCCCGTTGGGGTATAGGTTGATGTCACTGCCCGAATCCCAGCGTGCGCTGCGCGACGCCGGGCTCTGGAATCAAACGCTTTCAGCGTACCCACCACCTGCCCACAACTATTGAACTCCCCGCCAATTTCCTTACAATGGCAGACTATATACGCACGTATACCACAGGCCCACAAGGAACACACAACCATGAACGCCAGACGAGCATTAGCTCCCCTGTTCCTCCTCTGTACCGTTCTTGCCACATCGCCGATTGCGGCCCTCGATGTCCGCGTGCAAACCAAAAACGACGTCCCCCTCATCCACGTCGACGGCAAGCCCGTTCGCGGGCGGATGTTCTTCGGCATCCCCGGGCGGAGCGAAATCGCCATCCACAAGGGCGAGAACCAGGTTTCGTTCCGCTTCGAGGCCATCGAGACCGAGACGAGCCACGCCACCATGCACCTGCGTTTCGGGCAGCAGCCGGGAACGATCCTGCTCGACGATATCCGCGTCGTCGAGGAGGGGAGCGGACGGGAGGTGATTCCCCTTTGCACGTTCGACAACGGCATGGCTGATTTCCAGCGTGATTGGACCCATTGGCCCACCGACGCGACCAACACCGTCGGCCGGATCGACGTCGTCCCCAGACCGGACGAAGACAACCGCGGCGCGTTGCAGGTGCAGCTTTCCAAACCGGCCGGCGGCAAGTGGCCCGATTTCCATATCTATCACCATGCCAACCTGTCGCTCGAAAAGGGTCGAACCTATCGCGTGACGTGCCGCGTGTGGTCCGACACGGAGCGGGCCCTCAGCATCGCCTTCTATCGACCGGGCGCCGTGTTTCTCCAACTGGGGATGGCCCCCGGCGTGTTCGAGGATCAGGTTGCATTGGCTCGCGATGCGGGCGTCGATTTCGTCAGCCTGCCCGTGCCCATGCCCTGGCCGCGGCCCGGCGAAGAACCCGACTACAGCGCCACCGACGCCGTCTGCCGCAACGTAATCAAGGTGAATCCCAAGGTCCTGCTGCTGCCGCGGGTCGGCATGGAACCGCCCAAGTGGTGGAAGGAGCAGTATCCGGACCACGTTATGGTCTGGGAGGACGGGCCCCAGCCGCAAGGCGTGTCGGTGGCCTCGGCCCAATACCGTAAGGATGCGGCCGCCACGCTGGCCGCTTTTGTCCGGCACCTGGAAAAGGAGTTCGGTAAGAACGTGGCCGGCTATCACCCCTGCGGGCACAATACGGGCGAATGGTTCTATCGGCGCACGTGGGAGCGAAAGTATACCGACTACTCACCCGTGGCCCGCGACGCCTGGCGCGAGTGGTTGCGGAAGCAGTACCGCAGCGAGGCCGATCTGCGTGCGGCCTGGCGCGACGAGAAGGCCAGTTCCGACAATGCCGAACCGCCGACGCCCGACCAGCGCCATGCTAACCCGGGCGGCATCCTCCGACTGCCCGAGACGGAACGGCCGATCGTCGACTACAACCGCTTCCAGCAGGAGGCCATGGCCGACTGCGTGGTCGACCTGGCTCGGGCCGTGCGCGAGGCGAGCGAGGGGCACAAGCTGTCGGTCTTCTTCTACGGCTACGTGTTCGAGTTCACCGCGGCCTACACCGGCCCCGCAATCTCGGGGCACTACGGGCTGCGGCGCGTGCTCAGTTCGCCGGATATCGATATCCTCTGCTCGCCCATTTCCTACTGCGACCGCGGGCTGGGACAGAGCGCTCCGGCGATGACGGCCGCCGAATCGGTGATGCTGGCCGGCAAGCTCTGGCTTTACGAAGACGACACGGCCACCTACCTCAGTTCGGGGAACTTTCCGGGCCACACCGAGCGGGTTGATACGTTCGAAGGCTCCAACAACCAGTTGCTTCGCAACGTCGGCCAGGAGGCCTGCCGCAACTTCGCCACCTGGTGGATGGACCTGGGCGGCACCGGCTGGTTCAACGATCGGCGGTTCTGGGACAGCATGCGGGCGCTGGAAGCTCTGGACGAACCCCTGGTGTCGAAGCCGCAAGCCTTCCTGCCGCCCGTGGCGGCCGTGGTCGATGAAGACTCGATGATGTGGGTCGCTGAAAGCGGCTTTCGCGTCACCCGGCCGCTGCTCTACGAGGGTCGCGGTGTGTTCGCCCGGGCCGGCGTGCCGTTCGGCCAGTACCTGCTCGACGACGTCGCCGGCGGCCGCGTCGACCGGGCCGGTGTCTTCGTGTTCCTCAACGCCTGGCACGTCGATGCCGCAACCAGGCAAAAGCTGCTGGAGCAGACGCGGAACAAACTCCGCGTCTGGTGCTACGCCCCGGGCTTTCTCGGCAGCGGCCGGGACGATCTTGAAGGCATGCGCCAGCTTACCGGTTTCAGCTTCCGGCGGATGCCTGAGGATACCGCCCCCGCAGCCACGCCGACTGCGGCAGGGCGGCAACTCGGACTCGAAGACGAACTGTCGGTCAAGAATCCTGTCGCGCCCCTGTTTGCCGTGGCCGATGCACGGCCCGACGAAGTCCTGGCAACCTATGCCGACGGGTCCCCGGCCATCGCAATTCGCAAGGATGCCGGCGGCGCCGGGGCGTCGGTCTTCGTCGGTGTGCCGAACCTGAGCCCGCCGCTCCTGCGAGGCTTGGCGAAGCGGGCCGGAATTGCGCCCTACACCGAGGACGAATGCGTCCTCTACGCCAACGGCCCGCTGGTCGTGGTCCATGCCACACACGACGGCCCCGTTCGGCTGAACCGCCCCCAGTCGGCGGGCGACGCCCCGCTCCGCAACGTGCTCACCGGCGAAGTCGTCGGCGCCGGCCCGGCCGTCGATTTGGAGTTGCGGCTCGGTGATACGCGGATTCTCCGCTGGTAGAATAGGTTCCATGTCCAAAGTCGTTCTTGCCATGTCGGGCGGCGTCGACAGCAGCGTCGCCGCCCGCTTGCTTCTCGATGCCGGCCACGAGGTCGTGGGCGTCTTTATGCGCCATGGGATCGAGACGGGCCAGTCTTGCCGTGTGGGCGAGACGCCGGTCCGCCACAAGCAGGGCTGCTGCAGTGCAGCCGACGCCGCCGACGCCCGGCGGGTCGCCGACCTGCTCGCCATCCCCTTCTACGCTCTCAACTTCGACGAGCAGTTTGAGCGGATCGTCGACTACTTCGTCGACGAGTACCTGGCAGGCCGCACGCCCAACCCGTGCATCGTCTGCAACACCTGGCTCAAGTTCGGCAAGCTCTTCGAGTACGCCGACAGCCTGGGAGCCGAATTCGTCGCCACGGGGCATCACGCCCGGCTCGTCGATGTGGGCCAGTCGGTTCCGGCCCTGATGCGCGGTCTCGACGACGCGAAGGACCAGGCCTACGTCCTGTTCGGCATCGAACGCTCGCGGCTCTCGCGGATGTTGCTGCCGGTGGGCGAGCACCACAAGAGTGCGATCCGCGTCCTGGCCGAGCAGTTGGGTTTCCGCGTGGCCGACAAGCGCGACAGCCAGGAGATCTGCTTCGTTCCCGACCAGGACCACGCCCGGTTCATTCACGAGCGGCGCCCCGCGGCGGACACGTCGGGCGAAATCGTCGCCTCCGACGGCACAGTCGTCGGGCGGCACGACGGCATCGAGCGCTACACGATCGGCCAGCGCAAAGGACTCGGCATCGCCTTCGGCGATCGGCGTTTCGTGGTCCGCATCGAGCCCGACACTCGCCGCGTGGTGGTGGGCGAGCAACACGAGTTAGCCCGCAACGAACTCACGGCCGCGGGGGCCAACTGGCTCATCGAGCCGCCGACGGGTCCGCTTGAGTGCCAGGTCAAGATTCGCTACCGCAGCCGTCCGGCCGGGGCCCTGGTCGAGCCGTTCGAGGAAGGCCGTTTTCGCGTCCGCTTCGAGGAGCCCTGCTACGGCGTCGCCCCCGGCCAGGCGGCCGTGTGTTTTGAAGGCGATCGGGTACTGGGAGGTGGGTGGATCGAGTGATTGGGCCGTTCCCCTTGTTTAACCCGCTGCCGCAGGCGAGGACGAGACAGAAGTCGTTTAACGCCCAGCCGTAGGCGCCGGCCGTGGCAGATCGTCCTTATCAGGGGAGCCGGCGCCTGCGGCTGGGCGTTAAACAACTCGTCCTCGCCTGCGGCAGCGGGTTAAACGATCCGCCGAAGTGATCGTGCGTCGGCGGAGAGAACCGTCGCCCTGCGAAGGCGTTCGTCCGCCAATTGCTGGACACGGGGCAATGGGCCGGCTAAGATGCCGGGCGTTGGGGGACTGAGCCGATTCCGTTGGATATTGTGCGGGAGGTGCTGCAATGAAGAGCCGTGCTTGGGTTGTATTTGTCATTCTTGCTTTCGCTGCGGTCTCGACGATTTCTGCCGCCGAAGCGCCCGTCGTCCGCCTGACCGTGCTCAACAGCATGGAGCGGATCGGTCAGGACCAGGAGCCGTACGGCCCGGCCGAGGCGAATATCGCGGCGGCCAGGAACGAATGGGAGTCGTTCCAGGTCGTGGTCGGCACGTCGGGCGAAAACATTCAGGTGACCGGCGCGGAGATCAGCGACCTGACCGGGCCAAACGGCGCGAAGATTTCCAAAGAACAGGTTACCTTGTATCGGGAGGAATATGTGCGGGTGAGAAAGTCGACGCCCCGGGCGGAGTTGCCGCCGGGACTCCACGCCGATCCGCTCGTTCCCTTCGTCAACCCGATCACCGGCGAACTGATCGAGCCCCGCCGCCGAGTGCAAGAACGCTGGGGCGGCCCGTCGAAGACGCTCGGCCACGACATGGTCGGCGTCCCCTTCGAAGTCTTCCGAGGGCAGAACCAGCCGATCTGGGTCGACCTGCACGTGCCCAAAGACGCGCCGGCAGGCGATTATCGCGGGACGTTCCGCGTGCGGATTCGTGAGAAGGGTGCCTTGGAAATCCCCGTCGTGCTGACCGTCTGGAACTTCACGCTGCCTGACCGGCCGACGCACGGGAACCACTTTGGCAACTTCCGCAACGTAGCCCGCTTCTTCGACGTCGATCCCGCCTCCGACAGGTTTCGCGAAATCGAGATGCGCTACTGCCGGGCCATGGTCGAACATCGGCTCAATCCGCCGATTCCCACCTACCTGTTACCCGAAGTCAACCAGGACGGCTCGCTCGCGATCGCGCCCGAGCGGCACGAAGCGTTGAAGAAGTACCTCGCCGAGATGCACGTCTCCGAGTTCGAAGTCCCCAGGGCGCCTTTCGCCAGGTTGAGCGTGGCGGCCACGGGAACGGACTACGCGACGATCCCACCGCAAGAGCGAGAGAAGGCCCTGCGCTACTATCGCGGGTATTTCGACTATCTCAAGCAGAACGGCTGGCAGGAAGGGGCCTTCGTTTACTTGTGGGACGAGCCGAATCTGAAGGAGAACTACGAACAGGTGCTCGTGTTGGGCCAACTCGTCCACGAAGCCTCACCCGAGCTCAAGTGCCTGGTGGTCGAGCAGACCTACCCCCACGACCCGTCCTGGCCCGATATTGATCCGGCCGTCGATATCTGGTGCCCCCTGTGGGCCTTCATCGACCGGGACACGATCGAGCAGAAGATCGCCGAGGGCGACCAGGTCTGGTCTTACACGGCCCTGGTGCAGCGGGCGCCGTCGTATCACCCGCAATACGAGCAGGTGAAGGGCCTCGACCCTCCTTACTGGCACATCGACCGCCCGCTGATCGTCTACCGCGTGCCCACCTGGATCAACCGCCAGTATGGAATCACGGGGCTGCTCTACTGGACCACCGTCACGACGGTGCTCGATCCCTGGAACAATCCCGCCTTCGCCCATCCGGGCCATTACAACGGCGGCGGGTACCTCTTCTATCCCGGCCTCCCCTTCGGCGTCGATGGCCCGGTCGCCAGCATGCGGCTCAAGAATCTTCGCGACGGGATGGAGGACTACGAGTATTTCGCCCTCTTGCAGGCAAAGTCCGGCGACGCGGCCGTGAAGCAGTTCGTCGACAAGGTCGCCCCGAACTGGTGGGATTACTGCCGCGATCCCCAGGTGCTCTTGGATGTGCGGCGTCAGCTTGCCGAGAAGGTCGAGGCGACCGAGTAGGTTGAGGAACAATCGTTTAACCCGCTGCCGTAGGCGAGGCAGAAGCTCATAGCTGATTCCAATCAGAGCCTCAGCCTCGCCTGCGGCAGCGGGTTAAACTCACATTCCGCTACCTGATGTTTTTCCAAAAGGGGGGTTGCGCCCTTCGTCGAAGTCCGTCATTTTACAGGCATGAATGGAACAACCTGGTATGG